>Ga0335082_10004132_pt1 | contig 15794 bp, 14 predicted proteins | sample Lox_Sample_41_FD_206718 | JGI IMG/M metagenome (GOLD analysis project Ga0335082, IMG submission 206718) | Soil microbial communities from Loxahatchee National Wildlife Refuge, Florida, United States - Lox_Sample_4.1 | ecosystem: Environmental > Terrestrial > Soil > Wetlands | place: USA...
GCGACACGACCTTTCATGGCGCGCAGTTATAAGACTTTTGTGCGTGTTTATCAAAAAAGCTGAGGAGCGCGGCACAGGGAATAAGTTTGACAATGCCGTATTTTGTGGTATAGTTGATTGGAAGTTTAAATGCTGGAAAGATAGGGGGTTTGAGATGAAAAAAGTTGAATTAGCAGCAAAGACCGTAGCAGAACTCAAAGCCCTGGCCAACAAGAAAAAGATAACGCTGCCCGCTAGGGCAAAGAAAGATGATATTATCAAAGTATTAATGGCGTCAGCTGTGCCCAAGAAAGCTGGCAAACCTGTCGCAAAAAAGGCGGTGGCACCAAAGCGCCCGGCACGGCGCGCCAAGGCTTCGGCGCCTGTCATAAAGACGGTCAAGAAGCCTGCAAAAGAGCCGGAACGTAAGTGGGAAATGCCCGTGGGCGCGGAGGTGCCGCTTATGGCACAGGAGCGAGTTGCCGAAGCCAAGTTCTACACAGGCCCCGTTCCTGAACAGAAATCGGCGCCCACAAATCGACCGTACGAGGAGCTTCCTCCCGGCTACAGTGAAGAAAAGATTGTTCTCATGACGCGGGATCCCTACGTTGCCCATGCCTATTGGGAAGTGACCCCGGCACGGATCGAACGGGAAAAGGCATGGTTAGGCTGGAACAGCAGGCTGTGCATACGTATTTACGACGTGACTGGTGTGCAGTTCGACGGCCGCAATGCTCTGGGCTATTATGACCAGGAGGTCTACGAGCGGACGGGCAGCTGGTATTTTGATCTCGGAAAACCAACCCATTCATTCTGTGCCGACCTTGGCCTGCTTTCTCCCGAAGGTAAGTTCCTCACGCTTGCGCGGTCGAACTACGTCACCATGCCGAGGGACGGCGTGTCCGATGTTGTCGATGAGGAGTGGATGATCGTGGATGAGGAATTCTGGAAACTGTACGGTTACCCCGAGGGTTTCCCGGGAGGTATTTCGTCGCAGCAGGCTCAAGAGATCGTGAAACGCAGACGCATGCAGGAGATATCCTCTCCCGGCATGTCTTCCCGTGAGAAGGTGAAAAGAAAGTAGCGGCATGCAGCAAGGTTTCGTTTCCGGACGGCCTTGCCTGTAACGATGGCAGAAAGTCCATCCTTCCTTGGATGGGCTTTTCTTTTGTAATTTTCGTGACATCACGGAAGACAACTATTTATGAGCAGGGACATCCCGCGGAACAAAAAAACGAGCGGGAAAGTTCCAGCTCGGAAGGCGATGGAGGCCGAATGGAAAAAGGTTATCTAGCACTGGTACTGCACAGCCATCTGCCCTATGTACGACACCCTGAACATGACCAGTTCCTCGAAGAGGACTGGCTCTACGAGGCGATCACCGAAACCTATATTCCGCTCATCAATGTGTTCGATGGTCTGGTAAACGACGGCGTGGATTTCCGGATCACCATGAGCCTCACGCCCACGCTTATCGCCATGCTCACCGACCCGCTGCTTCAGCACCGGTACATCCGGCATATCAGCAAGCTGATCGAGCTCGCGGAGAAGGAGATAGACCGCACCAAAAACCAGCCTGAGTTCAACCCCATCGCCCGCATGTATCTGGAAATGTTCCGGAACGCCCGTTCGGTGTTCGAGGTGAAGTACGGACGCAACCTGGTCAGTGCCTTCAAGAAGTTCCAGGACCTGGGCAAGCTCGAGATCATCACTTGCGGTGCAACGCACGGATTCCTGCCGCTCATGGTGAACCGGAAGGCGGTACGCGCCCAGATCATGATTGCCGTTCAGCATCATGAGAAACACCTCGGCAGGGCACCAAAAGGCATATGGCTTCCGGAATGCGGCTACTATGAAGGCCTTGACGAGATACTGAAGGAGGCCGGCATCCGCTATTTCTTTACGGACTCACACGGTATCTTCCACGCATCGCCCCGGCCGAAGTACGGCGTGTATGCTCCGATCTACTGCCGCTCGGGCGTGGCCGCCTTCGGCAGGGATATCGAGTCGTCCAAGCAGGTCTGGAGCTCCATCGAAGGCTATCCCGGAGATTATAATTATCGGGAGTTTTACCGGGACGTAGGGTTCGACCTTGACTACGACTATATCCGGCCCTATATCCACCCGGACGGCGTGCGCGTGAACCTGGGGATCAAATACTATAAGATCACAGGAACGTCGAACCAAAAAGACCCCTATATCCGGCAATGGGCGCTCGAGAGGGCTGCTGCTCACGCCGGCAATTTTCTGTTCAACCGCGAGAAACAGGTGGAATGGCTCTCGGGCATCCTCCAGGACAGGAAGCCCATCATCGTGGCGCCCTACGATGCTGAGCTCTACGGCCACTGGTGGTTCGAAGGGCCGGACTGGATCAACTTCCTTCTCCGGAAGGCCGCTTTCGACCAGAAGACCGTACGCATGATAACGCCGCCGGAATACTTGGCGGAAAACCCTCGCTGCCAGATCGCCGCGCCCTCGACATCGAGCTGGGGATACAAAGGCTATGCCGAGGTATGGCTCGACGGTTCGAACGACTGGATCTACCGCCATTTGCATAAGGCAGCGGACCGCATGGTCGAGCTCGCGCAGGGCCATGCCGGCGCGCAGGGCTTGCTGCGGAGGGCCCTGAACCAGGCCGCGCGGGAACTGCTCCTGGCCCAGAGCTCGGACTGGGCATTCATCCTCAAGACCGGAAGCCATGTAGAATACGCCATCAAGAGGACCAAGGAACACGTTCTGCGGTTCACAAAACTGTATGACGATATCAAGGCAAACCGTATTGACGAAGGGTGGCTCGGCGATATAGAATATAGGGACAACCTGTTCCCCGACATTGATTATGCCGTGTATGCTTAAGCCGTCAATCGTCAAAGAACTGAAAAATATCGTCGGTCCTGCCTACCTCTTAACATCGCCCGAGGATATGGTTGCTTACTCCTACGACGCCACGCAACGGGAGGTCTTGCCGTGGGCCGTTGCCCGGCCTGTTTCGGCTCAGGAAGTTTCGGAGATCCTCCGGCTTGCGAACAGGGAGCTGTTTCCGGTTGTCCCGCGCGGTGCGGGGACCGGCATGTCCGGAGGTTCCGTTCCCATACACAATGGACTCGTTCTCTCGCTCGAACGGATGAACCGGATACTCGAGATCGACGACCAGAACCTTGTAGCCGTGGTTGAGCCTGGCGTCATTACCGGAAATCTGCAGCGCGAGGTAGAGGCGCGCGGCTTGTTCTATCCGCCGGACCCCGCCAGCAACCAATTCTGTACGATCGGCGGGAATGTAGCCGAGTGCGCAGGCGGGCTCCGTGCCGTGAAATACGGCGTGACCAAGGACTATATCCTGGGACTTGAGGTCGTGCTTCCGACGGGAGAGATCATCAGGACAGGCGCGCGCACGGTCAAGAGCGTAGCGGGCTATGACCTCACGAAACTCATCGTAGGCTCCGAGGGAACGCTCGGCGTGGCGACCACCATCATCATCAGGCTCCTTCCTCTGCCGGAGAGCGTGCGGACAATCTCCGCATTTTTCAGCACTATCGAAGGGGCTGCGACAGCGGCTGCAAATATTATCGCGAGCCGTATCATTCCGCGTGCGCTCGAATTTGTAGACCGGCATGCGCTTCGCGCTGTCGAGACCTATCTGAAGGAAGACATTACGGGCGGTGCGGCAGCCATGCTGCTCGTCGAGGTGGATGGGGCGGCGGATTCCACGGCGCGGGAGAGCGAGCTGATTGCGGAGATCATGACGCGGGCTGGGGCTCCTAGCGTAAAGAAGGCGGAGACCGAAGCCGAGAGGGAACAGCTCTGGAAAGCCAGACGCGCTATCTCACCGGCGCTTTATACCATAAAACCGAAAAAGGTGAATGAAGACATTGTCGTTCCCCGGAGCAGGATTCCCGATATTCTGCGGGAGATCGAAGAAATAGCGAGGCGATACGATCTTCTGATCGTGAACTTCGGCCACGCAGGGGACGGCAATATTCATACGAATATCATGATTGATGAGGCGGACAAGCCTAAGGCCGAGTCTGCGGTGAAGGAAATCTTTGAGTCAACGTTGCGGATGGGCGGAAGTATTTCCGGAGAACACGGTATAGGGCTGTCCAAGGCCGCTTACCTGCCCATGGAAATAGGGCCCGCGGCACTTGCTGCTATGAGACATATTAAACAGGCGCTTGATCCGAACAATATCCTGAACCCGGGAAAGATATTCATGGAACGCCAAGAGGTACTCTAAATATTAAGCACAGACTTCTGAGCAATATCGGCAACACAAATTCGAAGCAGTTTAATATCGGGATTTTGAATCGGCTAGGTTTGAAGGAATAGGAACCGGATGATCTAAGAGATGCAGACCACACAACATATCATACTGGCCATTCTTCTTATCTCATGCTGCATTATGACTCCTTCACCTGGATGGGCCGGAGAAGCGACTGCGCCCGCGACCATCGATGCGCTCAGGGACCAATTGCATGCCATGGAGCAGGAAGCGGCCGTTCTCGAAGAGGAAAACCTGGGTATGATGAGGATGCTCAAGGAGATGGAAGATAATGATGTATACCTCGTGGTGGACACCGAGAGCAACCGGCTGATGATGAGGCAGAGGAGCAAGATCCTTCTGACAGCAGTGGTGGGGACGGGTAGCCGGCAGTTCGTGAAGGAAGAGACCGGAAGGAACTGGTATTTCGAAACTCCCACCGGGTCGCTTACAGTTCTCGGCAAGGAGCGCAATCCCGTCTGGATAAGGCCTGACTGGTCCTATGTTGAAGAAAACATGCCGGTGCCTCCAGAGAATGACCCCGACAGGATCGTGCGGGGCGTCTTGGGCAAGTACGCGCTTATTCTCGGGAAAGGATATAAGATACACGGGACAAAATATACAGAACTTCTGGGGACTCACTTTACCCATGGATGCATATCGGTTGGAGACAAAGACCTGGAAACATTGTATAGATCAGTGAAAATCGGGACCAAGGTGTACATCTACTAGCGTGGAATGCAGAATGTCACAATGAAATCTAAGGCAGCATGCCTGTTTCTCCTGCTCTCGCTGCTTTTCATGGGCATGGACGGGAACGGTCAGGAACAAAACGAGCGCGACGAGCTCCTGAAGCAGCAGAAAGTGTTGAAGGAAAAGATCGAAACGCTCCGGCGCGAGCAGGACTTTCTGCTTTTCGAAAGAGCGCTCTACGCTACGGACTCCAAGTATCTGATCATCAATCTCGGCGCGAAGAAGGGGCAGCTCAAGTACAAGAACCGGGTGCTCAAAGACTTTCGTTTTACCGCATCAGCGAATCTTGCCGATAACGCGCTGAAACCAGGGACAGTGACCCTTACGAAGAAGAAAGAGGATCCTGGCCAGAGGCATGTCCTGCTCTTCGGGAAGTCTCTCGTCATTCTATGGAAGCCTCCTGCATCGTCGCCATACGCAAAGAATATCCCGCGGATCTCTCTTTCAAAAGGAGACTTCCAGTCGATATTCTATGCCATTGAAGAGGGGGCGAAGGCGTACCTCATGAAATGAAATCTCCAGAATTCCCCGGTCTCTCATCTGTGCTCATCCTCGTACTCGTAGCTTTCCCACTCCATGCTTCCTGAGAATGTTGTGATCTGAATGCTGTGCGTGCCCGGCTTTAATGTGATTGATAGCACAGGCGAGATAGGTATTGCGCTGCAGGAAAAATCAGGTTTGCAGGTTTTCCTGGCCCGGGGCCGCAAGAGTCTGAGTGCCCGATTTTGATTGTGCGTCGGTCCTATATGGACTGGTGGATTCATCCAGGATTTTCAGATTGACTGCCACCGATTTCACGGTATAATGTTTCCATGCGAGAGCTCACACGGGGCGAAGAATTTTATGACGGCACGGCCCTACTCGGAGACCCCGTCCACGGCTATATTTCGTTTACAACGCCACGCGCGTCAGGGGAAAAGACCGAAAAGGACCTGATCGATACCCCCTGGATGCAGCGCCTGCGGCAGATTTACCAGCTCCAGAGCGCCCGGTGGGTCTATCCCTCGGCTGAGCACAGCAGGTTCCAGCACTCCCTCGGCGCCATGCACCTGGCCGGCAGGTTTGCGAGGCATCTCTACCCCTCACTCAAGGCGGCCGTTCCCGATTGCCCGTCCGCAAACTACGTGGAGGCACTTCTGCGCGTGGCGGCACTCCTCCATGACATCGGTCACGGCCCATTCGGTCATTTTTTTGACGACAATTACCTCGAGCAGTTCGGTTTGACCCACGAAAAACTCGGCCAGCACATCATCAAGACAGAGCTGGCGGAGATCATCAAGGCGATCCGCCGCAGTCCTTCGGGGGAGTTCGGCAAGGGAGAACGTCTGACCGCCGATCAGACTGCGTTCCTCATCGGCAAGGGGTCGGTGGTGACCGCAAAGCAGCCGCGGTGGCTCACATTCCTCCAGCCCCTGCTCTCAGGCATTTACACCGTAGACAATCTAGACTATGTGCTGCGCGACGCATATATGTGCGGCGTGGCAATCGGTGCGGTGGACATCGACCGTCTGATGTACTATACTTTTTTCACGGACAAGGGTCTCACGCTCCATAAGTCCGGCCTCACCGCTCTGAACATGTTCCTGAATGCCCGTTTGTACATGTACACGAACGTCTACTACCATCGGACAACGCGCGCCATTGACGAACACCTTAAGGAGCTGTTCAAGGACACCATGGCCGCGCTCTTCCCTTACAATCCAGTTGAAAATCATAAGGAATATCTCAAGCTCACCGACTGGTCCCTGCTCGAGGCGGTGAGGAGGTGGGGAAGCGGTGAGAACGGCTCCACAGCGGCGCTGGGGCGTGAATGGGCCGCAATCCTCTCACGTGAAGTGAAGTGGAAGATGGCGTACGACGTTACCCTCTCGATGCGTGCTTTCGAAAAAGGGAAGACCATTATCGATGCGGCTGAGCTTGTAAAACGCATCAAGAAGAACCTGCCGTCGAAGCTCAAGGACCTGCATTTCCGGGTGGATATGGCGAGCCAGGACCCCAGGCCGATCAACCCCCTCATGATGGGCGAGCGTCAAATATACGTATTCAACCCCTCAACGAGGAAGGTCGAGAAAGAGCCTCTCAAGGACTTCTTCGATTATATCCCTGCGCGGGTTGTCCAGTGCCGCGTTTTCACCCTGAACCACGATCACGACCAGCTCCTTGCCGATATCGTTGACAAGGTGCTAGGGATCCAGGAAGACAGCATCAAGACAAATGTATGATAGGATCCTGCTACTCCTCTCCTCATTCACCCTGTTCAATCGTCGGTTTGTGCGCTAGCTTGTTCAGTGTCAGAACGTTATAGATCGCTGGAGCCCCAGAGATTCTGCCAGCGCCTTGTTCACGATCTCACCGTGATAGGTGTTGAGCGCGCTTCTGATGATCGGATCTTCCTGCACGGCTCTCCCGATTCCCTTCTCCGCGATAATTTTAACATAGGGTAGAGTAGCATTCGTGAGCGCGAGTGTTGATGTCCTCGGATACGCGCCGGGCATATTCGCAACGCAGTAGTGGATGATCCCGTCAACCTCGAACACTGGATCATCGTGCGTCGTAGGTTTTGAGGTCTCAATGCACCCTCCCTGGTCAACGGATACATCGACGATGACCGATCCTTTTTTCATGGTCATGAGCATCTGCCGTGTTATCAGGATCGGCGTCCGTCCTCCGGGCACGAGCACTGCGCCGACGATGATATCGGCGTCCTTTATCTCTTCTGCGATGGTCTGGGCAGTAACGGGCAAGGTTTCTACCCTACCCATGAACATCTCATCGATCTTCCGAAGCCGTTCGGTGCCCTTGTTCATGACGACGGTCTGCATGCCAAGACTGGATGCCACACGGGCAGCGTTAGTGCCCACGACGCCTGCGCCGATGATCACTATTTTCGCGGGTTTTACCCCGCTCGCACCGGTCGCGAGGATGCCCGAGCCGCCCTTGAACTTCTGAAGATAGAAAATACCCATAAGCGGCGCCATTCTGCCCGCGATCTCGCTCATGGGAGCGAGCAGGGGAAGGGTATTGTCCTTGGTCAGTGTCTCATACCCGATGCCGGTCACCTTTTTTCTGAGGAGAACCTCAGTGAGTTCACGATTGGGTGCGAGGTGGAGATAGGTGAAGAGAGCCTGTTCTTCTCTGAGCAGATCGTATTCCTGTGGGAGGGGTTCCTTGACCTTAAGAACGAGATCAGCTGCTGCGAAAAGTTTATCCTTGACGACGATTTCGGCACCCGCTTTCACATATTCCTCGTCTGGAAAACCGCTGCCTGCACCAGCGCTCCTTTCGATCAGGATGGTATGACCTTGACGCTTTAGGTCATGCACGCCGAACGGCGTTATGCCGACGCGAAATTCTTCTGTTTTGATCTCTTTCGGGACGCCGATCATCATATCCTTATCCTTAAGCGAGGAGGTACGCTCTCTTTAAAATGTACCATGTTCTTCGGCTGATTTCAATGGAGGCTGAGGTGATAATTAAGGGAAGGTATTGACTTATGGAGCAGTTTTGGGTACTATTGGCGTTTAAAAAAAATAGTCAAGTAGGTAATGCAGGAGGATTTTTATGGCAGAAGAGAAGAAAGAACCATGGCTTAATTATCTGGCACTCACGACGGTAATCTTTGCTGTATGCGCAACGCTCTCGACGCTGAAGGGCGGAGGATTTTCGACGCGGTCGGTCATATCCCAGGCCCAGGCCTCAGACCAGTGGTCCTACTATCAGGCCAAGAGCATCAAGGGATACATCTACGATCTCCAGAAGGAAAAACTCGAGCTGGAGTTAAAAGCGATAAAGACGAAGGGATCCCGATCCGTGGTCTCAGACTACGATAAGAAGATAGCGGCCTACAAGGAGAAGGTAGAAAAATACGACCAGGAGAAGGAGGATGTCAAGAAGAAGGCGGAGGAGTTGGAAAAGCGGCGTGATGACGCGCAGACGCACTCAGGGATATTCGGTTTGGCAGCCATGTTTCTCCAGATCGCCATCCTGCTCTCGTCCATCGCGGCTTTGATGAAGAAGAAATTTTTCTGGTTCATCGGGATCGGCGCAGGGTGCTGCGGTCTGCTTTACTTCTTCAACGGGTTCTTTCTCTTTATGAAGTAGGGGTGGCGTACTTTTTTAGCGATACTCTCAGGGCAGCCATGCGGAATGTCCGCTGCCTTTTGTCTGCTTTCTCTCTACCCGGGTTCACCCTTGGCTCTGATATAATACGTGTGAATCTTGTGCATTCATTCGGCAACCGCTTCTGCGCAATGGATCTCACATCGTTCCGTTCCAACGGGGACATCGTGGAGAATCTGCGGCCTTACATTGTCCCCATCGTCGTTGTTGTCATGTCAGGTTCTGGCATCGGTTACACCACAAACAGTTGCATCGAACACGATGGCCGCCTGCCGCGACTATATTGGTACTTAAAAGGAGATGCTTGATGAAAAGACTAAGAGGACAGATTCTGTTGAGTGCGGTGTTGATTGCCCTTTCCGCCGTATTGTATGTCCTCCAGATATGGATCTTTCACTCCCAACGGGACACTCTTTTCTATCTGTTCCAGGATCTTGCCTTCGTCCCGATCCAGGTGCTGCTCGTGACTGTGATCGTGGACCAGGTACTGCGGATGCGGGAAAAAATCGCCATGCTGAACAAACTGAACATGGTGATCGGGACCTTCTTCAGCGAAGAAGGTACTCGACTTCTGAGGTCATTCTCCAGTTTTGACCACCACTTCGACCAGATCAGGCGGAACCTTATCGTATCAAAGGACTGGACGGATCTGAATTTTTCCAAGGTAGCCAAAGATGTCGGGAGCTACGATTACAGCTTGGACTACAAAAGAAGAGATCTGAATGAGCTCAAGACATTTCTCGTTGCTAAAAGAGGCTTTCTGCTTCGTCTGCTCGAAAATCAGAACCTGCTCGAACACGAATCGTTCACCGATCTTTTGTGGGCAGTTTTTCATTTGACGGAGGAGTTGGAAGCCAGGGAAAATCTTGCGCAGTTGTCCAGGCCGGATGGCGAGCACATCGTCGGAGACATGAGAAGGGCCTATGGACTCCTGATCGTGCAATGGCTCGCGTACATGAAACACCTCAAGAAAGAATATCCATATCTCTTCTCGCTCGCCGTGCGGACAAATCCGTTCGATCCAGATGCGTCGGTTGTGGTCAAGTAGGGAACAAACAGCTGCGGGAGGTTTCGCGAAGGATTCGCTACGGTCGACGGCAGCGCGCGCTCTGTGCATTATGGATGAAGATCGGATTCGCTTTAGGCATACGGCATGTGCCTGCCGTACAGAGCTGAACCGTTAGCAGAGAAGGTTTCGAACATGTCAGGCCCACCCGGGGCGGGAGGGCCTGTTTGTGCCGTTATTTTTTGAATTCCACCTGGTCACCTTTTACCAGAGCGTCGGAGCTCTTGCGTACCACCGCGGTTGAGGTATGTTCTTTTACGATGATCACCTGTGCTTCCCCAACGAGGCTTCTGGGATACGTTACCTTTTTTTGCCCTGAATAGACAACAAAGCGGTCCCCCGGTTCTACCCCGTCTGCACTGCCCTTGTCGAGATATACAATGTCGTGCTGCCCATTAACGGTACGGCTTTCCACCACCTCGAGGATGTACCCGGATATATCCTTGGTTTTCGTCTGCGGATTATCGTAAATGGGGGTCGGCTCCTGATATGGCATCAGCATGGTACCTTTGCCGCTCACGTCAAACGAGAGAGTGATCCTCGCGGTATACAAACCGGACGCATCCTTCTTGGCCGTAATCTGGAGGATACCGAGGATCCTGATGAGTTTCCCATATGTTTTGCCTGTTACGGGATGCTTGACATTGTTGAGGGGATCGAACATGATGTACTTGTCCCCGACATTAACAGTATCCTTTGAGCCTATGTTAACGTAAACAACATCGTCATACCCAAAATAGTTTTTTTCTTCCTCTCCGCCGACAATCACGTCTTTGCTCGTGTCATTTCCCACATAGCCGGCGCTCAGCATTGTATACCTGTCGATAATGGGGGTTGCCGCTTCTTCAGGCACAATGAGCTTGCCGGTCGTGAGTGTTTCCGCTTCACCCGGTTTTTCCGGCGCGGCCCCGGCCCCCATCTCCTGATTCCGCTGCAGGGCCGCCAAGCCCTTTCCGCCAGCCTCTTCGGTTGTTTCCGTTGTGGCAGTAGCCTGCCGTTCGGCTGCCACCGGTGTTTGCATCGCACGCTCGATGGGTGCAAGGCTCGGGATTGTCAGTTTGTTGCCGGGGTAGATTAAGTCAGGGTTGGTTATGGATGGATTTTCCTTCCAGATGAACGGCCACAGGAATGGGTCCTTGAGAAAGGCATTAGAGATGTCCCAGAGCGTGTCACCCTTTTTGATGGTGTAGCTTCCGGCTGCTTCCGGTGATGGTGCTGTCTTAGCCGCTTCAGGCTCCGGTGTAATTGTCCCCTGTACCGGGATGGTCATTTCTGCCGGTTTCTGCGGCGTCTGGCCTTCGGTGGCTTTCTCCTGTTGTGGCGCAGGGACGGCGTTCTGATTCTGGGAACGTGCAGAGAGGGGAAGGAGAGTCATGAGAAGAAGCATTGTTACAGCGTGGACAAGAGTTTGCGACCGTCTGGTCATCCCTGCCTCCTGACTTTGTTCTTCTTTTTACCGGCTTTTTGACCGGCGTATTCTTTTCAGCCGCGGCCTCCGGCCGTGACTGTGGATTTGTACTCAATCTGACGACAACTTTGAGGCTGTATAGCCTGCCTCTCTTTCAGGGCATCGGGCGTTTAAGAGAGGGCGTCGATCGTGGCGGTCGATGCGACGAGTCCCTCTCCGGTTATTCTCATGATTTTCCTTAAGATAGCCGAGAAACCTCTTGTTTGTCAAGAGAATTAATCAAAACCAGACCTTGCATTTGGCGGGTGTTTTTGGTATTCTGCCTTTACCATGGCGACCGAGAGGAAAGAGGGGCAATCAGGATTGCGGGGAGTGCTCACCCTTTTCGGCTTTGTGCTTCTGACGGCGCTCGCCATCGTACTCCAGCTCAAGTACCGTGGTTTCGAAGGCCCCTTTTCCGACAATATCCTTATCGTCATTCTGATCAACGCGAATTTCCTTCTCCTGGCTGCGGTCATTTTCATGACGGCCCGGAGCCTCTGGAAGCTTTCTATCGAGAGGAAGCATGGTGTTCTTGGGGCCCGGTTCCGGACAAAACTGGTCGCTGCCTTCGTCAGCCTTTCCCTGATACCACCGATACTTCTCTTCTTGATCGGGAGCGGAATGTTCACCAGAAGCATAGAGCGGCTCTTCAGTCTCAAGATAGAAACCTCCCTTGAGGACTCGGTCACCGTGGCCCGAGCCTATTACGACCGGCTCCGGGAGCAGGCCTTTGATTTCGGCAGGCAGATCAGCAGACAAATGACCGAGGAGCATCTTCTGTCCCGCTTTGAGGCACCAGTGCTCAAGGACTATCTGCGTCGGAAGGCGACTGAATATGGTCTCGGTTCCGTAGAGCTTCTGGCATCGCCCCGTGAACGGTCGGTCACTGTTGTGACCGGAAAGTTCCCGGCCAGGACCTTTGTCGCCACGTCGGCCGACTTTGCAGCCGCGGCATTTACATCCGAAGGCGCCGCCACAGTGATCGATCTCGGGAAAAAAGGCGAGATCGTCCGGGCGGTCGTTCCGGTCTACGAGTCGCTCGATGACAAGAAGGTTTCGGCTGCGGTAGCTGTGAGCTACTATGTGCCACAGAGCCTTGCGGCTAAAACCGAAGAAATACGACTGGGATATTCGCAGTACCGGTCATCGCTCCGGGGCAAGGAACCGATCAAGCTGGCATACCGGCTCGGATTTCTTACGGTCACGCTGGCGCTGCTCCTGGCAGCGATCTGGGTCGCGCTCCGTGTGGCAGCCGGTATCACCGTGCCGATCAGGAAGCTGGCAGAGGGAACGGCTGCGGTCACGGCCGGCAGGTTAGATTACCGTATCGACGAAACGACGGGGGATGAGGTGGGCGTGCTCATCGATTCATTCAACAAGATGACGAGCGAGCTGAGACAATCGCGCGAGCAACTCGTGCAGGCTGATTCCTACAAGCAGACGATCCTTTCGAATATCGATACCGGCGTTGTTTCCCTTGATCGCTCAGGCAGGATCACGACGATCAACCCGTCGGCATCGGCGAGTCTCGGCGTCCGCGAGAAGGACATGTTCGGCAAACGGTACGACGAGGCGTTCGGGTTCATTGAGCTTGAACCGATCCGCAGGCTCTTCCGGAGGCTCGAGCATGGCCAGGGGCGGGCCGAGGAAGAGATTGCGCTCAACGTACGCGGTCGTATCCTGACGCTCCGGATGCGCGTCTCCACGCTCAGGGACAGCGCCGGGACGCCTATCGGCACGGTGATAACCTTCGATGACCTGACCGAGTTGATCCGTGCCAAGAAGGCCGAGACCTGGCAGGACGTGGCCCGGAGGATCGCCCACGAGTTCAAGAACCCACTCACGCCGATCAAGCTCTCTGCCGAGCGACTGCGCAAAAAGCACGCTGAGGGTGCTGCCGACTTTGATTCGGTGTTCGATGAATGCAGCCGGACGATTGTTCAGGAGGCGGACGGCCTGCGAAGGCTCGTTGATGAATTTGCGAACTTCGCGCGCATGCCGAGTTCCAATCCTGTCCCCCAGCCGCTGGCGCCTGTGGTCGAGAGCGCTGCGCAGCTCTATACCACGGCGCACAAGAATATAGCGGTGGTAAAGGACCTGGCGCCCGGTATGCCCGATGTGATCATAGATAACGAACAGATGAAACGGGTCTTCATCAATCTTTTCGAGAACGCCGTCGAGGCTATGAGCGGCAAAGGCAGGATATGGGTTGCGGTGCGGATGACTCCGGGAGGTATGGCGCAGATAGAGGTGTCCGATGAGGGACCGGGGATAGCAGCGGAGGATATAGCCAAACTGTTCCAGCCTGACTTTTCAAGGAAGAAGAAAAAGAGCGGATTGGGGCTCGCCATTGTGCTTCGGATCATAAAGGACCACAGTGGCACTATCCGCGTCGAACAGAACGCTCCGAAGGGCGCCAAGTTCATCATCGAGCTGCCCGTGAAACGGGGATGAACATAATATTGGGATCGCTGTTTTCCGATCGGGGATTGAATCGTGGAACGAGCAGCATTCATTCTGCATTCCGCACTCTAATATTAGAAATCAATTGAGGGAGGATCTTGAACTTTGGATACAGCATCAACAATACTCGTAGGAATTGTCGTACTGTTTCTTGTTATTAAACTGTTCGGTTTTCTGAGCCGCCTGGGAATCAAGCAGATATCTTCCCGGGATCTTGATCAGAAGAAGGGGATGGTGCTCCTGGACGTACGTACGGATAAGGAATACGAGCAGGGACATATTCCCGGCGCCGTCCATGTGCCGCTTTCAGATATTGGCAATAAGGTCAAAAAGCTCAAGAAGGATAAAGAGCTGGTTGTGTATTGCCGGAACGGAAACCAGAGTATCTGGGCCATCAAGCGCCTGATGGGCATGGGCTACAGGAACCTCTATAACCTGCGGGGCGGCTACAATGCCTGGCAAAGACATCATCGCTGAGCTCAAACGGGACTATCGGAAAAAGAAGCCTTTGATCACTGCTCGGCTATCGGAATTCAAGGCGGCTTACGAAAAAGGCGACCGAGCTATCTTCGAAGAGCTCTGTTACTGCATCCTGACCGCCGGCAGCAGTGCGAAGATGGGGATGCGCACCGTCGGAGCGCTCAAGGACATTCTTCACACCGGTAGTGAAAAGGAACTGCAGCAGCGCGCCCAGGCGCACCGTGTCCGGTTCTGGCGCATCCGACCGTCGTATATTGTCCAAACGAGAGAATATCTTAATGAGACCTGTGGCATGGAGCTCCGCCGGCTCATAGAGTCATTTGACTGCCGGGACCTACGCCGAGATTTTTTTGCTAAGAATAAATCGATCAAAGGTTTGGGATACAAGGAGGCAAGCCACTTTCTCCGGAACATCGGGTTCCCTGGCTATGCCATCCTGGACAAGCATATCCTGAACAGCCTGCGTGACATGGGCGTGATCGGCAGGCGAATGCGTCCCACAACGCGCGCGGGATACCTCGCGATAGAGAAACGACTAGAACGGTTCGCCAGGGAGATCGGCATCGATATGGACCATCTCGACCTGCTTCTGTGGTCGCGCAAGACCGGCGAAATATTGAAATAGTTCGTCAGAAGCGTGAATCTACGAGGTTCGATGCTGTTCGGTGACGAAAAGACGGTCGTATGCGGAGGGGTAAGGGAAACCGGATACTGCCATCCATCGTGCTGTTCTGCATGTGGCTTTCAGGCATGACAGCGTATGCGGAGGTCTATAATTATCCCGATCGCGAGAGCGCTGCCCATGTTGAAGCCGATATTTCCAGGGTGCCCAAGCGACACAGAGGCCAAAAAAATGCACAGACCCTTCCCGATATCAATGTCGCCGGGCGCCCCGGTCCTGTAACGGACTAAGTGTTGACCCGAGCCTCTGGTTAGTGCCTGAGAAGGCGATGCCCTTCGGCGGGACGGTGGAAATATTCATGACATCCTGGCGAGGGAGTTCAACCCTGAGGTAGTTCTGGGGGCTGTTGAAAATGAGCGATAACGCGGGAGGGACTGGAATCCTGCTCTGCGCATTGACATCGAGGTGCAGATGATAACTTGGTGATGAAAGCGAGAGACAGAGATGTGTAAGGCAGTATTAATGCAATGAAAAAAATCATCGTACTCTCCGTGCTGGTTATTATCAGTATTCTGTTTACTGCCCAGATAAAACGGGTGTTCGT
>Ga0335082_10004134_pt1 | contig 15790 bp, 13 predicted proteins | sample Lox_Sample_41_FD_206718 | JGI IMG/M metagenome (GOLD analysis project Ga0335082, IMG submission 206718) | Soil microbial communities from Loxahatchee National Wildlife Refuge, Florida, United States - Lox_Sample_4.1 | ecosystem: Environmental > Terrestrial > Soil > Wetlands | place: USA...
TTCGGCGTCCGGCTCCTGACCGCGCTGGTCGCGCGCACATCACCACGGGCCGACGAGATCCACATCGACTGGATGGTGCTGGGGTTCACCTTCGGCGTGGCCGTCCTGCTGGCGCTGGCGCTGTCGTTCATCGCCACGCTGCCCAGGGAAGGCAGCTTCGGCGCGTGGATCACCGCCGGCGGCCGGCGCGTGAGCGGCAGCCGGGGCACCCAGCGGCTCCAGCGGGCGCTCGTGGTCCTCCAGGTCGCCGTGTCCGTGGTCCTGCTCGCCGGCGCGGGATTGCTCACGCGCACGATGATCCGCCTGTCCGACGTCGCCACGGGACTGCGCACCGAGCAGGTGCTGACCGTCCAGGCGCCGCTCAAGTCGCCGACGCAGTTCCTCGCCGACCCCAACGCGGACACCGAGGTGAAGCAGAACTACGAGCTGATCCGCGGCGACATCCTCGCGCTGCCGGGAGTGAAGGCGGTCGGCCTCGGGTCCGCCATGCCGTTGACGACTCCGACCCTCAGCCTCGACTTCGAGCTGCTCGTCGAGGGCTACACGCCGCCGGCCGGCGCGCCTCCGGCGCATGCGGAGATCCGCACGGCGGGCCCCGAGTACTTCGACGCCGCGGGCATTCCGCTGATCCGGGGCCGTGGCATCGCCACGACCGATGCGCCCGGCGCGGGCCACGTCGCCGTGGTCAACCAGACCTTCGTAGCGGCGTATTTCGGCAACCAGGACCCGATCGGCAAGCAGGTCAGGCTCACCGGCCCGCTGGTCAAGTTCAGCCCGTACTATGCCGACTGGCGCACGATCGTCGGCGTGGTCGGGGACACGCACGACGGGGGGCTCGACGCGGCGCCGCGCGCCGAGATCTTCTTCTCGTTCGCCCAGGAGCCCGCGTTCTTCGGCGGCCTGGTGGTGCGAACCGACTCCAACGTCGCCGGGCTGGTCAACCCGGTGACGCGCATCCTCCGCCGGGTCGCCCCGGACGCGGCGATCGAGAAGATCGCCACCGTGACGCAGCTCCGGGAGGAGAGCCTCGCGCCCCGGCGGCTCAACGCCGAGCTGATCAGCTCCTTCAGCCTGCTCGCCCTGATCATCGCGGCGGTCGGCATCGCGGGCGTGCTGGCCTTCTCGGTGAGCACCCGGACCAACGAGATCGGCATCCGCATGAGCCTCGGGGCCGACGGCGGCATGGTCCAGCGCATGGTGCTGGGCGAGGGCGGCCGGCTGCTGGTGCTGGGGCTCCTGCTCGGCATTGCGGGGGCGTTCTTCACCAGCGGACTGATCCGCGGCCTGCTGTTCGGCATTCCGCCGCGGGATCCCACGACCTTCGTGAGCGTGGCGACGATGATGGGAGCGATCGGGCTGGTGGCGTGCTGGATCCCCGCGCTGCGCGCGGCGCGCATCGATCCGGCCGTCACGATGCGGGCCTCGTGAGGCGAGCCCCGCCCGGCGCGACGGCGCGCGCACGCCGGGCGGGGCGCGCCCGAGGCTAGCTCCCGGCCGCCCTCCAGCGCACGAAGCCCTCGATCGCCTCGTACTCGGCGAGGCCCAGCCGGTCGTAGATCTTCGCCGCCTCGCGGTTCCGGCCCTCGGCCCGCTGCCAGAACTCGCGCTCGTCCGGGCCGGGGAACATCGCGCGGTCCTTCTGCGACTGGTGCTTGAAGATCGCGTCGCGCTTCCGCACCACCTCGGCCGGGCTCAGCGGCACCGCCATGTCCATCCGCTCCGGCTCCCACTCCTGCCACGCGCCGCGGTACAGCCACACCTCGCAGTCCTTCCACCACCGCCGGCCCTTCACCCGCACCAGTGCCTGCTGCAGCGCCTGCCAGCACAGCCGGTGCGTGCCGTGCGGGTCGGTGAGGTCGCCGGCGGCGTACACCTGGTGCGGCTTCACCTGCTCGAGCAGCGCGGCGATGCGCGCCACGTCGGCCTCGCCGGGCGGCAGCTTGCGCACCGTGCCGGTCTCGTAGAAAGGCAGCTGGAGGAAATGCAGCCGCTCGACCGGGATGCCGGACACGCGCGCCGCGGCCCTCGCCTCGCCCTCGCGGATCAGCGTCTTGATCCGGCGTACCTCGGAGCTGTCGATCTGGCCCGGGCGCTTGTTGCGGAGCTGGTCCTCGATGTGGCGCTCGATCTTCGCCGCCTCCTCGGGGCTGATCGCGAAGATGCGGTTGAAGTCGAGCGCGAACTCGGAGAAGCGGATGGCATCGGCGTCGAACACCGCCAGGTTGCCCGACGTCTGGTAGGCGACGTGCACCTCGTGGCCCTGCTCGGCCAGGCGGATCAGCGTGCCGCCCATCGACAGCACGTCGTCGTCGGGGTGCGGCGAGAACACCAGCACGCGCTTGGGAAACACGGCGTCGGTGGGCCGGTCGATGTCGCCGGGGCGCTTCATCGCCGCCGGCTTGCCGCCCGGCCAGCCGGTGATCGTCTCCGTCATCGCGCGGAACACGTCCACGTTGATGTCGTAGGCGGGGCCGCGGCCGGCCACCAGGTCCTGGAGCCCGGCCTCGTTGAAGTCCTCCTCGGTGAGCTTGAGGATCGGCTTGTCGAGCTTGCGCGCCAGCCACACCACGGCCTTCCGGATCAGCGCGTCGGTCCACGCCACCGGCCCGAGGAGCCACGGGCTGCGGTGGCGCGTGAGGCCGGCCGCGGCGGCCTCGTCGAGCACCACGGTCGCGTTGGGGTGCTGCTGCAGGTAGCTCGCCGCGATGCGCGCGGTGACCGGCCCCTCGACGGCCTGCGCCACCACGTCGGCCTTGTGCTCGCCGAACGCGAGCAGCACGACGCGGCGGGCGTCGAGGATCGTGCCCACGCCCATGGTGATGGCGCGGCGCGGCACGAGATCGAGGCCGAAGAAATCGCTGGCGGCGTCGCGCCGCGTCACCCGGTCGAGGTGGATGAGCCGGGTGCGGCTGTCGCGCGCCGAGCCGGGCTCGTTGAATCCGATGTGGCCGGTGCGGCCGATGCCGAGCAGCTGGATGTCGAGCCCGCCCGCGTCGCGGATCGCCTCCTCGTAGGCCGCCACGTACTCGGCGACGCGATCCGCGGCCACCGTGCCGTCCGGGACGTGCACCGCCTTGGGGTCGATGTCCACGTGGTCGAACAGGTGCTCCCGCATGAAGCGGTGGTAGCTCTGCAGCTCGTCGGGCGCGATCGGGTAGTACTCGTCGAGGTTGAAGGTCTCGACGTGCGCGAACGAGAGCCCCTCCTCGCGGTGCAGCCGCACCAGCTCGGCGTAGACGCCGATCGGCGTGGCCCCGGTGGGCAGGCCGAGCACGCACGGGCGGTCGAGCGACGCACGTTCGCGGATCAACGCCGCCATCTCGCGCGCCACCCAGGCGCTCGCGGGTGCGGCGTCGGGGAAGACGCGGGTCGGCACCCGCTCCGGCGCCGGCGGGTCGCCGGCGGCGGGCGGCACGGTCCCGCTCACGAGGTGCCCTCGCGGCTGCCCCACACCAGCGGCAGCACGCGCGTCAGGCCCAGGGCGCTGGCGCCGAACAGGACGGCGAACGTCAGCGCCTGCGCGGTGCGCCCATAGAGGAAGCTGCCGAACCCGAACAGCGCCGAGTAGATGAGCACGCAGCCCAAGGTCCAGCCCAGCAGGCCGAGGGACAGGCGGTCGGGCGAGCCCTGGCCGCCGGCCGCGGCGCGGATCGCGCGCCAGCCCGGCCCGGCGGGCCGCACCTTCTTGTAGAAGGCGATCAGCCGGTCCTGGTCCGTCGGCTTGGTCAGGTACGTCACCACCAGCCAGATCAGCGTGGTGCCGAGCACCGTCGTCGGCAGCGCGTAGTAGACCTCGACCGGATGCCCGGCCTTCCCCGCGAGGAAGAAGCCGACGGCGAACGCCGGGGCGCTCGCCATCACGGCGATCTCGCTCCACGCGTTGATCCGCCACCAGAACCAGCGCAGCAGGTAGATCAATCCGGTCCCCGCTCCGAGGCTGAGGATCAGGTCGAAGGCCTCCTTGGCCGTGCTCAAGAGCAGGCTGAGCGAGGCCGCGGCCACCATCAGGAGCGCGGTCGTGATGCGGCCGGCCAGCACGTAGTGCTTCTCGTCCTTCCCGCGGTTGATGAACCGGCGGTAGAAGTCGTGCACCAGGTACGAGGTGCCCCAGTTGAGGTGCGTCTCGATCGTGGAGCGGTAGGCCGCGAGCGTGCCCGCCACCACCAGGCCGAGGAAGCCGGCCGGCAGGAACAGGAACATCGCGGGGTACGCGGTGTCGTTGCCGATCAGGCGCGGCTCGACGTGCGGGAAGGCGCGGGTGATGTCCGCGAGCTGCGGGAACACCAGGGTCGAAGCCAGGGCCGTGACGATCCACGGCCAGGGCCGCAGCGCGTAGTGCATCGCGTTGAAGAACAGCGTGCCCGTGAGGGCGTCGCGCTCGCTCTTCGCCGCGAGCATGCGCTGCGCGATGTAGCTGCCGCCGCCGGGCTCCGCGCCCGGATACCAGACCGACCACCACTGCACGGTGATCGGGATCAGGAACACCAGCAGCGCCGCGTGCCAGTCGCCGAAGTCGGGCAGCAGGTTCAGCACCTTGGGGTCGATCTTGTGCAGCAGCCCCGCCAGTCCGCCCACGGCCGGCTGCTGGAGGGCGAAGTACGAGACCGCGATGGTGCCGGTCATCGTGATCGTGAACTGGATGGAGTCCGTGACCAGCACGCCCCACAGCCCCGACACCGAAGCGAAGAAGATGGTGATGACCGAGGCCACCACCAGCGTCTGCCAGGCCGGCCAGCCGAGGACGATGGAGGCGATCTTGGCGGCCGCGAGGTTCACGGTCGCCATGATGACGCAGTTGAAGAACAGGCCGAGGTAGATGGAGCGGAACCCTCGCACGAACGACGCCGCCTTGCCCGAGTAGCGCAGCTCGTAGAACTCGAGGTCGGTCAGCACGGCCGAGCGGCGCCACATCCGGGCGTAGAAGAACACCGTCATCATCCCGGTCAGCAGGAAGCACCACCACAGCCAGTTCTCCGACACGCCCCGGCCGCGGACCATGTTGGTCACGAGGTTCGGCGTGTCGGTGCTGAAGGTGGTCGCGACCATCGAGATCCCGACCAGCCACCACGGCGCCGCGCGGCCGGAGGTGAAGAACTCCGTGGTGCTCGAGCTGGCGCGGCGCACGAAGAAGATCGCGGGCAGGAACGAGATGCCGACCGAGATGGCGACGATGGTCCAGTCGAGGGGTGTCAGATGCATTGGGGCCCGGGCTAGTGTGAGAGGGGAGAGGTGAGCAGTGAGACGTTCACGTGAGAAGTGAGAGGCAAAGGCGTGAGAGGTCAAGCCGCGCGGTGCGGCCCGGCGCCGGGTCCGCGCCGTTGACCCGGGGGCGCCCGGCACTGTATTGTGCATATGCACATAACTTGCGGAGCGCGCGTGCCGCGACCCAGGAAGCGACGGCGGTGCCACCGGTTCGACGGCGACCGGGTCTTCAAGCCTCGCAGCATCCCGATGCTGGAGCTGCCGCTGGTGCGCCTGGGGCTGGACGAGCTGGAGGCGATGCGGCTGTGCGACGTGGAGAACCACGAACAGGAGGCGGCGGGGGAGCGGATGGGCGTCTCGCGCGGCACGGTGCAGCGGCTGCTGGCATCCGGCCGGGCGAAGGTCGTCGGGGCCCTGCTCCGGTCCGCCGCGCTGATCATCGAGGGAGGAGAGCATGAAGCTGTGCATGCCGACGGTTGACGAGGCCGGGCTGGCGGGCCGGATGGCGGGGCATTTCGGGAGCGCGCCCTATTTCACGTACGTGGACAGCGACTCGGGCGCCGTGGAGGTCGTGGCCAACGCCCACGCCCACCACGAGCACGGGAGCTGTGCGCCGGCGACCGGGATGAGCGGCCGGGCGGTGGATGCGGTGATCTGTCACGGGCTCGGCCGCCGGGCGCTCGCCGGGCTCGCGGCCGCGGGGATCCCGGTGTACGTGACCGCGGAGGAGAGCGTGGCTGGCGCGGTCGAGGAGTTCCGCTTCGGCGGGCTGGCCGTTCTCACCGAGGACGCGGCGTGCCACGGCGGGCACAGCCATCAGCGCCACGGCCACGCAGGGGAGGGCTCGCGATGAGCGCCGCGTCGCGATCGGGCGGGAGCGTCTGAGCCGCCTCCCCGATCCCGGTCCGCTTCTTGCACCTCGTCGGGGCGGGGGCGGAACGTCCGTCCGCCCGACATCGCAGACCCGACGAGGGAACGGATCATGAGCGCCAACCGCATCGCGATCATCGCGGGACACGGCACCCTGGACGCGGCGTACCCGCCGCTGATTCTCGCCGCCGCCGCCGCCGCCATGGACATGGAGGCCGGCATCTTCTTCACCTTCTACGGCCTGGACATCCTGAAGCAGGGCAACGCGGACCGGCTCCAGGTGGCGCCGATCGCCAACCCGGCGATGCCCGTGCCGGTGCCCAACATCGTGGGCATGCTGCCGGGCATGACGGCGGCCGCCACGATGATGATGAACGGCTGGATGAAGAAGGCCAAGGTCCTCAAGCCCAGCCAGCTGCTCGCGCAGTGCCAGGAGCTCGGCGTCAAGCTCATCGCCTGCGAGATGACCATGAACGTCCTGGGCATCAAGCGCGAGGAGCTGATCGACGGCGTCACGGTGGCCGGCGCGGCGTCGTTCCTCTCCTTCGCCAGCGAGAACGCGATCACGCTGGCGTTCTGACCGGCCGCGGCCCCGGCCCCGCGCAGAACCGCCCCATCGTCGCGCAGCGCCAGCGCCGTCGGACCCGCGTGGTCCGGCGGCGCTTCGGTTTTCCAACCGCAAGCCGTCCAACGCCGCCCGCCCGCCGATCGAACGCCCGTACGGAAATTCCCGGCGGCGGGCATAACACTTGCGAACTTTCGCAATTGCGGAATTGCGGAACTCCAGACCGGAGATCGCCGTGACCAAGGTCGACATCTTCGAGTTGCACGCGGAAGCCTGCAAGACGATCGCCCATCCGACGCGACTGAAGATCCTGGCGCTGCTCGGCCGGCGCGAGATGAGCGTCGGCGAGCTGGCCGAGATCGTCCGCGTGCCGATGCCGAACATCAGCCAACACCTCACGGTGCTCAAGACCGGGGGCCTGGTCCGCGCGCGCAAGGAGGGGGCGACGGTGCACTACAGCCTCGCCGACCGGCGGATGATCCAGGCGTGCACGCTGATCCGGTCGGTGCTGCTCGACCGGATGAAAGAGCGCGGGCTGGCCGCGCGGAAGGTGGACCCACGGTACGTCGTCTTCGCCGCCTAGCGGCGGCGGCCCACGTCGGAAGCAGCGGAGGAACGGCAGCATGGCACTCGACATCGCAACGCTCAAGATCGCCAAGACGGTGGACGCGCGGGGCACGGCCTGCCCGGGCCCGCTCCTCGAAGCGAAGCGCGCCATCGCGGCGGTCCCGGTCGGCGGCATCATGGAGGTGCTCTCCTCCGACGCCGGCACCAACGAGGACATCCCGCTGTGGGCGAAGAAGGTCGGCCACGACTACCTCGGCAACACCGAGGAGGCCGGCTACTGGCGGCTGTTCGTGAAGCGGGGGAAGTGACCGCATGACGGAGGCGCCGGCGGCCACGCGCCCCAGGGTCCTGGTCTTCTCGACCGTGAACATCTCGGACCCGGGCATCGACCTGGCGGGGAGCCAGCACCTGGAGTACGCCCCCACCGTCAAGGTCGTCAGCGTGCCGTGCTCGGGTGGGATCAACCCGGCGTGGATCGCCCACGCCGTCGCCTCCGGGTTCGACGGCGTGTTCGTCGCCGCCGACGGGGGCGACTGCGCCTACCTCCCCGACTGCACCGCGCGCACCGCCCGGATCGTCGAACGGGCACAGGCGCTCCTCACGGAGCGCGGCGACGACCCGCGCCGGGTCAAGATGGCCGCGATCTGCTCCGTGTGCTCGGAGCCGTTCGTGTCGCACATGCGGCAGTTCGGGGAGGCGCTCGAGAAGCTGAAGGGTGAGACGTGAGGCGTGAGGAGTGAGAGGTCCAAGTGAGAGGTGAGAGGGGAAGGGCGTGAGCGGGGGAAACGGCGTGAGGGGTGAGAGGCCCACCGCGGCCACCGGCGCGACGAGAGACTGCGACGTCCTGATCGTCGGCGGCGGGATCGCCGGGATGGAGAGCGGGCTCACACTGGGCGACATGGGCTACCGGGTCGCCCTGGTCGAGAAGGAGCCGTCGGTCGGCGGCAAGATGATCCTCCTCAGCAAGGTCTTCCCGACGCTCGACTGCGCCTCGTGCATCTCCACGCCGAAGATGGCCGCCGTCTCCCACCACCCCAACGTCACCGTCCACGTCTCGAGCGAGGTGGAGCGCATCACGCCGCTCGGCGACGGCTCCTTCACCGCCGAGCTGGTGCACAAGCCGACGTTCGTGGACCCGGCTGCCTGCACCGGCTGCCAGGACTGCGAGCGCGCCTGCACCGTCGCGATCCCCGACCGCTTCAACGCCGACCTCGTGGCCACGCGCGCCGCGCACATCGCGTTCCCCCAGGCGGTGCCGAAGAAGGCGGTCATCGAGCGGGCGGGCACCTCGCCCTGCTCGTTCGCGTGCCCCGCCGGCGTGAAGGCGCACGGCTACGTCTCGCTGGTGCGCGCCGGGAAGTACGAGGAGGCGTTCCGGCTGCACATGGAGGACGCGCCCATCCCCGGCAGCCTGAGTCGCGCGTGCTACGCGCCCTGCGAGGGCGAGTGCACGCGGGGCGAGGTCGAGGGCACCGTCTCGATCCGCGGCATCAAGCGCTTCATGGTGGACTGGTACTACGCGCGCCATCCGGAGCCCGAGTACGGACCCGCGGAGATGCGGCGGGGCCAGCGCGTCGCGATCGTCGGCTCGGGGCCGGCGGGCCTCTCGGCCGCCTACTTCCTCGCCCGCGGCGGCTACGACGTCACGGTCTTCGAGTCCGGCGCCGAGGCGGGCGGCATGCTGCGGCACGGCATCCCGCCCTTCCGGCTCCCCAAGGCGGTGGTGGACCGCGACCTCAGGAACATCACCGCGCTCGGCGTGGAAATCCGCACCAGCACGCCCATCGCCTCGGTCGCGTCGCTGCAGGCCCGGGGGTTCGACGCCACCTTCCTCGCGCTCGGCACGATGGACGGCCAGACGATGGACGTGCCCGGCCGCGAGCTGGCGGGCGTCGTGGACTCGATGGAGCTGCTCGAAGCCGCGAACCTCGGCCGCGGGACCGATCTCGCCGGCAAGCGCGTCGCCGTCATCGGCGGCGGCAACGTCGCCATCGACTCGGCGCGCATGGCCCTGCGCCTCGGCGCCGCCGCAGTCGCGATCTGGTACCGGCGCACCCGGAAGGAGATGCCGGCGCACGACTTCGAGGTGCAGGCGGCCCTGGACGAGGGGATCGCGCTCCACGAGCTGCGGACGCCGAGCCGCTTCGTCGGCGAGAACGGGACGCTGACGGGCGTCGAGTGGCAGGAGATGAAGCTGGGCGAGCCGGACGCCAGCGGGCGCCGGCGCCCGGTGCCGGTGGCTGGCTCCGGGACGATCCGCCCCGTGGACGTCGCCGTCCTCGCCATCGGGCTCTCGCCGAGCACGCGCCCCTTCGCCGCGGAGCTGGCGCTCCGGAAGAACGGCACGATCGAGGCCGACCGCGAGACGCTCGTCACGTCGGTGCCGGGCGTCTTCGCCGGCGGCGACGCCGTGAGCGGGCCCTCGATGATCATCGAGGCCGTGGCCCAGGGAAAGCGCGCCGCGTTCTACGTCGACCGCTTCCTGCAGGGCCTTCCGCTCGAGGGCGTCACGTTCGACTCCCGCCTTCCGGTGGTGGCGCCCAGGACCGTGCTCGGCCGCACCACGACCGGCCCGGTCTCCCGCGCGCCGGCGGCGGCGCGCGAAGCACCGGCCGCCGCGCGCGCCCGCTCGCTCGAGGAGATCGAGCACACGATGAGCGAGGACGAGGCGCGCTACAGCGCCAGCCGCTGCCTCGACTGCGGCGTGTGCTCCGAGTGCCACGAGTGCGTCGCCGCCTGCCCGGCGGGCGCGATCCGGCTCGACCAGCGCGAGACCCGCGAGACGGTGCACGCCTCGTCGGTGCTCGTCGCCACCGGCTTCCAGCTGTTCGATGCGCAGCGCAAGCCGACCTACGGCTTCGGCACGCTGCCCAACGTCATCACCTCGATGCAGATGGACCGGATCCTCGCGCCCACCCGGCCCTACAACGCCGTGGTCCGCCCCTCCGACGGCAAGGCGCCGTCGAACGTGGCCTACGTGCTGTGCACCGGCTCGCGTGACTGCACGGTGGACAACCGGCTCTGCTCGCGGGTCTGCTGCATGTACTCGATCAAGCAGGCGCAGCTCCTGATGGGCGCGCTGCCGCTCGCCGACATCACGATCTACTACATCGACATCCGCGCCTTCGGGAAGGGCTACGAGGAGTTCTTCGAGCAGGCGAAGGGGATGGGCGTGCGGTTCGTGAAGGGGCGCGTGGCGAAGATCGAAGGCGCGGCCGGCGGCAACCTCGGCGTCCGCTACGACGACATCGAGGGCACCGGCCGCGCGGCGCGGGCCGAGCACGACCTGGTGGTCCTCTCCGTCGGGCTCTCGGCCAACCCGGAGGCGTTCGGCCTGTTCGCGCCCGGCCAGCTCCAGGCGGACGAGTTCCGCTACGTGAAGGAGCCGGACGAGGACCTCGAGCCCGGGAAGACGAGCCTGGAGGGCGTATTCGTCGCCGGGACGGCCTCGGCGATCAAGGACATCCCCGATACGATCCTCCACTCGGGCGCGGCGGTCGCGCAGGTGGCCGCGTACCTCCGGCGCCGCGCCGCGGCCGGTGCCGGTGCCGAGGAACCGGCCGCGCTCGCGGCGGCGGTCGGTGGAGGTGCCCGATGAGCGCCAGGAAGATCGGCGCCTTCATCTGCCACTGCGGCGGCAACATCTCCGACTACGTGGACGTGGAGAAGGTGCGCGCCGCGGCCGAGCAGGAGGGCGGCGTCGCGGTGGCGAAGACCTTCCTGTTCGCCTGCTCCGACGCGGCGCAGCAGGAGATGGAGCAGATCATCAAGGACGAGGGGCTCGACGGGATCGTGGTCGCCTCGTGCTCGCCCAAGCTGCACCTCTCGACCTTCCGGGCGATGGCGCAGCGCGCCGGCCTCAACCCGTACATGTACACGCAGTGCAACGTCCGCGAGCAGTGCTCGTGGGCGCACCGCCACGCGACCGGGCCGGCGACCGCCAAGGCCACGGACCTCGTCCGTGCCGGCGTCGCCCGCACGCGGCTCGGCGCGCCGCTCACCGACCTGCGGGTCGAGACGACCCAGGCGGCAATGGTGATCGGCGCCGGCGTGGCGGGGATGCGGGCCGCGATCGCGCTCGCCGACATGGGCGTCGCGGTGTACCTCGTCGAGCGCGCCGCCGCGGTGGGCGGGCGCGTCCCGGCGTGGGGCAGGCTTTTCCCCAGCGACCGGGACGGCGCCGACCTGGTGGCTGCGCTGCGGCGCGACCTGGTCGCGCGCGAGAACGTCACCCTGCTGCTCAACGCCGAGGTGGTCGAGAAGCGCGGCAGCGTCGGCGACTTCACGGTGACGGTGCGCGCCGGCAACGAGAAGCTGGCCCTGCACGTCGGCGCCATCGTGGTCGCCACCGGCTTCGACCCGTACGCGCCGGCCGAGGGCGAGTTCGGCTACGGGCTGCCCGGCGTCGTGACCCTGCCCGAGTTCCGGGAGCTGCTGGCCAGGAACGGGCGCCCGGTGCGCGCCGACGGCCGGCCGGTGCGGACCATCGCCTACGTCTACTGCGTCGGCAGCCGCCAGGCCGAGTCCGAGGCCTGCCCGAAGCCGAACCGGTACTGCTCGCGCTACTGCTGCAACGCGGCCGTGCACACCGCGCTGCTGGCCCGAGCCGGCGAGGGCGGCGAGGCGCTCGACCAGTACCACCTGTACCGCGACATGCGGACGTACGGGAAGAACGAGCTGCTGTTCGAGGAGGCGGGGCGGAAGGGCTCGGTGTTCCTCCGCTTCGCCGACGACGCGCCACCGACCGTGGAGCGCGACGGCGACGGCCTCCTCGTCCGGGTGCGCGACACGCTGATGACCGGCGAAGCGGTGGAGATCCCGGCCGATCTCGTCGTGCTGGTCACGGGCATGGTGCCGCGCGACAACGCGGCGCTCCTCGGCTCGCTCAAGCTCCCGCTCGATGCGGGCGGCTTCTTCAACGAGATCCACCCCAAGCTGCGGCCCGTGGAGACCGTGATCGACGGCGTGTTCATCGCCGGCACGGCGCAGGGCCCGAAGTCGCTGGCGGAGAGCGTGGCCAGCGCGCTGGCGGCGGTGTCCAAGGGCGCGGCGCTGCTGCTCAAGGGCTACGTGGACATCCCGCCGCTCGTGGCGGGCGTAGACGCGGCGAAGTGCACCTGGTGCGGCGAGTGCGCCGCGGCGTGCCCCTACGAGGGCGCGGTCGAGAAGACGCTCGCCGGCGGCCGGGAGGTCGCCGCGATCCACGCCGAGCTGTGCAAGGGCTGCGGCGGCTGCGTGCCGGTGTGCGCCACCGAGGCGATCGACCTCGCCGGCTACAGCAACGCGCAGATGCGCGCGATGATCGAGGCCCTCGCCGCGGAGGCCGCGTGAGCGCGCCCCCCCCCGCGACGCCCCGGAGCCCCGCGGAGATCATGCGGGACGAGATGACGATGCGGCCGCGCATCCTCGCCGCCCTGGCCGACGGGCCGAAGACCATCCCCGAGATCGCCGAGGCCCTGGGCGCGCCCTCCCCGGAGGTGACGCTGTGGGTGATGGCGCTCCGCCGCTACGGGGCGCTGGAGGAGATGCCCAAGCCGAAGGCGGACGATTACTACCGGTATAGCCGGACGGGAGCGCTCTGATGGCCGTGCGGCTGGATCCGGGACTGCATCGCGAGATCGCGAGGTACGGCGGCGGCGACGTCACCGCGTGCATGAACTGCGGCAACTGCACGGCCACCTGCCCGCTCTCGACCGACACGCAGGGCTTCCCGCGGCAGATCATCCACCTGCTGCAGGTGGGGAACCGCGAGAGGCTGCGGACGACGCTCGAGCCGTGGCTGTGCTACTACTGCGGCGAGTGCTCGGAGACCTGCCCGCGCGACGCCAATCCCGCCGAGACGATGATGGCCGCGCGCCGCTGGCTCACCGCGCAGTACGACTGGACCGGGATCGGCGGCCGCCTCTACCGCTCCAGGTGGGTCCAGCTCGCGGCGGTGCTCCTGGTGGGCCTCGCGGTCGCCGGCCTGTTCGCGGTGCTGCACGGCCCCGTGGTCACGGCCACGGTGGCGCTCAACAGCTTCGCGCCGGTGGAGTGGATCGAGCGGGCCGACTGGATCATGGCCGGGACGCTCTCCGTGCTGCTGCTCTCGAACGTGTGGCGCATGTACCGCTACGTGATGCGCCCGGCGAACGGCGCGGCGATCCCGGCCGGGGTGCTGGTGCGCGAGGCCAAGACCTTCGTGCTGCACTTCGTCACCCAGAAGCGGTGGCGGACGTGCACCGGCAGCCGGTGGCGGTGGCTGAAGCACCTGCTGCTGGTGAGCGGCTACGTGACGATGATGGTGCTGGTCGAGGTGTTCCTGCGCGAGTTCCAGACCGACCGCATCGTCCCTGTCTGGCATCCCACGCGCCTGTTCGGCTACTACGCCACGGCGGTGCTGCTGTACGGCACGACGGACTTCATCGTCGGGCGCATCCGCCGGGGCGACTGGATCCACAAGTTCTCCCACTTCAGCGACTGGGTGTTCGTCGGGCTGCTGTTCCTGGTCGCGCTGACCGGGATCCTGGTCCACGTCGCCCGCGTCTCCGGGCACCCGATCGCGACCTACGACCTGTACGTGATCCACCTCGCCGTCGTGGCCCCGTTCCTGATCCTGCAGGTCCCGTTCGGCAAGTGGAGTCACATGTTCTACCGCCCGTTCGCGGTCTACCTCGACGCGGTGCGCAGGCGGGTGCAGGCCGCCGCGGCTCCGGCGCTGGAGCGCGCGGCGTGAACCCAAAGGAGTCATCCCATGGCGGAGACTGAGGACAAGATCACCATCATCGCCACGCACGGCGCCGAAGATCCGGAGCGGGCGACCCTGCCGTTCGTGGTGGCCAACGCCGCGCAGGCGATGGACACCAAGGCCGTGGTCATTCTCCAGGGCTTCGGGGTCTCGTTGGCGACGCCCGGATGCTACGAGCACGTCTTTGCCTCCAACATGCCCCCGCTCAAGGAGCTGATGGACGGCTACCTGAAGCAGGGGGGCGAGCTGCTCGTCTGCACCCCGTGCATCAAGGCGCGGCAGATCGCGCCCGAAAGCCTCATCCCGGGCGCCAAGCCCATCGCGGCGGCGCGGGTCGTACAGGAATGCCTGGAAGCCAAGGCGACGTTGAACTACTGAGACAGGCGCCCGGGAACGGGCCGCTCTCCTGAAGAAAGGCGAAGGACCGAATGAACCAGAACCTCCTGCGTGGGCTCGTCGCCGCACTCAGTCTCGCCGGCGTGAGTGCCGCGCGGGCCCAGACGACCGGGTACCTCCTGCCGTGCTCCGACGCGTCGCAGCTCGGCAGCGGCTGCACGCTGCTCGCCAACACCGCCGACCCGTCGACCATGCTGAGCGATCCCGCGGCCCTGTCCGGGCTCGGCGGCCGCGAACTCTCCCTCAGCGGCGCGGCGTTCATGCCGAGCCTGCACTACGCCAACGCCCTCAACCCCGGCCAGGACGGGAAGAACAACGTCTTCCCGATGCCGGCTGTATTCTACGCCGACCGCCCGCGCGGGCCGCTCGCCCTGGGCCTCGGGGCGCAGACCATCGGCGGGATGGGCGCCGACTACCGCCTCGACAACGCCGTGCTGGGTCCGGCGCAGGCATACCACTCGAAGATCGGCCTGATGAAGGGCGGCGTAGCGGCCGCGTGGCAGGCCACGCCCCGGATCGCGGTGGGCGCGATGGTCGGGGCGATCTACGGCCAGCTCGAGTTCTCGACGCCGTACAGCCTCAATCCGATGTCGCTCGCGGGCATGGCGGGCCTGGCGCAGGATCCGTCGTACGCCGCGATGATGGCGGGATTCACTGAGGCCACTGCGTACGCGCGCCTCACCGGGCTGACAGGCTTCGGCTTCTCGGGCGCGGTGAGCTTGCACTACCGGCCCACGCCGGCGGTGACGCTCGCGCTGGCCTGGACCCCCGCCACCACGCTCACGCTCGGCGGCGGCAAAGCCACGATGGACATGAACGCGCAGTTCGGGCAGCTCTACCAGGGCATGGTGGCCGCCAAGGGCGGCGACACGGGCGTCGTGAACGCGCAGCTCAGGGGCTTCGGCATAGACATGGCCAGCGGCATGGCCACGAGCTTCAAGGCCGAAGCCGACTTCGGCATCCCGCAGACGCTGACCTTGGCCGTGGGTGTCCGGCCGAGCGAGCGGCTGAGCCTGGGCGCGGACGTGGGCTGGATCGGCTACGCGAGCGCTTTCAAGACCATGCCGATGCGGATGACGGGCGGGACCAACGCCAACATCAACATCCTGATGAACGCGAGCCCTACGAACGGCTCGTTCGCCGCGGCGTGGCCGCTCGAGTGGAAGGACAGCTGGGTGGTGCGCGGCGGGGCCGAGCTCGCGGCGACGCCGGCGCTCAAGCTGCGGGCCGGGGCGATGTACGGCTCCAACCCGGTCCCGGCGAACACGCTGTTCACCATCATGCCGGCCGTGACAGAGGCCGCCGCGACCGCCGGCGTGGGAATCACGATCGGCAGCGCGGTCCTGGACCTGTCGTACGCACACACGTTCGCCAACGCGGTGACGGGAGCCGCGCCGAGCCTCGTGGCGCAGGAGTACGCCGGCGCCCGGAGCCGGCTCGGGGAGGACCAGGTGTCAGCCGGT
>Ga0335082_10004135_pt1 | contig 15789 bp, 14 predicted proteins | sample Lox_Sample_41_FD_206718 | JGI IMG/M metagenome (GOLD analysis project Ga0335082, IMG submission 206718) | Soil microbial communities from Loxahatchee National Wildlife Refuge, Florida, United States - Lox_Sample_4.1 | ecosystem: Environmental > Terrestrial > Soil > Wetlands | place: USA...
CGCGCGTGCGGCCGCGAGTCGAAAGAGAGCGCCGGCCCGTCGCCGTGACGGCCGGGCTTCGGGTTGCCGCGCAGAGGACTGCGATTGCGCCGTCGTTGGATCCTCCTCCTCGCCATCGTCTTCGGTCTCGCTCCGGCTCTCGCGCACGCGGCGCTGCCGCGGGTCGCGCGCCCGAGTCTTCCCGGCAAGGGCAAGTCGGCCGTCGATGCGCGCGGACTGATCTTCTTCCTCGCGCTGAAGGACGGCGGCGTCGCCGCCGTGGGAACCGCCCACACGTTCACGCCCGAGGACGTCGCGCGCGCGGGCCGCACCGACTTCTACCTCGGCACGACCTTCAAGCGCGTCGGCAGCTCGTCGCGCTTCCTGGTCCCGCCGGGGCGCTCCTTCAGCGCGCCGGGAGCGAGCATGCGCGAGGACTTCTGGGTCTACGCGCTCGACGAGCCGCCGCAGGGTGTCGGGAAGCTCGAGACCGACGCGGGTCCCGTGAAGGTCGGCGAGCGCGTCGCGCTGCTCGGGGTGCAGGAGCGCGGCAAGCGCGACGAGGACAACCTCTTCGGCAGCGTCGTGACCTCCACCCCGACCCGCCTCGAGATCGACCTCGATCTGCCGGGCACGCTGCGCGGCTGGGGCGGCGCGCCGATCCTGCGCATCTCGAACCAGAAGGTGATCGGCATCGTCGAGGCGCACGTCTCGCAGGACGGCACGTCGCGCGTGATCGCCGCGCCGATCGGGGGCGTGGTCGAGGCGCTCGCGAAGCCGCTCGAGACCAGCAAGGCGGCGTTCTCGCAGTTCGCGACCGTGGAGGGCGCCGAGGCGCCCGCGCCGCCTCCGCCCCTCGGCAGCGCGCTGCCTCACCCGGACGTGAAGAAGCTCCCGGTGCTCGACCGCCACTCCGACGAGCCGACCAGCGTGCAGGTGAGCTTCGAGTACCCGCCGCCCGGTTCGGTGGTCGGGGAGTCGGCCTGCGGCGTGTTCGTCGCCGGCCAGGCGCAGGCGTCGCGCGGCGACCGCCGCCGCTTCGACGTCGTGATCGTGATCGACACCTCGCGCTCGACCATCGACCCCTCCGGCGCCGACGTGAACGGCAACGGCGTAATCGGACGCCAGCGCCTCGGCGGACTCGGCACGATCTTCGGCTCGGGCAGCACGGATCCGGGCGACTCGGTCCTCGCGGCCGAGGTCGCCGGTGCGCGGACCTTGCTGCACGGGCTCGACGCGCGCACCACGCGCGTCGGCGTGGTGGTCTTCGCGGGCGACGTGCCCGGGACGGGCCGTCGCTCGCGCCCGGCCTACACGATGGTGGCGCTGACCAATGAGTACGATCGCGTGGAGGCCTCGCTCGACGAGATCCTCGCCACCGAGCCCGAGGGCAACACCCACATGGCCGCCGGCGTCGATCAGGCGACGATCGAGCTCGCCGGCCTGCGCGGCGCCGCATCGCGCGTCGATCCCGAGTCGGAGAAGATCGTCTTCTTCTTCACCGACGGTCAGCCGACCCTGCCCTACGGGCCGGAGGCCGAGGCCGACAACGTCCGCGCCGTGCTGCGCGCGGCCAATCGCGCGCACCGCGCCGGCATTCGCATCCACTCGTTCGCGGTCGGCCCCGAGGCGCTCGAGGGGCCGATCTCGACGGTCGAGATGGCGAGCCGAACCGACGGCTACTTCACGCCCGTGCGCAACCCCGGCGATCTCGCCAACGTGGTCGAGGACGTGAACCTCGCGAACCTCGACAGCATCGACCTCCAGAACCGCACCACGAAGAAGGCCGCGCGCTACTTCCGCGCGACGGCCGACGGCTCGTGGGCGGGGTTCGTCGATCTCGACAACGGGAGGAACCTGCTGAACGCCAAGGCCGTGGCGGACGACGGCGCGACCGGCGATGGCGACCTCGACGTGCGCCTCGATCCGCAGGCGAAGTCGCCGCCGGTGCCGAAGGAGCTCGCCGCGCGGCGCAATCGCCTGCTCGAGGAGTGCCTGCGCGATCTGAAGCGCAAGCGCGTCACCGCGGAGCAGGAGCAGGCCGAGCAGGTGCGGCGCGACCTCCAGCTCGAGATCGAGAAGGAGCGCGCGAAGGCCAAGGCGCAGGCGGAGAAGCAGCGCAAGGAGCTCGAGATCGACGTCGGCACCGACGACGTGCAGCAGGACAAAAAGTAAGCCTCGCCGCGCGCGGGGCCTCCGGCCGTGCTTGCTAGTGCGGCGCGGCGGCGTAGCGGCCGTCGCGCACGGTCCAGTCCGCGACGTCCGTGAAGACCTTGATCGGCACCCAGTCGGCCATCTGTGACATGTGCGGCATGCCGGAGGTCATCGCGCCGGTCGGGTCGATCACCCAGGGATCGTTCTTGTCCTCGAACCAGAGCGTGACCATGTGGTGCTGGCCGTCGCTGCGGCGGACCACGATCGCGCGGAAGACCTGATCCTGCGGGAAGCCGAGCTCGCGCAGGAAGTGGAAGACGAGCAGCTCGAGCCCATCGCAGTCGTCTCCGTTGTGCCGCATCGTCTCCTCGAACGTGGCCCAGTGGTCGATCGGGCCGTCGGGGATGTAGTGCGTGCGCGCCTGCTCCTGGATCCACTGCGCGAGGCTGCGGGCGAGCTCGACGCGTCGCGCCTCGCGGAAGGCGTCGTAGTTCGCGCGCAGATCTCCGAGCTTCGCGGGATCGATCCGATCGGCGGGCGACGAGGGATCGGGCGCGTCGACGCGCTCGCGATCCTGCCAGCCGTGGATCTTGATGCTCCACGCGTCATCCGGAGCGGGCTTCGCGAAGTAGTCGTAGAGGCCCGTCGGAGTAAGCGGCGTCTGGCATCCGCCGCCGAGGCCGAGGCAGATGAGCAACGCCGCGATGCGGCCCGATCCGCGCAGATTTCCGCGCATGGGTCGCGTATCGGCCGCGGCGCCGTCGGACCTTAAGCTAACTCTTTGTAATCAAAGGAGAAACGAGACGGGTCCGCGGAATTCGAGTGCGTCTGCGGCCGCGAGAATGGCGGAGCTGCCGGCGCGTGGACCCGCAAAGCGGGAGCGGGCGGGCGTCAGGCGGGGATGTTGCAGGCGCGGGCGAAGCCGAAGAGCACCCACAGGAAGAGCACGATCGCGGGAACGCCGCCGAAGATGTAGAGGATCGAGACGAGATCGACCTTGCCGCGCGATTCTTCCTGCACCGAGCCCTCCTGGTCGCGAAGGCGGCGGAAGCTAGCGAAGATCCGCGCCGCGTCGACGGCGGGGCGCGCGCGCCGGCGCTAGGCGCTGCGAGCCTCTGCGCGAAGTCTCCGGACCGAGCGCACCAGCGCGTCGAAGCGCGCGCGCTGCTTCGCCTCGAAGCGCAGACCGAAGTCGTCGCGCACCCGCTCGGGCAGCAGCGCGGCGGTGATGAGCCGAACCTGCGCCGTGTCGGCGAGCCCGGGCGGCGGCGTCAGCACCGAGTCCGCGATCTCGCGCGCGACCGGCGTGACGAAGAGCGTGTCGCCGGCGACGCAGGCGTCGAACCAGGCGCGGAAGGTCGCGTAGTCGCGCGGCAGCGCCGGGTCCGGCGCGCCGAGCAGCCGCGCGATCGCCCGCTGCTCGGCGTAGTACGACTCGCGCGCGGCCGGAGGAAGCATCGCGACGAAGCACTCGTAGACGCAGAGGGCGCTGTCGACGAGCGTCGCCCAAACCCACACGATCAGCTCGACCTCGCGCCCGTGGTACGGCGTGCCCGCCGGATACAGCGCGCCGGCGTCCTCCGCGAGCTGCCCGTGCACGCGCGCGTGCGCGCGATGGACCGTGCGCGCCGCCGCGAGCGCGGCCGCGCGATCCCCGAAGCCGATCGCGTGCATCGCGTCGAGCGTGCGGCGGAGTCGACCGAGCGGATCGCTGCGAAACTTCGAGTGCTCGGCGACGCCGGCCGCGACGAGCGGATGCGCCACCTCGAGCAGCAAGGCCCGACCGCCGCCGAAGATCAATGCGGACTCTGCATGGATGCGGCGCAGCCAGCTTCCCTCGTGGAAGAGTCCCTCGCACGCGGGCGGCAGCGGGTCGATGCCTGCCTGCGCGAGCAGCGCGGCGTCGTCGTGCGGGCAGTCGGCGAGCGGCATTCGGCGAAGCTAGCTCTGAACTTCGCTCGGCTCCGCACGTCTTCGCGGGGGCCGCCTTCGCTCGCCTTCGGCGCTTGCGCGCGTCGGCCGGCGCGGTGCGCTCGCCGGCTGGTCGCCGGCGGCGCGCACGGCGATACTGCGCCGCGGGTGAGGGGACCCGCGCTTCGCACGCTCTCGATCGTCGCGATGCTCTACGTGGTCGAGGGCTTCCCGATGGGCGTCTACGCAGACGTCCTGCCGGTCTTCCTGCGCAGGCAGGCGCTCTCGACGACCGCCATCGGGCTGCTCTCGTCGCTCGGCGTCGCCTGGGCGCTGAAGGTGCTGTGGTCGCCACTCGTCGACCGCTACGGCGAGCGCCGCCGCTGGATCACGGGAGCGCTGCTCGCGATGAGCGCCTGCCTCGCCGCGCTCGCCGCCGGCGATCCGCTCGCGCTCGGCCCCGCGCTCTGGGTCGTCCTCGCGGCCTTCTGCCTCGCGTCCGCGACGCAGGACATCGCGATCGACGCCTACACCATCGGGATCGTGGCGCACGGCGACGAGGGTCCCGCGAACTCGGTGCGCGTGATCGCGTACCGCGTGGGCCTGATCGCGTCGGGCGGCGCCCTGCTCTTCCTGCCGCGCTGGGTCGGCTGGCCGGGCACGTTCGCCGTCGCGGCCGGCGCGAGCATCGCGATGGCGTTCGCGGTGCAGGCCTGCCCGCGCGCGCCGGTGGCACCCGCCGAGCGCCGGCAGACTCTGTCCGCACTGCGCGCCTGGCTCGGGCGTCCGGGCGCCGTCCCGGTGCTGCTCTTCGTCCTGCTCTACCGTGTCGGCGACCGCGCGATGGGGCCGATGGTGAAGCCTTTCTGGGTGGACCGCGGCTTCAGCGACGAGGAGATCGGGCTCGTGTCCAACACCTTCGGCGTGCTGGCGACGATCGCCGGAGCCGGCCTCGGCGGCCTGGTCGTCGCAAGGCTCGGCATCGCCCGCGCGCTGCTCGCGCTCGGCGCGCTCGCCCTGGTGTCGAATTTCGGCTACGCGGGCGCCGCACTCGCAGTCGGCACGCCACGCCTGCCGGTGTATGCGGCCTCGCTGGTGGAGTCGCTCTGCTCGGGGCTCGCGAGCGTGGCCTTCCTCTCGTACCTGATGCGCATCACCGAGAAGGAGCATGCGGCGGTGCAGTACGCGCTGCTGACCGCCGTGTATGCCGCATCGGGCTCGGCGGCGGCCGCCGCGTCCGGCTGGGGCGTCGAGCGGCTCGGCTACGCGGGCTGGTTCGCGCTGACCGCCGCCCTGGCGCTGCCCGCGTTCTTCTTCCTGCCCGGCGCCTGCGCGTGGCTCGGCGAGGATCCGGCTAGTGAGCCGCCGCGGGCTTCGGCGCCTCGCCCGGCGGACGCGTCCAATCCTCGGGAACCCCGGCCAGATTCGCCTCCACCTCTAGGTCGGTGAGGCGTCGCTCGGCCGCGGCGAGCTCCTCGCGCTGGTTCCGGAGCTCCTGGCGCAGCTTGTACGACATCGGCGAGGTCTCGGTCTGCGTCCCGGCCTGCGCGCCCGGCGCCGCCATCTGCCAGTTGTCCGTCCCGCGCGCCATCTTCCCGAGCTCGTCCTGCGCCTTGTCGATCGCCTGGCGCGCCGTCTCGACGTCACCACGCGCGGTCGCGAAGCGCTGCTGCCATTCCTGCTTCGTGGCGCCCCCGGCGCGCGGCTCCGTCGCAGGCGAAAGGGTTGGCGGGAGGCGCAGCAGCGAGTCGAGACCGACGTCGGGGGTGCCGGGCTTCGGGGCCGCCGCCGTCTCGGAAGTCGGGTCGGCGTGCGCGGCGGTGGCGAGGAGCGCGACGACGGCGAGAGACGCGAACCGGGACCTCATCGGCGACGGAGTCTAGCCGATGGGATTTCGGCATCCCTTCGGGGACCACGTGCAGCTTCCGGGTCAAGCACGGCACCGGATCGCCGATACGCCCAGTGCGACGGACCGCCGCCGGCAGCGAGAGTGTCATGGATCGCGAGAAGCTCCACCGACTGCTTCGACTCGGCATCGAGAAGGGCGCATCGGACATCCACTTCCAGGTCGGCTACCTGCCGCTCTATCGCTTCAACGGCGACCTGGTCGAGCTCCGCTACAAGGTGCTCAGCGCGAGCGACACCGAGGCGATCGCGCGCATGCTGCTCGAAGGCGACGACGAGCACTCGCAGATGAGCTTCAACGAGCTCGACCTCGCCTACGAGCTTCCGAACGAGGGTCGCTTCCGCGTGAACATCTCGCGGCAGCGCCGCTGCTTCAACATCGTGCTGCGCGTGATCCCGCCGCAGATCCGCTCGTTCGAGGAGCTCAATCTGCCCTCGGTACTGCGCGACCTCGCGCAGATGCGGCGCGGCTACGTGCTGATCACCGGCGCGACCGGCATGGGCAAGTCGACGACGCTCGCCACGATGATCGAAGAGGTCAATCGCGTGCGGAAGGCGAAGATCGTGACGATCGAGGATCCGATCGAGTTCGTCTTCAAGCACGACAAGAGCATCATCACGCAGCGCGAGATCGGCACCGACACGGCCGACTTCCCGGACGCGCTGCACGCCGCGCTGCGCCAGGACCCCGACGTGATCATGGTCGGCGAGATGCGCGACCTGAAGACCGTCGACACCTCGCTGAAGGCCGCCGAAACCGGCCACATGGTGTTCTCGTCGATCCACACGTCGGACGTGGCGTCGACCGTCAACCGCCTCGTATCGTTCTTCCCGACCGAGGAGCAGCTCGCGGTGCGCGCCCGCCTCGCGGACAACCTGCGCGCGATCGTGTCGCTGCGGCTGCTTCCGAACAAGAAGCAGACCGGTCGCGTGCCCGCCGTCGAGATCATGCGCTCCACGCGCAGCATCCAGGAGTGCATCAAGGACCCCGCGCGCGCGCACGAGATCAACGACTTCATCGCGAAGGGCCGGCCCGAGAACATGCAGACCTTCGACCAGCACCTGCTCGATCTGCTGCGCGCCAACAAGATCTCGGTGGAGACGGCGCTCGCCGCCGCTTCCAATCCGACCGACTTCCGGACCAAGCTCGCCCTCGAGGGCAGCGATCCCGACGCGGTCGCGACGCCGGACCGCATCAGCGGTCCGATGGAGCTCGAATCGGACGAGCGGTTCTAGACGGGACGGTGAGCGTGCGAGGGGAACCGTCCGGACGAGCGAACGACCTGGCTGCGGCACTGCGCAGTGCGGCGTCGCGCGCCGCCGACGCAGCCAGCGGCGGTGTCGCGCTCGTCTTCGCGGCCACTCCCGATGCGAGCCTCGACCTGCGCCTGCGCGCGGCCTCGGGCTTCGCGGCGGCCGACGAGGCGCGCGAGGCCGCCGGCGCGGTGCTCCCGCACGTGCGCGACGTGGTCCGCTCCGACGCGGAGCGCGGGCTCGTCCACGTGGCGACGCTCGGCCCGCGCGCGGCCGGCGGCATGGTCATCCACCCGCTGCGCTTCGACGGACACCTGCACGGCGCGCTCGCGGTCGCGGCGCCGAGCGCGCTCGACGCCGCCGGCACGCGCGCCGTCGCCGAGCTCGCCGAGCTGCTCGCGCTGCGCCTCGATCACGAGCGCGTGGCGCAGGAGTGCAAGGCGCTGCGCGCGAACGGCTCGCCGCGCGACGGCCACGAGGACAAGAGCGAGGAGGTGCTGAAGCTCTCCGAGGCGCTCTTCGCCCAGGACATCGAGCTGCTGCGCTCGAACGAGAAGCTCGGAAAGATCGAGCGGCTGAAGAACGACTTCATCGAAAAGATGTCGCGCGAGCTGCGCACGCCGCTCGGCAGCATCATCGAGGCGATCATCGCGGTACTGACCACGGAGAACGAAGCGCTCTCCGACTCGTCCAAGTCGGCGCTGCGCTCCGCCCTCGACGAGGGCAGCTCCTTCCTCCGCACGCTTCAGAACATCCTCGACCTGTGGAAGATCAAGCAGGGCGAGCTCCCCGTGGAGATCCAGGACGTCAACCTGCGCGAGCTCGTGGACGAGGCGATCTTCAGCATCCAGGACGCGCTCGGAGACAAGGCGCTTCGCATCGAGCCGCGTTTCGAGGAGCCGCTGCCGCGCGTGCGCACCGACCTCGCGAAGGTGAACCAGATCCTGTTCCTGCTGCTCGACAACGCGGCGAAGTTCACGCCGGCCGGGCGCATCGACATCCACGTCGCGGTGGCGGAGGGCCGGCTCGTGTGCAGCGTCGGCGACACGGGAGTCGGGATCTGCGCCGACGATCAGAAGCTCGTGTTCGACGAGTTCTTCCAGGTCGACGAGCCGTCGTCGCGCAAGTATCGCGGCGCCGGCCTCGGTCTGACCTTGGTGCGCGACCTGGTCGTGCTGCTCGAGGGCGAGGTGTCGCTGCGGAGCGACGTCGGCCGCGGCACGACCGTGACCTTCGAGATCCCGATCCAGCCTGTCTGAGAGGCTCCGCTCGGCTTTCGCCGAGCTGTGCGCGCCTTCGGCGCTTGCGGCGCGCTGCGCGCGCCATGCTCCCCGAGCAACCTACGCCGCCTCAGTGGCGAGCGTCGTACTCGATCACCTGGATCTTCACTCTGCCTCGGACTCCGAAGCCGCCTCCGGGTAGTCCGGCCGGATGTAGCCGGCCGCGATCTCGCGCAGCGAGATCACGACCTCCTTGTTGTCGTCGGCCTGGACGAGCGACTTCGCACCCTTCTTCAGCTGCTTGGTGCGGATCGAAGCCATCTGCACGAGGTGGAAGCGGTTCGGAACCTTCTCGGTGCAGTCTTCGATCGTGATGCGGGCCATCGGATGCTCCGGTTTCGGGGAGGGAGGAACCTACGCCAGCCCCCTCTACAAGGAAACCCCGGCCGGCGTGACGCCGGCCGGGGTCCTCCGACCTTCCTTGAAGGCCGATCTCTCGAAGGCGGTTACGCCTTCTTCCGGCGGGCCTTCTTCCGCGTAGCCTTCTTCGCGGTGGCCTTCTTGCGCCCGCCCTTCTTGCGACCGGCCTTCTTGCGTCGAGCTGCCATCTTTGGGTCACCCCCCTGTCTGTGTGCTCGAGCGCCGTGGGTTCGTGCATGCGGTGCGGAGCCGAGCAGCGCACTGCTCCAGAGCCGAGGCAGTTCCCACGGCCTTGCTCTCGCCCCCTATCGGAGGCCCCTCTGCACGACTTGAAGGCAATCTGCCCTCTGATCTCGACCAATTCCGCGGCACTAGAGCCACTGTTGCGAGTGACGCTAACACCGAATTTTCTCGCTCGTCAAGTACAAGTGCCAAAAAAATCAATGCGATGGAAAGCGCAATTGCGTGCACGCATCCAGAAACCGCGCGCGAGGCGCCGTCTCGCGCGTCATCGAATCGCGGAAGACGGCGCATGCGACACTCGCAACGCAGCGCCACGGTTGACTTCGCGCATGCGACGCACTAACCGTCCCCGCGCTTTTCCACCCGCGGGGTTTCGATCGCGTCGCGCGCGCTCGCATCCCGCACGCGAGGAACTCACGTGGGCAGCGTCATCAAGAAGCGGCGCAAGAAGATGCGCAAGCACAAGAAGCGCAAGCTGCTGAAGCGCGCCCGGCACAAGCGCAAGCGCTAGCAAGGCGCGCGCGAAGCGCGCGGCGCGCAGCGAGGCGAAGCCGAGCGAAGTTCAGAAGAGGAACAGGCCCCGTGGCGTCGCGAAGCGCGCGGCGCGCAGCGAGGCGAAGCCGAGCGAAGTTCAGAAGAGGAACAGGCCCCGTGGCGTCGCGAAGCGCGCAGCGCCGCCTCAGACGCCGACGGCCGTCGTCTCCGAGGCAGGTCGCAGCTGCACGCGCGTGAGCAGGCGACCGAGCAGGCGGTTCAGCGGATTGCGGCGGCGCAGGAAGCCGAGCGCCGGGCGCCGACGGACCCCCATGCGACGCATTTCGGCGGCGATCTCCGCGTTGCCCGGATCGATCATCAGCCCGCGCCGCAGATAGCGGATCGCCTCGGCCCTGAAGCCGCACGCCAGGTGGATGCGCGCCAGGTTGTGGAAGTGGATCGGGTTGAAGAACTCCTCGGTCGCGGCCGAGCGACACAGCGCGATGGCGCGCTCGAGTCTCCGCTCGGCCAGACCGAGCACCAGCCCATAGTACGAGCGGTAGAGCGGCGTCGCCGCGTCGAGTCGATAGGCCGTCTGCAGGTGCACCACGGCCTGTTGCAGCTCGCCGGCATCGAGCGCCGACCGCCCGAGTCGGTAGTGATCGTCTGCGCTGTGAAGGGACTCCATGGGGGCTCCGCAAGCTTGCGCGAAGGCGCGAGAGCTCTCTTCGCAAGGCGCGTGCCGGATTCGCGGCACCGGCAGGCGCACTCGCAACCCGGCGCTCCGCCGCACCACGCGGCGCGGATTGCGCACGCGTTGCGCAGTCGCCGGAGTGACGGGTTTCGTCACTTCGGTGCGCGAATTGCGTGCACCCCGACCCGATACCCGCTCAGCGATCGAGGAGATCGATGCGCTCGCTGCGGGTGAACTCCCCGCGCAGCGCTTCGTAGTCCGAGTCCGTGAACGGGTGGAAGCGATCGTCGCCGCGGCGGCGCCAGAAGATCTCGTCCCGGGGCATCCTGCGGCGATCGAAGTGGGAGCGCTTCAGGTTCCGCACCAGGATCTTCTGCGTCTGTGTGAACTCGAAGTCGGAGACGATGCGCACGAAGTCGGGGATCCACTTCGGGTCCATGCCGCCGTGCTTCACCTGCTCGTCGCAGAAGCGGTAGAAGCCCGCCGGATCGAAGCGCGCGCCCTCGCGCAGCAGCAGCGCCGCCATCACCCACTCGTCCGACACGGGACACGGAACGCCGTAGGCGGCCGCGAGCCGCACGTCCTCGTGCTCCTGGAGCAGGCGCGCGACCTGCGCGGCGGAGAAGTTCTCGCCGTCCTTGCGGATCCAGTCGTCGGTGCGGCCGTCGAAGAACAGCATGCGACGGCCCTCGTGGATCAGGATGTGCCCGAGGTCGCCGGAGTAGTAGACGCCGTCCCGATACTTCTTCGAGTTCGCTTCGGGATTGTCGAAGTAGCCCTGGAAGAGCGACGTGTCGGGCGACACCCGGCAGATCTCCCCCACCGCCTCCCCGTAGTTCAGCAGCCGGCCGTCGGCGTCGACGCGCGCGGGCGCGCACTCGCGGCCGCGCTCGTCGAGGATCTTCACGGCCGGATCCGTGATCTCGCCGACCGAGCCGCGCGGATCGGTGCGCTTGCGGAAGGTGCTGATCGCCGCCTCGGTCGATCCGTAGAGCTCGAACATGTCCTCGAGCCCGAGCCAGCGCACGAACCGATCGATGTCGGGGGGCGAGGCGCCGTTGCCGAGCGCGAAGCGCAGCCGATTGCGCGGGTCCTCGGTGACCTCCGCGCGGATGCGCTCCTCGTCGCCGCCGTACTGCCGCTCGATGGCGTCGAGGATGTAGTGCACCGGCTCGCCGACGTAGTTCCAGTACGTGACGCCGTAGCGGAGGACGTCCGGCACGAAGTTCTTCGCGCTGAAGCGCTCGCGCATCGCGAGCGTGCCACCCATCTCGAACGCGGGATGGAAGCCGAGGAACATCGAGTTCGAATGGAAGAGCGGCATGCAGGCGTAGCCGACGGCGTCCTCGCCGAGCTGGAGCTGGCGCGACGCCGCCTTGCCGATCAGCAGCACCTTCACGTGATTGTTGTTGATGCCCTTCGGCAGGCCCGTCGTGCCGGAGGTGTAGATCACGATCAGGTTGTCCTCGGGGCGGACGTCGACGGCGGGCGTGTCGAGCGAGGTGCCCGGCTTCGCCACCTCGCGCGCGAGGCACTCGTGGTAGTCGCGCGAGCCTTGCGATTCGGCGCCGCGCGTGCGCAGCACGAGCCAATTCTCGGGAGCCACGTGCGAGAGCTGCGCGCGCAGGCGCTCGATCTCGGGCCAGAACGCCTCGTCCACCACGACGACGCGTGCGCGCGACTGCTCGAGCACACCGCGAAGCGTCTCACCTCGCAGCCCGGCGTTGACGCCGAAGAGCGTCGCGCCGGAGTACGCGCAGCCGGCGTAGAGCGCGAGCAGCTCGGGCCGGTTCTCGAGCAGCATCGCGACGTGCGGCGGACGCCGCTCGTCGCTCCGGCCGAGGCGCCGCAGCAGGAAGTGCGCGACGCGCACGGCCTCGTCGCGAAACTCGCGATAGCTCCAGGCGAGGCTGCCGCTGCGGACCGCGATGCGATCGCCGATCTCGGCGTGCGCGGCGCGCGCATCGAGCTGGGCTCCGAGATGAAACGCCGCGTTCTGCACGGGGGAGCGGCTCCTGGTCGGGGCCGCGACAGCTGCGCCCGACGCGCGGGACGCGCTAGTACTCGATGATCTCGAGGATGTAGCGCTTCTTCTCCTTGCCACTGGCCGCCGCCATCAGCGTGCGGATGGCAGAGGCGTGCGCACCGCCCTTGCCGATCACCTTGCCGAGGTCTTCCTTGGCGACACGCAGCTCGAGCACGTGCGCATGCTCGCCGATCACCTCCTTGATCTGGACCTCCTCCGGCTTGTCGACGAGAGCCTGCACGATCGCCATGATCAGCGATTTCATCGGCCCCTCCCCAGCGCGTCCTGGCGTCTGGTCACGGAGTGTACGCACCTCGCTTGCGCAAAACGATTGAAAAGCGCGCGCTTCGCTTAGTGAACGGCGATTTTCGTCGTCACCATAGCGCAGCGGGCAACCCCCGGGACCTCGCGACGCTCCGCTCCCGGACGCAGATCACGCCTGGAGGGCAGTCGGGGTGAATCCACAGCAGCTCGCGGCGCCGATCGCTTCCCGATCCGGACACTCGCCTACTGTCGATACGAGAAGGTCAGCGACGCCTGGTTCTGGCGGAAATCGTTCACCTCGAAGCCGCCGCCGTTCTCCCAGTAGCGATACGAGAGCGAGACCTGGAAGTTCCGCGAGAGCTGACGTCGCACCACCAGCTCCGCGCCTCCGAAGAGATCGTGGTTCGGATGGGACGACTGGGAGTCGAGATTCGACAGGAATCCCGTGATCATCGCCGACGTGCGCAGCCCGAAATATTTCTCGAGTGTCACGCGACCCGTCGTATCGATGAAGTCGTTGCCGGCCAGATCCGACGTGATCGCGTGGTCGAATCCGAGCTGCACGCGCAGCCCGTTCGATGACTGCCAGGTGAGATTCGCGTGGCCGAGCCCCTGCGGCTGGCCGCTGCCCTCGCGCGGATCCAGCCAGCCGAAGCCGCCCGCCAGCGAGAGATCGAAGCCGCCCGGCAGATGACTCTCCAGACCGACCGTGCCCTCCGCATCCAGATACTCGCCTTGCGAGAGGGCGTCGTAGCTGCGGTAGCGCGTGCCGGCATGGAACAGGAGCGCGTAGTCCTCGCTCAGCGGGTTGCGAACCTCGGCGAAGCCGCCGCCCTCGCTGTAGTTCGGGCGGAAGCTCGAATCGAAGGCCGCCCCGCCTCCGGAGCCCGGCACCCAGGCGTCGATCTTGTCGGAGTCGAAGCGCGCGCCCTCGACCCCGGCCGTCAGCTCGCGACCGCCCGAGAACTCGTGCCAGTAGCGAAGCTCGCCCTCGGCTCGGTTCGTCTGCGCCAGGTTGGGCGTGGCGTCGTCCGGGGCGCCGAGCGCGATCGGCTGCGGCGTGTAGGAGTCGGAGAGCCGCACGCTGAGGCCGGGCCAGAGGCCCGCCTCCCCCTGCACGTGGGTCCTCCAGAACGTGTCGTTCAGCGAGCTGTGGTCGAGGTAGCGCGGCACCTGCGCGCCGAGGTCGGCGCCGATCTGCGCGGCGGGGGTTCGATAGTCGAGCTCGAGGCGCGGCTCCAGCCAGAATCCGAGGTCGCGGTCCTCGTGGTTCGAGGTGAGGAACGCGTTGTCCGTCAGCGCGGACCGCGTCTCGAACGACGTGCGCCAGGTGAAGCGGCGCTCTTCGCCTTCGTCGGCGCGCGCCGCAGCGGCGACCAGACCGATGAGCAGCAGCGCGCGCGAGGCTCGCATCAGAGGTCGGCCGGCAGCACGGGCGAGGCCGGGCGTCGGTAGAGGGGAGTGAAGGCGCGAGAGATGGCCGGCATCGGCTCCTCTCCCCCGCCGGCCGCGCGCTGGAGGAAATCCGCCGCCAGCGCGACGAAGGCCGGATCGCGCAAGGTCGCGTCGACATCGCCGAGCGTCACGGCCGCGTGGACGTGGCCTTCGCGGAAGCCCATCTGCTCGAGCACCTCGACGTAGTCGGGATCGGCGTCGCGGCGCGCGACCAGGCGGATGCGATCGATCGCGGCGCCCGACGGGATCAGCGCGCGGACCACGTGCTCGCCCGCCGGCAGCGGGGTCGTCAGCACGTGCTGCCAGCCGAGTCGGCGCCATTCCGGCGGCAGCTCGACGCGCGCCCGCAGCCGCCCGTCGAGCGACCAGAGCTGCGGCCCCTCCCCGGAGACGCGCGCCTCGAGCGAGAAGAGGCCCGGCGCAGGCAGGTTGACGCGGTACGCGAACTCGGCCGGGCTTCCCTCCGCTCGCGCCCACTCGACCCGACCCGCGCGCGTGCCCTGCGCCTCGTCCGTGCGCGAGCCCCAGCGCGAGACGGAGTCGAAGCGCTCGCCTTCGAGCTCCACCACGGTGCCGGCGTCGGGCAGGAAGCGCTCGAGCCCGAGCGCACGCACGATGGTGCGCGCCTTCGCGCCGTACAGCAGCGCGCGCCCGCTGCGCCAGCCGTCCGCCGGCGAGATGCAGAGCGGCCGGTGCGCGGAGAGCTCGATCCGCTCGGCGCGCGCGCCGCGCCCGAGGATGCCGGTGAACTCGTGCGACCCGGCGCGCAGCGGCAGGAGCCGCGGCGCCTGCGCGACGCCGAGAGGTGTCGCGTCGAGATGGCCGATCAGGCGGCCGTCGACGCTCCAGCGCTGGAGGCCGACGCCCTCGATCTGAACGATGTAGAGCGCCGTCGCCGGCGCCTCGAGCACCACGCGCACGGGCTCGGACGGCGTAGCCGGCGCCAGCGGATGCGCGAGGCGCAGCGCGCCGCCGCTCTCGTCACCGAGCGCGCGCAGCGCCTGCTCCGGACACAGGAGGCCGTAGAAGTCCTCGGCCGTCGCGTCTGCGGGCAGCCCTTCTTCGAGATCGAGCGCGCGCGCGAGCCGGCGCGCCCAGTCCTCCTCGAGGATCCCGCGCTGACTCGGCAGGAACAGCGCGCCGGGCATTCCGAGGCTCTGCGGAGACTGCGCCCGCGCGCCGGATGCCGCGACGATTGCGACTGCCGCACAAACGACCGCTCTCGCGAAGCGAAGGCCCTGCTCCGTCACCGTCCCCACCCGACAGGTCGAAGTCCACCCGGCACCGGCTCTCATCGGGACGGCGTGTGGCGGTCTTTACCCGCGGCGCGCGCGCGAGGGTCAGCCGGCTCGCAGCGACGCGATCTGCCAGGGCCGCAACGCGAGCGTGCGGATCGCGCCGCTCGCGCCCGCCGCGGGGTCGGCTCGGCCGCGCAGGTCGATCGGCGCGAGCACGCCGCCGCCGTTCCAGCGGAGCTTCACGTTTCGAGGCGCGTCCGACGCATTGAGCACCCTCACCCACGCGACCCCGCCCTCCCGCGGCTCGAGCGCGCAGAGCCAGAGCGATGGGTCGTCCCATTCGAGCAGGCGCGCGCCGTCGCGCAGCCGACCGCTCGCCGCGCCGGCCGCGAAGAGCAGCGGCGGATCGGCGAAGCGCAGCGCCGAGGCGGCGAGGACCGGATCGCCGCGACGCCCGACGAAGAGCGCGAGTTCCGCGACGTGTCGACCGGGACACTGTGCGCCCGGCGTCGCGAGCGGCGGACCGGCGGGACCCGGCCGGCGCGCGAGGTC
>Ga0335082_10004136_pt1 | contig 15786 bp, 11 predicted proteins | sample Lox_Sample_41_FD_206718 | JGI IMG/M metagenome (GOLD analysis project Ga0335082, IMG submission 206718) | Soil microbial communities from Loxahatchee National Wildlife Refuge, Florida, United States - Lox_Sample_4.1 | ecosystem: Environmental > Terrestrial > Soil > Wetlands | place: USA...
AAGCCTTTGCTTGGTCGGAAACGGTCGACATCGAGCTATGGCCGCTGCACCTTCAGACCGGTCATTCCCAGCGCGAATTTCGGAGGTCGTGAGCGGCTGGAGTTGGCCGACAGTGTGAGTTCGCAAACGAAGCCCATAAGCTCCCGCTCGCGTAAAGAGCCTTGCATTAGCCCAAGCGACGCGTATACACGCATGCTTCTCGGATCGCCGATTCAGCTCCTGAAACACTGAATCGCAAACATCTCATGTACGACACAGCACGCTTGCGAGCAGCCGACCTCGGCAAGTCAATTTTCGCCTCGCGTAACTACCATCGTACGTTTCAGCTGCTCGCGGAGTACTCGAGTCGCGCAAGTCCGCTACCCCATGTTTTGTCTTATCCAAGCAACCAAACCAATCACACTAAAGCCGAGCAGCATGAGGACGAACGTGGCGGGTTCTGGAACGGTGATCGGTATGTCTGAGTTGAACCGCAAAGACCCGTAAAGTCCGGGGCCGCTTTCATTCAAGTTTTCGTCGAACTGTTTGAAGTCCACCGCAAATCGCAAAAGATCACCATTTGCAGCACGCGCGAAATCTAGGACGCGAAACCAGCCAGACTCCTGATTGTTGCCGCGGCCCGCTCCACTGATGTCGATCCCAGCTCTGATTTCGAAACTCTACGGCCATCAGCCGGCCTTCCATTGCGCTCGCGCAGTGTTCGACGTGCTTCCCTGGCGGCCCCGCCCGAGGTCATCCAGGGTGCGAATTGAAGGTGGATTGCGGCCAGCTTGCCTGCCAGCCGCAGTGGTTCCATAGCCTCAAAGAATCGTCGCCATAGCTCTTGCTGTGATCCCCGCCGGGACGTCGCAGTAGTAGATGTTTTTGGTCAGCGGCGGATTGAGTGCTTGCTGGATTGCACCGTTGGCCAAGTTTCATCCTCGCTGCACTCGCTATTGCCTCCTGCGCCAGCACACAGCTCTCCAATGACCGGTGTGCGGAGCACGACTAGACGCTAGCATCTGGCCGATCCGATACGAAAGGAGAACGCAGGGGTCGACCCTCTATAGATGGTCCGTTGCGCTCTTTCCGCGATACTGGTCGCAGCCGGCAGGTATCTGTCAGTGAAGGCCGGGCGGCCGCAAAGGAATGTGCCGAGGCGTGCGCGCCACGTCGGAACGGCTTCCGCCGCCAGGAATTGACTCAGCGCCAGATGGGTGGTTACCTGGTCATTGATGCAACTGCAGCGAGTGGCCAAGCGTCTCGCAAACGAGCTGGCGCACTCCGCGTAGGAGAATTTTTGACGAAGCTGGTGCGCCCGGCGGATGCTGCCTATGATTTGATCGTTCGCGATGACAGGCAGGCCAGAAGATGAAGCTAACGAAACTCCCGAAGCCGACGCTGAGCGACTACTGGGACATCCTGGAAGAGTGGCCGACCTTGGTTGGCATTGTCGCTGTGACGGCGGCCGCGCAGTTCCTGTGGGAGCTATTCAGTCTGTAGTCGTCTGCGACCGGTGCGACCTGCAGCGCCTAAAGTCCGCTAAGTGATTGAGTGTTTCGGTGATGACATATACCATACCCCCCGGCCACGCCGCGCATCCTTTTGAGAGCGCACCGCGACCTGGGTAGTACGGTACTGATAAAACGCCATCGGCGCTAGCTCTGCAGCGATGGAAGACCGATGAGCAACGCGACTAATCTAAACAGGGGTGCGCCATGTCTCAGCTGCGTCGTGCCGCCTTATTGGCTTGCTGCCTGATATCCGCCTGCACTAACGTTGGGCTGAACGCGCCCTACCCTCGGGCGTCGTTTGATGCTTGGTTCGCATCGCAGCGACGGATTGATCTGCAGCTCGATGACGGCGCCTTGGCGATCGCGCAGGAACGCAGCTCTCCGGAACTGCACGCCTGGGTCGATCGCGCGGTCAACGCCATCCGCGCCTACTACGGACGTTTTCCAGCCCAGCACACTCGCGTGACCGTCGAGCAGGTCAGCGGCAACGGGGTACAGTGGGCACACACCTTCTCGGATTCCGGAGCCCATGTACGCATCGCTGTAGGTCGTGAAACTACGGCCGACCAGTTGGAGTCCGACTGGGTGTTGACGCACGAATTCGTGCATCTGACATTGCCAGAGATGGCCGATGAATACGACTGGTTGCAGGAAGGTGCAGCGACTTATGTCGAACCGATTGCGCGCGCCCGCGCTGGGCAGCTTTCCCCTGAGCAGGTGTGGGCGCACTTCGTTCTGGAAATGCCGAAAGGACTTCCGCGTCCCAAGGACCGAGGCCTCGACTATACACACTCGTGGGCACGCACTTACTGGGGCGGGGCACTATTTTGTCTCGTGGCCGACGTCGAGATTCGCAAACGCAGCGAAAACCGTTTCGGTCTGCAGGATGCGCTGCGGGCGATTCTCGAAGATGGTGGCACACTCGATCACCGCTGGCAGATTCGCGACGCGTTGCGCAGCGGCGATCGCTCCACCGGCGTCGCGGTCCTGAGCGAATTGTACGAGCAGTGGCGTGCCACCCCAGTGTGGGTTGATCTGGAAGCGCTATGGCGCGATCTCGGCGTGGAACCTCACGGCCGCCGCGCTTCGCTCAACGGCCAGGCGCCGTTGGCAGCGGTCCGGCAAGCTATCACGGCTCCGGACATGCTTCTGGCGCACCATTAGTGCCAGCGCAAGCTTGGGACGTGCCTGCCGCAGGTTCGTGAGGACGCGGCGAACGATCTGCCGGGCGTCTTGCGCCACCTCTTCACAGCTTCACGTCTCACTCCCTCCACTTCTCGGTGGCATCGCTCACCACGAAGACGAGTTACCATCTTGCGATGCGGTGATTACCTTCGGGGTAATTGCCTTGCCAGCCTCAATCGTGGGATAAATTCAGCATGAGCATCTCAGCAGAGGCCGCTGTAGCGAGCGTCCCAACTTCGTTCGGTGGCATGCTTCGCGAGTGGCGGCGCACACGCGGTGCGAGTCAGCTCGGGCTCGCGCTGCTGTGCGGACTGTCGCAGAAGCATCTGAGCTTTCTCGAATCGGGCCGCAGCCGGCCGAGCCGTGGCATGGTCCTCAACCTGGCCTCTGCGCTCGGCGTTCCGCTGCGCCAACAGAACGCGATGTTGCTCGCCGCCGGTTTCGCGCCGATGTACAAGGAGCGCTCATTGCAATCGCCGGAAATGGGTCCAATCGACCGCGCGTTTACTTATGTCCTGCAGCAGCAGGAGCCGTTCCCGGCCATTGTCGTCGATCGCACGTACAACCTTGTGCGCGCCAACGATGCCATGACACGCCTGTTGTCCTTCCTCACCGACGGCGCCGGGCTGCCATCGGACGTACCGGTCAACACGGCCGAGCTCGTGCTGCGGCCCGACCGCCTGCGGCCCTTTCTGGAGAATTGGGAGGAGGTTGCGATCTGGCTTCTGCGGCATCTACGCGCGGAGTCGATGTTGCAGGCAGCGAGCGAGCGCGCGTTCGCCGAGCTGTTGCACCGATTGCGGGCTCTGCCCGGCGTGAGCGAGCTCGAGTCCACCGCGCGCAACGAGCACGACTTGCCGCCCACGGTGGTGTCGCGCTTGCGCAAAGGCGACACGCGGCTTGCGTTGTTCTCGGTCAATGCGTCGCTCGGCACGCCGCTCGACGTAACGTTGCAGAGCTTGCATCTCGAGCTGTTTTTTCCGGCCGATGCGGTGACTGAGCAGTGGTTCAGAAGGTGAGGGTGAAGGGTGAAGGGTGAAGAGCGTGAAGGAAGTGAAGGAGGTGAAGGAAGTGATCCCCCTCACCCCAGCCCTCTCCCCCGGAGTCGGGGGAGAGGGAGATTTACGGCACGGGCGCGCCGCACCCCGCCCGTTACCCTTCACCCTTCACTCATTCACGCATTCACTTGATGCTCTCAGGCGCTCGCGCCTGAGAGCATCAACTCACAACATCGCTCCGCCAGCCCGGTGATCGTCAGCAGCGGATTCACGCCTAGCGCTCCAGGTACGATGGATCCGTCCATTACGTACAGGCCGGGATGGACCTGTGTCCCGGATTCGCCGCTGAACACCTGGCCGCGGTGATTGACTACGCCATCGCGCGCATCATCGGCCAGTGCGCAGCCGCCGAGCGGATGACCCGTGAGAAGCTTGCGCCCGAGCAGCTCATGCCACGTCGGACTCGGGATGTAAGTGCCGCCCAGTGCGCGGGTCGCTTCCAGCATCATTGCATTGGCGCGCACGAACGGCGCCTGGCGGCCGACGCCGGGCCAGCGGATGTTCAGCCGATCCCCGTCGAGGAAGATTTCGCCGGCGGCATCGTCGTGTGCGACCACGAGGCAAATCTGCGTTCGATGCGCGGCGCCGGTATAGGCGCCTGCGACCTGGCTTTCCAACTCGCGCACTTTCTCGCGAATGGCATCGCTCAATCCCCGATCGGTGTCCTCGCCAGTCGTCGCAGCCAGGGCTGCAAGCAACGCAGGCAGCCATTTGGCGAACGCACCCGGCGCAGCACCATCGACGAGGATCATGCCCTCACTCGCGGGGCGACCGCCGCGCGCATCGATGAGGCCGGTGGAGCACGGGCCGACCGTCTCGCGTCCGCTTGGATCGAGCTTGCCGAAGCCGATGGCATTGACCGGCACGTCGACGTTGTAACTGAGAGCGACCATGTCCCCGTTGCCGGAGAAGCGTTGGCCCAGGGCGGCCGATACTTTCAGTCCGCTGGCACGCGAGCGCAGCAGAATCTCCGTGCTGCCCAGCGTGCCGGCTGCGAGCACGACGGTGGCGGCTGCCACTGCGCGTTCCTCGCCATCATCGGTCTGCACACGCAAGCGCCAGCCGCCCGCCTCTAGCGTCAACTCGCTCACCCGCGCGCCGGTGAAGATCTCCGCGCCGTGCCGTTTGGCATCCGGCAGATAGTTCATGAGCACGGTGTTCTTGGCTCCGTAGTTGCAGCCGGTGATGCAGTCGCCGCACCCGACGCATGCACCCTGCGGTACGCCGGCGTGATTCAGTCCGCTCGACAGCGGCTCGAAATTGACCAGCATCGGCAGACGTGAGAACGGCAGGTTCATCGCTCGTGCGCATTGCTCGAGCGCTTTGAACTTGGTCAGCACAGGCAGCGTCACTGGATACACCGCTGGGCGCAGCATCGCTTCGGCACGCTCGAAGTAGCGTTCCAGTCGTGTCTCGTCATTGAGCTCCGCCGCCCAGCGTTCGCTCTGGAAGACACGTGGATCGGGACGCAGCGCAAGCCCCGCGTTGATCAGCGATGTGCCGCCCAGAGCACAGCCGACCGCGACATTGATATCGTCATAGACGCGCAAGTCGAACAGCGCGCGCGGCGAGCCCAGCCGCAACGGGGCTGCGTCGATCTGAATCTCCTGCGTGAGGCTCAGCGTATCGTTGGGATAGTCGCCCGGCTGCAGCTCGCGGCCGCGCTCCAGCACACAGACTTGGCGGCCGGCGCGGGCGAGTCGGCAGGCGGCTACGCCACCGCCATATCCGGACCCCACCACCACGACGTCATAGCGGTTGCGCAGGCTTTCGATCGGAGATGACAAACGCGATGGCATGACGGTGTCTCCACATAATATCAAGCGCGCTCGGCGCGTTGCTTGAGGGCAAGATTGGTTGCACGATAGCGGCCCGGTGCCCAGATCCGCAGAAACGGCCCGAGCACCATGGTCAGCACGCCAGAGAAGCGCTCCCCGTGGGCAAACCGAACGGCGCGCTCGGAAATCGGCTCGATGATGTGATAGTGCTCGGCGCGAAACAACCTGTCCCAGAGCAGATGTCCCGCCCAGCGCAGCTCATGCTCCGCGACTGCGGCCAGCACGCACGCCTGTGCCGGCAGCGTGATGCCCCAGAAAAGCGCAAACCGAAACTCGATCGACTCGGCAAGTGCCAGCTTTCCATGCAGCTCGCGGATGTAAGGGTTCCACTGCGGATAGCGCTGGACGTCGGTGAGAATACGCCAGACCGTCTCCGGCGAGGCATCGATCGTCACCTCCGTGGCTACTTCCATTGCGCGTGACGCCCCTATGCGGGCCCCGGGCTGGCGACCCGCTGTTGCGCGCGCCAGGCGGTGAGGGTCCACAGGAAGCTCAGGCTGTCGGACACGGCGAAAAGCAAGGCGAGCGGACCGGGAATGATATCCAGATACCACAGCACCGCCATGACCGGCGGCACCAGTGGCCGGTCGAGCAGCGAGGCGAACACGAAGCCTTCGGCGTTCAGGCGCCCGCTCGCAACATATAGCATCCCCAGTCCCCCGACCAGCAGGCCGACAAGCCGAAAATAATTAGCGGCCTGTTCGGACAAAGCGGGCAGATGCAGCACCTGTGCTACGAAGTGCGGAGCGAACAGCAGCACCGCGGATTCGAACAGCATCAGCCAGCCGAAGTATTCGACCGTCTTTGCGGCGCGGCTCTGGCCGTCCGCGCGAAGCAGCCGCTGGAACATCTCCGCCAAGGTGGTGTGCATCGTCTCGCTCTCCTCGAGGTGAATCAGCACCGTATGCGCGCCTGCAACGCGACGCGCTGAGCATGCCATGCGCAACGCCGGTTCGCCAGCAGCGCAGCGTTTGCCGAAAGTTATATTCCGTTTGACATTTGCAGCGTCCATAGTAGCCGCGTTTTCGCGCTGCTCTGCGCAGCACGCGAGCGGCAGCTTCGAGCACAGGTGTTCTGTTGCCGGCGGGTGTCACCGCAGACGCGCGGCTTGACGTCATCGACACGCTCGGATGAGAATGAACCGCCCCTTGTGGCCCGCACTGTCTATTGCACTACCAAAAAGTCTGATGCGCGAGGCTGGAGCATCGGATCCGCTTCCGGGAATCGTGTCTGGGGAGGGACTGGAAGTATGGCAATACTGAAGCGAGCATGGGTCGCGGCCGTCGCCGGCATCGCCGTCAGCGGTCTGGGTCTTGCGCTGATGTTATGTGCACCGCGCGACCTTGCGACCTCTATCATCGGCACTGTCTATGCTGCCGAAACGCAGCCCTCCACACCGCCGGCTTACGACGACGCCGGCTTCCGGCTCGGAGAGGCATCGCTCAATCCCTCGGAGCGCGCCGGTCGCGAGATCTGGTACAAGGCCACCGCCGGCAACGCGCGCTTCCACACCTATGTGTTTCAGCAGCGGATCGGTGTGCTGATCGACTGGTTCCGAGTGCTGAAGTCCAACGCCCGCGACGATCGCTTCGCGGCCTATGGCCTCATCAACGACCCTGGCTGCTGCAAGCCCGGAAGCCCGGGCTGCCCGGCGCAGAAGCTGGAGGATACCTACGGCTTCGACTGGTGCGCGGGTGATGACGAGTTGCTCAAGTACGTGGGCAAGACCGGCTACCGCGATCCGGCCTGCGACTTCAAGGATGCTCCAGTCGACACCAACGATCCGCACAACAAGACCAAGGATCAGCGGCAGTCGAGCTGCGATCTCGCCTTTGGCACGTCCACCGGAGCGCTCGGCTTTCGCAAGTTTCCCAATCCGCGCTTCGACAAGGAGCGCTGGCTCAAGATCAACGGCACGGCTGCGAGCTGGGAAGGATTCAGCAAGCGCATGACGGCCGATGCGGCCAGCGCCGACTCGCGCGTGAGCCACCTGGCGGACGGCTCGGTCGAGCCGCCGTACTTGATCGGGATCTCCTGCGGGTCTTGCCACATCGCTTTCGATCCGCTGCATCCGCCAAAGGACGCGGCGCATCCGCAGTGGGCCAACATCAAGGGGGCCGTGGGCAATCAATACAGCCGCATCTCCGAGATTCTGGTGGGCGGCATGCCGATGGACACGCTCGAGTATCAGGTGTTCGTGCATGCTCGACCCGGTACTTCGGATACGTCCGCGGTGCCCACCGACCAGGTGAACAACCCGGGGACGATGAATGCGATCCTGAACATCAAGCAGCGCCCGACGTTCCACGATGAGGTGGTGAACAAGTGGCGCAAGGTCAACTCGTGCGCCAAGGACGATTTGAAGAGCGCCTGCTGGTGCGAGCCCGGGCGCGATGGCAAATGCTGGCAGAAGAGCACGCAGAAAGACACCGTCCACCACATTTTAAAGGGCGGTGAGGATTCCATCGGTGCGCTGGAGGCGGTCCAGCGCGTGTACTTCAACATCGGCTCCTGCGCCGAGCCATGCTGGGTCAATCACCTCACCGACTTGCGCCAGATCGACCCGCAGGGCCGCAACTTCGGGCAGTCGCCGTTCAACATCGGACAGTGCCGGCGCGATTGCCCGAACTTCCGCGCGATCGAGGATCGCCTGCCCAACATTCTCGACTTCCTGCTGTCCTCGGAGAACACGGCGACCGATCTCAGCGTGGCGCGCGAGAACGAGCGCAAGGCCGGGAACCCGAAGGCCAGGTATGTCTACGACGACCTCGTTGCCGACCTCGAGAAGCAATTCGGCAAAGGGGCGGTGGGCCGTGGGCGTGATCTGTTCGCTGAGAACTGCGCACGCTGCCACTCCAGCATCCCGGAGAGTACCGGTGGTCCGTTCAAAGCACGCGATTTCCGCGCGCTCGACTCTAAGACGGGCCTGCGCGCCGACTGGATGGGCAACGATGCGGCGACGCTCGTCTCCGAGGTCGGCACCTTCCGCTGCAGGGCACTGCATTCCAATCATATGGCCGGGCACGTCTGGCAGGAGTATGGCTCGGAGACGATGCGCGCGCGTTCGCCGGATCCCAATCTGAAGGAGCCGCACGACGGAGGGCGCAGCTACTATCGAAACATCTCGCTGCTCTCGGTGTGGGCGCATGCGCCGCTGATGCACAACAACGCGATGGGCCCGGAGATCTGCGGCAAGCCGAAGGATCAGACCAACGATTTCTATCGCTCGCCTTACATCGACCGCGTCAGCGGCAAGCCGATGGCGAATCCGCCGGCATGCCGTGAGTTCGATCCCAGCGTGGAGGGACGTTTCAAGCTGTTCGTCGATTCCATGCAGGAGTTGCTCACCCCCGAAGAGAAACGTCCGGCGAAGCTCACCCGCTTCGATGTCGACGTGCCGATCTCGGTGGCGCTGCGGCTGAAAGAGGGCGATGCCGAAAAGGAGCTCTTCGGCCTGACCGTCGTCATCCCGAAGGGCACGGACTCAGGGGCGCTGGGCAACTTCCAGCACAAGCCCTTCCTGAACGATCTGCTGCTGGCGGGGCTGCGTCCCGGAGAGCTCGAAACCAAGTTGACGCAGCGGCTCGGCGAAAAGGACGGCAAGGCGATGGCGCAGCAGATGCAAAGCCTCCAGCTGGAGTTGCTCAAGGATCCGGCGAAGATGCTCGACAGCGTGCACAAGTATCCGAAGATTCTGGAGGCTTACAGCTCTTGCCTGGCGACCGTGGAAAACGGCGGCCACCGCTTCGGCACCGATCTGTCGGACGCGGACAAGAAAGCGCTGATCGCATTTCTCGCTACGCTTTAACGAGGCCCGCCACTTATGCAAAGCCGGAACCACAAGCGCTTTATGCCGCGGGCCTGGATCGCGGTCGCGGCGGTGCTGAGTTTGAGTGCGTGCGACCAGATCAAAAGCCTGTTCACTCGCACACCCGACATTAAGTTCGCACCCTACAGCGAAGACTACAAGGCCAAGCCGGACTTTGCGCAGCTCGAGTACGAAGTCCCGCTCACGCCTCGCGATCTCGATAAGCTCACGCCGGACAATATCAAAGGTTTCGATCAGGAGCAGATCGATCAGATCTATGCGCGCCTGACAGCGGGCCCGATCCCCGATGGTCCTTACGACGGCGGCTTGTTCTTTCCGAAAGGGCTCAGCGGCGAGCGGCGTGTGTCGGAGATCATCGGCGGCTTGCCCGGGCTGGCGGCCGAGCTCAAGACGGTGAAGCTGGAGATGCTGGGCGCGGCGTTGTGGAAGGGCAAGGTGTTCTATCGCAACGATCGACTGCTGCGCAATCGGATCGAGGACACGAGCCTGTTGAAGCCGCTGATCGACGGCGATCTGTCCACCATTCCGAAGATCACTGTGCACGGCAAGGAGCAGTGGCTCATGTTCCCCGCGCGGCTGTACTGCGGGCAGAGCCTGCTCGACTCGCGGCGTGAATCGATCATCATCGATTACTTCTTCAGCGACGAGTTACCCGGCTATCGGCAGCGCCCCGATTACCTGGCGAGCCGCAACGGTCTGCAAGTGCGCGATGAGATCCGCATGGTACGGCCTGGCTTCTATCTGGGCCGCGCGTATACCGGCAAGGTGTTTCTGCTGAACTTCACGCTCTACAACGCCGAAACGGCCGAGCGCGATGGTGCCGCCTTCACCAAGACCGGAGACATCAAGGAAGACTGCTGGCCTGGCACGCAGACCCGTAACGTGCAGACCGCCGCGAATTAGCCGCCGTCCCATGCCCGCACGCCGCTCATGAGGCCGCCGCTTGGATCGTTGCTACTGGCTGCGGTCGCCGCATTCATCGGCGGCTGGGTGTTGATCGAACGCGCGCCGTACTTTCTGAACGCGGCGCATGAGGAGGCCCTTGTGGAGGTGCCGTCGGCTGGAGTCCTTCCCTCGGGCTCACAACCGCACTGGGTGGTGGACCCGACGCAAGTCGGCAGCAATCTGCCGCCTGCCGGGCGCTCGCTCTTCGATTTCGCGATGGCGCAGCCGGTTGGCGGCAAGCTCCCCTACGACATTCCATTCCCATTCGATGCCCTGGTGCGCAAAGTGGAGCAACGTGCCGGGTGCGCCAATCGGAGACGCGCCTGCGTCAAGCAGATCCTGATTCCGCTGGGGCGCTCGCTGCAACGGATCGCCGCCGCCCCGGACTTTTTTGCCTATCCGCGGGTCGTTATTGCGGTGGATGGCGAAGGCGACGCCGGCATGCTGCTCAAGGATCGGCTCTACATCGGCTATCAGGAGAAATCTGATCTGCTCGAAGTGATCAGCTACAACGAGGCGGCCGCGCGCTTCGAATTCCAGGTCGTGAAGGATTATCGTCCAGGCGGCACGCCGCGCGTCGTGTATGCGAATCGGAACGTCTGTACCGCATGTCATCAGAATCTGGCGCCGCTGTTTTCACGCCAGCAGTGGGACGAAACCAATGCCAACCCGGCCGTCGCGCAGCGTCTCGCGGCGGTGAAGGCGACGTTCTATGGATTCCCCGCGCGCCGCGACATCGAAGCGCCGAATGCGATCGATGGCGCCATTCACCGCGCCAACCTGCTCGCGGTCTATCAGGCGCTGTGGCGCGAGGGCTGCGGCGGCGACGTGCAACAGGCCATGGCCTGCCGGCGCGCCGCGCTGATCGCAGCGCTGCAGTATCGCCTGAGCGGCGAGCGCGCATTCGATGCAGACGATCCCGTCGTGCGCGAGAGCCTGATCGCGACACTGGCAAAGACCGCAGCTGTGAGCTGGCCGAACGGCATGGCGATCCCCAACGCCGAAATCCCCAATCGCGATCCATTCGGCTACCGTGCTGGCGCGACCGGCGTTGCCATGGCGCATGTGGCGGCGCGCTTCGAGCCGCTCGCCGTGCGAGCTCCGCTCGACGTCTGGGTCGCCGATGGTGAACAGACGGCGCGCCGGCTGGTTGCTGGACTGGCGCAGATCTTCAGCGAGCAGGACATGAAGATGCTGGACGAGCACCTTGCGCAGACCGCGCGAGCGGCACATGCTCCGTCTCGTACCTTCACCGCGAAATGCGAGGTGAGCCTGGCTGACGCAGACGTGCGCTTCCAATGCCACGCGAATACTGGAAGTGGAGTGCGGCTCGAGGGGCGTATCACGTTGAAAGGCGCGCAGGTCGATGCGGGCGAGCTTGCCTCTCTCACGGTCAAAGGCGAGCCGACGCTGCGCCTGCTTAACGTGTCGCAAGGTCTGCTCAAACGCGCGGGAAGCGCAAGTGTTCTCACCTTCGCCCCTTCGATCGAGAGCCGGCGTGCGCGGCTCGCCTCCGGCGATGCGATAGAACGCATCGACCTGCGCTGGCAGGGTAGCGAAGGCGAAGCGACCATTGTGGTGAACGAAGATTTCGCCCCGCTGCGGCAGGCGATCGCGAGCGCAAGCGCGGACAGCGCGTTGCTTTCGACTCTTTCGTTGGCCCGTGCCGATGTCATGGCCGACCTCGCCGCGGCACTCGGCATGGCTGCGCAGGCGTGGTGTTGCACGCATGGGGAAAGTTTGCCCGCCGCTGAGGAGGACGCCGATGCCGGCACGGGGGGCGATGTTCCGAAGATCGCCGACCCGTTCCAGAAGGCATGCGTTGCGTGCCATGGCACACCTGAGCGTGCGCCGCCCAATTTTCTGCATGGCGATGGCAGGCGCGTGCGCGAGGCTTTGACCTCCTGCGCGCAGCGCGTGTACGTACGGGTGAGTATGTGGGGGGTCGCACCCGAAAAGCGCGAGAAGGTGCCGATGCCTCCGCCGCGTGCCGCTCACGATGGCATGCCCCCTGACCGTGAGTACGGCCCCAAGCCGGAGATGGTGCAGGCTCTGAAAGCCGCCGCTGCAGACATCCTGCGCCAGGAAACCGGTGGTGACCCCGATCTGCAGCGGCTGCTCGCGGACGGCTATGAGAATCTGCGTCCGTGTCTGCCGGCGGGCTCGTGAATAACCGGAATACTTAGGAGGAGGTGCCGTGGCACGCCACCGCAATGGATCGAGTGATTTCGAAACATCACGCCCGGCCCGCAGGTGGCTGCGCGTGCTGCTGGCGCTGCTGATTGCGCCCACCGTCCTGCTACTGATCTTCGCGCTGTACCTCATGCAGCGTTTCGGGGGCGACGAGCCGGTCGTCTATGCCGATGCCGAGGAGCACTTCAAATACGGTTCCACCGGTGGAGAACACGAGTCCGGCTTTCCGTACTGGATCTTCCAGGTGATGCCCAAGGTGTGTGCGGAGCATCTGCCGGGACCGGGCTACCAGTCCGTGGGGATGATCTTCGAAGAGGGCAAGGATCTGCCGGTCGGCATGTCCATGCGCCGCTACCAGGGGATCGACCGCACGTTCCTCAACTGCGCGGTGTGCCACACCAGCACGGTGCGCGATACGCCGCAGAGCAAGCCCAAGCTCTACACCGCCATGCCGGCCAACACCTTCAACATCATGGCGTTTCAGCGCTTCTTCTTCGCGTGCGGGAAGGATCCGAAGTTCAGCAAGGAGTATGTCATTCCCGAGGTGCGCGCGCTGCTGAAGCAGCGCGGCGAGGACCTGGACCTGATCGACCGCTACGTGGTGTATCCGGTTGCGCTCTGGCTGATGCGCGAGCGCCTGCTGATGCTGGCTGGCCGCTTCGCCTGGACCGACAAGCAGCACGACTGGGGCCCGGGCCGTGTCGATACATTCAATGCGGCAAAGGTGTTGTTCAACTTCCCACTGGACAAGCTGCCGGAGCACGAGCAGAACGCGGCATCGGACTTCCCCTCGATCTGGTATCAAGGTCCACGCAAAGGCATGCAGCTGCACTGGGACGGCAACAACACCCTGGTCGAGGAGCGCAACAAGAGTGCAGCGTTCGGTACGGGCACCACACCGCCGACGCTGGATGTTGCGGCCATCGCCCGGATCGAGAACTGGCTGGTTACCAAAGAGGCGCCCAAGTATCCGTACGCCATCGATCAGGACAAGGCGCAGCGTGGGGCACCGCTATATAAGGAGTACTGCGCGGCCTGCCATGGAGCCGGTGCCCGTGATTTTTCCGGGGAGTATGTCGGCAAGGTAACGCCGATCGAAGAGATCCGCACCGACCGGCATCGCCTCGACTCGTATTCGCTGGATCTCGCCGTGAATCAGTCCACGCTTTACGCCGGCTATCCGTGGCGCTTTACGCATTTTCGCAAGACGTTCGGCTACGCCAACATGCCGCTCGACGGCGTCTGGCTGCGCGCTCCGTATTTGCACAACGGCTCGGTGCCGACCCTGCGAGATCTGCTGGAACCCGCGTCCAAGCGCCCGGCGATCTTCTATCGCGGCTATGACGTCTACGACTCGGCGAAGGTTGGTTTCGTGACCGACGTGGCGGAGGAAGGCGGACGGAAATACTTCAAGTACGACGTCAAGGTCCCGGGCAATGGCAACGCCGGGCACGAGGGCAAGCGGTTCGGGACGGATTTGAGCGCGGATGACAAGGAAGCCTTGGTCGAGTATTTGAAAACTTTCTAAAGTCGCAACCGCAACGCGCAGCAGCTTTCGAACCGAGCGTATCGAACACAAGAGAACAATCATGGATAACGCACAACGAGTGGCACAGCGCCGTCGCAAGATTTTCGCCTGGATCGGTGTGATCGTAGTGTTGGTCGCGTTCGGGGCGTGGTTCGGCTGGTACAAATTCTTCCGGGAAGAACCGCAGCCCGACTGGGTATTCGCGAGCCCCGATATGCGCTTCAAATACGGCTCGATCGGCGCGGAGAACGATGCCGGTGTGCCGTACTGGATTTTCTATGTGATGCCGCGCATGTTTCCGGAGAAGCTGCCGGGCAGCGGCGGGCTCGCCTCGCTCGGTGCAGCCTGGGAGCAGGGGCAGGAGCTCCCGGTCGGCTTCACCAAGAAGACCATCGGCTTCCCGCGTGTGGCGAACAACTGTGCCGTATGCCACACGGTGAGCTATCGCACCAAGGCCAACGAGAATCCAACCTTCGTCACGGCCGGCCCTGGCCACACCAATGTCGAAGGCTATTTCCGTTACGTGATCGATTGCGCCAAGGATCCGCGCTTCAACGCCGACAACCTGATGCGCGAGATCAATCTGGTCACCGATCTGTCGTTCGTCGATCGCATGATCTACCGGTTCCTGTTGATCCCCATCACCAAGAAGCGGCTGCTCGAGCGTGAGCAGCAGTTCAAATGGATCTATCGGCCCGATTTCCCCGACTGGGGGCGCGGCCGCGACGATGCCATGAACCTCACCAAGTACTTCATGATCAAGGTGCCGATGGACGACACCTTCGGTCCAACCGACATGCCATCGATCTGGAATCTGGGCAAGTACCATCCGGAGAAAGGGCAGACGCTGAACTGGGCCGGGGACAGTCATGATCCGCGCTCGGTGGTGATCGACTCCGCGCTGGGCCTGCTGGGTGCCGCCCCGCATAACAAGGACGATTTTCTCGGGCAGGTGCAGTGGCTGCTCGACTATCTCGGTTCGAAGCCGCCGCCGAAGTTTCCATTCCCGGTGGATGAGAAGAAGGCGACGCAGGGCAAGGCGGTGTTCGACCAGATCTGTGCCGCGTGCCACGCCAGCGAAAAGACCGGCACACGGCTGCCGCTGTCGGCGGTGAACACGGATCGCGGACGCCTGGATTCCTGGAACAAGCAGGCGGCAATCGAGGCGAACAAAGTCGTGACCGCGATGGGCATCGAGCGCAAGGGTCTGGTCGAAGAAACGCTCGGTGGCTACAACGCGGTGTACCTCGATGGCATCTGGCTGCGCGCGCCGTACCTGCACAACGGCTCGGTGCCGACCCTGCGCGATATGCTGAAGCCGGCCGCCGACCGTCCCAAAGTGTTCTGGCGCGGCTATGACCTGTACGATCCGGTCGATGTCGGCTTCGTGTCGCAAGGTCCGGAAGCGCAGCGCATCGGCACGCGCCTCGACGTGACGACGAAGAGCGGCAGCAACGAGGGTCATGAGTTCGGCATCGATCTGTCGACGAAGGAGAAGGATGCGTTGCTGGAGTATCTGAAGACGCTGTGAGTGGGTGAAGAGTGAAGGGTGAATCCCCCTCTCCCTAGCCCTCTCCCCTGGTGGGAGAGGGCTAGGGAGAGGGGGCCCGTGAATCTATCCCTTCACCCTTCACCCTTCACCCTTCACTCTTCACTCTTCACTCCTTCACTCCATCTGACCAATGGCAGAGCGCAGCGGCCTCGGTGGCATTCCGGT
>Ga0335082_10004137_pt1 | contig 15785 bp, 15 predicted proteins | sample Lox_Sample_41_FD_206718 | JGI IMG/M metagenome (GOLD analysis project Ga0335082, IMG submission 206718) | Soil microbial communities from Loxahatchee National Wildlife Refuge, Florida, United States - Lox_Sample_4.1 | ecosystem: Environmental > Terrestrial > Soil > Wetlands | place: USA...
CCCCGGCCAGCCGCTCCCCGCGCGCCTCCATCTCGCATGCCACTTGGACCGCCTTGTGAGCCGCCTCGATCGTGTCGTAGGTATCGATCAGCAGCACCGTCTGCGACGGGAATGCGGCCGCGAACGCCCGGAAGGCGTCGATCTCCTGCGGGAACGCGGTGATATAGGAGTGTGCCATCGTCCCCGTGACGGGGATCCCGTAGGTGACTCCGGCAAGGACGTCACTCGTCATCTCCGCCCCCGCGATAAAGGCGCAGCGGGCCGCCTTCAGTCCCGCGTCCAACCCGTGGGTCCGGCGCAGGCCGAATTCCACGACCGGCTTTCCCTGAGCGGCGAGCACGCAGCGAGCCGCCTTGCTCGTGAGCAGGGTCTGCAGATGACAGATCGACAGGACCGCGCTCTCCACGAGCTGCGCTTCGACGATCGGGGCGGTGATCTCGAGCAGGGGCTCATCCGCAAAGACGGGCGTGCCCTCGGGCACCGCGCGCATGGAGCCGGTGAACCGTACGGAGCCCAGGCGGTCGAGCAGGTCGCGGGGCAGTCGCTGCAACGCGGCGAGTGAGGCGATCGCGGACTCGGTCACCCGGAATTGCTCAAGGAAGTCGAGCGTGTCCGCGAGCCCCGCCGCAATGAGGAATCCCCGCGCCGCCGGGAGCCGCCGGGTGAACAAGCTGAAAGTGGCCGCGCCCGTCATCCCCTCCCGGAGGTACGACGCCGCCATGGTCAGCTCGTACAAGTCCGTGAGCAACGCCGCATCCTCGAGGACGAGCGGGCCAGACCGATAGGCTCCGCTTGGCGTGCGTGGGTCAGCCATGGACGAGGAGGTCCGCGAGGGACCGGTCGCGGTGCAACCGGTTAATGACGTCCGCGAGCAGCGGCGCGATCGACACGACCTCGACGGGGAGGGCGCCGGGAGTGGCGAACTGCACGCTGTCCGTCACCACCAGGCGGCGGAGGCCAAGGCGTTCCAGGCGCTGGATCGCATCCTGCACCAGCAGTGCGTGGGTGGCGACCACGGTGACATCCGGCAAGGCGCCCGCGTCCAGCAGGGCGGCGACCGCGGCGGCGACGGTGGCCCCCGTCGAGATCATGTCGTCCACGATCACCGGCACCCGGCCCCGCACGTCGCCCGTGACGCCGCGGGCGACGACCTCCGTGCCGCCGAGCCGTGTCTTGAGCACCATTGCGACGGGGAGCTCGAGCGCCCGCGCGTAGCGATCCGCGAGACGGGCTGCTCCGAGGTCGGGCGCGACCACGACCCCCCGCTCGTTCACCTCGGGTAGGGCCAGCCGCTCGACCAACACCCCGAGCGCGGTGAGGTGCTCGATCGGGACACTGAAGAACCCTTCCAGCGCGGGCATGTGGAGATCGACGGCGACGACGCGCTCCAGCCCGCTGCCGAGCAGGTCCGCCATTACCCGCGCGCCAAGGGCTTCGCGTCCTCCCGCCCGGCGGTCCTGCCGGGCATACCCGAGATAGGGGACGATGCCGGTGATCCGCGCGGCTCCCGCGCGGCGGGCGGCGTCCGCGAGCAGCATCAGCTCGAACGCATGCGTCTCGACCGGCGGCGAGGTCGGCTGGAGCAGATACACATCCTGCCCCCGCACGCTGTCCCCCAGCGCCACGTGCAGCTCGCCGTCGGGGAAACGGTGAATCGCCGTCCGGGCGAGCGGCGCTCCGGCGGCGGTCGATACGGCAGTGGCGAGCTGGGGATTCGCGGATCCCGCAATCAACATGAGCGACACGGCGAAGGTCTTTCGGTTTCTTCAGACTGGTCGAGCGTGGCACAAGACATGATGAAATGAGTGTGAGGAGCGGTCTCCTGCCGCGTGCTTAACGCGGACCTCAGCGGCACTTAAGGCAGGGGGTGTCATGTTTCGCCGGAGTAAACGCGCAGGGGGTTGTATGGCCCACAAGCAAATGATCTTCGAAGCCGCCGCTCGGGAGAAGGTGCTGCGAGGGGCGACGGCGCTGGCCGACGCTGTCCGCGTCACGCTGGGTCCAAAGTCCAAGTGTGTCCTCATCGAGCGCCCGTGGGGGGCCCCCCAGGTCTGCAACGACGGTGTGACCATCGCGAAAGAGGTGGATCTCAAGGACCCCGAGGAGAACCTCGGCGCCCAGGTGCTGCGCGAGGCCGCCGCCCGGACCGGCGATGCCGTCGGCGATGGCACGACGACGGCGACCTTGTTGGCCCACGCAATTTTCGCGGAAGGCTTGAAGAACGTGGCCGCCGGGGCGAGCGCGATCGATCTCAAACGCGGACTCGAGCGCGCGCTCAAGGCCGCGACCGAGGCGCTGCACGCCCAATCACGCCCGGTGCGAAGCAAGAAGGAAAAGGCCCAGGTCGCGACCATCTCCGCCCATAACGACGCCACCATCGGCGGCATGGTCGCCGACGCTGTGGAGCGGGTCGGACCCGAAGGCGCTATCACCGTCGAAGAAGCCAAAGGGATGGAGACCACGCTGGAAGTGGTGGAAGGCATGCAGTTCGACCGCGGTTTTCTCTCACCGTACTTCGTGACCGATCCCGCGCGGATGGAAGCGGCGCTCGAAGAGCCGCTGATCCTGCTGCACGAGAAACGGATCACCGGGATGAAGGATCTGCTGCCGTTGCTCGAGCAGGTCGCCAAGCTGGGCAAGCCGTTGCTGGTCGTGGCCGAGGACGTGGAGGGGGAGGCCCTGGCCACCCTGGTCGTGAACAAGATCCGGGGGACGCTCGTCTCGGTGGCGGTCAAAGCGCCCGGGTTTGGGGACCGCCGCAAGGCGATGCTCGAGGACCTCGCCATCCTCACCGGCGGCCGCGTGCTGGCCGAAGAAGTGGGCGTCAAGCTGGAGCACGTGACCCCCGCCGAGCTGGGTAAGGCCAAGCGGGTGGTCGTGGACAAAGACAACACGACCGTCGTGGGGGGTGCGGGAGACCGCACCGCGATCGAAGGTCGGTGCCGCGATCTACGTCACCAGATCGAGCGGGCGACCTCGGACTACGACAAAGAGAAGCTGGAAGAACGCCTCGCCAAGCTGTCGGGGGGCGTGGCGGTGATCCGGGTCGGCGCGCCGTCCGAAACCGAGCTGAAGAGCCGCAAGGAAGGTTTCGACGACGCGATCAGTGCGACCAAGGCGGCCGTGGCCGAAGGGATCGTTCCCGGCGGCGGGTTGGCCTTGCTGCGGGCGATCGACGCCGTGCAGGCGGAGGCCGATCGCTGCACCCGCGACGAGCACACCGGGGCGCTGATCCTGCGGCACGCGCTCGAGACGCCGACCCGGCAGATCGCGGAGAACTCGGCGGTGGATGGTGGAGTGGTGGTCGACCGCATGCGGGCAGGCAAAGGGAACTACGGTTTCGACGCGGCCCGCGGAGAGTATGTGGACCTCGTAGAAGCGGGGATCGTCGATCCGACCAAGGTCGTGCGGGTCGCGCTGGAGAACGCCGTTTCGGTGGCGAGCGTGCTGCTGCTCACCGAAGCGACCCTGACGCGGATTCCGGAGCCCAAGGCCGTTCCGGAGCCGCGAGAAGAGGAGCTGTAAGGTGATCGCGGACACGTTGCAGGCCGTCACGTCCGCCCGGGTGGAGCCGCTGCTGGCGGTGGTGCTGGACCACGCCCATGCCCGTTTCTTCGAAGTGACCGACGCCGGCGCGACCGAGCTTACGGGACTGCGGTCACCGCGGATGCGGGGCGGCAAGTTCCACAGTGACCGCCAGGGTGGACCTGGTTGGGGCGAAAAGGGCTTTCACCAGCGCCGGCGCGAAGAAGAGCGCCGGCACTACCGGGCGATTGCCCGTCGCCTGGCGATTCTCGATCGCTCGCGGCACGCCCGGGGGTTCGTCGTGGCGGGGCCCGGCCGCGCGGCGACCGCGTTCCGGCACTGCCTCCCGCCGGCGCTGGCCGAGCGCGTGGTCTCGACGGCTCGGCTGAACCCGCTGGAAGTGAGCGCGCTGGCGGTCCACCTCGCGACCCGTGGGGCGCGTCGGGCGGCCCAGCTGGCGCGCGAACAGGCGCTCGTGGCGGCGGCGATCGAAGGCGTGGGCCGGGGCGTGGCGGTGATCGGCATCCGGGAGGTGCTGGCCGCGCTGGACCGGCGGCAGGTGCGCACGCTCCTCGTCGCGCGCGATTTTGCGCGGGCCGGATTCCGCTGTGCGGGCTCGGGTCGTCTGGTGCTCGGGAAGGCCGAGTGCGCCGAGGCGGGCGGGATCATCCGGGAGCCGGATGTCGTCGTGGCCGCGATGGCCGAGGCCCGGCGGCAGGACGCCGATGTGGTGGTGGTGGGGGATTCGCGTCTGGCAGAGCGAATCGATCGCGTCGCCGCGCTGCTGCGCTACCCGGTATGAAGTGGGGCGTTGGATCCAGGTGAGGAGGACTTCCATGACCGTAGCGAAAGTCACCGAGATTACCTCGTCGTCGACGAAGGATTTCGAGGACGCGATTCAGTCGGGCATCACCCGGGCGGCGAAGACGCTGGAAAACATCCGTGGCGCATGGATCAAGGACATGAAAGTGAATGTGGCCGATGGGCGTGTGACGGAGTACCGGGTGCGGATGAAGATCACGTTCGTGCTGAAGGATTGAGCCGAGGTTTGCCGGGATTCCGCTGCATCCGGAAGATCTCGAGCACCTCGCGCTCGGTCGTCGCGTCCTCAGGTTTCTTGTCCGACCGGACGCCGAGCATACGAGGGAACCGTAGGGCGTAGCCCGCTTTGCCATCCGAGCGGCCGCAGGTGTGGCGCGGCGAGCGGGTGATCTCGTCGGCCAGGACCTCGACGACGACCTTGGGCTCGACCCAGACGTCGGGCGTGATGAGCGACTCCACTCGACGCGGCGGCTTCGAAGTTGCCTCCCGGTCGAGCAGGGTCCGCAGCGACTTCCATTCTTCTTCGGAAGGTCCCGAGCCGATCTTGGCGATGGTACGAAATCGATCGGCACCGGGATCATATACGGCTGCGAGGAGGGATCCGATGCCCAGCGCCGCGCGCGCCCCACGCCCCGCCAGGTACCCCACGAGGACCACGTCCACAGTGTCGCGCAACCTGGATTGGTAGGCGCGCTTTAGCTTGACCCAGTCGAAACCACGGGCCCCCGCGCGGTAGGGAGCATCCGGACGCTTGGCGATGATTCCCTCGAGCCCCCGCGCGATCATCTTGTCGAAGTAATCCTGCAGGTCCGTCGCGCTGCGCGCCGTGAAGACCTCGGTCACCGCGACGGGATCCCCGGGGGTGGAGCGGAGCAAGGCTGCCAGATGGCGGTGGCGCTCCCGTTGAGGCAGCGTGAGGCAGTCGTGCCCGTTTGCGTACAAGAGGTCGAAAGCGAAGAGGCGGAGCGGATGCCGGGCGGCGGCCTCGGCGATCCCGTATTTGCGCTTCCGGGTGATTGTGACCTGGAAAGGCAGGAATCGGCCGGTGCGGGGGTCGTACACGACCGCTTCACCCTCTATGATGGCACGCCGCGCCTTGAGCTGGCGTCGAGCACCCGCCGCGAGCTCGGGGAACATGGCGCTCACGTTCTCGAGGCGGCGGCTGAACGCCCACACCCGAGCGCCGTCGCGGTGCAGCTGAAGACGGAAGCCGTCATACTTCGGCTCCACGTCCACGTGACCAAGGCGTTTCAGGATCGCCTCGGCCGACCCCAGGCGCTGGGCGAGCGCGGGCCGAACGGGGACGCCGATCTCCGGGCTCACCCGCGCCAGTGCGCGCCCCCCGGTCGCATAGGCCAGACGTACGACGGCACCCAGATCGGAGCGGACGTTGTAGGCGTGCTCCACCACGGGTTTCTTGCGGCGATCCCCGAGCGCGCCGGCGGCGGTTGCCTCGATGATGGTCGCATCGCCCAGCCCGAGCCGCAGACGACCTTGCACGATCCGGACCAGGTAGCGCCCTTCGATCGGGGCAGCGCGTCGCAGGAGCGCGACGAGGAGGCGGATCTTTCCCTCTACGGCACCCGCGCCGCTCGTCCGGGCGATCTCGAGGAGTGCCTCGTGCGCCTCCCGGACGCTGAGCCGGCGACGCGGCGCGGCCCCCGCCAGCGACTCGGCCACGAGCCCCAGATCGCCCCTGCGCTTGTAGTGCCGTGTGACGGCGGTTTCACTCGCGTCATACGCTCGGGCGATGGCCCGGACGAGCAGCCGGTCCCCCACCCCGACCTCGACGCCTTCATATGCGGGGCGGAGCTGCCCTTGCAGCAGATAGACGAGGGGCGCCAGCTCCGATGGCGCGGCCCGATCGAACAGCCGAGCGAGGATATCGATCGCCGCCAACCGGCCCCCGGTCTCTTCCAATCGAGCGAAGGTCACCGCCAGTGCCTTCAGGTCCACGAGTCACTCCATGGCCATGAATCTGCAAGAGGGTCCTTCAGCGTAACGAGCACCACCGCGCGAGCGTCGTCGATGCTGGCGGCGTCGTGTCTCCAACGAGCACGGATTGCGGGAGCGGATCCCGCAGATCGCGCCGACTCTGCCGGCTCGTGGCTCCCACCAGAATACGCAGTCGCACCCAATCGCCCCCGTACGGCGCGGGACGACACAAGGAATCCTGCGGTGCGACAACCCCGACGAGCTTCTCGGGGAACCCCTCCATCTGCATCCACACCCGCACGGTATCCGCGCTACGGTTCCGGATGAACACCTTGACGCCCGCCCCGATTGCTTCCCACCTGCGATTCCCGAAGCACGCCAGCGCCAACGAGGCCGCCATCCAGAGTCGATGCAACCATCCACGCACGGATGGGGGCTCGTAAGGCCGCCCGCCGGTGACCTCACGACCGGCGAGCGGTGTTTCCATCAGTCCACCTCTTGACCTGGCTCGAATCGAGCGGGACTAGGTCTCGACCCTGATCTCGCGAACCTTCGGCGTGGGCGCTTCAGGCAGCGTGATGGTGAGCACACCTTGGGCACACGTCGCCGTGATCCCGCTGGCGGCAGGATCGACTTCCTTCGGGAGGTCCACCACGCGCAGGATATCGTCCGAGCAGCGTTCGGTGTAGAGCGTCTTGCCGGTCTTCTTCTCTTCATGCGTCTCGCGCTTGCCGGCGATCGTCAGACGATGAGGCTCCACGCTGATTTTGAGATCCCTCTCGGTAAAGCCGGGGACCTCAGCCTTCACCGTGAGGGTGTTGTCGGTTTCGGCGATATCGAGGTGCACTGGATGAAACAGCTCGGCCTCGGCCTTGAACCAGTCTTCGACGTCGTGCCCCAGTTGGTGGCCATTGTACTCGAAGAGCTCGAATGCCCGGCGAGCAATCGCGTCGAACTTCTTGCCTGCCTCCTGGAGGAACTCCTCGGGTGGGATGAGCCGGATACTGCCCGGTTGGTTCCTCTGCGTGACCGCGGTCGTGGTCTTCATACGACTTCCTCCCTCTTCGTCGTCCACGTGGACAGACCCTCTACGCCAATTAAGCATTGATTGGCCTGAATGAGGCTGCGTTGAATTGGTTGTGAATGCGAACCGCCCGGTCGAGCGGAGGTCTACCGGCAGCCTCAGGTCCACAGGTCACTGCTGCGGCTTGCCGGAGAGGACCTGCAGAAGCTCGGAGATGATCGGCTGCTGAGCAGGCAGGATCTTGCGGAGGGCCAGCGGAATCCGAAACCACGCCGCGCGATCTGCTTCGGGGAACTCCTGTTGCCGGCCGGACCCGGGAGGCCACTCGAGGGAGAACCGGTTGCTGCGTAACTCCGCCGGGTCGCAATCGCCCGGAAGGGCCCACGCGTGGACCACCTTGCCCCCCCGGTACCTGACCGGGGCGAGGGGGAGAAACGGCCCCCCGGCGGCAAAGCCGGTTTCCTCCGTGAATTCGCGCCGGGCCGCTTCGAGCACGTCCTCGCCGACTCGAACCTCCCCTTTGGGAAGCGACCACGCCCCGTCGTCTTTATTGGCCCAGAACGGGCCGCCCGGGTGCACCAGCAGGACCTCGACATCCCCCGTGGTGACGCGGTACATCAGGAGACCGGCGCTCGTCTGCGGCACGCCCTAGCCACGTCCCGGAAGACGGGCCGCCACGTAGTCCACGCATCCGTCGAGGGTCGCGATCTTCGGGTAGTCGATTTCCGGCACGTTGACGTGCAGCCGCCGGTCGATCTCGATCATGAAATTCAAGAGATCCATTGAATCGATGTCGAGCTGATCCCGGAGCGGTACCTGAGGCTTGAGCCGAGTCAGGTCGGCCTCCGGCGCGATACCGCCGAGGATCTTCAGGATGGCCTCCTGGAGCTCCGGCCTGGTCATAGCCGCTCCGGCTGCTGGAGGAGCGTGGCCACCGCGGACAGAAAGAGCCCGCCACGGTGGCCGTCCGTCACCCGGTGATCTGCGGCGAGAGTGGCCGTGACCTGCAGACGCGCGACCACCGCCTGATCCACCACCCAGGGGCGCTCGACCACGGTCCCGAACCCGACGATCGCCACCTGGGGCGGGTAGATGACGCCGAACACGGCGTCCACTCCCCGCTCCCCCAGACTGGTGACGGTGATGGTCGGATCGGCGAGCTCCGAGCTGCGAAGCGCGCCGCTGCGGGCCCGATTCACGAGATCACGGAAAGTCCGCATCAGCTCGTCCAGGGGCTGGCGGTCGGCGTCGTGCAGGGCCGGTGCCACGAGGCCGCCCTCACGGAGGAAGGTCGCCACGCCGAGGTGAATCCGGTCGCTCGTCACCGCGCGCTCCCCCTCCCACCGCGCGTTCAATTCGGGCACGTCGCGCAACGCCAGGGCAACGGCCTTCAGGAACAAGACACCGAGGATCAGGCGATCCGCAACGGGGCGCTCGGCGTTCTGCGCGGCGAGCCAGGTTACGGCGGTATGCAGGTCGATCGTCGTACTGAGATAAAAATGCGGGATCTCCCGTTTGGAGCGGGTCATCGCCGCGGCAATCGCCTGCCGCATCCGCGCCTGCCGGTCTCCCTCGGGGGCGGCAGCCGGCGCTGCCGGCGGGGGAGGCGAGCCTGCGGGGAGGGCCGCGGCGCGCTCGACGTCGGCCCGCGTGATCGTCCCCTCGGGCCCTGTCCCCGGCACGAGCCCTTTCTCGAGATCGACGCCGAGTGCGGCGGCCGCCTTGCGGGCCGCCGGCGAAGCCCGCGGCCGGGTGCTGGTGGGGGCCGGGGCCGCTGGAGCGGGCTCGCCCGATTCCCGAATGAGTGCGAGCGGCGTGCCGACGGGCACCTTCTCTCCGGGCTGCACGAGAATCCGCTCGATCACCCCGGAGCTGAACACCTCGATTTCGATTGCCCCCTTGTCGGTGTCCACCTCGGCGATGATGTCGCCGCGCTGCACGGCGTCACCCGGCTTCTTGTACCACTCCACGAGTCGCCCGGCGGTCATGTCGGCGCCGAGCTGCGGCATGCGGAACTCAGCCACGTATGGCCCCGGCGCCGATGAGCTCGCGGGCCGCGGCGGCGATCGTCCGGGGCTGAGGGATGGCGGCGTCCTCGAGATGCTTGGGGTAAGGCAAGGGCACCTCGGCGCTACACACGCGGGCCACCGGGGCATCGAGATCGAAGAACGCCCCTTCCATGATCCTGGCGCTCACCTCCGCGGCGAGGCTGCCGGTGCGCCACGCTTCGTCCACGACCACTGCGTGCCGTGTCTTGCGCACGGAGGCGAGAACGGTCTCCGTGTCGAGGGGCCGGAGCACGCGGAGGTCCACCACCTCGGCCTCGATACCATCGGCCGCGAGCTGTTGCGCGGATTCCAACGCCTTCGCGAGCGTTCCGCCATAGGCGATGAGGGTCACGTCTTTCCCCGCTCGTGAGACCCTGGCATGAGAGATGTCCGCCGGCCCCTGGGCCGGGTCGAACTCTCCCTCCGTCGGATACAGCATCGCGTGCTCGAAGATGAAGGCCGGGTCCTCGAGCTGTAGCGCCGCCGGCAACATCCCGTAGGCGTCGGCCACCGTGGCGGGAGCCAGCACCGTAATGCCGGGAATATGGGCGTACCACCCTTCCAGGGTGTGCGAGTGCTGGGCCGCGAGCTGGCGTCCTCCGCCAGTCGCCATGCGGACGACCAGCGGAACGTTGAGCTGCCCGCCCGACATGTGCCGCAGCGTCGCGGCGTTGTTGACGACCTGGTCCAGGGCCAGGAGGCTGAAGTTGACCGTCATGACTTCGACGATGGGCCGCAGGCCGCCCAGTGCCGCTCCGATCCCCGCCCCCACGAAGGTGGACTCGGAGAGCGGGGTGTCACGGATCCGTTCCGGTCCGAACTCCTCGAGCAGCCCGTGACTGCAGGCGTAGGCGCCCCCGTACCGCCCGACGTCCTCTCCCATCAGGAATACCCGCGGATCAGCGAGAAGCGCCGCCCGCAGGGCCGCCCGCACCGCCTCCCGGTAAGTGGTCTTGGTGATCATGGTTGGCCCGCGGAGACGTGGCGCAACAGCTCCGTCACCGGCTCCCACGGCCCCGCCTCCGCCGCGTCCACGGCACCGGCGATTTCGCCGGCGACGCTCTGTTCGATACCGGCCAGGTCCGCGTCATCGAGCAGCCCGAAATCGCGCAGCCGTGCGGCGAAAAGGGTGATGGGGTCGTGCTCTTTCCACGCCGCGATCTCCTCCTTGGTACGATAGAGATCGGGGTCGTACATCGAGTGAGCGCGGAAGCGGTACGTGAGGAACTCGATGAATTGCGGTCCGTTCCCCGTCCGGACCGCGTCCACCGCCCGCCGCGTCCCCGCCTCCACGGCGAGGACGTCCATCCCATCCACCTGCTCGGCCGGGATGCGATAACTCTCGGCCTTGTGCCGCAGGTCGGTCTGCGATTGATGGCGCTCCAGCGCCGTGCCCATCGCGTAGCGGTTGTTCTCGCACAGAAACAGCACCGGCAGCTTCCACAGGGCGGCCAGGTTCAACGACTCGTGGAACGCTCCCTCGGCGACGGCGCCGTCGCCGAAGAAGCAGGCCGTCACCCTCTGGCGGCCCTGCAGCGCGTCGGCGAGCGCCAACCCGACGGCGATCGGCAGACCGCCCCCCACGATGGCGTAGCCTCCATAAAAGCGGCGCGCGGCATCAAACAAATGCATGGACCCGCCACGACCTCCGGAGCAGCCGTTGGCTTTCCCGTACATCTCGGCCATGACGGCGGCGGCCGGGATGCCGCGGGCCAGCGCATGGCCGTGCTCCCGGTAGGTCGCCACGATGGCGTCGTCGCTCGAGAGAACGGGAATCGTCCCCGCGGCGATGGCCTCTTCACCGATGTAGAGATGCAGGAAACCATGGATCTTGGCCGCGCTGTAGAGCTCCGCGGCCCTTTCCTCGAACCGCCGGATCAGGATCATCTCGCGCAGCAGCGCCAGCGCGTGTTCTCGCGAGACGGGCAGAGCGGGTGCCGCGGCGGTCGCCGTCACGAGCCGGGCTCCAGGGTGGAGGTGTCGCCTTCAGGGAGCCCCAGCTCGCGGGCGCGGAGCAGGCGGCGCATGATCTTCCCGCTGCGGGTTTTGGGAATCGTCGCGAGGAAGCCGATTTCCTTGGGGGCAATGGCGGCCCCCAGTCGCGTCCGGGCGAACCCCAGCAGCTCGCGTTGCAGCGGCTCGGCCGCGGCGAATCCCGGCTTGAGCGACACGAACGCTTTCACGACTTCTCCCGCGACCGGGTCCGGCTTCCCGATCACGGCCGCCTCCGCGACCGCCGGATGCTCCAGCAATGCATTCTCCACTTCGAACGGACCGATCAGGTGTCCGGACGACTTGATGACATCGTCGGCGCGGCCGACGAACCAGTAGTAGCCGTCCGCGTCCCGGCGCACGAGGTCGCCCGTCAGGTAGAAGCTGCCCGCGAAGCAACGCCGGTAGCGGTCGGGGTCTCCCCAGTAGGTACGGAACATCGAGGGCCACCCCGGCCGCAGGGCGAGCTGTCCCTGGATCCCGGGTTCCTCGATCCTCTCCACTCCGCCCGTTTCGTCCACCCGCACCACCGCGGCCTCGACACCGGGGAGCGGACGCCCCATCGAGCCGGGGCGAATCTCCATCCCCGGGAGATTGGCGATCATGATCCCACCGGTCTCGGTCTGCCACCAGTTGTCGTGGAACGGGTGCCCGAGCGCCTCCTCACCCCAGACCACGGCCTCCGGATTCAACGGCTCGCCGACGCTCGCGAGGAAGCGCAGCCCTGAAAGGTCGTGCCCGCGGATTACCTCTGTCCCGGCTTTCATCAACATGCGGATCGCCGTGGGGGCGGTATACCACACGGTCACGCGCTGGTCCTGCAGGATGCGATACCAGCGCTCCACGTCGAAGTCCGCCTCGTCCACGATCGAACACACGCCGCGGGTCAGCGGCGCGATGATCCCGTAAGAGGTTCCGGTGACCCAGCCCGGATCGGCGGTGCACCAGAAGACGTCTCCCGGCCGCAGATCGAGCGCCGCTCCGGTGGCGTGGTGCATGACCACGGCGCGGTGTACGTGGAGCGCGCCCTTCGGGGTTCCGGTTGTCCCGCTCGTAAAGTGGAGCAGGGCCGGGTCGTCGGGATCGGTGGCGTCTACCGTGTATCTCGCGTCGGCTCCGTCGAGGAGGCGGCCGAAGTCGCGCGTTCCCGCCATCGCCGTCGCGGCGCGCTGATCGGACACCAGGAGGACGTGCTCCAGATCGGGAAGGCTGGCTCGGAGGGGCGCCACCTTGCGTGCGTAGAGCGACTCGGTGGTGACGAGCACCCGGCCTCCGCCGATCGCGAGCCGCGACCGGATCGGCTCGGGGCCGAAGGCGGAGAATAGCGGGCAGAACACGGCGCCGCGTTTGAGCGTACCCAGGGCGGTGATGTAGAGCTCCGGCACGCGACCGAGGAGCGCGTAGACGCGGTCTCCGGGCATCACGCCGAGCTGCTCCAGCACATTGGCGAAGCGGTTGGTGAGCTCGCGGAGCCGCTCGTAGGTGTAGTTCCGGATGGCGCCTTGCTTGCTGAGACAGCGGATGGCGACTTGGTCCGAATGCGGGCCGGCGGCGAGCCGGTCCACGGCCGCGTAGGCGATGTTCAGGCCGTGCGGGTGTCCCGGCAGCCCGGTCAGCTCGCGTTCGGCTGCCTCCCAGATCGGCGCGACTGACGCGATGGAGTGCTGCGGGGTTTCCGGGGCTTCCAGATTTCCGACGACCGTGTTCCAGGTCATCGCGACTCCCAATTCCTGTCTGGTGGAAAGGTCCTCGGGGCGCGATGAAAGGATCGTGAAACCTGGCCCGCGAGAGCGTCGGCCGAGACCGTGAAGAGAATCACACCGTGCTTTCGTGAAGAACTCACGATGCCGGTGTAAGTTTGACACCAGTTCTCCAGGTGAATCGGGGAGGTTCCGGGACCGGCAACGGAAGCGGAATCAACGATCCGAGTGATCACATCGCCTGGAGCGGTGAGGCCGATCGCGTTCCTCACCCACGCCGGAGCGGCGCCCCGGCGTGCCGTGCAAGAGGTCGATCCGCGATTCGACCGGACTCGCAGCGCCCGCACCGGCGAACCAGGAGGCTCGTCAAACTTCCTGGGGATGGAAGCCGGAGCTCCCGAGGCCAAACCGCAAACGCAACAGTTAGGCGGTCGCCGAAGGAAGAAGAACGCGGAAGTGAATTCCGCGACTCCGGGTAACCGGTGTGTCGGGCGGCCCGCACTCGAGTGAGAGTACGGGCCGCCCGTCTTTATGACCTGCGCCCCGGCGGCGGGTGCTCCCAATCGGCGAGCAGGCGCTCCAGATCCACCCCCGGAGCGATCAGACAGATGTGTCCGTGGCCCGGCAGGATGCGTAGGGTCGCGTCGGGGACACGCGCCACCATGTACCGGGCTTGGGCTACGGACGGGACCAGGTGATCACGTTCGGTAGCGATGAACAGGGTGGGCATGCGCAGCTCGGGCAGGCGGTCGCGCACGTCGAAGTCGCGCAGGATGCGCAAGCGGGAGAGATACCCGCCGCGGCTCGTTGCGGCGGTCAGCTCCAGAAATCGGCGGATTTCTGTGCGATGGGTGAACCTCGAATGCAGCCGAAACGCCGTCAGCCGGCGCACGACGGCCATCGCCTCCCACGGCATGGCATGGATGGCCCCGATCGCGAGCCGCAGGTAAGCCTGCGGCAGGAACCGCGGGAAGGAGTTGATCACGACCAGCGCGGCCACGATCTCCGGGTGCGCCAGCGCGAGACTCATCGCGACGGTGCCACCAAACGACTCCCCGACGACGACGGCCGGGGTCCGGTCCCCGGAAGGACGTGCCGCGCGGATGACCTTCGCGAGATCCTCCACGAGCACCGCCATCCCGGGGGCGTCGTCGCGCAAAGAATAGGTCGCCACCCTGAAACGGCGCGCCAGGAGCGGCACCTGTCGGTAGAAGAGTCGGCCCGTGCCGTCCATGCCGGGCACGAGCACCAGCGGTGGCCCCTTGCCTTCGACCGCGAGACGTGGATCGTAGAGGGTCGCCATGGCTACCCGGAACGATAGCCCCGCGCGCGGTCGAGTCGGTCGGGCTGCCTGGGCCGTGCTGACCGGCCTGGTGGTCGAAAGCGCGATCTTGGGGCTGTCAGTCCTGCCCGCCGCCCTGTTCTGGCGGTGGTCGTTTGACTGGAACCTGACCCTCACCTGGCTTCGCGTCGTCGTATTGTCGATGTCGCTCGTACCGGCGTACCTCTTGTTCGCGGTCGCGCTGATGCTGCTGTCGGCCGGGGCGATGCGCCTGCTAGGCTGGCGGACGCCCGCCGATGCCGAGCTCGTGATCGCCGACATGGGATGGCCGCTGCTGCGGTGGGTCCGCTATGCCGCCTCCATTCATGTCACGCGCGTATTCGCCGGCACCTTCCTTCAGGCGACGCCGCTCTGGACGTTCTACCTGCGCCTGAACGGCGCCCGCATGGGACGCGGCGTCTACGTGAACAGCGGCACCCTCTCGGACCATAACCTCCTCGAGTTCGGGGACGGCGTCGTCATCGGCGCGGGGGTCCATCTGGCCGGCCACATGGTCGAGGGCGGGGTGGTCAAGACCGGTCGAGTCCGCCTGGGCCGGAACGTGACCATCGGCGTAGGCGCGGTGGTCGGGATCGGCGTTGCGGTGGGGGATAATACGGAGGTCGGCGCCCTCAGCATGGTGCCGAAGCACAGTGCACTGGTCGCCGACGCGATCTACGGGGGCGTACCGGTGCGGCGTCTCGACCGGGAGACTCGAGGCTAGATCCTCAGCACGGCCGCACCTCGGATGGATCCCTCTCGCAGACGGCCGAGGGCCCTGTTCGCCTCCTCGAGCGGGAATGTCTCCACATCCGTCCGCACCGGAACGCGCGGCGCGAGCGCCAGGAACTCCTCGCCGTCCCGCCGGGTCAGATTGGCAACCGAGCGAACCACCCGCTCGCCCCACAGGATCTCGTAGGGAAAGCCCGGGATATCGCTCATGTGGATCCCGGCGCACACAACCATCCCGCCGGGTGCTACGGCGCGGAGCGCGGCCGGGACGAGCGCGCCAACCGGCGCGAACAGAATCGCGGCATCGAGCCGTTCGGGCGGCATGTCCTCCGAGGCACCGGCCCACTCGGCGCCCAGCTCGCGCGCGTGTGCCTGTGCGGTCGTATCGCCGGCCCGGGTGAAGACGAAGATCCGGCGTCTCTGGTGACGCGCGACCTGGGCCACGATGTGCGCGGCGGCGCCGAAACCGTAGATGCCGAGCCGTCGTCCCGGACCCGCTGCGACGAGGGCGCGATACCCGATCAGCCCCGCGCACAGGAGCGGGGCGGCGGCCACGTCCTCGTAGGTATCAGGAATCGGGAAGCAGTATCGCTCATCCGCCGTCGTGAACTCCGCGTAGCCGCCATCCAGGTGGTAGCCGGTGAACCGGGCTCGCGCGCAGAGGTTTTCCCGGCCGGCCCGGCAGT
>Ga0335082_10004138_pt1 | contig 15784 bp, 14 predicted proteins | sample Lox_Sample_41_FD_206718 | JGI IMG/M metagenome (GOLD analysis project Ga0335082, IMG submission 206718) | Soil microbial communities from Loxahatchee National Wildlife Refuge, Florida, United States - Lox_Sample_4.1 | ecosystem: Environmental > Terrestrial > Soil > Wetlands | place: USA...
TAACGCCCAACCTGTAGAAGTGACCCGAAGCGGGCCAAGAGATCCGTATGTGGGAAGTTTAGTAAGTGCCGCTACCGCCGTGCTGTGGAGAGCCTCTGGGCACGCGATCTGCAATGTCCGATGTCCAATATCCTCCACACTAGGGCATCTAGTTTTTTCATCACATCGAATCGCCCACCTTCGGTTCGAGTTTAGCTCGCTCTTGGCGAATCAACGCTGCCTCGACGCTCTAATATCGCGCTCTCCATCCTTTGGAATTCAACGGCTTGCGATTGGTAGAGCACCTGGTTTTTCCATCACAGCACTGTGGTCGATTTTGTAGACGGTGTTGCATCGCGGAGAAGAGAGGAAGTGCAGTGTTTATGCGGCTCCGAGGGCTGTTGCACGCGGAGAAATCTGGGGCAAAACCAGACGGTCGGTTTTCGGGCGTCCGCCGATACTGTAAGTAGTTGGAAACAATTGGTCGGGGAGAGAGGATTTGAACCTCCGACCCCCTGGTCCCGAACCAGGTGCTCTACCAGGCTGAGCCACTCCCCGACTCGCGGGCACTGCTGCACATGGAAACGAGTTGCACGCTGGCTCGCAAGAGCTGCGACGCGCTACCGACAGCGTGAACTACCGGTCTCAATCGAAACGAAATTGGCCATGCGTCATCTGAATTATAGCAGACGAGTTTCCGGCACTGTCGTTGCCCTTTTCCAACCCCGCTAAGAGATATGCCCTACACAGAATCGTGTGACCTTCCACTGGACGACGCGAGCGCGCCAGCAACGAAGCGTGCAGTCGCACGTTATTGGCGGCTTAAGGCTCGATTGTTGCCTTTCCTGCGCCAGTCGAGAAAGTGGTAGCCCCAAGCCGGCAGATTCACGTACAGACCAGACGCGAGCATATCATCGCCGGAACGTTCGTAGGTTGCGCCGGACAATTTGTCCGTGAGCGACCAGGGTTGACCCGCAAGATCGTCCCAGGCCACCTGGATGTGGGCTTGCGCGGGCGCATCGCTCAGGTTGACCGCGATCAGGTATCGTTCCTCATCTTTACACCAGCGCCACGTGACAATGTTTTGATAGCTGGGATTGTCGGGCCACCCAGTATGCGCGCACAGCGTCCACTGACCTCCGCGAAACACAGGACGGTTGATGGCCGCAAGAAGCTTAAGGTAGAACTGCTGCAATTCGCTGTCGCCTGGCTCTTCCTGGCGCCTGCTCAGAAACACCGGGAGCCTCACTTTGCGACCCTCGAATTGTCCCTCATGGAAGAGCCTGGCGCCGGTAAGCGTTGACGTCACGACTGCTACGGCTCGCTCCTTCGCGCCAGGAAAGGCCGACGCCGCCCGCGGCTCGTCGTGGTTCTCGAGGAAGCGCAACAGCTTGTCCTGGTAGACCGCATCGGCGCAGAGATGCAGACAGACGTTCTCCGCATTGTCATGGTCCAACCGATCGTAAAGCCGCTTGTCGTAGCAAAAGTCAAATCCCTGCTGTTGCAGTTCCCACTCCAAGTCCCAATACGCCTCGGCGATGAAGCGGAAGTCAGGATAGACCCGCTTAATGGCGGGAATTGCGTCAACCCAATACTCGGTCGCGGGCCGCGCTCCAGCGCGGGCGCCCCAGGTGCGTTCGAAGACCGAGCTCAACAGCAGCATCGCCATGTCGCAACGCACGCCGTCACACTGGCCGGCGATGTCGGAAAGCGTTTCCACCACTGCTCTCCGCAATCCCGGCTGAAAGGCGTTCAGTTGCAGGACATCAGGCCATGCCGGAAAGTACGGATCCTTGCCACAGGCATAGACGACGTTGCCGGCTTCGATGAAGGACGCTGGATCATCGCGCAGATCATCCGCGGTCCCCTGGATGAAGTATTCGGGGTGCGCGCCGACCCACGGATGGTCCGGCGCGACATGATTGGGGACGAAGTCGAGAATCAGGCCCATGTTTCGCTTTGCCAGTTCCTGTCGCGCGCAGGCCAGCCCCTCACGGCCTCCCAAGCGCTGGTCAACCGCGTAGTACCGCACACAATAGGGCGATCCTACATTGTCCTCCGGCCGGAAGTCGGGCAACGCCCGGCGAAAATCCGCCAGCAGGTTCTCGTTGCGATTGGCGATGGCAATGCCGGCAGGGCTTCGCTCCCACACGCCCATCAGCCACACCGCGTCGAAGCCGAAGGCCGCGATGGCGTCCCATTCGGTCGCAGGCACGCAGCTGAGATCAACGTTGGTCTCACTCGATTGGGCGAGAGCGGTCAGCCACACCCAAGTGTTGATCTCGTACAAGGTCGGATATCGAACCCAGGTCGTCATGGCGCATTGCCCCTGTCGTCCGGAGGCGCAATTCCCCGGTTTTCTCTGCCACACAGTCTACCGCCAAAACCTGCGTCGCGTGATGCCGAGTAAGACATTGTGACGGGATGATTACAACAGGGCCAGCTTTTTGGGTCTCTTAAAAACTATTGGCTCCGTTGACGCACTCGCCGGGAAAAGGGACACTTTCGAATACGCCCGAAGACCTACACAAAGCAGCAGATTTCTCGATGGCTCCAAATGTCAGTGCGTCAACCAAGCCAAATTGCTCTAGCTTGACTTGCTGCGCGCCAGCGCGCGTTTGATGGTTTCGTCCAGTGCCGCCTTGGCCTTGGAGTATTCCTCAGGAGTGACCTTGTCCTGCTGGCGGTCAATCTCGAGTTGAAACAGCTCTTCCTTCATTGCCTCCAGCAGACGCGCATTACGGTCGTGCACGTGCCCCGCCCTTGGTACATCCTCCATGGTGGGGCTCGCATACGTGTTCGCGGCAACCTCCGCCTCACCCTTGTCGACGGCCGCCGGCGACAGAGTACGCGCGTTGGACTTCGCCACCACGTACGCCCCGCCCATCACCAGCACCAGCGCAAACACTCCCAGAATGTAGGCACGATACTCGTGCAAGGGATCGGGCGCATCAATCGGCGCGCCCAGCCCGCCGCCGGGACGATTATCGTTGGCGGCCGCCTGCCCGCCGCCCATGACGCCTCCGCCTGCGTCACCGCTGCCCTGTCCGCCTTGCTGGCCTTCCGCCTGAAAAACTCCCGTGCCCGCGATGCGGAAACTGAGGTCCTGCCCCGGCTTCACGTTGGTCACCACCATGATTCCGGCGCCCGAGTTGTCGGGCATGGACTGAAACTGCTGCGGATTTTTCGGGGTGAAGGTCATGCCTTTAGGGGTCATGACTACGAAGTGCTGCACCTCCGCCAGCGGCTTGGGCGAGAAGCTGGCCTCGCCGCTATAGGGCATGTGATACGACACCTGGAATTGCGTCTCGCCGGGACGCAGCGGGTAGGTGAATGCGTAATGGTTCTTCTGCGACGTCGGCGAAAGTTCAACCGCGATGGGCTGACCTCCCGGGCCCTTGGCTTGCGCCGAGTCCACGGCGGCGCCTTCAGGCAGAGCAACCTCGAAGGTGCGTTTGTCGTCGGCCAGGGTGCGCGGCGGCTGCGACTGGTTGGCAATGGCATACAGCGCGATGCCATCGAGCTGCTTCCCTTCGCTCTGGAAGCGATCGACTTCGACGGTCTGGCTCAGGCCGTCAACCTTCCTCGCCGAGTCGTACACCGTGACGTGGGCCGTGGTCGCGCCCGGCATGAGCGGCCCACCCTGCGGGAAGTAGTTCACGCCTTCGTGCGTCGCGCGCACCATGTGCGGCGCGTTCCTGTCCGCCGGCGCCGCGAAAGAGAAGTGGCCCTGCGCGTCGCTCTTGGTGCTGGCGATCTCCTGCATGCCTTGCGAGAGCGAGAGTAGCGTGACCTCATCGCCAGCCGAAGGCTTGCCGGTAGTTGCGTTGGCGACGGTGCCGGTGATGGTTTGGGCGGTGGCAAAGGCGCCGAGCGCAAGCGTGCAAACCGCAAATGTCGTGGCGAGCCATTGAAACATAAATGAACGTTCTGAAGCAGTGCGGAAAGGTGCGAACGCCGAATGAACAAGCCCCGGAACGGGGCGGCAAATCTTAGCCCAGCACTTCAGTGCTGGGCAGGCGAAGAGAAAAACCTGAGTGCCGTAGCCACGGCACAAACTGATACAACGCGGAATGTTTGATGAGTGCACGCTTCGGGTGCCGTCTCTACGGGACTCCTGTTTACATAGGACTGGTACCCAGCGCTGAAGCGCTGGGCTAAGACTTGTCGTGCCTACGGCGCTGCCGTTCATGCATGTGCGCAATGCGATGCAACCCGACTTTGTCACGCGCGCCCCCCGCTGTCCTCGACGGCCGCGCGCCTCGTCGAGCGCCGCACCACGGCCCTCGCCCTCTCGATCGACTCAATCTCGGCGAGAATGGCCGCCGCCTCATCTTCCAGCGACGCGCGCTGGACCGCATAATCCTGCTCGCTCAGCTTCCCTGCCTTGTACTCAAAGTTCAAGTCGCGCAGGTTTTCGTAAGTCGCCTCTTTGCGCTCCAACAAATACGTGAGGCGCGTCTTCTGCTCGCCGGTTTCTACCGCGCCCGGCTGATAGAAAACGTAGATGAACAGGCAGGCGGCAAACAGCGCGCATCCGAAGAGCACGAACGCGACCTCCTGCCCTGCTAACGCAAATGCCATGAGCGCGTACATCAAAATTCTGTCTCCTGCCGGGCCTTCTTGCGAAGCGCGTCGAGCTCGGCGTCATTGAGGCTGGGCCGCGCCACCGGCTGGGCCACGGTGCGCGACTTCCACATCCGCACGAACCAGACGGCCAGCGCAAGCGCGGCGGCAAACACCGCAAACGGCATGATCCACGCGATGCGATTGAAGCCCGTGGTGGTGGGCGCGGCCAGTACCGTATTGCCGTACTTCTGCACGAAGCTTTGCAGCACCAGCGAATCGCTGTCACCGCGCTCCAGGCCGGCGGTCAGCTCGTTGCGCATGCGCTCGGAGTATGTGCAGCCGACGTGGTTGCACTCCAGCAGAATCTGATTGCAGCCGCACATGCACATGAGCTGATGCCCCAGCTTGTTGAAGCGCGCATCCGTGTCGGCGCCCAGGAAGAGCACGGCCAGCAGCGCGACGAGCGCGAGTTGGGCGATGCGGAGTTTCGAGTTGTGAGTTGTCAACATCCCAAATTCCAAATTGTCATCCCGAGCGAGCGCCCGCATCTTTTTCCGACCCGCTGTTTTTGCGGGTCGGGAGGGCGCCGAGTCGAGGGACCTGCTTTTCACGCGACCGATTGATATTGCGGTACCGCTACCTCCAGCCACTCCACGATGCAGGACAGCACGCCGTGCTCGGGATCTTCTTCAGCAAAATCTACGCTGGTCGTCGCCGACTCGGGAATCGGATCGCCGTCGGCGGCTAGACCTTCGAGGTGGAACTCGACCGCGCCCCGCATCGTCTTCCGCATTTCCTCAAGCGTTGCAGCTGTCGCAACAACGCCGGGCACATCCGGCACGAAGCCGCTCAAGTTATCCTCACCAACCTCATATACAACGAGGAATTTCCTTGTAGTCGCCATTCGAGTCCCTCTTACTTGTTCTTCAGTTCCGCCTGCTTCAATACGCTCGACAATGTCTTGGGATGAACGTCATCTGACGGTGCGCCAGCGACCGTCACTTTGCCAGCCTTCGCATGATGTTTGTACTGCCGATGGCTGCCTCGCTGCGCGATCTGCTGCCATCCGTCGCTCTCGATCAGCCTGATGAGATCGCGTACTTTCATTGGCGTCAGCCGCTAGTCTCCGCCTACTCCCACGGCTCCGCCCCGCACGGCCTCCTCTGCCGCACGCTCTCGCTCGCGCACCACAACTTTCTGCGGCTTCAGGTTCGGGATCAGCGCAATCAGCGTCCCGATCAGCACCATGTGCACGCCAATCCACAGCCACATCACCAGCGGATTCACATGTGCCTTGATGATCGGCTTGCCGGTGTCCTGATTGCGCCCGGTGTAGACCAGGTACAAATCCTCGCTGGGGCGCGAGCGGTTGGCCACCATGGTCGCCGTCTGTTCGCTGGCCTTGTAGAAGCGGCGCTCGGGAAACATGGTGTCAATCTTCTTGCCATTCTTATACACATCCAGGACGGCCCACTCGCTGGAGTAGTTCGGTTTGTCGTCCTGGGTGTACGACTGGCACACCAGCGTGTAGCCGCCGATCTGCATCTTGTCGCCGAAGCCCATCTCCTGCTCTTTGTCCTGATTGAACGGCAGGCCGGCAAAGCCGATGATGACCAGCACCACGCCGAAGTGGACGAGGTATCCGCCGTAGCGGCGCGTGTTGCGGCGCGTCATCGTTACCATGCCCTGGAAGATGTTGGCGCCCGTCTGCCGCGCGATCACCCGTCCGCCGCGCCAGAACTCGCCAGCAACGGTTACGGTCACCATCACGGAGAGCGAAATCGCCATCAGTGAGTAGAAGTTCGAAGCGTCCACCCACGGCTTCATCCCGCCGACCATCAGCGCGATCCCGGTCACCAGGCCGAGCACCACCGGCCACAACAGGTTGCGCTTCAGGCTGTCGGAGGAAGTCTTGCGCCATGCCAGCAGCGGGCCCACGCCGGTCAGGAACACGAGGAACAATCCAATCGGCACGTTGACGCGGTTGAAGAACGGCGGGCCGACCGTGACCTTCGATCCCGTGACCCATTCCGACAACACGGGAAACAGCGTGCCCCACAGCACCGCGAAGCAGGCCACCAGCAGCACCAGATTGTTGAACAGGAAGCTTGACTCGCGCGAGACCAGTGATTCCAGCCGATGCTCGCTCTTCAGCGTCTCGCGATTGCGGACGAAGAAGTACACGCACGTCGCAAACGTCAGCGCCAGGAACCACACGAACCAGATACCGATGCCCGACTGCGCGAACGCGTGCACTGAGCTGACCACGCCGCTGCGCGTAAGGAACGTCCCAAAGATCGCCAGCAGAAACGTGGTAAAGATGAGCCACATGTTCCACATCTTCATCATGCCGCGCTTCTCCTGCATCATCACCGAATGCAGAAACGCGGTCATGGTCAGCCACGGCAGCAGCGAGGCGTTCTCCACCGGGTCCCATCCCCAGTAACCGCCCCACCCTAGAACCTCGTAGGCCCAGTGCGCCCCCAGGAAGATGCCGCAGGTCAGGAACAGCCACGCCACCATCGTCCAGCGGCGCGTGATGTGGATCCACTTCTCCCCGGGATACTTCATGATCAGCGCACCCAGCGCGAAGGCGAAGGGCACAGTCACGCCCACGTAGCCGAGGTACAGCATCGGCGGATGGATGACCATCTCGGGATATTGCAGCAGCGGATTCAGCCCGTTGCCGTCGGCGGGAATCTGTCCGCTGACCAGGCCAAAGGGATGCGCCGCGAAGTTCACCAGCAGCAGGAAGAACACCTGCACCGCAGCGATGATCGCCGAGGCGTACGCCGTCAACTGCGGATCGACTTTGTAGCGCATCCGCAGCACCAGCGCGTAAGTTGACAGCAGCCACGCCCAGAACAGCAGCGAGCCTTCCTGTCCCGACCACAGCGCCGCGAACTTGTAGGCGATGGGCAGGTCGCGATTGCTGTGGTGCATGATGTAGGAGACGGAAAAGTCGTTGCCGAACGCCGCCATCACCAGCGCCAGCGCGGCTACCGTCACCGCCGCCCAGCAGGCGATTCCGGCGCGGCGCGCGGTCTCGCCCAGGCGATCGTCCTTGCGATACAGTGCCAGCGCGCCCGCGACGAACGAATACGCCGCCAGCGCGAGAGCCAGCAACAGCGCGAAGCTACCAATTTGCGGCATGAAGTGGTCCCGTTTCGAGTTTCAAGTTTCGAGGTTCGTGGCCAGTCAAGCATTGCACCCGCCGACCCTCACTTGAAACTTGAAACTCCCAACTCGAAACTGTCGACGAATTTCCGGCCGGAACAGTCCGGCAACGGCGCCATCCTTGCGCGAATATTCTCATTCTACCCGGTTTGATGAGCAACCATGTCCCATTTGTTCCGGGCGCAACAACAGGATTCATGCTGGACTTCAGGCTCAAGACGCCATACACTGCTGCGCACCAATTCCTAGGGACTTGCAATGGATGTCAAGCTGCCGTCGTGGATCTGGGCCCTGATCATCTGGGCAATTTGCCTGGTGGTTTGCATTGTTGCCGCGCTGGTGTTGCCGCCCCTGTGGACCGTGCCCAACGAACAGTTCCCCGGGTACACCGGCCAGCTTTCGGACTACAAGTCGTGCGGCGACAACTGCAGCCTTTTCAGGGACCATCTGTTTCTAACTATCCGGCGTAAGGATCAGTGCGAGGCCCCGCATTTCACCGCTACCACCACGTGCGACATTGCCCAGGAGACCGGCGTCGATCCGAAAAGTTGCGGGTCGACTGCTCCCTCGGGCAAGCTGTGCGGCACGGCCACAGTGATTGAACCGCAAAACACGTGGTCCAATTTCGGCTATCTGCTCGTGGGCCTGCTCATCCTGTTCCGCCGTCCGCCGCGGCTGCTGGGCATCATGGTGGGGGTGAACTTCTGCCTGATTGCACTGTTCAGCGGCTTATACCACGCCAGCCTGCAGGGATGGGCGCAGGCGTTCGACGTTGGCTGGATTTACGCGCTTCTGTTTTCAATGATCGCCTACGCTCACGAATGCTTCGCCGTCCGATACGGAGGCCCTGACCACGCCTTTCCGGTTCGCCTGTCGGCGGTGCTCGGCGTGTTGCCCATCCTTTTTGGTTTGGCGATCAGTTTGATCCCGGGATTCAAGGGCATGTTCGATTCCACCACTGCCACCATCATGCTTCTCATCTTTCTGGCCGTGCCTTTGTTCCTTATCTTCTATGAATACGATCTAAAGATGGAACCCATGTATGGACGGGATTGGCTGGGTAACTGGTGGGGGCCGGTCGGCGCACGCAGTAAGTTCTTCCTGATGCTCATCCCGCTGGCCTTAATCGCGTTCATTTGCCGGCTGGAGGATGGATGTGGCCACCCCTGGTGCTCGCCTCACGGCTTTTTCCTGGGCATCCAGTCGCACGCTCTTTGGCATGTGCTCGGCGGCTTTGCCCTGGGCATCACCTTCGCGTTTCTGGACCAGGCGGCTTGCGACTACAACTGGATCTGACAGCCCACAAGATTCCCGCGGATTGGAAGAATCGATTCATTCCATCCGCGATCAGCTACAGCCCGCGCCGCAGCAGACCGGCCAGTCCGCAAATTCCGGAACCAAACAGAATGAAGCTGCTGGGTTCGGGAACCGTGCCGCCGCTGGTGTTAATGGTGAACGCTTCCGAAGGAATCGTCCCAACAGCACTCTCGGAGGCACTCGACGGGCAGCCCTTCGACTTGCAGCCGATGCCGCTGTTCTCATCCCAATAGACCGGGTCTCCGTTAGCGATCGATGCATTCTGCAGATTGAGCCAGTAGGTATCGCCAGAAGTCACGCCCACATTCAGACCAGTTACCGTAATCAGGTCGACCTGGTAGCCAAACTGGTTCGTAGAGAGGTATTGGTCGGTAACATTGGCCTTACCGGAGCCAAGCACCTGCCCACCATTCTCCTCGGAGGTGATGGACCAATCGACGGTGAGCATTCTGTCACCAGGAAATTCGCGTACACCGAACATGAAACCTGTAACCAGTGGTGCGTCGGGTACAAACGTGTCACTTACGATGTACCCGAAGTTAATGGTCCAGGCATCGATGTTGCCGTTGATTGGACCATTGTCATAATCCGCCCAGGCGGGAACGGCCGCTGCCAGCAAGGGGAGAAGGGTAAACAGGCAGAGAGCGGTGCGGGTTTTCATAGAAATCGGAAGCCCTCCTCATCTCAAATTGCGGAAAGTTTAGCACAGCTTCCGCTACAGCACGCTCGTCAGTCCCAGAACTACAGGACCAGACAGCACGACCTGCCGGGCCCATGAACCGTGCCGATCACGCTCCCTGCGTGGCCCCGGATTTTGAGGAGGATGCAGCCTGCACTCGTGGTGACAAAATCGGCTCGATCGAGCCATTGCAGTAAGGTGTTGGGCCGAAACCCCAACGGGCGGGCTAAGTTCTGAAACGGGACTCTGCGAACCGCAATGTTGCGGATTCGTGAGGGGACAATGTGCTGATCTGAATTAGAAGCTCAGTACAGCCGGAAGTTCACTTCGACGTTAATCATGACCGGAACCGGCTGGCCATCTTTTCTGGCAGGCTCAAATTTCCACTGCCTCACTGCTTCGATGGCCTTCTCGTCCAAACCCATACCCAGCGGTCGTTGCACGCGAATCTGCTGCGGACGCCCGGCAGCATCCACGACCAGCCAGAGGACCACAGTGCCCTGATACTTGGCTTTTCGGGCTTCCTCCGAGTACTCGGGATCCGGTGCGTACAACGCTTTGGGAGCGCTGACGCCGCCGCCTACACGATAGGCTCCTCCGCCGTATCCGCCGCCGTGTCCGGGGCCGACGCCCGGGCCCGTACCCGAGCCGACTCCACCGCCGCTACCGCTTCCAATACCCCCACCGAATCCGGTGCCATTTGAAGGTGGGCCGATGACCTTGGATAGAGGATCGCCCAGCTGGCCGACTGTCGGCAGCTTGATCTCCGGCGGGACCACCACTGTAGGCGTCACTTCCAGCTTGGGATGCTCGTTGCGGACAACAATGGCTGGAGGCGTAATCTGGTCCTTCGCCAGCTTGGGCAAGGCGCCCTTAGGCGCATTGAGCTTGTCCCGATCACCGCCGCCTCCGCCGCCACCCATCCGGTTTTTCGAGACCGGCAGCGGAATATAAGGGCTGATATCGGTGGCCAGCGAAACGACTTGCTGCTTGATCTCCTCCTGATGCGTAAACGCCCAGTGCGCGGACCATATCGTCAAAGCCACGGAGATGATGACAACACCGTAGGAGTAGAGAAATACCTCATTGCGACGGGGATAGAGGCCTGGGCCCTCGAACAGCGAGGGCAGAACCTGATCCTGCGGTGCGACCTCAGGGACACTTGGGGCCGAGCGTTTGAAGACTAAACGGGTTGCCATTGCTCTGCTTACTAGTATAGACCCAGTGGCGCGCGATAAGTTCCAGAAAATTGTAAACGTTCCCGCCGTTTGCCCCTTACCGGAGGCCAATCGTCACGTTACCCACCAGTTGGTTAATCCGCTGGACGCACGAAACTTAGCCCGCGAGGACAGATCTCCTCACTGTAGGATGAGACGTTTGGAACCGGTAAAGGTTGCCCTCGCAGGCCGAAACTTCGTGGTCAATTACATTAACCGGTGGCGCACCGCGAGCACGATCTCAGCATGAACCACCTCCACCGGGGGCCGAGCATCCAGCAGGAGCACTCGCTCCGGTTCGCGGTGGGCAATTTCCAGGAATGCGTTGCGCACTCGCGTGAAGAAGGCATGGCTCTCCCGCTCGAAGCGGTTTTCATCCGATTGCGGCGCCTCGCGCGAGGAATCGCCAACTGACGCAGACGCGGCAGCCTGGTTGCGTCGGCGTGCCCGGGCCACGCTGGCGGTCACGTCTGTATCCATCAGAATTGTGAGGTCAGGCCACAGACCGCGGCACAAAGCTTCGTGACAGCGCAGCACGGCTTCGCTTCCGAGCTGACGGCCTCGCCCCTGATACGCCTCGGTCGAGTCAGTGAAGCGATCACACAGCACCCACCTCCCCGCTTCCAACGCCGGCACGATGACCTGCGCGATCTGCTGCGCGCGCGAGGCGAACATGAGCGCCATCTCCGCGCGGGCATCCAGTCCCGCCGTGCGGGAATCCAGCAGCACCGCTCGAATGCGCTCCCCAATCTCCGTGCCTCCCGGCTCGCGCGTGGTTACGACGTCAATTCCCTGCTGACGCAACTTACCGGCAAGCTTCTCCAGTTGCGTCGTCTTGCCGCAACCGTCGAGCCCTTCGAAGGTGATGAACTTGCCTCGCGCCGAGCGTTTCGCCACGGAGGCATCATAACAAGTAGTCAGTAGTCAGTTATTGGTCGTCTGCGGTCAACCGTGATCGGTCGAAAATGAGGGGGCGATAGTTCCCAGCCGCGTGTCCCGGCTGGGAGGCTATCGGTTGATGGTGGCTACTTCTTCGCCTGCGTCTTCGCTCTCCGGACCTTTTCGCTGGTGGAAACCCGCGGGCTTGGCAAGCGAGACGGGTGGCCGAATCTCGATGGCCAGGTCCTGCATTTGCTCCCAGGTAGGCCGGTGCTTGTCCGTGTAGTTCGAGCATTCGCGGACCTTGAACGGCACAACCAACAACTGGTCGAAGTTGAAGTTGCAGTACACGATCTCTTCGCTCTCCCGGAAGCCGCGCAGGATGTGAGCATGGGTGCAGGAAGCGCACTTGGACTGCTCTCCCACCGGCGTTCCGTTTTTGACGGAAATCGCTGTCACATTCGCTGCTTTCTAATCGGCACGGTGACCGAGGGTTGCACCGCCCGGTGATTCTCTGACTTCCGGCCGGTTTGGTTGATGTAGGACCCTAGGCGATCTTGACTATGGTCAGCTTGGTCCTGGCTGCTTCTCCAGGCGTTACAAAGCCGATGGCCTTGTCGGGCTTGCTAATGCGCTTGTCGGTATACACGGTGCACTCGCACACCACGAACTTCAGCTCGCGCAGCTCGCTTCCGTAGTTACAGAAGGTGAGCACCTCGCCCTTGAAGCCCTTGTTGGTCACTACGTAGACACACGTAGTGCACAAGGCCTCGCGGCTCTTGGCGTTGGCCAAAATGTTCAAGGTCAACATGGCTCACCTCAATTCTGCAAACTGCGCACCCCACGGATATCAACAGAACGAAATCGTTCCCTGAATTTGCAGACCCATGCTGGCGTTCGCTTTGCCCAAGCATGTTTCGTCGCCTGCTTTGTACCAGGGCACGACTTTAGTCGCGCCGACCAAGCCGTCACCCTTGTCATCCCGAGCGGGCTTCAGCCCGCCAGGGAACCTGCAGTTCGCCGTTGGTTGCGTTAATCTCCGGAGAAAACTGCAGGTCCTTCGGCTCCGCGCTCGCCCGACCCGCAAGAACAGCGGGTCGGAAAATCCAAGCGAGCGCTTCGCTCAGGATGACAGCCTTCAAACTTGAACCGAGTATTTAGCGTGCGATGGATTAGCGCTGGACGCCGGAGGTTAACTGAGAAAGACAGACCACGCCCGGCAGCCATCGAGCGCCAAATCTGGCGCCGATTCCCTATACACCGACATGTGTGTGCTACTGATCATCAGGCGTTTTCCTTGACGGAGACTGTACCTTGCCACAGCTTGGCGGTGAAATGCAAGCAGAAAATCGTGCTGTTGAGAACAGTGACCAAGGTTTAATCTCAGACTAGCTAACTTTCGCAACGCCGCGGAGGGGACCATGAGCGACACCGCCAGCTTCGATCAGTATCTCGAGCCTTGGCTCACCGCCCGCGTGCCTCGCCTGGCCGACTACAGCCAGATACTCGCCGACTTTCGCTACTGGGTTTACACCGAGGTGGATGCACAGGCCAACTACACCGACCGCTACGCGCCTCCGGCACTGGAGACCTACGATCGCAACGGCGAGGTGGTAAACCACCTTGTGCTGAACCGCTGGTATGACGAACAGCACCAGGAGCTCTATCGCCGCGGAATTATTGGACTGCCCTACGCGGAAAAAGCGCCGCACCTGCTGACCTTCACTATGGGCTACCTACTCGCGCAGGCCGACATCAGCCTGCATTGCCCCGTTACTTTGACCGGTGCGGTGGCGTATGTCCTCGGCACGCATGCGCCGGATGCCTTGCGCCAGCGTTTTTTGCATGACGTGGTACGCATGGATGGCTTGGCCAAGACTGGCGGCACCTGGGCGACCGAGCAGCATGGCGGCAGTGATGTAGGAGCAACAACCACGATAGCCGTTGCCAGTGGCGATCACTTCGTACTGCATGGTTTGAAGTGGTTTGCCAGCAACGCAAATAGTGGATTGGCCGTGGCTACCGCCCGTCCGGAGGGAGCGCCACCCGGCTCGCCTGGACTGGGGCTTTACCTCGTGCCGAGCCATCTTGACGATGGACGGCCGAACCACTATCGCATCCGCAAGCTCAAGGACAAGTTGGGTACGAAGGGCCTGCCGACTGGCGAGATCGACTTGCTGGGCGCGGAGGCTGTCGAGATTGCTCCTCCCCCCGAGGGCTTCAAACTGATGATGGAAGCACTGGAATACAGCCGCGTGCACAACGCAGTCGGGTCTGCCGGAGTTCAGCGCAGGGCGCTGCGCGAAGCGCTGGCCTGGACAAATACACGTCGCGCCTTTGGCCACCTACTCAGCGACTACCCGATGGTGCAAGATGAGCTGCTGCGCATGCGCGTGCAGTTTGAGGCCGGCGCTTTGCTGGCCTTTGAAGCGGCCATCGCATTCGATGAGACGCAGCAGAACGCTGAGCGCCGTACTTGGTTGCGCCTGGTTACCGCGCTGGCAAAATATCTGACGGCCGAACATGCCATCGCGGCGCCGCGCGCGGCTCTGGAGCTGATCGGGGGGAACGGTTACACCAGCGATTATTCTGTGGCGCGACTGCTGCGCGACGCGCAGGTGCTCACCGTGTGGGAAGGCCCGGCCAACATTCAGGCGCTGGAGCTGTTGCGCCTGTTGACGCCGCGCTATGGCGGATGGGAGCAATACAACGAACGAATGCAGAAGATCCTCGAGCGGCTTCCTCATACTGTGGGCAATTTGTCTGCGGCGCTGCAGGCACGCCTGCGCGACGACAGCGATGCGGCAACAATCACGATGCGGGACGAGGCAAGTGCCCAGCGTTACGCGCGAAAGCTCCTGCATCGTCTCAGCCAGAGCTTTGGTTTTGCTCTACTGTGCGAAGCAGCAGGCGACGCGCACAGGCTCGGCAATCCCCAGCCTGCCCACAGCGCAGAGCGATTCTACGAAGACATTGCGCCGCCGGCATTCGGCGCCGAGAGTGAGGCTGCACGTCGCGGTGTGCTGGAGCTTCTGGAAGAAGAGACCGTGCAGACGGTCCAAAGATCCTAGGCACGTTCGGCGGTAGATGGCGTAATCCGTTCCCTCGCAGCTTTGATCTCGTCCCAGCGCACCCAGCCGATGTACAGGACCACCAGGACGTTAATGCCCAGGATGGCCCAGTGGAGTTGATTGGGCCTTCGAATCACTTTGTAGATTTCGAATGGAAGGTAAATACATCCCGAAACGATGGCCAGCCACTCGGCCCAGGCGCGCTGCTTCCACAAGCCATAGCCCTCAGCAAATCGCAACACCGCGTAGCTGAAGGCGATAGCGGCAATCATCGCAATGCTTGTGCCGGAGATGGTGTTGGCGGCGTGCAGGAGTTCGCGCGACCAGTGATTATTGGGACTGATATGCAGGGAAAACAGAATATGCGCTGCCGCGTCCTGGAAATTTACGTCGCGCCGGATCATATGAACCAGGACGTAGCCGCTGGCCAAAGCGAGGGCCCCCTTCAAAGCTTCAAACACGGCGACCATCCGCAAACCGCCCTTATGGGAGTGGCTGCGTGATGAGTGAGCGTGGGTTCCAGTGGCGATGCGGTTCATGCCCTGAGGTGCTTCGAGGGCGCCCATGTCAGCGTAAGCTTATCAGACATGCCTCTTCGCTGCCTCAGTGGTTTGTTGGACTGTCACTACGGCGGCGGACCAATTGTTAGACACCATTGACGGCGCGCACCACGGCCGGCCTCAGGCCCTCCGGAGTGGCAACAGTTGTGCTGCTTCGAGCATGGCGGCCACGGTGACGAACTTCTGTCGGCTGCGCCCCTCACCGGCACGAGCCAGTTCAGCTGCGTCAATATGGTGCCAGGCGGCGTAGTCCACCCACCTAACCTGTCGTTGATCCAGCAGTTGGCGAAGCCCCGACCCGCCCACACGATTCGAAGTGTTGACTTCCTGCGCGAT
>Ga0335082_10004139_pt1 | contig 15784 bp, 14 predicted proteins | sample Lox_Sample_41_FD_206718 | JGI IMG/M metagenome (GOLD analysis project Ga0335082, IMG submission 206718) | Soil microbial communities from Loxahatchee National Wildlife Refuge, Florida, United States - Lox_Sample_4.1 | ecosystem: Environmental > Terrestrial > Soil > Wetlands | place: USA...
CCGTTGCGCTCGCGCGCATGGTAATCGAACGCCGCGCGGCGGTGGCCGCGTTTTCATCACCGGCCGCGTGCGCCGCGGCTAGAATGCGCGCGATCCGGGGGGTGACATGCGAGGTCGCGCGAGCGCGTGTCTATTGATGACCTCGCTGCTCGGCGCCGCGGTCTCGAATGCCGACGACCTCTGGATGCGCGACGACGCCCGCTGGCTGGTGATGCTCGGCGGCGGCGCGTGGGATCTGAACCTGCCGAGCCCGTCCGAGGACACCGAGCCGCTCTACGAGATCGAGCTGCGCATGAAGCCGGGCTTCTGGTACTTCCACCCCCACATCGGCTTCCAGGGCACGACCGACGGCATGGTCTACGGCTACGGCGGCATCCACCTCGACTTTCCGATCGGCGACCACCTGCGGCTCGTGCCGAGCGGCTCGGTCGGCGCCTACGACCACGGTGGCAACGGCAAGAATCTCGGCGGCACGCTCGAGTTCCGGATCGGCGGCGGCATCGCGTGGCGCTTCGACAACGATTGGCGCGTCGGCGTGACCTGGTACCACATGTCGAACGCGGACACGGGCGACACCAATCCCGGCGCCGAGATGATGATGCTCGAGGTCGGCATCCCGCTGCCGTGATCTGCCGGGCCTTCGCGCTCGCCTCGCTGCTCTGCTGCGTCGCCGCGCTGGCGGTCGCACCGGCGTCGCGCGCGGACTCGGACTCCGGCGAGTGGCCGCTGCACGGACGCAGCGCCGACGAGCAGCGCTTCAGCCCGCTCCACGCGATCGACCGCGCGAGCGTGTCGCGGCTCGGACTCGCGTGGTCGTACGACACCGGAGAGCGACGCGGCATGGAGGCCACGCCGATCGTCGTGGACGGCGTCCTCTACGGCACCGCGAGCTGGAGCGTGGTCTACGCGCTCGACGCCGCGACGGGTCGCCTGCTCTGGCGCTACGACCCGCAGGTCGCGAAGCAGAAGGGGCGCGACGCCTGCTGCGACGTCGTGAACCGCGGCGTCGCCGTGTGGCAGGGACGCGTCTACGTCGGCGCGCTCGACGGGCGCCTGATCGCGCTCGACGCCGCGACCGGCCGCCCACTCTGGCAGGTGCAGACGACCGACACTGCGAAGCCCTACACGATCACGGGCGCGCCGCGCGTCGTGAAGGGCCTCGTGCTGATCGGCAACGGCGGCGCCGAGTTCGGCGTGCGCGGCTACGTCGGCGCATACGATGCGAAGACGGGCGCGCTCGTCTGGCGCTTCTACACCGTGCCCGCGAGCAAGCAGGGCCCCTTCGAGCACCCCGAGCTCGAGCTCGCCGCGAAGACGTGGCCCGCGAACGCGCTCTACGAGTCCGGCCTCGGCGGCACGGTCTGGGACTCGATGGCCTACGACCCCGAGCTCGATCTCCTCTACGTCGGCACGGGCAACTCGTCGGTCTACGACCGCGAGAAGCGCAGCCCCGGCGGCGGCGACAACCTCTTCGTCTCGTCGATCCTCGCGCTGCGCCCGGATTCGGGCCGCCTGGTCTGGCACTACCAGACGACGCCCGGCGACTCCTGGGACTACACCGCGACGCAGCACCTCGTGCTCGCCGACCTCGAGCTCGGCGGCCGGACGCGCAAGGTGCTGTTGCAGGCGCCGAAGAACGGCTTCTTCTACGTGCTCGATCGCGCGACCGGTGAGCTGCTGTCCGCGAAGAACTACGTCGACGTCTCGTGGGCGACGCACGTCGACCTGGCGACCGGCCGTCCCGTCGAGCGCGAGGAGGGGCACTGGAGCCGCGAGCCGCGCATGGTGACGCCGAGCATCATCGGCGGTCACAACTGGCACCCGATGAGCTTCGACCCGCAGACGGGGCTCGTCTACATCCCGACCATCTCCTCGGCCTATCTCTTCGTGCCCGACGCCTCGTTTCGCTACACGCCCGGGCGCATCAACACCGCCGAGAACTATCCGGAGCTGGTGCGCCGCACGGAAGGGCTGGAGGACGCCTTCCGCTTCTGCGCGCCGAGCCACATCACCGCCTGGGATCCCGTCGCGGGGCGAGAGGTGTGGCGGGTCGACAACGCGTCGCCGCTGCCGGGCGGCCTGCTCTCGACCGCGGGCGGGCTGGTCTTCCAGGGCCGCAGCGACGGCGCGTTCTGCGCCTACGACGCGCAGACCGGCGCGAAGCTGTGGGAGAAGCAGACGGGCGTCGGCATCATGGCGCCTCCCATCAGCTACACGGTCAACGGAGAGCAGTACGTGGCGGTGGTGGCGGGAGTCGGCGGATCGCTGGCGATGGACGTGATCCGACACAAGGACGTGAACGAGGGCACGGTATTCGCCTGGAAGCTCGACGGCCGCGCCGAGCTGCCCGCGGTCGCGCCGCTGCCGGCGGGCCGCGTCGACGCGCCGCCCCTCGACGCGACTCCCGACGCGATCGCGCACGGGCGCGATCTCTACGCGGTGCACTGCCTGCGCTGCCACGGCATCGGCGCGAAGAGCAGTGGTCTCGTGCCCGACCTCCGCTATGCCAGCCGCGAGACGCACGAGCGCTGGAGCGACATCGTGCTCGGCGGCACGCGCGCCGCGCAGGGCATGGTGAGCTTCGCCGACCAGCTCTCCGAGGACGACGCGCGCGCGATCCACGCCTACGTGATCTCGCGCGCCACGCACGAGCCCGGCTGGCTCGAGCGCTTCGGGACCTGGTTCGGCGAAAATGCCTGCGTGCCGGTCTCGTGGGTGGTGGATTGAGCGAGCCATGCCGCAAGTCGAGCGCACGGGCGCTTCCATCCACTACGAGGTGTACGGCGCGGGCCCCGCGCTCGTGCTCGCGCACGGCGCCGGTGGCAATCGCATTTCCTGGTGGCAGCAGGTTCCGCACTTCGCGCGCCGCTACCGCGTGATCGCGCTCGACCACCGCGGCTTCGGCGCGTCGCGCTGCGAGCCGGACGCCTTTCGCCCCTCGCACTTCCCGGGCGACCTCGCCGCGGTGCTCGACGCGGAGGGCGTGTCGCGCGCGGCCCTCGTGTGCCAGTCGATGGGCGGCTGGACGGGACTGCCCTTCGCCATGCGTCATCCCTCGCGCGTCGCCTGTCTGGTGCTCTGCTGCACCCCCGGCGGCCTCTGGAACGACGCCGTCGCCGCGGCGGTCCGTGCGACACCGGAGCGGATCGCCGCCGCGAAGATCGACCACACGCCGGCCCTCGGCACGACCTTCGCGCGCAAGAGCCCCGAGATGCGTCACCTCTACGGCCAGATCGGCTCGCTGAACCAGGCCTCGCTCGGCTGGCTCGGCCGCCTCTTCGAGCCGGAGGCGCGCATCGCGCCCGCGGCGCTCGCGGGCTACCGCGTCCCGACGCTCGTGATCGCGGGCAGCGACGACCTGCTCTTCCCGCCGGAGATGATGCGCGCGGTGGCGCGCGACATCCCTGGCGCGGACTTCTCGCTCTTCGAGGGCGCCGGCCACTCGACCTACTTCGAGATGCCGGCGCGCTTCAACGACGTGGTGGGGGATTTCGTCGCGCGGTACCTGCCCGGTGCCGGCGCGCCCGCATAGGAGGATCCGATGTCCGAGTCGAAGGCCGAGAAGGGAATGGCGACGCTCCAGAGGCTCTTCGGCGCGGGGGTCCGCGGCTCGACCATGCCGCCCGCCTTCGCGCAGATGACGGTCGAGCACCTGTTCGGCGAGGTATGGCAGCGCCCCGGTCTCGCGCTCGAGGAGCGCTCGCTCGTCACGTGCGCAGTGCTCCTCGCGCTCGGCCGCGAGGCCGAGCAGAAGATCCACTTTCGCGGCGCGCGCAACCTCGGCATCCCGCGCGCGAAGCTCGAGGAGCTGCTGATCCACGTCGCGCACTACGCGGGCTGGCCGGTGTCGGCGTCCGGATCGCGCGTGCTCGACGAGGTGTGGAAGGCGATGGACGCGGAAGCGGCGAAGTCCTCCTAGCGTCGCCGCTCTGCGAACCGCTTCTCCGCCAGCCCGTCGAGCGCGCGCGCGAACATGCGCGTCAGGGTGCGCGCAATCAGGCCGCCGAGGAACGGCACGCGCGACTCGAAGCGACAGCGCCAGGTAACGCGCGTGCCATCGCCCTCCGGCTCGAAGTCGACCTCGCCGAAGTGATCGCGGATCAGCGGGAAGCCCTTCACGATCGTGTAGGTCATGCGCTTCGGCGGCTCGAAGGAGAGGATCTCCTCGTGCGCCGCGGTGAGCGCAGGCCCGACGACGCGCACGGCGCCGACGCCGTTCGGCGCGGGCACGCCCTCGCGCGAGAGGCGCGCCGGCCCGAAGCCCGCCCACTCGGTCCACGAGACGTGGTCCGTGTAGGCGTCGAAGACGGCCTGCGGTGTCCCGGCGATGTGTCTGCGCACCTCGACTTGCTCCACGGCGACCTCCTGGGTACGCGGCCATTCTACTCCCGCGCGGCGCGCGGAAGGCGCCCGGTTGCGCGTGGCCGATCCAGGAACCCTCGGCCATGCTCCGGGCGTGCTCGCCGCCGCCACTCCGGAGGCCGACGCAGGAGCGGCGCGACGCGCGCTGCGTTCGGTCGCGGAGCCGCTCGCGTGGGCTCTCGTCGCGGCGGTCGCCTGCGCCAGCGTGATCATCCTCGAGCCGAACATGGTCGAGGAAGGGCTCGTGGTGCACGTCGCGCAACGGCTCGCGCGCGGCGAGCACCTCTATCGCGACATCGTCTTCTTCTCGGGTCCGCTGGCCTTCGAGCTGCTCGGCGCGCTCTTCCGCGTCTTCGGCCAGGAGATCCTGGTCGGGCGCTGGGCGCAGGTGTGGATCCAGGCGCTGAACGCCGCGGCGGCCTTCGCTCTGCTGCGCCGCGGTGGCGCGGGAGCGCTCGCGCACGCGGCCGCTGCGGGTGTCGCGGCGCTGCCGCTCCTGCTCTTCCCGTTCTTCTCGATGTTCTACTACACGCCGCTCGCGACGAGCCTCGCGCTGTGGGCCTCCTACGCGACCTTGCGCGGCCTCGACTCGCCGCGCTTCGCCTTCGCCGCGGGCGTGTGCGTCGCAGGTGTCGCGCTCTGCAAGCAGACGCTCGGCGTCGTGCTCGCAGCGGGACTGCTCGCGTCGCTCGTGGCCTGCGCGCCGCGCGCGACGCGGTTGGCGAGCGCACGCGCGTGGATCGCGGGCGGCGCGGCGGCCGCCGCGCTGACGCTCGCCTTCTATGGCCTGCGCGGCGATCTCGGCGCGCTGTGGCGCTGCCTCGTCACCGTACCGCTCTCGCTCGGACAGGAGTTCTCGTCCCGCTACATGAATCTGTGGCCGCTCGGTCGGCTCGCGCCCGAGCTCGAGCCGCACAAGGTGATGTACTTCCCGAACCTCTACTTCCTGAAGTACGGGATCTACGTGCCGATGACGTTCGGCATCGTGCTCTCCACGCAGCTCCTCTACGCGCTGCCGTTCGCGACGCTCCTCCTCACCCTGCTCGCGCGGCTCGCGGGTCCGCTGCCCGCCGCGGCGTGGATCAACGCGGCGCAGCTCGCCGCGATGGCGAGCAACGTCTTTCCGCGCACGGACTGGGGCCACGTCGTCTTCGCCTTGCCCGCCGCCGTTCTCCAGCTGCTGCTGCTCGCCGCGACGCCGCTCGCGCGCGTGCCCCGGGTCCGCGCGGTCGCGGCGGCAGCGCTCGTCGCGGTTTTCGCCGGCTACGGCGTGCACAACCAACGCTGGCTGCACGAGGAGTCGGGGCCGCCGGCCTGGGGTCCGCGCGTGCCGCTGCGACCGGTGAGCCTCGTCTACAAGCTCGTGACCGTTCCGCGCGTGATCCGCTACATCCGCGACCGCGTGCGACCCGGCGATCCGATCTTCGTCGCGCGCGCCGAGCCGCTCCTCTACTTCGCGACCGACACCACGAATCCGACACCGTACGGCGGCGTGCTCCAGGCGGTCCAGAGCGAGCAGGAGGACGCGATCCTGGCGGCGCTGCCGAAGGTCCGCTTCGTCGTGATGAGCGACATCGATCAGCCGATGTGGACCTACTACGGAGAGGAGCTGCCGCGCGTCCAGAAGTACCTCGAGCGCAACTTCCGCATCCCGCGCTCCTTCCCGCGCGACGACGCGAGCTGGATCCTGGTGCTCGAGCGCGGCGAGGACACGGGCGAGAGCTGGCTCGACCTGATCGATGCGGCTCCGGAAGCGCACGCCTGGACGCTCGACGACGCGCACGCGATCCACGACGTGGTCGATCCGCCACCGCGGCTCGTCTCGCGCCACAACCGCCGCGCGCTGCCGATGCGCCTCGGCGCCTGGGGCGGCGGCATCGACTACCGCTTCCGCGTGCCCGCGCACGCGCGCTTCGAGGCCAGCGTCGGCTATCGCGGCATGGTGTCGCTCGAGGACCTGCACGAGCACCCGCGCCGCACGCACATGCGCGTCGAGGTCGGCCTCGACGGCGCCTTCGAGACGGTGGCCGATCAGAAGGTCAGCGACGCGGTGATGGAGGGCCGCCGCTGGACGGACGTCGCGGTGGATCTCTCGCGCTTCGAGGGAAAGGAGATCACGCTACGCCTGTCCGCCGTGCCCGAGGTGCCGACCGGGAAGCGCAACCTCTCGTGGTGGGCGAGCCCGCGCATCGTCGTCGCGGACGCGGCGACCGCGGCGCAGGCGGAGCCCGGCGAGCCGGGATCCGAGCCCGCGCCGCCGCCCGGCGAGGAGCCCGTGCCGGAGATGTGCGCAGACCTCTACGCGCCCGTGTGCGGCGCCGACGGCCGCACGTACCCGAATCCCTGCGAGGCGAGGCGCGCCCGCACGCAGGTCGCGCGCGACGGGCCGTGCGAGCCGACACCGCCCGCTCCGCCGGCGCCGAAGCTGCCGGCCGGCCCGGGCTAGGCGCGGACTGCTGCCGCCACGATGGCGCCACGCGACGCTACGCTGCCGCCTCGCGCCCGGGAGGTCTCGCGTGGGAAAGATCTTCGAGGCGATCGACGGCGAGCTGCGACGCTTCGTCGAGTCGCAGCACATGTTCTTCGTCGCCACCGCGCCGCTGGCAGCCGAAGGCCTGGTGAACCTCTCGCCGAAGGGCCTCGACACCTTCCGCGTGCTCGGCCCGCGCGAGGTCGCCTACTCGGACCTCACGGGCAGCGGCATCGAGACGCTCTCGCACCTGCGTGAGAACGGCCGCATCTGCTTCATGTTCTGCGCCTTCGAGGGCCGGCCGCGCATCGTGCGCCTGCACGGGCGCGGCGAGGCAATCGAGCCGGGCGAGCCGCGCTGGGACGAGCTCGCGGCCCTCTTCCCGACGATCGCCGGCCAGCGCGCGATCATCCGCGCCGACGTGACGCGCATCGCGGACTCCTGCGGCTGGGGCGTGCCGCTCTACCAATACGGGGGTCAGCGCGATCAGCTCGTCCGCGTCGCCGAGCAGCTCGGCGACGAGAAGATCGCGGCCGCGCGGGCGCAGATGAACGTGAAGAGCCTCGACGGGCTCCCGGGCCTGCGCGTGCGACGCTAGCTCGACGCCGTCTCCGGCCCGGCGTCTCGGGCAGCGGACAAGGCTGCGCGATCACGGCGCGCACGCGCGGTCGAGCCGCGCGAGCACGTCGCACAGCGGGGCGATCAGCGTGACGGCCTGTCCCTCGCTCGCCGCGGCCGATTGCCGGAAGAGCGCCGCGCGCGCGGCGACCGGCTCCGCGCCGGCGCCGAGCAGCACGCCGAGCGCGCCGGAGACGTAGGCGGCGGCGAAGCTCGTGCCGCTGCCGAAGACGAAGGAATCTCCCGGCGCGCTCGACAGGATCTCGACGCCCGGCGCGAAGATCTCCGCCGAGAGTCCGCGGTTGCTGCGCGCGTACACTCGCCGCTCGCGGTCCGCGGCGCCGACACCGATCACAGACGCGTAGGCCGCCGGGTAGCGCGGCTCGTCCGTGCCCTCGTTGCCGGCGGCCGCCACGACCAGCACCCCGAGCGCGTCGAGGCGCGCCATCGCGCGCTCGAGCAGCGGGTTCGCGGGGCCGACCAGCGAGAGGTTCAGCACGCGGGCGTCGGCCGCGTACGCGCGGTCCACGCCGCGCAGCATGTCGTAGAGGAGACACCGATCGGAGGCGGAGTCTCCCTCCGGCGTGCAGACGGGGACCGCGAGCAAGGAGACGCCCGGCGCCACGCCCTCGATGCCGAAGGCGTTGTGCGGGATCGCGGAGACCACGCCGGCGATCAAGGTGCCGTGCGCGCCACGACTGCCGGCCAAGCCCTCGACCGGCACGAGCTCGATCGGCGGGAGGTCGCGGTGCGCGGCGGGAGCCGAGTCGAGCATCGCGACGCGCACGCCCGCGCCGTTCGACCTGCCGCGCGCGCGGTCGACGCCGAGCTGATCGAGCGCGTACTGGAGCGGCCGGTACGGATCCGGGCCGGACGCAGGCGGCGGCGGCGCGGGCTCGAGCACGGCCTGCGCGGTCGCGTAGACGGAGTTCGGCACGACCGCGGCGGTCGGCGGCAGACCCGGCACCAGCGCCGCGGGCTCGAGGTCGGGCGGGCCGACGACGCGGGCGACCGTCGCGCACAGCACCGGGCTCCAGTACGAGTCGGCGATGCGCGCGCCCGGCGCGAGGCCGACATCGCGCGGGATCGCGCCCGACGCGTCCTTCGGCAGCGCGAGCAGCGCCTCGCCGCGCGGCGGCGCGAGGTCCTGCGCCGACGCCACCGGCAAGGTCGAGATCGCGCCTCCGGCCTGCGCGGGCGCGAGGCCCGTGTCGGCGCCGGCGAGCACGATCGGCGCGGCCGCGGGTGCGGACGCGAGCGGCTCGAAGGGCCCGCAGGGCGGCGCGTCGGCGTGGCTCGGCGTCGCGAGCGCGAGGCCCGCCACGAGCGCGCCGAGCGCGACGCAGGGAGGCGTCGCGTCCGCGGCTCTATCCCGCCGGGGGAGGCGCCGGCTGCGCGAAGCTCGCCACACCCCGGCCTTCTCCTTGCAGCACCTGAGCCGCCGCGCTCGCGTCCGCCGACGGCGAGAGCCGCACGTGGTAGACGCCGAGCTGCGTCGGACCCGAGACCACCTCGCCGCCGATCGCGCGCAGCGCGGACTGGATGCGCTCGGCCGTGGCGTCCGGCCGGAAGACCACGTCGAGCGCGAGACCCGGCTGCACCGACGCCACCTCCGTCGGCGCGCCGGCCGTGTGATACACGGGCTCCTGCGAGAGCACGCGCGAGCCGATCCACATCGAGAGCGCGCCGACGCCGGCGGCGGCGACGACGGCCGCCGCCGCACGCGCGGGCACGAAGCGCGACGCGCGCCGCGCGGGAGGCGCCCGCCGCTCCACGCCGCGGGCGCGACTCTCGTAGGCCTCGATCCGCTCGAGCACGCGCGCGTAGACGCGATCCGCCTCCGCCGCCGGTGTCTGCGGCGGAGACTCGCCGCGCAGGAAGGAGATCTCCTCGCGGCAGACGGAGCAGTCGGCCGCGTGGGCCTCCACCGCGCCGCGCCGCTCGGCGTCCAGCCCGTCGGGGTACCAGGCGATCGCCGCCAGCACGTCTTCGGGACATCCCGTCTCGTGCGTCAGAGTCATGTGTCGCCCCTCCTGCGCGCCATCAATGCGCGCAGCCGCGCGCGCGCCCGGTTGACGCGCGTCTTCACGTTGGCCTCGCTGATGCCGAGAGCGCTCGCGACCTCCTGGTAGCTGTGGTCCTCCAGGAAGGCGAGCTTCAGCACGTCGCGTTGACCGGCCGGCAGCGCCTGGAGCGCGCGCAGCAGGCTCCTCACCTCGTCGCGAGCCGCAAGCGCGTCCTCGGTGCGCTCGTCGGATGCGCGCTCGATCCACTCGTCGGCGACGGGCACGACGGCGGCGCGCTTGCCCTGCGACAGGCCGCGCCGCGCGGAGAGCGCCTTGAAGTGCGCGATGCCGAAGATCCACGACGCGACGCTCGCCTCGCCGCGCCAGGCCGACGCGCTGCGCCAGACCTCGAAGAACACGTCCGACACGACCTCGTCGCAGAGGCCCGCGTCCGAGAGACGGCGCCGCAGGAAGGCCGTCACGCGCGCGTGATAGCGGTCGAAGAGCAGCCGATGTCCGGCGCTGTCGCCGCGAGTCACGCGCGCGAGCAGCGCCTCGTCGCTCTCCGCGCCGGCTTGCGCGGCGCGCGGCGCGCCGTCGGGAAACAGGGGATGGACGTTGCCGCTCATGTCCTCACTTCCCGCCCGGAGTGGAGCCCGACCCAGGGGGCGGCTCGTCGATCGCGATCGGCGGCCGATCGAGGATCGTGCGACAGCCCGGATTCGGTGCGTCGCAGGGACCGCGCGTGAACGTCGGCGCGTCGGGCGGCGTGAACGCGGCGCCCGGGCCGACCGCGACATCGCCCGGCGTGAAGTGGTGGATCGGCGAGCCGGCGATCTCGAATTTGTCGGTGCTCAGGCTCGCGCCCTGCGGCGTGCGGGGCTGCGCGCAGTCTCCCGGCGGCGCGAGCGGAACGCCGGGCGGCGGATCCGCGCCCGCCACCGCCGCGAGGGCGAGCAGGCCGAGGGCCAGCGCGCTCGCGCGCGCATGGCGCAAGCGGCGGGTCGCGTGTCTCATAGCTCCCTCTGGAACGTGAAGGTGACCGTCATGCCGACGACGTACTGGTCGTAGTCGAAGACGTCCACCGAGGATTGGTTGTCGAGATAGCGGAGGTGCCCCCCGATCGTCAGCGACGGGCCGAAGCTCCGCGCGAGTCCGATCTCGACGCGCGTCGTCTTCTCGCGCTTGCGCAGGTTCGAGAGCCCGTACTGCACGCCGTCCACGACGTCGTTCGGATCGGGGAACGTGGACGAGTGGCGGTAGGGACGGAGCGTGAAGCCGGCGAGCACGTCGAGCGCGAGCGCCGCGGGCAGGATCGTCGCGAAGCCGCCGTGGAAGTCGAAGGCGTCGAAATCGTACTCGCGACCCGCGGACTCGTAGCCCGCATAGCGAAACCCGGCGACGAGCGACGTGTCGCGCAGCGGCAGCGACTCCGTCGCGACCGGCAAGGTGTGGTCGAAGCCCGCGGCCCAGCCGGCGCCGTCGCGCTCGCGCGCGTTGCGCTCGTTCAGGTTCGACGGCCCGCACGGACGCGTCGGATCGGCGCACGCGCTGCCCGGCGCGCCCGGCCCGTTCGGGACGTTCTGGCTGTTGAAGAAGTAGGCGTCGTAGAGGCCCTGGACGTAGACGGCGGTCGTGCCGTAGCGAGACCACGGGTGCTCGAGCGACGCCTGCACGGCGTTCGTCGCGAAGAAGGGATCGCCGCCCTGCCACGCGTAGCCGAAGTCGTAGCGGAGTCGTCCCGTCGACGACTCGCCGACCGGCCCCTCGAGCCAGAGGGTCGTGCCCGGGAAGTGCACGTCGAAGTCGGTGAGGTCGACGTATGCGGTCCCCCGGTAGCTCCCCATCAGCCCGAGCGTGGTGTCCTCGTGCTTCCACAGCTCGAGCCCGGCGGAAGCAGCCCAGATCCCGGCGAAGTCGCTCTTGCCGCTGATGTCGGAGGGCAGCGGCACGCCGCGGCCGCGCAGCACCGCGTTGTCGTCGTACTCGAAGCCCGCGCCGAGCGACGCGAAGGCCGAGCGCGTCTCTCCGCGCTCGAGCCGCGCGAGCGCGCGCGCCGCCTCGTCGCCCCAGACCGTGCCGGCCCAGACGTCGCGGACACCGATGAGCGTCTGCTTCGCGCGATCCTCCTCGCGGATGCGCGCCTCCGCGAGGCCGAGGTAGTACGAGGCGACCGGCTCCACGCGCTTCGGGTCGAGCTCGCGCGCGCGCGCGAGCGCCGTGGCCGCGCCGGCGTAGTCGCGGCGCTCGAGTCGCAGCATGCCGAGATAGAGCTGGTACTCCGCGTCCGACTCGAGCGCGCTCGCGCCGGCGAGCGCCTGCTCCACGCCGTCGAGGTCGCCGGCGTGGAAGCGCGCCATCGCGAGCGCGAGCGAGAGATCGGCGCGGTCGGGCGAGACGCGCAGCGCCGACTCGAGCGTGCTCGCGGCGTCGGCGTAGCGGTGCAGGCGCAGCTCGCAGAGTCCGGACAGCTCGAGCACCGCGACGTCGTCCGGTGCGGCCGCGCGCGCGGTCGCGAGCTCGGGGAGCGCGGCGTCGCAGCGGCCCTCGCGCGCGAGCTCCATCCCGCGCTCGCGCGCGAGCTGCATGCTCGGCTCGCGTGCGAGCTGCATGCTCGGCTCGCGCGCGCCCTCGCCGGCGAGCGACGGCGACGCCGACAGCGCCCACGCGAGCGGAGCGATGCAGAGCAGCGCGGCGCGCCGTCCCGGTAACGACATCGAGACCTCGCGAGAACCGACGGGTCCTCCTGAGGAGAGTCGCCCCGAGGCGCGAACAGGTAGCGCCGAAATGGTTGGAAAGGCGGGGGGGCCAGCGGATCGGCCAGACCGGAACCCCCGCGAAATCCATCGATTGCTCGAGGAGTTGCGCTGGACCGGGACGCGCGCCCCGAGGGAGCTGCCACAAGGTCCCGCTTCTGGCGAGAGCGCGCGCCCCGGTCGTACGCACTGCCTTCGTCGCGGCTCGAGGCCAGAGGGTTTCGGAAATCTTCGAGTCGGTGATCCTGCACGGGCTCCTATGGCCCGCTCCTTTCTCCGCCAAGCGCTGGCCCTCGCTCTGTGCGCGGGCTCGCTCCCGGTCGCGAGCGACGCTCGCGCCGAGGGCGCGATCCACGAGCAGATCGCCTACGCGGGCGACGCCGAGGACGCGCCGACGCTCGATCTCTATCTGCCCGCGCCGTCGGGCACGCGCCCGCCGCTGCTCGCCTTCGTGCAGAGCCGCTTCTGGCAGGACGACCGTCGCCTCGCCGAGCTCGTGCACGGGCTCGCGCGCCCGCTCCAGCAAGAGGGCGCGGCGGTCGCGCTGATCCGTCACCGCGCCGCGCCGCAGTACGCGCACCCGCGCCAGGTCGAGGACGTCGCCGCGGCGCTCGCGTTCCTCTTCGATCACGCGGACGAGTACGGCTACGACCCCGCGCGCGTCGCGCTCGCCGGACGCGGATCGGGCGCGCAGCTCGCGGCGCTCGTCGCGCTCGATCCCCGGTATCTGGCGGAGCACCATCGCTCGCCGGACGCGCTGATCGGCGTCGGCGCGCACAGCGGCGTCTACGACCTCGACCCCGACGGGGGCTTCGACGACGAAGAGGAGCGGGAGATGGTCGCGGAGGCCTTCCCGAAGCCGGCCGACCGCAAGAACGCTTCGCCGGTGTCGCACCTGCGCGCGGATGCGCCGCTCTTCCTGATCACGTTCGCGGAAGCCGATCTGCCGGACGCGCAGCCGCGCGGCCTCGCCTTCGCGAAGGCGCTGCGCGACGCCGGGCATCCCGCCGCCGAGGCCTTCGGCATTCCGGGACGCGACTACCGCACCCAGCTCGATCTCGGCGCCGATACGAATCCGCTTCGCCAGCACCTGCTCGCGTTGCTCGGGCTCGGCCCCGCCTACTCGAGCCTCGCCGAGACCTTCGCGATGCGCCGCTTCTGGCGCGATCCGAGCTTCCACACCGCCGACTTCTGGAAGGACGCGAAGCAGGTGAAGAAGCACGACGCGACGCCGCAGTTCATCGAGGACCTGAACCTGCCGTTCACCGCGACCGGAGGTTCGCCGCGCCTGCAACCGCAGCGCTACCAGGCGCTCGACCTGATCCCGTGGCTCGAGAGCCACGCCGACCGCGTGGGGCGCGGGCGGTATCTGGTGCTGACGAACGCGCGCGGCGAGAAGGCCTTCTTCTCGCTGGCCGCGTTGCGCGAATACGAGCCGCAGATCGTGATCGGCGTCGACGACGAGCGCGAGCTCTTCCGCCTTGTCGACTTCTATCACACGGACCGTCGCACCACGTGGCAGCAGCCCGAGGCCGAGACGTGGATCCTCGCCCGGCCGGTCGGAGCGTTCCTCCATCTCGCGAAGCCTGCGCCGCCGTCGATCGACTCGCGCGCGATCGGACGCTTCGAGCTGACTCCCGAGAGCTTCGCCGTCGTCGACGCGGATCCCCTCGCGCCGCTCGCCGATCTCGCGCCGTCCGACCGCGAGCTCGTCACCGACGAGTTCCATTGCACCGGCTGCCACGCCTTCCGCGGCGTCGGCGGGCGCGCGTCGCACCTGCGCGCGCGCGACGGCGAGCGCGTCGGCGGCTACGGGCTTCCGCTCGAGGAGTATCCGCCGCAGGTATGGCGCCGGTACTGTTTCGAGCAGGCGGAAGTCGCGGGGCTGATCGGAGCGAGCCCGGTGCCGCTCGGCGATCAGGCGAGCGCGCTCTTCGAGCTCGTCGAGCGGGAGCGCGCGCGCAAAGCGACGCCGACGCCATAGCGATCGCGCGGACTCGTACGCAGGCGCCGAGAACGCCGCGCGATGTGATAAGGTGGCGCGCCTTCCGCGAGGGCAGCGATGAAGTCGGATCGAGGCGCCGGACCGGGCGCGGTCGCGGCGTGCGCGCACGAGATGCTCGACCAGGCCGCAGTGGGCATCGCGCGTCTGGATCGAGACGGATTCTGCGCGGACGCCAACGCGCGCATCGTCGCGATCCTCGGGCGCAGCGCCGCCGAGCTCGCGGAGCTGCGCTGGGAAGCGATCACGCACCCGCAGGATCTGCGGCGCGTCGAGGCGCTCCTCTCCGAGCTCCGTAGCGGCGAGCGCGCGGAGGTCTCGGTCGAGCAGCGCGTGCTGCGGCCCGACGGCACCTGGCTGTGGGTCAGCCTCGCGGCGTCACCGCTGCGCGACGCCGGCGGGGACGTCTCCGCGCTCGTGGTCTGCGTGCAGGACATCACCGAGCGGCGTCTCGAAGACGAGGCGATGCGCCGCAGCGAGCTGCGCTTCCGGCGCCTGATCGAGAAGCTCCCCGCGGCGGCCTACACGATCGACCGCGAGGGCCTCATCACCTACCAAAACGACCGCGCGGTGCTGCTGTGGGGCCGCGCCCCGCAGCTCAATCATCCGGACGACCGCTACTGCGGCTCCTTCCGCCTCTTCCAGAGCGACGGCTCGCCGCTCGCGCACGAGCACTGCTGGATGGTGCGCGCGCTGCACGACGGGAAGGACTACCACGGCAAGGAGCTCCTGATCGAGCGCCCCGACGGCAGCCGCGTGACCGTGCTCGCGCACGCGAGCCCGATCCGCAACGAGGCCGGCGAGATCGTCGGCGCGATGAACGTCCTCGTCGACATCAGCGACCGCAAGCGCGCGGACCTGATGCTGATCGGCAGCGAGCTGCGCTTCACGCAGTTCATGGAGCACCTGCACGGGCTCGCCTGGATCAAGGACTTCGACGGCCGCTACCTCTACATCAACCGCGCGGCCGAGCGACTCTACGTGCGCCCGCCGGAGCAGTTCATCGGCCGCACCGACGAGGAGATCTTCCCGGCCGTGGCCGCCGCGCAGTTCCGCGAGAACGACCGCAAGGTGCTGGCGACCGGCGAGGTGTGCGAGACGATCGAGCTGCTCGAGCAGGAGGACGGGCTACACCACTGGATGGTGAGCAAGTTCCCGATCCCCGGTCCCGACGGCAGCTCGACGCGCGTCGGCGGCATCGCGATCGACGTGACGGACAAATTGCGCGTACGCGAGATGCTCCTGGAGTCCGATCGGCGCCGGGACGCACTGCTCGCGAGGCTTGCCGGCGAGCTGCGCGCGCCGCTCGCGCCGATCCGGCGCGCGCTCGAGCAGCTTCAGGATCCGCGCGCCGCCTCGTCGGAGCTCGTCGCCGAGCTCGACCGGCGGGTCGCCGAGCTGGTGCGCCTCGTCGAGGAGCTACACGAGTCCCCCGCAGCGACGGTGTGACGGCGGTCACGCGTCGGCGCGCGTCGCGCTCGCACACTGTGTTACGGTCGGCGCACTCGGGAAGTCCATGGCAGACACTCCCGCCGCGCCGACGGAGCTCCCGCGAGACGAGCCGCTCGCG
>Ga0335082_10004140_pt1 | contig 15784 bp, 10 predicted proteins | sample Lox_Sample_41_FD_206718 | JGI IMG/M metagenome (GOLD analysis project Ga0335082, IMG submission 206718) | Soil microbial communities from Loxahatchee National Wildlife Refuge, Florida, United States - Lox_Sample_4.1 | ecosystem: Environmental > Terrestrial > Soil > Wetlands | place: USA...
GTCCCACCCCGGCCAACCGATGAGCAGATGCTCGTGCATGAGGGTGACGCCCAGGTCTTCGGGCTTGCAAGGGCCGAGAACGGTTTGGATCATTGCCGCTCCTTCGTCATCCACAGGGTGGTGGCACAGGCCTCTGGCCTGTGCCGCACCGGCGGACGCCGGTGCCACCTCTCGATGAACATTTCGTCTCACAGGCTCCCATGCCGTATCCTAAATTCGCTGAACTCGCCGCGGTGTGCCAGCTGCCGCTCTTCGACGTCCGTGACCAATGCGCCGCGCGGTCCAACATGACACCAGGTGACCAAGCGCTGCAACTGCTCCCGCTTGCCTTCCGCAACCAACTCGACGGCGCCGTCATGGGTGTTGCGCACCCAGCCGGTGAGGCCGAGGCGCCGCGCTTCGTCCAGCGCCGAGTAGCGGAAGCCGACGCCCTGGACGCGGCCGCTGATGCGCAGCCACACCCGTGCTGGTTGATCGGCAAGCTCACTCATCGAGTAACCGTCGCAGCCCGCGCTCGTCGAGCGTCGTGATGCCCAGCTTGCGGGCCTTGTCGAGCTTCGAGCCCGCCTCTTCGCCGACGACCACGTAGTCGGTGCTCTTGCTGACGCTCGAGGTGACGCGGCCGCCATGCGCCTCGATGTCGCGGGCGACCTCGTCGCGTGGCACCGAGAGCGCGCCGGTGAGCACGAAGGTCTTCCCCTCCAGCTTGCCGTCACGGGTGCGGCGCTCGACCGTCGGGTGCACGCCGGCGGCGATCAGGCGCTTGATCACGGCCTGGTTCTGCTTGAGAGCGAAGAAGGCGCGAATTTCGCGCGCGGTCTCGGGGCCGACGTCGCGCACCGCCAGCAAGTCCTCCTCGGTCGCCTGCTGCAGCGCTTCGATGCTGCCGAAGTGCGCGGCCAAGACCTCCGCCATGTGCTCGCCGACCTGCGGGATGCCGAGGCCGTTGATGAAGCGCGCCAGCGTCGTGTGCTTGCTGCCGGCAATGGCGTCGAGGATGTTCTGCGCGGACTTGTCGGCCATCCGCTCGAGATCGACGAGCTGCTCCTTGGTGAGGTCGTAGAGATCGGCGACGGTTTTCACCAAACCGGTGTCGATCAGCTGCGCGACGAGCTTGTCGCCGAGGCCGTCGACGTCGAGGGCATGCTTCGAGGCGAAATGGCGTACCGTCTCGCGCAGCTTGGCTGGACAGTTCAGGCCGATACAGCGGTAGGCCGCGGCGCCCTCCTCGCGCACCACTCTACTGCTGCACACCGGGCAGTTCGCGGGCATGTGGAACTTGCGCTCCTTGCCGGTGCGCTCCTTGGTGACGACCTCGACGACGTAGGGGATGACGTCGCCGGCGCGCTCGATGATGACGGTGTCGCCGATGCGGACGTCCTTGCGCTCGACCTCGTCCATGTTGTGCAGCGACGCGCTCGAAATGGTCACGCCACCGACGGCCACCGGCTCCAGTTCGGCGATCGGTGTGATCGCGCCGGTGCGCCCGACCGAGGGCACGATTGCCTTCACGCGTGTCGTTCCTTGCTGCGCCTTGAACTTGAAGGCGATTGCCCAGCGCGGCGAGCGCGACACTTCTCCGAGCTGCCGCTGCAGTGCGAAGCTGTTGACCTTGGCGACCACGCCGTCGACCTCGTACGGCAGCTCGGCGCGTTGCGCGGCGACCGTGCGGTGATACGCAACGACGGCGTCAGCGCCATTACAGATCTTGTTGAGCGGATTGGTCTTCAACCCCCACCCCTGCAGGGCGTGGAGAAAGTGCCAGTGGCTGTCGAACTCGGCGCCGGCGATCTCACCGGGGGCATAGCAGAACATGTCGAGCGGCCGCGTTGCCGTAATGCGCGAATCGAGCTGGCGCAGCGAGCCGGCCGCGGCGTTGCGTGGGTTGGCGAACAGTGGCTCGTCGCGTTGGGCACGTTCCTCGTTGAGCCGGCGGAACGCGGCGGAGGGGAAGATGACCTCGCCGCGCACCTCCAGGCGTTCCGGGATCGCCGGCGTGCCGCGCTCGTGCCGCAACCGCAACGGGACGCTACGGATGGTCTTGACGTTGGCGGTGACGTTCTCACCGTTGACGCCGTCGCCGCGCGTTGATGCCACGGTCAGCTCGCCGTTCATGTACACCAGCTCGATCGCCAGCCCGTCGAGCTTGGGTTCGGCGACGTACTCGACCGGCTTGTCCGTCTTGAGAAAACGCCGCGTGCGTTCGTCGAACTCGCGGAACTCGTCCTCGCCCATCGCATTGTTGAGCGACAGCATCGGCAGGGTGTGGCGCACGGTCTCGAACCTCTCGGCCGGTGGCGCACCGACGCGTTGCGTCGGCGAGTTGCGATCGAACAGTTCGGGGTGCGCGGTTTCCAGCTCGACCAGTCGGCGGAACAAGCGATCGTACTCGGCGTCCGAGATCGTCGGCGCGTCGAGGACGTAGTAGCGGTAGTTGTGCAGATCGATCGCCTTGCGCAGGTCGGCAATTTCGCGCGCCGCGTCGGTTGAGGAGGGCTCTTTGCGAGGCACGACGCCACTATAATGAGTTCGTTTCGTGCCGCAAACATCGCGTGGGGGACGTGGGCTCGCACCCGACAGGGCTCCAATTCTCTTGACTTTCTGTGCGGCTTCGCGGGAACATCCGGTTTGTCACTCTTGGAACCCCGCGTGCGAATCCTGCGAATCTCCGAGCCGACTCTGGCCGCCGTGCTCGTCACGGTGGCTTTTCTGTTCATGCGGCAGCCGAGCCATGCACAAGACTTTTGCGCAGGCGATCTCAACCGCGACGGCGTGGTGACTGCAGCCGATGCGGATGTGCTGTTGCCGGTGCTCTTCATCAACCCGCTTGATCTGGATATCGGCACGCTGCTGCTGTCGGACGTCAACGACGACGGCACGCTCAGCGGTGCCGACATCGCCGCCATCCTGGCTCTCGATGGCCTGCCTTGCCCAACGGCGCCACCCACGTCTTCCAGCACGCCTACACCGACGGTGACGCCGATCGTCACGCCAACACCGACGAGTACCCGTCTGCCCACGCCGACGGCAACACCGGCGTGCGACGTGCATCAGGCCGTCTTCGGATCGACGAATGGCACCCTGGCGCAAACCGACTGCCTGCGGATATTTTCGGGACAGCCGCGACGGACGGATGTGTATAGCATCACGGCGGTGCCGGGTACCGCGATCGAAGTCGACCTTACAGCGGCGGCACCCCTCGTCGGGCACCTCGAGGTCCTTGATGCCGGCGGGCAGTTCGCAATTGTTGACGGCGCCGCGCCAATCCACTTCACGGCGACGACGACGATACCATACCAGATACTCGTGACGTCTGATCAGTCGAGTGCGGTGCAGTTGGGTAACTATACGCTGACGCTGGCGTCGACTCCGTGCCCAACGCCGGTGGCACTGCCGATCGGTGCGTCACGCCCGTTCCTCTTGGATGGGACGGAGTGCCCAGATCCCGGGGTGCCGTCGGTCGGGACGCAGACCGAACCGACTGACGTGTATACCTTCACGGTCACTGATGTGCCGAAGCCAGTGTCGATCACAATGCAACAGTTGTCTGTCAGCGACGACATCTTTCCCGGTATGGCGCTGCTTGGCCCCGACGGCTTCGAACTGGTGAGCCCGGACAGCAACTTCGACTGCACGGCTCCAACAGGCACCCTGTTGTGTTCCCAGATCCGCTTCTTGGCGATGCAGAGCGGCACCTACACCATTCTTGCTTCTGGCAGTGGTGGGACAGGGCGGTATTCGATGACGGTGGCAAGCCCGACGACGTGCACCGCGACGGCATTGACCGGCATACCCGCCGACCACCCGCTGACCTGTCCTGGGTCCGTATCGGGGTGCGTTGGTACCCTCGACGGCAACACCTCGCACACGCCGTGCGCCGCGCCGCTACCGGGCTTCGGCGACGTCGACTATCTTCCAGACCCGAGCAGCCCGGCCAGATTGTACACGTTCACTGCCGCGGCGGGTGAGGTCATCAGCGTAAAGATGACGTCGGATGACAGTCCCCATCTCTATTTGTTCGGGCCGGCGCCCAGCACCGCAGTGATTGCTGAGGACGACAGCAGCGGCGGCGCGCAGCTCGCAGCCACGCTAGCAGTGCCAGGCATGTACACGATTGTCGCTACGAACGACAACGCCTTGGAGTCGGATGACCCGCCGGTGAACTACACGCTGCTGGTGCAGAAGTGTCCGATCAGCGGCGGGCTCAATCCGTTGACCGGGCGCCAAGTGTCGGCGTCGTACAGCGCGTTCGATTGCATCGGCTCGGGAGACATCCCATACCGAAGCTATTCCTTCAGTGGGCTAGCTGGACAGTTCGTCACCACGACGATGACCTCATCGACCATCGACTCGTTCGTCCGCCTCTTTGCACCTGACGGGAGCATGGTAGAGAACGACGACGATCTATTGCAGTCGGTGACATCGGACGCGCGTGTCAGCCGCATTCTGCCGATGGATGGAACCTACTTCGTCGAAGTGTCCGCCTCGCCGAACGGACCACCGGTGGAGGTTGGCGCGGTACCGCCGCAGGTATTCACCGTACGTGCGCGGTTGTGCCCAACATCTCCCGCGGCATCTGGGCAGCTGAGCGCAAGCTGGGAGGACGCCGACTGCGACCTCGCTGATGGACGCCGGGGCGACGTCTATACATTCCCGGCCGGAACGACGCCGGCAGTGGCGACGGTGTCCCCGCCCAGCAACGGCTGTATCCTCGCACTATTGGCTGATGGGACGCAGGTACCGGACAACGGCTGCAGCACGACTCCCATCGACATTCCAGTGCTCGGCACTAGCGTGCACGGATTCATCGTCGCCGGCGGGGAGACGTCCACGCGCGGCGCCTATACCGTCGGGTTCAGTCGGTGCCCGGCGAGCACCGTCGGTTTCGGAGACGTGCGTCACGGTGTGATCAATGACAGCAGCTGCGCTGACCCCGACGGGATGCGCGCCGGCTGGTTCGTGATGAAAACGCCGGCGGGATTGACGCAGTTCAACACCGGAGTGACCGGACAACTCACCGCGGCCTTCCCGCTTGGGGCGGTGCTGTCAGATCTCGAGGGTGAAACGTTCATCTTCGGTGGCTTCGCCGAGGACCCGACGAACATGTTTACCGCCGGCACTAGCCTGGTTGCTGTGCTGCGCGTCACTGGCGCTACCCCTGCCGATAAAGGCGCATACGACCTGTCCATTGATCCGGCGTTCTTGCGGCAATAGACCACCAGCCCTTGCCACGCTGTGACTTGACCTGCTCAGAGGGCGTGGTGTATGCGAACCGCTGCGCGAAGGGAGGGCGTGTTGCGGCGGCGGGAGGGGTCAAGGTCCCACGTGAGAACTACGGCATTCCGTGCCGCTATTGTCCTCGGCCTGTTGGCGTGGCTGGCTGGCTGTGGCGGCGGTGGAACGAGCGGTACACCGACCGGTGCCGTTGCGCTACGTGCGACCTGGGAGCCGTCGTCGCACGTCCGGGTTGCACCCCGCGGCGTGCCAGCGTCGCCGTCACCGCAGCCCATTCCGCCGAGCGTGTCGACCGTTGAGGTGCGGGTCACCGCCAACGGCGGGCAAGTGGTGCGCACATTTGTAGATCCGAGTGAAACCCGCAGCGTGGTCATTCAGAACCTGCTGGCAGGCCCCTCCACGGTTCAGGTGTTCGGCTACGATCTGCCATTTGCCGACGACTCCTTGTTGAACGAGTTCAACCTGCCCCCGTCCTATGAGAGTGCTCCGGTTGCTGTCATCATCCCCGTCGGGGGAACGGCTGACGCGGGAACCGTCGAACTCCAGGCACAACCGTTCGTGACAGACTTCGATCCGGGATTGGGCGCGTCGGATGTGCCGCGCTCGACCGCAGTCAGCTTTGTCGTTGCGACTGCCGTAGGTGACATACTGCAGACCTCGATCGACGTTAGCGTTGGAGGTACCGCGGTTGTTACCAACGGCCAGACCGTACCCGGGGCGACGCTGCTACCCTGCAGCGACAACGGCGAGATGCCGTGCGACACGAACGCTGACCTTCTGCTGAACGGCTTCATCTTCCGATTCGACGCGTCGACGCTGTATCCGCCGGACAGCAAGGTACAGGTCGTCGTCGGCGCCGGCGACACCAACAACCCACAGCGGTCGTTCCAGGACTTTCAGTACTTCTTCACGACCGGGCAGGCGGTCGTACCGCCCACCCTGACCGCGACGCCGAGCGCCGCTGCGACATCGACTGCGACATCGACCAATACCGAGATACCGACGAACACGCCCACCGCGACATCTACCGCCACGCTGACTTCGACTACCGCCACGCCGACTTCGACGTCGACGCCAACCCCGACGCCAAGCGTGACGGCGACGCGGACGATGACGGCCACAACGACGGCGACTCCGAGCATCACGGCGACGTCGACTCCCACCGATACACGCACGCCGGGGCCCAGGCGCTACGTGGTCACCACCACCGGCGACAGCGGGCCCGGCAGCTTGCGGCAGGCGATGCTTGACGCCAACACCGATTTCGAGCCGAGCCTCATCGAATTCGATTCAGCGCTCACGGGTGAGATAATCAGCGTCACGAGCGACGACCTGCCGGCGATCGAAGAGAGCGACACGACGATCAACGGTGACATCGACGGCGATGGCAAGCCGGACATCCAGATCGACGGGGTTGGGCTCGACTTCGGGTTCGACGTATTTGCCCCCCGCACGACGATCAACGGCCTGTCGATCAGTTCCTTCGATGTTGGCATCCTCCTTGAGGTCGAAGCCGCCAATGTGCTCGTCGATCACTGCTACATCGGCGTAGCATTGGATGGCAGCTCCGACGCCCACAACTTCGACACCGGCATCGAGGTCCACGGAAACGCGCACCACATCACCAACAGCGTCGTTTCAGCCAACCTCGGGTTCGGCTTCGATATCGCCGAAGACGCGGACGGGCTGATCGTCACGGGCAACACCGTCGGTGCATCGGCGGATCGGACGCTGTCGCTCGGCAACGGCGATGACGGCGTGGCGATCACCGACAGCGGCGATCACGTCATTGGTGGCACCGGCCCCAATGACGGCAATTTCATCGTCAGCAACGCCGGCAGCGGCATCTCTGTCGTTGGGCTCTCAGGGAATGCGCGCAACGTTACGATCCAAGGGAACCAGATTGGAGATCCCAATCTGCGGGGCAACGTCGAAGGTGTCAGCGTTCTCGACGCGTCGGACGTGCTGATCGGTGGAAGTGAGCCCGGAGCTGGAAACGTGATCGTCGCCAATGACAGTATTGGCATCGAGATCGTCGGTGCCGACAGTACCGGAGTGACGATCAGCCGCAACTCCGAGGCTGCCAACGGTGACCCTGGCATCGTGCGGTCCGATGGCGCGGAAATTCTCGTCAGCCCGCCGGTGATCCAGCTCGACGGGCTGACGATCGTCGGCACCGGTGCCCCCAACTCAACCATCGAGATCTTCGCCACCGATGAGCCGCCCGATCCCAGCGGCGCTGGCGAGGGGGAGAGGTTCCTCGGTAGCGTCACCTCGGACAACAGTGGCCTGTTCAGCTTCCCACTGGTGCAGTCGCGCGGCGTCCCCGTCCTGCCGTTGCACGTCACTGCCACGTTGACTGATCCCATGAACAACACGAGCGTCTACGCGCAAAACCTCGCGGTCGCTCCGACGCCAACCGCGACGGAGACAGCGACTGAGACGCCCACGCCGGAGCAGCAGTCGCCAACTCCAACGGCGACGCCGACCGGGGTGGGCGTGCCTACCTCGACCTCGACCGCCACTGCCACCGAGACCCCGACGCAGGGGGAAAGGCCAACGCCGACCGCTACACCAAGCGTAACATCAACGCCGACCATCACTGCCACGGCGACGGAGACGCTAACCCCTGGTGTGACGCCCACACCCACGGAAACCGCCACACTGAGTGCAACGGAGACAGCCACTGCGACACCGACGTTGGGCGACACCGCAACGCCCACAGCGACGGCAACCGAGACCGCACCGCAGACAACAACGGCGACCCCGCTGCAAACGGGAACGGCTACGGTGACCAGCACCGCTGCGGCCACTGAAACGCCAACAACTGGCGAGACTCCAACCGCAACGGAGACCGTACCGCTGACGGGAACGGCGACTGAGACGGTGACACCGTCTGAAATCGGCACGCCTACAGCAACCAGCAGCGCCGCGGCCACTGAAACGTCAACGCCCGGTGAGATACCGACGACGCCGACACCAACGGTGACCGCGACGAGCTTGACGCCAACCGACACACCGACCGCAACGAGCACGCCGACGGTCAGTCAAACACCAACGGCGGCAGGCACCGCGACACCGACGCCGATCGCAAGCGACACCCCGACCACGGGCGAGACGCCCACGGCCACGCCGACGCTCACGGTGACCGCTACCCCCACGGTGACCCCGTCTGCGCTGGGCACGCCCACCCCAACACCGACGCTCAGCGGCGCCGGGCTGGCCTATGTGAGCAACTCGGGCAGCAATTCCGTGTCGGTCGTTGATGTGGGTTCAAATATGGTGGTGAACTCCATACCCGTGGGGAACGTACCGTTTGGAGTCGCCGTCGATGCCGCCGGGACAAGGGCCTACGTCACCAACTTCTTCGACCGCACGTTGTCGGTGATCGACACCGCCAGCAACGAGGTGATCGACACGTTGCCGATCGGGACGCTGCCGCGAGGCGTTGCGGTCAACGCTTCCGGGAAGCGTGTCTACGTCGCCAACCAGTTGAGTGGGACCCTCTCCGTCATCGACACGCTGACGGCCGAGGTCACCAGCATCACGCTGGGTGGCCTTCCCTACGGGGTCGACGTCAACCCCGCGTCGGAGGCACAGGTCTTCGTCACCGACATGAGGGCTGGCGTCGTCGATGTCCTGAATACCGCGCAAGACGAGCTTGTGGTCGTCCCCGTGGGTGACGAACCGCTCGGCATCGCCGTCCATCCGGCCGGAACCTTTGCGTATGTTGCGAACGCCGGGAGCGACAGCGTGTCGATCATCAACACTGACACCTTCGCAGTCACTGCCGTTGAAGTTGGCGACCGGCCCGTCGCCGTCGCGGTCAACCCTGCCGGCACCCGCGTGTACGCGTCCAACTTCGTGGGCAATAGCGTCTCGGTAATCGACACAACGGCGAACGAGGTTGTGGCGACGATCCAGGTGGACGGCGGTCCCTTCGGGATTTCCGTCAACGCGGAGGGGACAAGCGTGTACGTTGCCACCTACTTGGCCAACCAGGTATCGGTGATCAACGTTGCCAACAGCGCTGTGAGCACCATTGACGTGGGGAGCCGTCCGGCTGCCTTTGGCCGGTTCATCGGACCAGCCGCCCCGACCCTATGAGATGCACAGCGCGGGGACGAGAGGATGTGACGTGAGGTTGGCCGGCAGACTGGTAGTTGTCGCGATCGTATCGGCACTGATCGCGACGCTTTCGCTGCGCCCCGCATGGGCCAACGTGCGGTCGCAGGCGTTGTACGCGCGCGGTCTGGTTGCTTTCGATCGCGGGCAATGGGAGCAGGCGTATGCGCTTTTCGACCGCGCCGTTGCGGCGGACACGCTTGACGCGGTCGCGCTATACTATCGCGGCCTGACGCTGGCGCGCCTCAAGCAGTACGCGGCGGCGACCCGCGACATCGAGCATGCTCTTCAGCTCAATCCGGCGTTGCCGCACGCCACGTTGGATTTGGGGATCGCGTATTTCGACGACGGGCAGTACACGCAGGCGAGGACCTGGTTGGAGCGCGCCCATCAGCAAGGCATCGAGCGCTTCACGGCTGCTTTTTTTCTCGGGCTGACGTGTTACCGCACGGGTGATGATCCGGGCGCAGTGAAGTACCTCACCGAAGCGGAGGCGGATCCCGATTTGCGACCGAGCGCCCATTACTATGCGGGCTTGGCGCTGTTCCGCCAGGGGAAGACTGAGGCGGCGCGCACCGCGATGCAGCAAGTGATGCGCGAGCAGCCGCAGTCCGAGATCGGCAAGGCTGCCCAGGGGGCCGTCGGCGGTGCGCCAGCTGCCGGAGCTGCGGCGCGGCAAAAGCCGTGGTCGCTCTACGGAGAGGTCGGATTTCAGTATGACACGAACGTGGTGCTTGCCCCGTCCGACGCCGGCGTCAAAGTTGCGGAAGGCATCACCAAGCAAGCCGATGGGCGCGCGGTCATCGGCTTGGGCGGCGCCTATCAGCTCCTCAACAACGCTGTCGGGTCGCTCACTGCCGAATATGATTTCTACCAGAGCATCCACTTCAACCTCACGCAGTTTGATCTGCAGGGGCATCGGCTGCGGTTCGATGCCCTAGCCCCGCCGGGCAAGTGGAGCTACGGCCTGTCGGCGATGTACGACTTCTATGCGCTCGACTATCAGTCGTTCTTCCAGGAAGGATTGGGCACCCCGTGGATCAGCCTGAACGAGAGCGATACAGCGGCCACCCAGGTCTACTACACGCTGCGGGCGCGGGACTTCTTCCGCGAGCCTTACAGGCCGGCTCGCAATGGCATCAACAACGCCGCCGGCATCCGCCAATACTTCAACTTGGGTACGCTGGGTCCGGGAGACTGGTTGCTCGACTTCGGCTATCAGTTCGATGCGGAGACCACGCTGAACAATGGCTTAGATGCCCGCGACTTCCAAAACATCGGCAATCAAGGCGACATTGATCTGCACGTCCCCCTCTACTGGCTCATGCACCTGCAGGTCGCGTACCTATTTCGTCTCGAGGACTATCAGTACCCGAACAGCCGCAGCGGGCCAGGTGTCGGCCAACCGTTCGGGTTTCGGCGTCACGACAACGAAAGCCAATTCGGGGTGGCTCTGCGCCGCAGCTTGACAGAGAACGTGTCAGCCGAGATAGCTTATCTTGGAGTGATCAACGACTCGAACATTTCCGACTTCCAATACGACCGCGGCATCGTCGCGGGAAGTGTGCGCGTTACCTTCTGAGGCGGATGATGGATCGACGTTGCCGATTTCGATTGCTGTGGCTGCTGCTTGTGGTGGGGTTGTGTGCGGCCCGGGCGGGGGCACAAACGGAGGTCGGTACGGTGGCGGCGGTGCAGGGCACACTGCAGGTGCAGCGCGCAGGGGCGTGGCAGACTGGGAGTGTGGGCGCGCCGATCTTCGTCGGCGACCGGCTGCGCACCGGCGCGAACGATGCTGCGAAGATCGTCTTCCGGGACGACTCGGTGCTCGACGTTGCACCGAAGAGCGAGTTGACCGTGGACAAACAGGCGTTCAATCCGGAGGCCCGTCGCTTCGACACCCTGCTGCGCATCGTCAAAGGGAAAGTGCGTGCCTGGGTCAGTGAGTACTATCGCCAGCCGCGGGCGCGCTACGAGATCGAGACGCCGACAGCCATTGCCGGTGTACGCGGCACGGAGTTCCTGGTGCTCTACGACCCCGACCGCGAGGTCACCGACATCGTGGGGCTCACCGAGACCGTGGACGTCGCGGGCAAGCTGGGCGTGCTGGGTGCTGGCGTGCAAGTGGGCCCACGGCTCCTCTCTCGGGTCGAGAAGGGGCGCTTCCCGACGGCCCCGCGACTACTGGATGACGCACAGTTGGGGCAGTACCTATCCGGGTTGGAGATCATCGGCACCGGACGCCCAAACGGGTTGAACGTCCAGCACGCCGCCGCCAGCGGACAACTGCTTGCCCCCCAGGACCTTCCGTCCACGGCCGCGCTACCTGCGGCGGCTGGCGCGGTGCATCCGGGGGCACCGTCCGGCTTCCTGGCGGACCGTCTGTCACCAGACATCGCCACCAACACGCAGCCGCTCCTCGACTACCAGAATACGCCTCCCGGTGTGGTACCCGTCGGCGGGGTGCAGGTCGGATTCTGAACGGCAAATCGGAGCGTTTTGCCCTTTGGTAGTGGTTTGCCGATGCGCCGCCCTTGCGGTGGGTGACTTTTTGTGCAATGAAACACCCGCGAGCCTAGCGAGGAGTGCTACGTGACGCGTTAAGGAGGTGACGTGATGCGGTTCGGCAAGAAGATTCAGATCGCTGCAAGCATTGCCAGTATGGCGGTTCTCGCGGCAGTCACGACGGGGTGCGAAAAGAGGCCAACGCAGGAACAGCTAGCGTTGGCGTCACGCACCGACTCGGCTGCTAGCAGGGCAGAGGCGGCTGCCAGCAAAGCGGAACAGGCGGCCAGGAATGCGGCGGACGCCGCGGCAAGGGCACAGGCGGCGGCGGATAAAGCCGAGGCGATGTTTCAGAGACATATACGAAAGTAGCTTCACGGATAATCAACACACAGGCTCTTTCACTAGATCGCCCGCCTTGGCCGGACGGCAGAGGGGGGTCAGTAAGGAGGTGACATGATGCGATTTGGAACGATGACACGGGTTGTGGGCGGACTGGCTGGGATGGCGTTGCTGGCTGGTGTTACGGCCGGGTGCGGACCGACCCAGGAGGAGAAGGACCTTGCCGCGCGGATGGACGCCGCCGCGAGCAGATCGGAAGCGGCAGCGAACAAGGCGGAAGCAGCAGCACGCCAGGCCGCTGACGCGGCTGCGAAGGCGCAGGCAGCCGCTGACAAAGCCGAGGCAATCCTCCAACATCACATGCAGAAGTAACTCGTCGTTTGCAGGCGAGAAAGAAAGGCGACCCACGGGTCGCCTTTTTTGTTTTCGGCCTTGCGGCTGCTCAAGCGGGGAGGTGACGCGCCCCCGTCTCTCCGAAGATGACGAGGGTCTTGATGGCCGACTTGTCCTGTGCTGCCACGCGATACGCGTCGCGCGCCGCCGCCAGGCGAAAACGGTGGGTCACTACGTGCTGCGCCGAGACGATGCCGTCGGCGATGTAACGCAGCGCGGCGCGTGTCTCTGTCGGTCCACAGGAGTAGCTGGGGACCAGCCGCACCTCTCGAAAGTACAGATCGTGGGGCGACAACTGCAAGCGCTCCTCGGGCGGTGTGCCCATGAACTGCACCACCGTCCCGCCACGTGCGACGCACCGCAGTCCGAGTTCCAAGGCTTCGATAGTGGCCGGGCCCACGATGACCACCTCGGCACCCTCACCAGCGGTGATATCCGCCACCTGCATCGCGAGATCTCCGGTTGCTGCGTCGAGGACCACGTCTGCGCCGAGTCCGCGGGCGTGCGCGCAGCGCGTTGCCACCAGGTCGGCGGCCAGGATCTGCCGCGCGCCGAGATGGCGGGCGAGCACGACGTGCAGCTGGCCCATAACGCCCAGACCGATGATCAGGATGGAGGCGTCTGCAACCTGGCCGGCGCGGCTCAGCGACTTCACCACACACGCCGTCGGTTCCACCAGCGCACCGTCTTCGTCACTGACGGTGTCGGGCAACGCCAGCGTATCGCCAGCCAGGTTGATCTCCGGCACCAGGAAGTACTCCGCCATGCCGCCCGGAACGATCTTGGTGGTGCGCCAGGTCGGGCATTGGACAAACTCTCCGCGGCGACAAGCGCGACAGGTCAGGCAAGGCGCATGATGGTGGACGAACACACGCGTGCCGGGCGCGAGGTGCGTGACCCCTGGGCCAACCTCGACGATTTCTCCCACGGGCTCGTGCCCGAACACCAGTGGTGCCTTCTTGCGGATGTACCACGGGACGACGTCCCCCGAGCAGATGCCGCAAGCACGCGTGCGCACCAGCGCCTCACCTGGACCTGGACGCGGCACCGGCTCCTCCTCGATGCGCACGTCGAGGTAGTCGTAAAGGCGCGCGACCTTCATGGTCTCAGGGAACGACCGCGAACTTGATACCGTCACCGCGCTGGTGCTCGCTGAGAGCGTGCGCCAGATCTTTCAGGGGATAGCTGCCGCTGATGAGCGCGCGGCCGTCGAAGCTGTCGCCGATCAGCAGATCGTAGGCGCGCCGGACGGCGCGCGGAGTGAAGTGGAACGGACTGATGATACGCAGTTGGTCGTAATGAAAGCGTTGCGTGTCGATGCGCACCGCGGTGCCCGGCGGACAGCCGCCGAACAACACCACGTGGCCGCCACGTCGCGCCAGCCCGGGTGCCGCCTCCCACACGTCCACCTGGCCGGTGCACTCGATCACCACGTCCGCACCGCGCCCGAACGTGTAGGCCATCACCTGCTCGTGTGCGTGGCGCACCCCGCCGGCGAACACCTCTTCAGCTCCCAAGCGCTTGGCGTGCTGCACGCGGTTGGCCCGCCGGCCAAGAACGGCGATGTGCCGCACCCCCATGGCGCGCAGCGCCAGCAAATGGAGCAGGCTGATGGCACCGGCACCCAGTAGTACGACTCTATCGTCCGGATGCACCACGACCGATTCGAGGCCGTGCAGGACACAGGACAACGGCTCGAGCAGCGCCGCTACGGTGAACGGCAGATCGCGCGGCTTCGGATAGAGGTTCACCTTGACGAGCTGGTCCGGCAACTTGATGTATTCGGCATACGCGCCAAGGACCATCGTCTCCATGACGATGTCGCACAGGTTTTCTTGTTGACGCTGGCAGTAGTAGCAGCGCCCGCACGGTGCTGTTGGCACCGCCATGATGGCGTCGCCCTCGCGAAAGCCACGCACCCGTGCACCCAGCGCGGCGATCTCCCCCGAGAACTCGTGACCGAACGGCGTCGGCATCGGAAACTTCGGGTGGCCGCGCAGGAACGCCTTGACGTCGGTGCCGCACGTCAGGGCGGCACGCACGCGCACCACCACTTCGTCTGGACCAGGGGTTGGACGAGGCAACTCGCGGAAGGCGATCTCGCCCGGTTGCACGAGGACATGCGCGAGCATCGCCACGCCGGTGTCCGGACGTGCACTGGCAACCGATGCGAGCTGATGCATGCGGTACGCGTAGCTGCGGGCCGTGGCGATGTCAACAAACGGTCAGGACGTCGCCGCGCCTCGATGACTTCTCCCGCCCTGCGCGCTATAGACAGCGGCAATGACGGAGCCCGCGTCGGTGTCGCGCCATGCAGAGATCGCCGCTCTGGTGCGTGAAGCGGCTGCGGGTGCGCCCAAGGCCGTCTACCTGTTCGTCGGCGAATCGTTTGAAACGAGCGCCGCGGCGCACCTCCTGCTCGACGCCCTCGTTCCGAGCGCGCGGCGTTCGTTCAACCTCGAGACCTACGACGGACGTACCACGTCGATCAGCACGGTTATCGATAGCCTGCGAATGCCCGGTTTCTTCGCGGGCACGAAGGTGGTGTGGGTACGCGAGACCACGCTCCTTCTGTCGGGCGAGAAACGGCCGGAGATGACCAAGTCGCTCTTCGCTGCCTGGAACGACGGACGTGAACGCGAGGCGGCGGAGAAGCTGGTCACCATGGTGGCACTGGCCGGCTGGTCTCAAGAGCAGTTCGCGCAGGTACGCTGGTCGGCGCTTCCCAAGACGCGGCTGCGCGAAGTGTTCGGCGACGACCTCGATGCAGAGCAGCTGCCGCAGCTGGATGCCATCCACGCTGCTTGCCTGGCGCGTGATCTCGGCGTGACGGCGTATCGCGACGACAGCGGCGCGCTGGTGGAGTTCTTGGATGGGGGGATGCCGCCGCACGTGGTGTTGCTGCTGACCGCGACCACGGTCGATGCGCGCAAGCGCTTGTTCAAGCGGCTCCGCGAGATCGGCGCGTGCGTGATGCTCGGCGCGGCGAAGGAGCGCAGTGGTGCGCTGACGCGCGACAGTATCGACGAGGTGGTGCGTCACACCGCGCGCGAGTTCGGCAAGCGCTTGGCCCCGGAGGCGCACGAGTTGATCGTGCGGCGGGCGGGACCGGACGCGGCTCCGCTGACAACCGAGCTGGAAAAGCTCTGTCTCTATGTGGGGGAACGACCGCTGATCACCGAGG
>Ga0335082_10004141_pt1 | contig 15781 bp, 7 predicted proteins | sample Lox_Sample_41_FD_206718 | JGI IMG/M metagenome (GOLD analysis project Ga0335082, IMG submission 206718) | Soil microbial communities from Loxahatchee National Wildlife Refuge, Florida, United States - Lox_Sample_4.1 | ecosystem: Environmental > Terrestrial > Soil > Wetlands | place: USA: Florida...
GTCGAACGCTTCAACAAGAAGCTCGGGTTCGACGTCCCAGTCTCTGTCGAACGAACCGATCGTGATCCCTCGAATGCCCGTCCACTGACCCCCGAACGAACTCCCGGCACGCCCTTTAGGAGATAGCCATGCCCCCGCCCAACAAAGAAGAGACGATTGCGAGGCTTGGAGCTGAGTTCGATGCCTCTGAGGTCATCGACGGCATCCGGCGCATGGGCACCGATTGGGGCAAGGAGATGCGCCGCATCGAGAAGAAGACCGAAGAGTCGATGCAGGGCACTGGCAAAGCCATCAAAGAAGCGTGGTGGCAAGTTCGAGGCGCCAAGAAGGCATACAAGGATCTCTACGCAACTCAAACTGCTTCCCTTCGTAACATTAGTCGCGGTTACGACGACGTACTCAAGCAAATGTCGAAGACCGCTGACGAGATCAAAGCCATCCAAGAATCGATGGAGAGCCTCGAAATGGCTCCGGCCGATTTGGATAAAATGAACAGAAAACTCGAGATGGCTAGAGAGAGCTATACCGAGATGGCGAAGCAGGCCAAGATAATGGCGGATGAACGTGAAGCGGCGGCCGAAGCCGTTGAGGAGATCAAAGAAAAGTTCACGTTCCGCCCTGAAGAAATCGGAGAGGCTCTCAAGGAAGCGGGGGGCGAGCTTTGGGCTCCGTTTGGGAATCTCATCAGTGGCGATCTTCCGGGAGCCATCGAAAAGGGTGGGCAGCTCGCGGGGAAGGGCTGGGAAACGCTCTTCAAGAAGACCGGCAAGGTTTCGAAGAACTTCGCCAAGTTCCTGGCGGGTGATGACACGTGGAAGGGGATGCGGAAAGTCTTCAAGGAACGCTGGGCTGGTGGCGGAATCGGCGGGAAAGCCAAAGCCATCGGTGGTGCCGCGATGGGCGGCCTGTTCAAGGGTATGGGCGAGATCCTTGGTGTCGTGGGCAAGCTCGGGCCCCTCCTTATGACCGTCAGCACGTTGGTGATGGGCCTCGTTCAGATGTTCTTGCAAGCGGATGCCGCCGCGAAAGATTTCAATAAGCAAATCACGTCGACAGCGGGCAGCGCTGAGTTTATGGCGAGTAACTTCAATCTCTCGGCCTCCGCCGCCAAAGACTTTCACGACACGTTGGGAGGGATCTACAAACAAGCCACTGATCTCTCTAATTTGGAGTGGGGCCTCTCCAAAGAAGACTATCAAGCTACGTTGAATGCCCTCACGGCCGAGGGTGTCTCCCTGAAGAAACTCGAGAAGGAGATGGCCAGCGCAACGGGTTACGCTCAGGACTGGTCGAAAACAGTTCAAATGTCAGTTGCGTACGCTCGTGGGTTCGGCGTGAGCCTTCAGGAAATCGGTCAATTCCAAGGCGAACTGATGACCGAATTGGGAGCAAATCTCGATGATGTCGAGACTTCGTTCCAATACATGCAGCGTGCTGCCCTTCAATCGGGGATTGCAACCAACAAGTTCTTCGGCATCATTCGCGGTTTCTCAGCCGACATGACGCTCTTCAATATCCGTATGGAAGATATCGCAAAGGTGATGGTCCATCTCGGGAAGGCAATGAGTCCTCGAGATGCTCAGAAGTTCATGTCCAACATCATGGGCTTCTTCAAAGGCCAAGGACTCGGAGACCGCGCAAAACACGTTCTCATGGGCGGTGGGGCAGCCGCAGTCGGAGGGCGTCGTCAAAAGACGGTGGATGAGAAGATTGCCAAAATGGCTGCCGACATTGAACAGACGACCGGAAACGAACTAACTGCTGATGACATGAAGGGCATTCTTCAAATGTCTGATGCCCGCCGGGCCAAGTGGATGGCGGAAAACAAAAGTCTCACACAAGATCAGATTAGGGCAATCAATGACGCCGCAATTACTCAAGGGAAACTGACCAAGGGAGGGCTTCTCGAGATCGCGAGCGACATGAAGGACTACACGCCCATCGATGTGATGGAGGAACTCGAAGAAGAGACAAGACGCATCGCATCCAAACAAGGCAAGCGCATTGAGGATCTTACTGACATCGAGCGGCTCGCCGCCGAGAATGCAGTCGGAGTGACCGATGAGATGCAAGATCAGTTTCGGAAATTGAGAATGGCGACGGAGCAGACACGTGCCAACCTCATTCAAGCCATTGAGCACGGCGACGAGTTGACGGAAGACCAGAAGGACGTTCTCAAACGCATGGGCATCGACGCCTCGAAAGCGGATGCTATCCAAAAGCTCCAGGGTGCCAGTACAAGAAAGATTTGGGATGCTTTCGGCGAGGATCAACAACGTGAACTCGCGGATGCCGAAAAACAGATCGACTACCAAAAACAAACGGCCAGCAACGTGACGAGCGTTACCGATCAGATCAAGATTCTGACTGATTGGTTCATGCGTGTGTTCTATCAGGCGTTCGAGGGACTCGTCGAATTGGTTGGCGACCTCGCTGACCACTTCCACATCTTTGACTCTGCTGACCGGCAGTGGCAGAAAACTCAGCTCGCTGTTTCAAAGAGCGGTAACCAGGAACTCATCAACATCACTCAACAGGCCAAGAATGCGGATGAGTGGCAGAGGGCGTATCACAAGACCAAAGCGGCAAAGCAAATGTACGACGCCAACATGGGCGCCGGGGCGAAGATCGCGAAATTACGCGATCGACATAACGAGATACTCGAAAGAATGCGCGCGGCGAAAGACGGCACCGAAGAAAAGGCCAGGTTGGACACCGAACTCAAAGCGAACGACGCCCAAATTCAAGCGACAAGTGACAATCAAAAAATCGTTCGGCAAGCTATTTCAGATGGCTTCAAAGCGAGCGGCCAGGGCACCACTGATGTTGTGACTGCCCTCCAAGCGTCGGGCGTTACCGTGAGCGACAGCGTGAAGAATAACATCGAAGAGAGCCTGAAACAGGGAAGGAGTTTGAAAGAAACCCTCGATCAATTGGTCACCATATCAGACGATCAGAGAGCCCAGGCTTACGAACAAGTTCGTATTCGGTTGAAGCCCGATGCTCTCGCGAAAGCAACGGCAGATGCTGTCTCACAGGCGGCACCGGATTTGGCGGAGTTCGCCAAGAAAGGTGCCTCAGATCATACGCTCTCGGTCAGGGTGACCAAGATGCCGTCAATGGATTCAACCAAAGGCGGTGGGGGTGGTGGAGCACCTGCGCAGATCGCAGCGAAGATGGGAGCGCCCGACGCTGATGACATGGAGGATCAAGCGGAAACGACCAACGCAACGCTCCAAGACATCTACAACGCACTTCGTTTCCGAGGGATCGTACTCGACAAGGCGTTTCTCGAGACTTCGTTTCATGAGACGATCCAAAAAGCCACCTACGAAGCCGCAAGCGAGGCCCTTGGTGACTACTATGTGTTGACCCATACGGCGCAATCCGAAGTCCTCGGAGCGATTCAAAAGGGCATGGACCCCAAGTATCTTGGGCGAGAGATCGGCTCGAGTTTGAAGGCTGGGAGGGGTAACGTAGCCGGCGGGACAATCTCGGACGTTCTGCTGCAACGTAATGCAGCCGGAGGTATGGTTACGGCTGTTCGCGATGGTCTTGCGGTCGTGCGTCCGCCTGCTGGCGAGGGAATCGCAGCCGTGGGACCTGGTGAACGCATTGGTGGCGGAGGTGGATCGCAAGTCGTCGAGGTGGTGTTCCGAGGTGACGCCGGAAAAGTCTTCGATGCCCGTGTTCAATCGGTCATCGCAAAAGACAACACGGCGAGGACGAGACGATGAGGTGATGTATGCCCGTCATCCCGTCAGCCAACTTTGACTTTCCGCCGAACCCGGCACCGACGCAGTCGCCGGAATACTTCCATCCGGCCAAGTCGCGGTTTGGAACGATCCCGATGGCGTTCCAAATCACGAGTCCTCTCAATGTGCTTCAAGCGTTGCTCCCACACGCGCTCGTGATGCACGTGAATCCCGCGAACTTCAATGAGACCTTCACGAAGAGGATTGAGCGAATCCAGACGCGGGGTGGATTCGTTGAACAGCATTGGGGTGACGAGCTGAGCGAAATTTCGGCTGACGGTTCGACTGGCGCGTTCATGAACCTCTACACAGGCACATCCTCTCTCCTCCGACAGTCCACGATTGCTTGGGACCGCTATCGGGACCTCCACGACCTGTATCGCAACAACGGCGACGTCTACGATCCCTACGGCAACATCGTGCTCAAGGGCAACGTCATGCTCATGTTCGATAAGGGCGTCTACGTCGGCTACTTTTCAACATTCGAGATCGAAGAGACCGACGCCTCTCCGTTCACGTTTGCGCTCTCGTGGAATTTCAAAGTCGAGCAGATTATCCAACAGATCCCCGGCGTGGTTGGAAACACGGGTGTGGGGGTGCCTCGACAAATGGTTGGCGTTTACCCGGCGTTCCAAACGAAGAACACGGTGACGTTGGCTGGCCCCGCGTCGGTCGGAAATGTGACGAATTCGATCAATGGGCTCCAACGAGGAAACGATGCCGCCAACGCGGCACTCATGTCGCAGGCTCAAAGTCTTGCGGGCAATGCAGCCGGGCCACCGCCTCCAACGACGAAGTCCAGTGGCACGACCACACAGACCCCTCCGAACGTGCCCACGCAGAAAACCAACAACGTAGGAACGTCGGGAACGGGCTCGGGTCAACCAGTTGAGGTGTTCGAGCCATGAGCGACAAGACGCCTCCGGGCAACTCGGATCTCATCTCACAGCAGATTCTCCAAACGGCGGGATTCTATCCGCCGACCATTTACGATCTGCTCACACGGTACGGCTCTCTTATCACCAAATACGATGATCAGAGCACCGAGTTCCTTCCGGTCACTGATGTTCGCCCGCCTACCGCTAGTCAAACTCTCCCATTCATCGTTGGGTTCATTCCTCCGCCCGCTCCTACCGGGAATTTGATTTCTCGTGAGGCGAGCGTCGCCGCTTTCAGCAACAACTCGCCGACCAGCACCCCACTCGGAAAGTCCAATCCAGGCACTACGTCAGCCAACGGAACCGCGACAAGCCTTTCCAACGCGGGTCGCGATTTCATTTTCGCGCACGAGGTGGGCAACAAATATCAGAACGGCCAGTTGGACCCGTCGCTGCTCAAGCCCTACAACGACGCGCTGAACCTTCCAAGCATCGGGGTTGGACATCTCATTCAACCCTCCGAGCAAGCGCAGCTCGCCAACGGGATCACGAACGAACAGGCTCTCGAGCTTTTCAATAAGGATAGTGCTTGGGTCGGAGCGTACATCCAACAGAATGTACATGTGCCCCTTACGCAGAACCAGTACGACGCCTGCGCATCGTTCGTGTTCAGCGCTGGACACCTCTCGCCCACGATCCTGAACGCTCTCAACAGGAACGATTACGACGCCGCAGCCGCCGCATGGCCTACGCAATATACGGGTGGAAAGAACAGTGAGGGGGAGTTCCAACAGATTCCGTTCCTCGCGACGATCCGTCAGAATGAGGCAGCGCTTTTCAAGGCACCCGACGGTCAGTTTGGAAGCTTTGACTCGAACATCGCGCAACGTGCAGTCACGAGCGACGTGCCGAACTCGAATTCATGGAATGAGCAAAACGGCTCCAAGAACGCCCAAAGCGCTGCGCAGGTTTCGGACTCGGTCGCCAATACGACCCTGAACACTACCGAGCTTGGAAAACAGTTCGCAGCCCAACAGCAGGCACAGGCACAAGCCCTCCAGTTCCTTGTTCAACAGATGGCGCAAACGCCTCCGTTGCGCCTTTTGGTCAACCCGCGATCGTTCAAGACTTCGATGGAGAAGATCATCGCGGACGGCAACAGCGGACGCAACGGGCCCATCATCGAACACTGGGGTGAACAGCTCGACAAGATCGAGGGCTCCGGCAAGATCGCGGCGTTCTATTCGATTGACAACAATCCGCCTGGAATGGATGGGACAGGTTCGAGTTCTGCTGGTCCTGGTCTTTCGCGCATGACGCGCAACTACTCGACGTCCTACCAGAACCTGCTTTCGCTCTATCTCATCTACCGCAACAACGCTGAGATTTGGACGCCTGACTACGTGAACGCGAATAAGAACGCGGACGGGTCTTGGGCGGGCCAACTGAACTTGGCAACGCTCGGTTCGATCTACATCTACTACGACAACATCCTCTACGTTGGGTGCTTCGAAAACTTCAACATCGTGGAATCGGACGATGCGCCGTTCTCGCTCGAATACACGTTTAACTTCACCGTTCGAGCGTGGTTCGAGTTGGATCGTCAGCTCGACCCGCTGCTCTCGTATCAGCAGGTGGTCACGGGCAACGCTCAACTCGGCATCAAGCCTCAGAATGGCACGGTGCCGACGGTGAACGACATCTCTCAATTCGGCCCCTCGGGCGGACAACCAAGCGACCAGCAAGCCAGTTCGCAGCAACTCGCTGCTCAAGCACTCCAAGAACAAATCAACACGGAACACGAACAGGCATTGTTTGGTGGGGGAGGCGGATAACCATGGCTCGCAGTCCCTTCCAAGGCACCTATCAGCCGAATGCGAGGCCGGTTGTCATCACCGCGCCAGATGCGCTCGTGTTGATCAACAACAACACACAGATCGTTGGATGCCCGTCCTGCAATCGGACATTCGACATCAACCGTTATATCACGTCGATCACGGTAGACCTGTCTGTCGATAGCGTTCCCGGAAGTGCGTCCATCAACCTCTCTGTTCCCCGACACACGATCGACGACTTCTACTTCGACGGCACGCCCGTGATCTCGCCGATGATGGAGATCAACATCTACGCCAAGGGTTACTACTTGGTGGAGGGGCTGCCGCAGTACTACCCGATTTTTTGGGGTCTCATCACAGAAGTTAACGATTCGTATTCCAGCGGCGAGCACACGGTTGCCATCCACTGTTCGGACATTCTCAAGTGGTGGGAGCTTTGCCGGATGGACGTGAACCCAGCGTACACGTCGCCCGTGCCCTCGAAGTTCAACATCACGCTGAACGGCAACGTGTTTTCGGGAATGAACCCGTTCGACGTCATTTGGACGCTCGCCCAACAAGCCTGGGGAGACATTGTCATTGGCGGGGGTGGTCTTCAAACCGTTGTGGCGGATTCCGCCGATCAGAAGCCCGTCTTTATGCCTGCGCTCAGCGACATCATGGCGTATTGGTCACAGCGCTTCCAAAACATCAGCAAGAATCTTCTTCTCTATGGTTCGAGCGGCGTCGCCGTCCGTGGGGACGTCCTCCAAGAGGAGTTCAAGAACCCCAAAATCAGAGGCACCCCAACGTCTCTTGCTTCAAGAACCGTTCGTGTCGCGAACGGTGGCGACAGTTCTGCTCAGTTGCTCTACGACCCCACCAGCCCTGAAGTTGTCGCGTTCCGTACCAACAACACGAACCTGAGCGTCAATTTCTGGCAGAATGAGTTCCAAACGAAACTCGAAATGGCCAACACCGCCAAAGAGGCCATTGGCTACGAGTTCTACATGGACGTCACGGGCGACATCGTGTTCAAGCCGCCCTTCTACAATCTCGACATCCTCTCGAACAAGCCCGTATCGTGGATTCAGGACATCGACATCATCGATTGGGATCTTGCCGAGAGTGAATCAGAGGTCGTGACGCAGCTCACCCTAAGTGGCAATTACTCGGGCAACACCGATTGGGGCATGCCTTCGGAAATGACCCCTTTCCAGAACATCACGGACTACCATCTTCTGCGGAAGTATGGGTGGCGTCCGCATCAATTGAACTCGGAGTTCATGGGGCAAGATTTGCCCTCCATGTTCCGGTATGGGCTTGATGTGCTGGACAAATTGAACTCGAAACGACATCGCGGAACGGTCACCATTCCGTTTCGTCCTGAACTCCGTCTTGGGTTCCCCGTCTACTTGGCCCCCAAAGACCAGATCTGGTACGTGTCCGGCATTTCTCACAATCTCGCGTTTGGCAGCCGAGCGACAACGTCTCTCACGCTCACCGCCAAGCGCGAGAAGTTCAAAGCTCCAATTGGCATTGGTCAAATCACGTTGACCAAGTTCAATCAGAGCGCTGTCAAAGGTGGGTTGAAGCCAAATCTTACCAATTCTGCGTTCCCTTACTCCGGCAAAATGCTTTCAGATGGAGGCAGCTTCACGTTGAAGATTGGAGACGCGGCCACTCTGCCTGCGGATCCCGTTTCAATGACAAGTGGGGATCCGAGTACCAATCCGTATCAACCTCTCATTCTCCGCGACCCTCAAACCGGAAGAATTCTCGGGTATCCAAACGTTGTCATGGCGTACGTGTCGCCATATGCGGCATCAGTCGCCGATTTCAAGAAGTCAGCGGGTTTGGGTAATGTGGGGACGCGGGAGAAGCCGAATAAGGACGTCCTACAGAACTACGAAACGAACGCCAAGGGACTCCAACAGCGACTTGTCGACAACGCCTTCAACATGGTGCAAGACAAGCATCTTACCAATCGCGCATGGTACGGTCTCACCACGGCGGGTAAGTTTATCTATGCTCACGACTTGGGGGAGACGAACCCAGGAGCGAGCAGTGCCCAAAATGTTCAAGGCGTCATCGGGGAACTTGTGCTTTTGCCCGCAGGTCGCCTGACCACTACACCCGCTAATACGACGATACCCAAGGTCAACAATGCGACCGTGATGATCCGGCCAGTGTCCGACGAGCGAGGGTTCGAGGTCATCGGGCACAATCGTTATGGTCGGGGCGTTAGTTTGTCGGATGGCCAGCTCATCTCGAACAGCCCGCAAGATAATTTCGCGGCAGCCAACGTTTCGATTCAAGTGGCCTTGACGGGCGATCTTGCGGCGTCCCTTACAGCGCAATCGCAAGGACTGACCGCGATTGCGTCCACGTACCCCAATCCAGTCAACGCGATTGCACAACTTCAGCCGGACGACCTGCGTACATCAGGGTTCATCACGCCAAGTCAGGACGGGAGCACAGGAGGAGGCGTCGCACACTACGGGAACACCCAACCGACATTTGCAACGCTCCCCGTCTTGGGTTCGCCTCAAGTCACAGGCGTGTTTGCAAGCGTCGAAGCATCCCAACTCTCTCGCGGCCTCACACTCGCGGAGATGACGGTTGTGGACAACCAGGGGGCAGTGGATGGAGCCGATCCAACACAACCCCAATGCATGTGTTTGCTCGGACGGACTGACCTGGCGTTCATCAACACCGGCTACCAAGTGAAGACTTTGAACGGTACCACTCCCGACGTGACAGAACTCTACAACCCGAACGGGGTTGTTGCCGCAGGCGTGCCGCAAACACAAGGTGGAGTCTCGGCACCAACAGCGGCCCAACAGCAAGCGCTCGATCTCATCGATCAGATTTCTACGGCTCAAATCAATCTTGGGCTTGATCAAAAGGTACTCGACCAAGCCCGTGATTCTGGAGATCAAGCCCGCATCCAATCGGCGCAGCAGGTGCTCGCGAACGACACAAAGACCTTCAACGACCTCAATGCGCAGTACCAAGCGCTCCAACAACAATTGCTCAAAGAGGGTTCTTCAGTATCGACGAATTTGGCCGCTCTCAAACCGGATCAGGTGACGACTATCGTCAACGAGTTCCTCTTCAACCTCTACACGGCATTGGACACGCCCCATACAGCGTACGAACAACAACTGCGTGGAGGAGTCTACGTGGCACCACAACCTGGTGCGAACGGATCCGTTCAAGTTGGCCCAAACTCGGCTTTGGGCGACTTTGCGCCCCCGTTCTCCGCGCCCAATCGTTTTGCGACTGGCGACCTGAACTCCCTCGCGCAACAGGTTTCCTCGAACGCGAATAACCTCAGCCAAGCATGGAGTAGCTTCGGGCAAAATCTTCAAGCCAACGCGCAGGTCGCAGGGCTCTCGCAACAAATCGCGAGCGACCAAGCTGATCTTGCACAAGCCCAAGCCCAACTCAAGCAAGCTCAATCCAACCCGGCAGCTACACAAGATCAAATCGCTGGGCTCCAACAGCAGATCGCAACGCTCGAACAGAAAATCGCGACCGAGACGATTCAACTCCAGCAAGCTCGCGCTCAGGCATCTACCCAACCCACCACGCCCCAAGGACAAAGCGATGCTGGTCCGGGCGTGCGTATTACAGGGCCGTGACCCATGGCTGATTTCACCAACCATCCGCGACACCCAGCCGGACGATTCCACGGCGACGATTTCATCGATCCGAACACCGTTTCGGGTCTTCGAATTGGTGTCATCACACGTGTCGACGAGATTCACATGCGGGCTGACGTTCGCATCATCACGGGTGGTGCGACGGAGCGGTTCGAGATCGACCTCGTTCAGGCGATGGCGGGGCCACGTTCGTTTTGGGGCGGGGTGCCAGAGATCAACAGCGTTGTCGTTTTGGGGTATGTCCCCAAATCCCGCAAGCTGAAGGACGCTCTCATTCTTGGGTATCTCCCTTCATCCAACCTTTCCGGGTTGAAGTTTGACCCATTCGCCACCGACGACCCGACAAGCATTAGTGGAGATGAGGCCGAGCTTTACAGCCAGATGTTCAGTCCGACGATTCGCACGAAACGCCTCAAGTTGAAGCCAGGCGACGTCGGCGGCATGTCGTCAGACGGCTCGGAGTTCGTTCTTAATCGCAACGTCCAAATGATCAATCGCGCTGGCGACCTCATCGAACTGCGCGATGCCGAACGGCTGTTTATCACGCAAGCGATCAACAGCTTCCACTCAGCTTCGGGCGTCAAGGAGCAGTACGGGCCTGTTCGACGTGGAGCGTTCTATCTTCCGAACGACATTTTCCAGAACAACAACCCGACCAAGCCGCTGATCGAGGCTCCCGGCGGAGACAATCCAGAGAAACCCAACCCGATCTCACCACAGATCCAACAGCACTACTTCGGGCAAAACATCCTCGAAATGCTTGGTCCCGGGAATACCGGCGATCCGACAAAGTACGCGAATACCTCCGGCGTGGTGAACGCGTTTTTCAACCAGACCGGGGAATTTCCACCAGTCACCTACGCGAACGGGCGCAAGGTCTTTCTCGCTTCGAATGTGGTGAACGCAAATCCCGAGAGCATCAACACGCCCGGCGATATCTACACGGAACATCGTATCGAGCTGAAACACACGACTGATGCCGTGCAAGACGTTCTCGACGAGATCGATGGTTTCAACGTTGATACACTTCATCCTCGTACATTCATCGAACACGTGATGGGCACGTTGGTCGGCAACGATCCCAACAGCTCCGATGGAATGGCGACATACGGGCGCGTGCTCAAACCGACGCTGTTCGACAACTGGTTCTCTGCCGCCCCTGGTCGCTTCAAGCTCATCGAGGCGACGCGTTCCGTCGGCACCGCAGATCAGGAGGTCAATTTCCAAGCGGGTGCGTTCTTGTTCAGAGTGAATCCGCCGCAGAGCGATTCGGAGGACAACCCTTTCGCTGTCTGCATCTCCAAACAAGGCAAGACCTATGTCAACATTCCCGGCTCGACACAAGAGGACACGTTCGACGGCACGAAGAACGTCAGCGTCGAGGCGTCCCTTGGCGGAGGTTTGAAGGCGTACATCGGTAAGGAAGTGCTTAGCGGCGAAAGCGTGCGCCTCTTTTGTGAGGGTAGCGTCCACATCGAGTTCGGACCCGATGCACGCGGGAAGGGGTTCACCCCTGTCTATCATTGCTCGGTTGACGAGCAATTTCTCGGAGGTAACGACAACGACAACAACGCACGTTCGACCGCCATTCGTGGTAATGAACGCAAGTCGGTCACGGGCGACACGGTCACGTCGGTCAACGGCTCGCATCACACGTTCGTGGATGGCCAGCACACGGTGCAAGCGACGCGTGTTCTCGTCAACGCCCTCAGCGGGTTCAGCCTCAATGCCGACTCAGTGAACCAGATGATCTCGGGCAAGACGCAGCTCAATTACGCCCAGCAAGTGCTGGAGAACATTTCGACTGGCGGTAAAGTCCAGACGATCCTCGCGGGAGGATCGATCTCAAACGTTGTTGCGGGAGCTGTTGTAACGAACGCGGCCGGCGGAGCGATGTCAGACAACGTTGGCGCAGCCTACTCCCTCACTGCGGTCGGTGCCGTTTCGCAATCGGCTGGTGGGGCTCTCACTCAGTCGGCAACCGGAGCTATTTCCACACAAGCCGGAGCAGCGGTCACGATTACAGCGGCTTTGGCAGCCACCATGACATCGGGTGTGGCTGCGTCGTTGGTCGCGCCTCAATGCCTCTTGGGTGGCCCGGCGGCCGTGCTTGGCATTTCTCGAGGTCTTCCCATGATGCCCCCGGGCTCGCCGTCCCTCGATTGGATCACCGGATTGCCGCTCCAGGGGTGCGCTGTGTCGAGGTCGTTCTAATGCCGCTGACGCCCGTAGGACTTGCGGGAGTACTCGTCCCGAACCTCGCAGCATGCGGCCAAATTGGTGTCGCCGTGCCGCAGTTTGCCCTGGCCGTCGGAACGGGCGTATCGACTTTTGCGGCGGCATCCATTGTCACAAGCGCAGACACAGGATTGCTTGGAACGGGAGCGACCGCCATTCCGCTACTTGTTCCCCAGCCACTCCTCTTATCAAGTCTCTTGACCGGATTCACTGCAACCGCGACCTTGGGCGTCATGGCTCCCCTTTTGGCAACAGGACTCGCCAACGGTCTCAATGTTGGTTTTCTTCAAGGACTCATCACGATGGCTCACCCCAGCGTGGGTTTCGGAGCTGGTGTAGCCAAGGTCATCCCGAAAGATGCTGTTCCGTCAATGATCGCTGGGTTTGCTGCCGTTGGAATGACAGGGACATCATCCGTCAAGATGGCCACAGCCATTGGCATCGCTCTCACGATTGTGTTCACGGCACTCACGCTTCCAGTTCCCATCATGGGAGCCCCAGGGACTTTACCCGGTGCCGGGGTGGGCATCGGCAAGATCGTATGAAAGAAGGAAACATGGATCAGAATCTCTCCGTCGAGATCGTAGGCTGCACGGAGCGGCGACCCGTCAAACGAGAGGGCGACAATCTCGTGCCGGGAGACATCACGTGCGAGTTGGCGCTGAAGTTTCCCAACGGAGACGTTCACAACGCCCAAGTCTCGAGCGAGACGTTCCAAGCGTACCTCGACGCGCTCCATTCCTGAGAGAGACTGAACGTGGGCCTGTCGATCCACGGGTACGTCCTCGAGCCTCCGCGCGTTGGACAGTCGAACTCGCCTTTTACGGCGGGGCCGAACAACTTCGTTCCTCAGACGCTTCTTGCGGGAACGTTTTCTCCAACCAGTGGCTCCGCGACCGTACCGACGACTGTTTCGCAAGTCGGTGTTTTGTCGCCAGGCAACACCATCGTCTTCTTGAATCAGTTGGGGGTCACGTACACGATCAGTACGGTTTCCGCTCTCAACATCGTCCTCACGGCAGTCTACTCGGCGCCCCCTCTGAATCCGCCGGGTCCCGCACCCACGGTCGCGTACTGCCCGCAAATCGGCACTGAAGTCGAAGCCTTCAACACGGCATACCCACAGAGCGAAGCGAACCCGCGCAACGATTACCTCGTTCTTGTCACGTCCGAACTCGCACCGGGCATCGGGACAAGCTTTTCGATCGTCAACGTCACGAACCACAGCGGCGTGATCCAAATCACGACGGCCCTACCAAGCGGCGTTTCTAACGGTCAAACCGTCATCATCTCCGGCGTGAACGGAGTTCCCAAAGCGAACGGGACATTCACGGTCACGGTCATTGATACGCTCAATTTCCTCCTGAACGGCGTTACGTTCGCGGGCTCTTATGGCGGCGGAGGTTCGGTTCTCGTCATCCAGGGCGTCCCTGGTTCACTCGTCAACGCTGGGTTCGGGTGGACAAAAAACGAGATCATCAATCGGTTCGACTATGACGCCCATCGTGGGAGCTTCCGCACGCTTCCCGGTGGCGTTGTTTTCGTTGCGGGCACAGTCACGCCAACTGCGAACACGACTCGCCTCAAAGTTCCGCCCCCCGTCGAGGTTTTGGCAGATGCTCCGTTCCGGCTCTCCATCGGGAGCTTGGGGAGTGGCGTCACCCAAACCGTATCGCTTGTTCCAAATGACGGGGCTTTTGGATCGCCGCCCGTTGGTACGACAGAGCTTTCGCTCACGACTGGCAATCTGAACTGGAACGCGGCCGATCTCGCGACCTACAACGGTCAGACCGCTAAGTTTCAACAGCAGCAGTTCTTTGCGCTCGGGACTTCCACGGGAAAGATCGGCACGCTTTCGACGAGCATCTCCGCGCCGGCCATCCTGCTGAATCCGATTCCCGGTCACGGACAGTCGCCCCTCATTCGCATCGGTTACCTCTATTGGCTCCAGACCGTCGAGGTTCCAAACGAGGGTTCGTTCTCGACGCCCCCACAGGGCACCGTTCAATGGGCACTCACCACTGGGCGATTGAATTTCAATCCTGCGGACGTCAGTGCGAACAACGGCACGGGCGTATACTTCGACGGAACGCTGTATGCGCGTGACCTCACGCTTCCGCGTCAGAACATTGGGCTGATCTCCTCGCCCTCGAACATCACGCTGCCGGTCCCCGCAACGGGTGACATCATTTTCACTGTCCCCGCAAGCCCGAACCACGCGTACTACCAATTTCCGAAGTTTTCGGTCGTCTCCCAATTCTCGAACGGAGGCACCCAAGGCACTGTCGAGATCCTGCAATCAAGTGGTGCCGTTCAGTTTTCGTCGTCAGACCAGGGCACATTCAGCGGACAAGACGTCACGGTTGTCTTTGGCGACCTGCTCATCGATCACGGCATCGCGATCCGGTTCTTTCGGAGCTACATCGACCTCGACGCTCAAACAGCAGGCGTCAAGGACGTCACGGCGATCTATTCCGTCCAGGGTGCCATTTGGGCGAGTCCGATCATGGGCTCGCCACTCGTATTCCTCCCCTCGACACCCGTAGATGACGACACCCTGCAAGTCTCGGTTGGACAGGGCACGGGAACATTTGTCGGAACGCTGAACCCAGTCGGCGGCCCAAGTCCGACTCCAGGACTTGGTTACACGATCAATTTCGACACGAACCAAATCAACTTTGCGGAGCGGTTCGACGGCGCTGAATTCCCCCTTTTGGTTCCCACGGGCTATGTCCAACTGGCGAACCCTTTGGTTCTTGCTTCGAACATCGAACTGGCTCTCGAGACGGGTAAGAACACGAATGTCTTCCTTCCGTTGACACCGGGAGTCGATTGCCTCGTCGATGCGACTGCCGGGATCATCTACTTCACGAGCACGTCAGGCGTCCCCATTGCCACCGGATCGGCTGCCACGTTCAGCGGAACGACGCTCACAGATTCGACGGTCAACTTCCTCACGTTGGGAGTTCAGCCCGGCGACTATCTCATCGTCGTTTCCGACACAGGCACGGGCGCTCCCGCTCGTGGCGTCTACACGATTACGACCGTGCCCAGCGCGACGACGTTGACTGTCGACGTGACGCCGCCTGCGGGCAGTGGCCAGCTTGGTTACGAAATCCTGCGGGGCAAGGAGATCATGGCGGATCGGTTCTTTGAGCCGGTCACGCTCACAGATCCAAACACATCGATCGAGCGCATCACGGGGCTTGGCCCGATTCAAAATGCGGAGACCATCGTTGCTTCGGGCAACGCGACGTTCCCTGATCAGAACACGTTGAACGACTCCGGCACGGATTTCATCGCCGCCGGGGTCGAGCCGGGCGATACGATCACGCTCACGTCCGGCCCCGCGAGCGGATCGACGTTCCTTGTTTCGGAGATTACGCAACACACCCTGACCCCAACGGTGTCATTCGTTCAAGTCATCG
>Ga0335082_10004142_pt1 | contig 15779 bp, 9 predicted proteins | sample Lox_Sample_41_FD_206718 | JGI IMG/M metagenome (GOLD analysis project Ga0335082, IMG submission 206718) | Soil microbial communities from Loxahatchee National Wildlife Refuge, Florida, United States - Lox_Sample_4.1 | ecosystem: Environmental > Terrestrial > Soil > Wetlands | place: USA: Florida...
GCCGGATGACGTCGCGCTGCTGCTGCACACCTCGGGGACCACGTCGCGCCCAAAGCTGGTCCCGCTGACACAGGCCAATCTGGCGGCATCGGCACGGCACATTGCGGCGTCGCTCCAGCTCACGGGTCGTGACCGCTGCATGAACGTGATGCCGCTGTTCCACATCCATGGCCTGGAAGCGGCGCTGCTCGCTTCGCTTGCCGCGGGCGGCAGCGTGGTCTGCTGTCCGGGCTTCGTTGCGCCGAGGTTCTTCGAGTGGATGGGGGAGTTCGAGCCGACCTGGTACACCGCCGTCCCCACCATGCATCAGTCCGTGGTGGCGCGATCGATGGCGGAGAGCCCGCCGGTGCACCGGCTGCGGTTCATCCGCTCATGCTCGTCGGCGCTTGCGCCTTCGCTGATGGGAGAGCTGGAATCGATCTTCTGCGTGCCGGTGATTGAGGCCTACGGCATGACCGAGGCGGCGCACCAGATGGCGTCAAACCCGTTGCCGCCCGCGCAACGCAAGCCGGGCTCTGTGGGCGTGGCCGCGGGCCCGGAACTGGCCGTCATGGACGACGCCGACAATCTGCTGCCGCCCGGCGTTGGAGGCGAAGTGGTGATTCGCGGACCAAACGTCACCGCGGGCTACTTCGGCAATCCGGAAGCCAATGCGAGCTCATTCACCGCCGGATGGTTCCGCACCGGCGACGAAGGCCATCTCGACAGCGAAGGCTATCTGTTCCTCAGCGGCCGGCGCAAGGAGATCATCAATCGCGGCGGCGAGAAGATCGCGCCGCGCGAGATCGACGAGGTGCTGCTGCTGCACGCGGCGGTGGCACAGGCGGTGGCGTTCGCTGCGCCGCACGCGACTCTGGGAGAGACGGCGGCCGCTGCGGTGGTGTTGCGTCCGGGCGCGGCGGTGGTTGAGAAAGAACTGCGCGCGTTCGCTGCCGCGCGCTTGATCGATTTCAAGGTGCCGGAGCGCATCCTCTTTGTCAGTGAGATTCCCAAGGGGCCGACGGGCAAGACTCAGCGTATCGGTCTGGCGGCGCGGCTCGGCGTGGGCGAGATTCGTCCGGCGGCGACAAAAGCGGAGTATGTCGCGCCGCGCACCCGCGCCGAGAAACGCGTGGCAGGCATCGTCGCGAAGACGCTGGGGGTGCCGCGCGCGGGTCTTCACGAGAGCGTCCTCGACCTTGGCGCGGACTCGCTGTTGGTGGCCACGCTACTGACGCGCGTGAAAGAATCCGAAGGCGCGGACATCGCGGTCCTCGACTTCGCGGAAGAGCCGACGGTGGCTGGCCTGTGCCGCCTCGCCGCGCAGACGCCGGCCGAGCCTGCGCACGAGAAGCAGCGCATCGTGGTGCGGCCGGGCAACGGACGGCCGTCGCTGTTCTGCGTACCCGGCTCGCACGGCAACATCGCCGGGTTTTTTCCGCTGGCGCGGAGGCTCGGTTCCGACCAGGGGCTCACGGTGCTGCGGGTGCCGTCGTCCATCGGCAGGTGCAGCATCGAGGAGGTTGCCGCGCGCTTCGTGACGGATATTGTCGAGGCGCAGCCCGTCGGCCCGTACCATCTGCTGGGCGTGTGCACGGGCGGGGCAATCGTATACGAGATGGCGCGCCAGCTTCGCGGGCAGGATCGCGAGGTGGGCCTGCTGGCGCTGTTCGATTGCTACAACCACACGTGGGCGGCGGCGCTTTCACGCATGGAGAGGCTCGGGTACCGCCTGGAGCTGCTGCGTCGGCGGACCACGTTTCAGACGCGGCAGTTGTCGCGAGCCGGGGTGGCCGGCGCTGTGCGGCACGCGAGCGGGAAACTCGCGGCGACGTGGGAGACCTCGCGGCTGCGCTGGACGGAGCGCATGGCCCGAGTGCGCGGCAACAGCGAAGATCCCCGCGTGGCCATCCGGCGCGCGGCCTCACTCTACAAGCCTGTGAAATGGCACGGCCGCCTCGATCTGTTCCGCGTGGAGGAGCCGCACGTAGACGCTTTCGCCTATCCGCAGATGGGTTGGAGAGGGCTGGCCGGTGAGATAACACTGCATGAGATCGCTGGCAACCACCTCACCATGTTCGCGGAGCCGCACACGGCAGACGTCTCCGCACGGCTAATGGTGCTGCTACACCCGGCCCCGGCCGCAGTCGCACAGCACGCCTGATTCATTCCTTTACCGCGGCCACCGCAAAGAAACAGCCAGTCAGCGATCGCGTCGGCAGCTTGCCGAAGGCCGAGAACATGGCCAGCAACGCGCGGATGAGCGGCGCGGCGAACCTGCCGAAGATCCGGCGCAGCGCGAGGAACAAAGCGGTGGAGATGCCGCGCGGATTGTGAATCAGGTAGGCCGTGGCCTGCACGCGCAATCCGCGTTCGGCGAGCATCCGGGTGAGCGAGCGCAACGAGACCGTCGCGCCCAGGCGGAAGGGCGTCCATCCACGACGGCTCGACCAGCGCACGATGTGGTAGAGGAGGTTGCGGGGATTGTCGAGGGTGATGGCGAGCGTCCCTCCGCGCCGCAGCACGCGAGCGATCTCGTCGAGCGACCGGCCGATGTCCTCGGCCGAATCGAAGTGATCGAGCGTGGACATGGACACCACGACGTCCATGCTCTCCGCTGGCAGCGCGAGATGGCGGACGTCGCAGGCGATTGATCGGAAGGCCGCGCCATTGCGGACGGCGGCGGCATGCGCGGTGCGCGGGTTCAGGTCCATGCCGATGGCCAGGCGCACGCCGGGAAACAGGTCGTTGAAGATGCGGTCTGCGCCGTACGCTTCTTCGAAGACATCGGTCTTGAGAACGGTGCCGCGCGAGCGGTGGCCGACTGCGGAGCGGACCCAGCGCTGGTGGATATCGCGCTTCTGGCTGGCCACCAGGGGGTCCAGATACCACGAAGGCGAGCCGTCCATCGTTTCCTCATGCTAACTCACCTCGATGCGGGCGCAGGTCTGCTATCGTGGATCTTCGCTACAGGTCAGGAGAGCACTGTCACGCCGTACCTTTCTGTGATTGTCCCGGTCTTCGGGAACGCCGCCCTGCTGGAGTGCTGTCTGGCGGGCATTCGCCAGTCGAGCTGTCAGGACCTCGAGATTCTGGTGGCGGACGATGCATCTCCGAACGCGGCGGCGATCGCGGAGGTGGCCGGCCTTCACCGGGCGCAAGTGGTGCGGCTCAATGAGAATCGCGGTCCGGCAGCCGCGCGGAACCGCGCCGCGAAAGCGGCCTCCGGCGAAGTGCTGGTATTCCTCGATTCCGATGTCACCGTGCACACGGACACGCTGGCGCGCATCGCCGAAGCCTTCCGTCGCGACCCGAAGCTGGCCGCGCTGATGGGCTCCTACGACCTGGACCCCGATGTCCATGGCACCGTGGCCACGTTCCGCAATCTGCTGCACGCGCACGTGCATCATCGCTCGTCGCGGCAGGCGACGACATTCTGGGCCGGCTGCGGCGGCGTGCGGCGTCCGCGGTTCCTGGAGCTGGGCGGCTTCGACGAATCGTATCCGCAGCCCTCCATTGAAGACGTAGAGTTTGGGATGCGGCTGCATCGCGCCGACGGGAAGCTGGCGCTGGACCCGGAGATACAGGTGACCCACCGCAAGCGCTGGACCATCGGGTCGATGTTCTATGCCGACACCTTTCTGCGTGCGATGCCGTGGACCGGGCTGATGCTGGATCGCGGCCTGCCGAGCGACCTCAACTTCCGCTGGCAGGATCGGCTCAGCCTGCTGCTGGCGGCGCTGCTGCCCGTGCTGGCTTTTCTCGCCGCGCGCTTCGGGCAGTGGTGGTGGGGAGTGACGATAGCGGCTGTGACCGCGATCGGACTGCTGCAATGGCCGCTGTACCGCTTCCTGACGCGGGCGCGCTCGCTGCGTTTCTCAATCGCCAGCTTCCCGCTGTATCTGGTGCACTGCTGGAGCGCCGCCATCGGATTCGTACTGGGATTCTTCCGCTGGGAGACGATTCGCGATCGGCGCTTCCCCGCCGCGGCCGCAGTCCTCGCGCTGCTGATCTTCGGCGTGGTGCGGTGGGGCGGTGGCGCGTACCGGGCGGACTTCAACAGCGCGCCGGGCGACTCCGCGCTGTGGCCGCCGCTCTACCACCTGGTGGATCGTGTGCTGTGGCTGTTCATGCCGTCTTCATGGGACAGTGCAGTGCTGCTGCAGGGTCTGGTGGGCTGGATCGCCGCGCTCTGCTTGTACCGGATGGCGCGCTTCATCGCCCCGCCCCTGGCCGCGCTGGCCGCCTCCTGCGTCCTGGTGGCAGCGCCCGTGTTCCGCGGCTCCGTCACACATCCGGCACCCGAGCTGCTCGCGCTCTGTTTCGGCCTGCTGGAAATGCAGGCCGTGGTGCGCTTCCTGCGACGGCAGGATCAGCGCGCATTTGCCGAAGCGGGTGTGTGGTGCGCGCTCGGCCTGCTGACTCACGGGATGGCGGTGGCGACGATTCCGGCTCCCGTGATTGCGTTGCTGCCGGACGGGCGATGGCGAACCGTGCGCGTCCGCTACTGGATTTGGTTCTTCGCCTGGATCGGCGCGGCGCTGCTGTGGTACGCATCGCCGCACGGGGGCCCATTGCCGTGGATGGGCACGACGCCGGTACTGCCGTGGCGGCTGGATATGTTGTCCGCGGTCGCCGGCGCCGGCATTGTCGCGGTCGCCGTCTGCGGTATGCTGACGCTGTTGCGCGAGTATCAGCCGACGATTGCGGTGGCGGGTTCGGTGTTCTGTTCACTGGCGGTGTGCAGCGCGGCGATTCGGACGATGAGAGAGCCGCGGCATCTCATGCTGGCCATTCCGGCCGTGCTGTTGCTGGCGCTGGCGTGCGCGCGCTCTCTGTGGACGCGTCTGCCGGCGCGCGCAGCCAGACGTTCCGCGGCGGCAGCGTGTGCGATCGTGGCGCTCGCTCTCTTCTCGTAAACCCGCGGCGGCTGAAACTCGAATCGCGCGCAGGATCTGAAGCGCGGTTGTGCGGCGTGCGCGTGCGAGAATGCTCGTGACGGGTCCCTTCCTGCATGACGCGCATTCACAGAACTGTAATTGTGCTCGCACTGGCCGTGGCAATCCCGGCGTGCGCGGCGAACGATCCGGACGTGACGCCGGACGCGGGCGAGGTAGCGCGCGACGCCTTCAGTCCCATGGCCGTGGTGAACGCGGCCGCGGGCGCGGGATTCACTCAGCTCACCAACACGCCGAGCGAGTGGGGCCAGGGCGCGGAAGGGTACGGCCGCCGCATGGGATCGGGCTTCGCCACGCACCTGCTGCGGGTCGGCATCCAGTATCCGCTGGCGCGGCTGTTTCACGAGGAGTTCGGGTACCGGCCTTCCGGGAAGAAGGGATTCCGCGCGCGGTTCACTTACGCGCTGCTCTGCACGGTCTGGGCGCACCGGACGAATTCGGGCCAGCGGACCGTCTCGAAGAGCGAGCTGGGCGGCGCCATCGGCGCGGGACTGCTCTCGCGACTGTGGCAACCCGCGAGCACGCGCGCCATCTGGCACGGATTTGTCTCGGCCGGCATCACGCTGGCAGCCGACGCGGGGGGTAACGTGGCGCGCGAGTTCTGGCCGGAGATCCGGCACCGGCGCGGTTCCGCCAAACCCGCTCAACCGGCGGCCGCGGAGACTCCTCCAGCAAAGTGAGGGCAGGGCTACCGGCAGCCATGCGGACCGTGTTCTCCGGGAGCGCAGACGGAATAGCGGCGCCGCCGATCGTCGAAGCGCATCCGCAGCGCGCCTTCGCCGAACGTCGATACGTAGAGATAACCGTCGTCCCATTCGAGCCCGCTGAAGAGGAGAGGTACCGCGTTCGCACGGATGTTGGTCCAGTGCGCGCCAAGGTCACTGCTCAGGTACAGGCCCGAGCAACTGGCGGCCGCCAGCACACCCGGCTGCCATGGCGAGAAGGCGATGTCGTACATGAGCTGGTCGCACTCCCGGTAGGACGGCGCGTCGACGATGCCGGTGACGGCCCGGCTGAATGTCCGGCCGCCATCCGTACTGACAAACACGCCCGAGCCTGGCAGCCACATGAGAGCGCCGAACACGCCCACGGCGACGTGCTGTGAATTGAACGGATCAACGGTGATGGCAACGGGTGTTGGGTTGGCCCAGTTTTCGGGCACTGCAAAGCTGCTCTGTTCCCAGGTCGCCCCGCCATCGTGCGTGAAGTAGAGCGTGCCTCCCTTGTCGGGGACAGAGCTTCCGGCAAAGATGGTGAGCGAATCGGACGGATCGACAGCCACGGTTGTCGCCGTCCCCGGGATGGGCCAGCTCTCGAGGGCAAACGTCGCACCCCAGTCGGAGCTCTTGTAGAAGGCGCCGTCGCCGCCTGCGAGGTAGACCGCAGCCGGAGATTTGCGATCCACGGCGATCGCCCGGCTGCCGACAGTAGCCTGCAACGGACCGGGCCCGACCGAGTCTTTGAACGTCTGGCCGCCGTCAGTCGAGTACCGGAACAAGTAGTCCGAATAGTATGCATAAGAAGGGTCGCCGGAGTTAAACAACACCAGACCTCTTCCTTCAGCGGGGTATCCGTTCCAGATCTTGCCGTCATCAAAACTCTGAAGAACCGCAGCCCAGTCTGGTGTGGTGGCCATGATCGTGGGGCCGTGCGCGGTGATGCTGTACAGGATGGCGGTGTTGAGGTCGGTGTTCAGGGTGGACCAGGTGTTGCCGTGGTCCGGACTGAGATACAAGCCCTGTCCGGTCGCCAGAAGCAGGCGGCCCGACACTCCGCCGAAGTCGGGAGCAATGGTCAGAATACTCACGGGTATCGGAAGCTCCTGCCAGGTTACGCCTGCGTCCTTCGAGCGGAGTGTCCTTCCGTACTCGCCGACGAACACCATGTCGGGACCATCGGGGTCGATGGCCACCGACTGAACGAACCAGAAAGGGTAGCCTGTGGCCGGAGCCCAGGTTTGTCCTCCGTCCCGCGTGACGAAGAGATCGATGGACTCCACCACGTAGCAGATGTTGGGATTTGTCGGGTGGGCAGACAGCGAGGCTACTACGCCAGGAGACATTGGCGTGCTGGATATCCATTTATTGCCGGCGCTGGCGCGGACCATGACCGTTCCGTCCTGCAGTCCCATGTAGAGTCTGTCGCCGGAATTCGACAGCGCGGTGACTCCCGAGCCGGTCGCAGTGTCGATGCACCACGTGAGGCCGTGGTCGTCAGACTGCAGCAAGCCGAGAGTGGAGCCCGCGTAGAGTGTGTTGTCGGCCTGCACGAACGCGGTCACCGCTCCGACCTGCGACTCAACGCTCTCGCAGTAGTGAGGGCGCTTCCATTGCTCGCCGCCATTGGCGCTGCGGAAGATCCCGCCGCCCTGAGTTCCAGCTAGAACGACGTCGGGATCGTTTGGGTCTACCCACAGGGCCGTCACTGTCGGATCCCCCAGGCCATGGTTCATCTGCATCCAGGTGTTCCCGCCGTCGCGCGATTTGTAGACTCCGGTCTCATTGAGATGCCCGGCATACCCACTTCCTCCGCCGGCGTACATCTCGAGCGGGTTTGAGCGGTTCGCGGCGACGGCCACGATTTCTCCGGCGCCCGCCATGCCCCACGGTCCAATGCGCTCCCAGTGCGTGTGAAGCGGTTCGTAATTCACGGTGGCCGCGGCAATCTGCCCATCGGCGATATCGATGTTGCCGTTGCCCGCGTTAACGATTGGAACGTAGCTCCAGTCGGCGTTCGCGGTGACGATGGCGGCGGAAATCGAGTACGTGCCCGGGGCCAGGCCGCTCAGGATCGCGGTCACGATCAGCGATTGTGAGAAACCGTTGGGCCCGCTCACGGTCACCCGCGCGCGCGCTCCGGTGGGCAGGCCGTCAATGGTGACCACGAGTCCGGAGCCTGGCTGCGCACACAGAACGCCCAGCGAACCGAACAGAAGCATGAGAGCCGGGACGCGGGCAGTACGGCGACTTTGCACCCGCGCGAACGCACGAAACGTCCGAAAGGCGGCCATATGATGCGGTAATGCGGTGTCCGTTCATAGTATATTCTTGAACTCGGAGGAAAATTCCGGAGAGAATCCCGCGCCAGTCGCGGCAAATGGAAGTTCGCCGCGCCAAGGTTCGCAGCGGCGCTCCCATTCGCGGCCATGAGTGCGCGTCAGCAGACTTCCGGGTCCAGGTTCATGGCGGCTGACGCCTGGACCGTGGCCGCGATACTGGGGCTGAGCGCGGCGGCGGTGGTGCTGATGTGGACGAAGGTCCACTCGCTGATCTGGTTCGATCCCGCGTGGTGGCTGCAGGAGGTTTTCCGGTTCGCGCGCGGGCAGGTTCCGAATCGCGACTTCTGCTGGCAGTATCCTCCGCTGTCCATCTTTGTTGTTGGGCTCGCGCTGCGCTGGTTCGGTGAGCGGTTCGAAGTGGCGCAGGCGGCGATCGATCTTCTTTCGCTGGGCGTTGTCTTCGGATGCTACCTCTGGGCGCGCCGTCTGCTGCCGCGGAGCCTGCACCTGGTCTGCATCGCGCTGGTGATCGCGGTGGGCGCCACCACGCAGACCTATTTCAGCCTGTTCTCGTTTCTCACCTACGGCCCTTCGCTGCACGTGGCGGCGTGCGGGATTCTGTTGCTGATGCTGGGCGTGCTGCGGCACGTGTGCAGCGGCGTGGAGGACCGCGCGGCGTACTGGCTGACGGGCACGGGCGCGGCGATTTCGCTGACCAGCAAGCCGGAGGCAATTGTGGCGACGCTGGCGCTGTTCACGGTGCTGGCGGCGGCCGATCGCCTGGTGAGTTTCCGCAGCGCGAGCTGGCACGCCTGGATGGCGCACTACGCGAAGCTGGCGGTCCTGTGGTTCGTGCCGGGGATCGCGATCTACATTGCCGTGGGCGCGTGGGCCGGTTTCAGGGACACGCTCATGGGAGTGATCGGTTACGGACTGGGGAGCATGGCGTGTCCGTGGTGGCCAACAGGATTCGGGCTGCTCAGCGCCGCCTCCGCCCTGGGGCTGGCGGCCTTCGTCTTTGCGGCGGCCACGCTGGTGGAGCGCCGGCTCTGGGTCTCGCTGCTGGGTCAGCGGCGGTACGGGATGTTATGGGCTGCCGCAGTGGCGGGGCTCTGCGTCTGCGCGGTTCGCGAGGCGGTGTTCCACCACGAGCTGCTGCGGTCGGCGATGCCGGTTACCTCGAAGATCCGGGCGCTGCTGCCGGATCTGCTGGCGACCAGCGCGATCTTCCGGTCGGGCGAGTGGGCGATGATCGCGTACTGGATCTGGATTGTGGCGGGCGCGATTCGCGCGCGGGCGATCGAGAGGTGGAGGCTGGCAGTGCTGCTGGTGCTCACACTGCCGGTGTCGCTGAGTATCCGCAGCCTGTTCGGAACGCATATGTCGGGCCTGCCGGAGATTCCGGCGATCTCGTATCCCATCGTGCTGCTGCTTACGCCGTGGGTGCTGCTGCGAATGCTCTCCCTGCCGCATCGGCCAACGGAATCGGTGGCGGTGGAAGGAGCGCGGCGTCCGGTGGCGGTGGTGGGCGCGCTGGTGGCTGGCTATATCGCGGTGCGCATTGTGGGCGGCTGGCCCGATGTGCTTTCGCCGAGCCGCTACACGGCGATGGATACGATCGCCGGGACCATCCATGTGCGCGACTTCGACGACACGCGCAGGGTGTACGACTACGTGATGGCGCATACGACGCCAGCGGACCCGATTCTGGAGATTCCGTACGGCGGCGGCATCGGAGTGGCGACGGGACGGCCGAGTTACTCGTTCATAACGTTCTGGCAGGACATCCCCATGCCGGAGCGATACCAGGAGCGCGACCTGGAGATTATTCGCGCGCACCCGCCGCGGGTGATTGTCGCCGAAGATGAGGAGCACTTCGGGAGTAACTACGGGGTGAGGGGGTGCCACGGCTGCACGTTCCCGGAGATCTCATGGATGCCGGACCGTCTCTCCTGGCGGCCTGGTTATGTCTATCCTTCGATTCAATGGATTGAAGCGAACTACAAAACAGATGCGCGTGTGGGAAAATGGGTTCTACTGCTGCTGAAGTGAGCATGCAACGAGGGGAGCATGTGCGGGATCGCCGGCTTCCTGACCGTCGCACCAGGCGCCGGTTCGGAAGCACTACTGCACCGCATGGCCGAAGCGATTCGGCATCGCGGACCGGATGACCGCGGGTTCTATCGCGACTCGCACGCCTCACTTGCGCATCTTCGGCTGAGCATCGTCGATCTGGCGGGCGGACATCAGCCGATGTCCAGCGAATCGGGCTCGCTCTGGATCACCTACAACGGCGAGATCTTCAACCACGCGGAGATCCGGCCGGAACTGGAACGCGCCGGGCACGTCTACGCTTCGCGCTGCGACACCGAAACGATTCTGCACGCGTACGAGCAGCAGGGCCCGGATTGCGTGAAGCTGTTCCGCGGAATGTTCGCGTTCGCCATCTGGGATGCGGAGCAGAAGACGCTGTTCTGCGCGCGTGATCGCCTGGGCATCAAGCCGCTCTACTATTTCTGGGATGGCCGAACGTTCGCGTTCGCGTCCGAGATCAAGGCGCTGCTGGAGCATCCGGACATTTCGGCGCGCTTCGACGAAGCGGCGCTGGCGGACTATCTGGGCTTTGGCTACATCGGCGGGGAGCGGACGATGTTCCGCGGGATCCGGCAACTGATGCCGGGCCGTCACCTGCGGCTGAATCTGCGCGAGGCGAAGCCCGAGATCGAGGTTTGCCAGTACTGGGAGGTGCCGGAGCCAGGCGACGACCGCCAGGGATTCCGTGGCGCAACCGAAGCCGATTGGGCGGCGGAGACGCGCCGGCGGCTGGAAGAAACGGTGCGGATGCGGCTGATGAGCGACGTGCCGCTGGGCATGTTTCTTTCCGGCGGCGTGGATTCCAGCGCGATTGCGGCGCTCATTAAACGAAACGCGCCGGGCGCGGTGAAGACCTTCGCGGTCGGCTACAGCGAGGCGCAGTTCAGCGAATTGAGCTATGCGGCGCAGGTGGCGCGCACGCTGGGCACGGACCACCACGAAGTGCGCGTCGGCATGGGCGAGTTCTTCGACGCGCTGCCGAATCTGATCTGGCACGAAGACAAGCCGATCGCCTGGCCGTCGAGCGTGTCGCTTTACTTCGTTTCGAAGCTGGCGGCGGAGCAGGTGAAGGTGGTGCTGACCGGCGAGGGCAGCGATGAACTATTCGGCGGTTACGAGCGCTATCGCTGGAATCTGCTGAACCGGAAATACGCGCGCGTCTACGGCATCGTGCCGGGCGGACTGCGGCGGCGGATTCGCGAGAGCATCGCGACCACAAAGCTGCTGAACGGTTCGACGCGCCGGAAGATCGGACACACGTTCATCGGACGCGATAGCGGCATCGAATCGATGTTCCTCGACAACTTCTACTGTGCGTTCCCGGCCGCGGAGCTGCATGGGTTGCTGGGTCACGACGCGACGGGAGAGTACGACGGCTATCTGAGCTACTGGAACGCGCGTCCGAACGCGGCGCTGCTGCCGCGCATGCTGTACGCGGACCAGAAGACGTATCTGGTGGAGCTGCTCATGAAGCAGGACCGCATGAGCATGGCGGCGTCGATCGAGAGCCGTGTTCCATTCCTCGATCATCACTTCGTCGAACTCGCGATGAGCATTCCCGACGAGCTGAAGATTCGCGGCGGCACGCAGAAGTACATTCTGAAGAAGGCGGTGGAGCACCTGCTTCCGGCGGAGATCATTCACCGGAAGAAGATGGGTTTCCCGACGCCGCTGCGGCAATGGCTGATGGAGCCGCGCGCGGAATCGCTCATCGACAAATTGCATCTTTCCGACGGCCTGCTGGCCGAATGCGTGAACCGCCGCGAACTCGATGGCCTGATCGAACGGCATCGCAGCGGCGCGATCGACGCGACCGACCGGCTGTGGCGGCTGCTGAACCTGCAGATCTGGGGCGACATGTTCCTGACGGGCCGACGCGACCGCTGGCTCGCGCACGCTCCGAACGCCGGGGCAACTCCGAGCCGCGCATGAAGCTGCTTTGGGTGAAAGCGGACTTCCTGCATCCAACCGACCGCGGCGGACAGATTCGCACTCTCGAAATGCTGAAGCGGATGAAGCGGCGGCATGAGATTCACTACGTCGGGCTAAAGCGGGGCGACCCATCGCGTGCGGGTGAGTATTGCGCGCGGGCTTATGCGATCGAGTTCCGGGAAACGGCGAAGGACAGTCCGGCGTTCGCGGGCCAGCTTATCAAGGGGATGTTTTCGCGATTGCCGGTGGCGGTGAGCCGCTACCGGTCCGACGCGATGAAACGGCAGTTGGAGACGCTCGCGCGCGAGCAGCGCTTCGACGCGAAGGTGTGCGACTTTCTGTTTCCCGCGCCGAACGTGCCCGACCTCTCCGAGTGTGTGCTGTTCCAGCACAATGTGGAGGCAACCATCTGGAAACGGCACACGGAGAACGCGCGCAGTGCGCTTCATCGCTGGTACTTCCGGAAACAGGCGCGGCGCATGGAGGAATACGAGGGCGAAGTGTGCCGGGCGGTGAGGCGGGTTATCGCAGTGTCGGAGATCGACGCCGAGGAGATGCGCAGGACCTATCGCGCGGCGCGCGTGGATGCCATTCCGACGGGCGTGGATGTGGATTGGTTCACGCCGTCGGGAGCGGTTGGCCGGTTCGCCGATCTGGTGTTCATCGGCTCGATGGACTGGATGCCAAACATCGATGGCGCATTATGGTTTGCGCGTGATATCCTGCCCCTGATCCGAAAACGCAAGCCCGATTGCTCCGTGGTCTTTGCCGGACGCCGGCCGGGCCACACTCTGCTGGAACTGGCGCGAGAAGATTCGCGGATTCAGGTGACTGGAACCGTGCCTGACGTGCGGCCTTATTTGTGGGGCGCGACTGCATCGATTGTGCCGCTCCGCATCGGCGGCGGAACACGTCTGAAGATCTTCGAATCGATGGCGGCGGGCGTGCCTGTAATTTCCACGAAGATCGGCGCGGAGGGTCTGCCGGTGGAGCCGGACTCGCAAATCCTGATTGCCGACGAACCGGCGGCGTTCGCGGAGTTCTGTGTCCGGCTGATGGAGGATGTGGCCGCCCGCACGCGGATGGCGCTGGCGGCGCGCGAACTGGTGGCGTCGCGCTTCTCGTGGGAAGCCGTATCGGTGGAGTTCGAGCGATTGCTGCTCTCATGAAGCACCTGCTGATTCTCGGCGGAACGATCGCAGTGCTGTTCGTGCTGGCGCGTGGGACGGTGATCCCCGGCCCGTACACGTACGACGAGCCCGACTACATATACGCGGCGTCGCTCGGCGTTGCGGCGAACGCATTCGATTCGCCGACCATTCCTTTGCGCGAGTTTCTGCGGATCGGACTGAATCGCGGGCGCGATGCATCGGCGCGGACGGAGCTTTCGGAGGCGATTCGCGACAAGGGCGACGTGGTCTTCTACCGGCACTGGCACGGGCCGCTGTACTCGTACTGGCTGATGCTGGTGCGGCGGTTCCGGCCGGGTGAGCTGACCGCGCGGACGTGGAACCTGGCGTTCCCGATCATCGCCATGGTGCTGATCTACTTCGGCGCATTGTGGGTGCTGCCCGGCGCGGCGGGGCGGACGGCGGCGGTTGTGTGCGGCGCGCTCTACCTGTGGGGCTATCCGGTGGTGAGAAGCACGGAGCTGGGACCGCATCAGCTTTTCACGCTGAGCGCCGCGGTGGCGCTGGTTTTGCTCGCGAAGATGATGACGGGGCCAGCGGAAGAGGCGCGGCGATGCTGGTACGGCGCGGTGATCGCCTCGGCCATCGCGTTCTGCCTGCTGGAGGTGGCGTTCGCGCTGATACTGACCGCCGCGATTTGCGGGCATCTGGTGCGCGAGCGGCTACGGCCGGGCCTCGGACTTGGCGCGAAGTCGATCGGATTGTTCGCGGGCACGGTGCTGGTGGTGTGGCCGGGGGCGGTGTTCAGGTTTTCGTGGGTGAAGGCGTATCTGTTCATGGCGTATCTCGCGGTTTTCCGGCGGAACGCGTGGGGCGCGGGCGCGACGATTGCGGGAACATGGTGGTTAAGATTTGTTCAATCGCCGATCCCGTGGATTCTGGCCGCCGCGGGGCTGGTCTACCTGGTGCGGCGGCGGCGCGAAGCTTCGGTGCTGACGCCGTTCGCCGTCTTCACGCTGCTGATGGCCGCCGCGATTTTCACGGTGAGGACCAACATGGCGCGGTACGCGCTTCCGGTATGGCCGGGAGCGGTGCTGCTGGCGGGATTTGCCGCGGGGCTGGCGATGGCGAAATGGCGAACCATGGCGCGAGTTGCGGCCACAGGACTATTGTGTGCGGCGATGCTGGCGACTACGTGGCCGAGCGTGCGAGCGAACCTGCCTCGGCTGGATACACGGGTTGTATCGATGCTGGCGCTGGTGCGGGAGCGGCATCTGGAGCAGGCGCGGATGCTGGCGCCGCACTCGGACGTGCCGATGCTACATTACTACTTCCCGCGCGCAAAGCTGATGCAGTACGCCGACGACGCCGCGGTTCCCGATCCAGTCGGGGTGAACGTGGATGGCGTCATCGACCGCAGCAATCCGGCGCGATGGCTGCCGGCGCGCGAGGTCCGCTGAGGGTGTATGAGCAGCGCCGCGAAGATTCCCGTTCTGCTGATGGCGCGCGAGCTGCACCTTGGAGGCAGCGAACGGCAGATGACGGAAACCGCGCTGAATCTCGATCCGGCGGCGTTTGCGGTGCACGTTGGCTGCTTTCGTCCGGCGGGCATGCGCGGCGACGAACTACGCGAGGCCGGGGTCAACGTGGTTCAGTTTCCGGTCTATTCGTATCGCTCGCCGGCGGCGGTATCACAGGCGATGCGGCTTGCGAGGTACATTCGCGGGCAGGGCATCCGGATTGTACACACGTGGGACTATCCGCTGAACGTTTATGCGATCCCAATTGCGCGCGCGATGACAGGGGCAGTGGCGATCTCCAGCCAGCGTTCGCATCGCGAGCTGATTCCGCCGGGCTACAGACGCCTGGTGGCGCTGGCGGACCGGATGTCGCACGCGGTGCTGGCGAACTGCGAGTATGTGCGGCGGCACCTTATGGAGGAACGCGTGCCCGAGCGAAAGATTCGCGTCTGCTACAACGGCATCGACCTCGACCGTTTCCAGCGGCGGACGGAGGCAGATCATCCTCTGACGATTGGCGTGGTATGCGCGCTTCGTCCCGAGAAGGATCTGGCGACGCTGATTCGCGCGTTCGCGGCGGTTCACGATGCGGCGCGCGGCCTGAAGCTGGTGGTGGTGGGCAGCGGCACCGAACTGGAGGGACTGCAGCGGCTGGCGAGCGAAACGGGCGTTGCGGAACGATGCCACTTCGAGCCAGCCACGGCCGCTGTGCCGGAATGGCTCAGCAGGATTGATCTCTTCGTGCTTCCCTCGCGCACTGAAGCGCTCTCGAATTCGGTGATGGAGGCGATGGCGTGCAGGTGCTGTGTTGTCGCGTCGGAGGTGGGAGGCAACCCGGAACTGGTGCGTCACGGCGAGACGGGTCTGCTGTTTCCTGCGGGCGACGTGCAGGCGCTCGCGCAGGCATTGCGGACGCTGATCGACGATGCGGCGCTGCGAGCGCGTCTGGCAGCGGCGGGAGAGCAATTCATCCGATCCGGATTTGGCGTGGCGGCGGCGGCCGCGCGCATGAGCGAGATCTACGCGCAGCTCCTCGACAAGGCGCACCCGCCGGTACAATAGTCGCTTGAACAAGATCCGGCTGGCCTACCTGGTAAGTCAGTACCCGACGATCACGCACACGTTCATCCTTCGCGAAATCCGGAGTCTGCGCGACCGCGGCTTCGAC
>Ga0335082_10004143_pt1 | contig 15774 bp, 12 predicted proteins | sample Lox_Sample_41_FD_206718 | JGI IMG/M metagenome (GOLD analysis project Ga0335082, IMG submission 206718) | Soil microbial communities from Loxahatchee National Wildlife Refuge, Florida, United States - Lox_Sample_4.1 | ecosystem: Environmental > Terrestrial > Soil > Wetlands | place: USA...
ACCAGCACCGCCACCCACACCCCGACCGACACCCCAACGGCGACACCGACGCAAACCCCAACCGATACCCCGACGAGCACGCCGACGCAGACGCCGACCAGCACCGCCACCCAAACCCCAACCGACACGCCGACGAGCACGCCGACCCAGACGCCGACCGACACCCCAACGGCGACACCGACTCAAACCCCAACCAACACACCAACGAGCACCCCGACGCAGACGCCGACGAGCACATCGACACCGACATCAACGCCCACATCGACCCCTACCCCGACGCAAGTAGCCGCTATCGGCAACTACGTGTGGGTCGATGAGAATGGCGACGGTCTGCAGGATGCCGGCGAACCCGGCCTACCGAACATCATTGTGCAGCTGTGGGATGCGACCCATACGACCCTACTGGCAACGACGATCACGGATGCTCATGGCGGGTATCTGTTCTCTGACCTCACCCCTGGCACCTACCAGGTGGACATCGACACCACGAGCCTGCCAGCCGGTCTGACGCAGACGACGCATCCGGTACTGGCAGGAGCGGATTTCGGTAATCAGACCGCCTCGTATACCGTCACGGTCGGCGCTGGTGAGCAGAATCTCACGGCCGACTTCGGCTTCAACTGGCAGCCACCGCTGAACACTGACACGCCACCCGCCGGCGCGCTGGGCGCGATCGGCGATCGGGTATGGGTGGACGTCAACGGCGACGGCGCACAACAGCCGAATGAGATCGGCGTCGCCGGCGTACAAGTCGACCTGTTCGGACCGGGGTCGGACGGCCTCTTCGGCACCCCCGACGACGTCCTCCTGTCGACCACGACGACCAACGACAACGGGAACTACATTTTCGAGAACCTTCCCGCGGGAGCGTACGTCGTCAAGATCGACGCCACCAACTTCACCGCCGGCGGCCCCTTGTCAGGCTACACGCAAACGGGTGATGCGGACGAGTTCGGACTACCCGCAACGGCTCCGGACAACATGACGACCACGCCCGTCGTGCTCCAGCCTGGCGACGTATTCCTCAACGCCGATTTTGGATACCAACCGCCGGCCAACACCACAGGCAGCATCGGGGACCTGGTGTGGTTCGACGCCGACGCCTCGGGAACACCTGAACCCATGGACGCCGGCGAGTACGGCATCGCCGGCGTGACCGTCGCGCTGATCAAGGACACGAACGGCAACGGCGTCTTCGATGGCGGCGAGCCGATCATTGCGACCACCACAACCGACGCGAGTGGCCGGTACTTGTTCTCCGGTCTCCCCCTCGATGACGGCGACGGCGATGCGGACTACATCGTCTGGGTGAACGATACCAATAACGTCCTTGGCAACTTGAAAGCCACATTTGACGCCGACGGGATCGGAACCCCCGATATCAGTGCCACGGCACTGAGCGCGGGCATGCCGAACGACCTCGATCAAGACTTCAGCTACACGGCGCCGAGCCAGCACGTCGGCGAGGGCCTCATCGGCGACACCATCTTCTTGGACGCGAACCGCAACGGCTCGCAGGACACCGGGGAATCCGGAATCCAAGGTGTTGTGGTCGAATTGTACGACGCCAGCGGCACCACCCTGCTCGCCACGACCACGACCGATGCCAACGGCCACTACTACTTCGGCGGCCTCAATCCGACACAAAAGTACACGGTGGTGGTGGCCCCGAGTAACTTCGGCCCGGGAGCGGTGCTCGAAGGCATGGACAACACCGCGGATGCAGACGGCGGATTCGACAGCCAGTCCATGGTCAACCTGGCAACCTCCGCCAACGGCATCAACCTCGATCAGGATTTCGGCTACGCCGCGCCTGCCGACTCATCCGGTCGCATCGGCAACCTGATCTGGAACGACGTGAACGCGAACGGCGTATACGAGCCGCTCTTGGGCGAATCGTTGATCGCGGGCGTAACCGTCGATCTCTATCGCGACCTCAACGGCAACGGCCAGATCGACGCGGGTGAGCCGCGCATCGCGACCACGGTCACCAGCGGCACCACCGGAACTGTTGGGAGCGACGTCGGCAACTACCTCTTCAGCGGCCTCCCCATCACCGATAACGGCGTCGGCGCTCCCGGCGCGGACTACGTCGTCAACGTGACCGACGTCAACGGCGTACTGGCCGGCTACTGGCACTCTCTCGGAACGAGCGGAGCCACCAACAACAGTCAGCTCGACCCCTACCCGCTGTCGATCAGCACGGCAAGCCCGGACAACATCACGGCGGACTTCGGGTACTATGTCCTCCCGGCAGCGCTCGGGAACTTTGTCTGGTTCGATCAAGACGGCAATGGCCGTCAAGATGCCGGAGAGCCCGGAATTCCGGGCGTCCTAGTCACGCTGACGATCACTCACCCCAATGGCGACGTGATCGTCCTGAAAACAGAAACCGCCAGCGATGGCTCATACAGCTTCGGCAACCTCTTGCTCGACGAAGACTTCAACGGCGTGACGCCGCCAGAGCCGACCTTCGTCATTTCTGTCGCAACGCCCGCCGGATTCGTTCCGACGACCGTGCACGCCCTCGGCACCGATTTCAAGAATGACTCAGACGATCACACCGGTCAGAGCGCAACAGTCATCAAGGGCGAGACCGACACGACATTGCAGTCCAACCCCGAAGACGAACCCGCGAATGCATCGTACGACTTTGGCTATGCGCCGCCGCCGACGCCAACCCCGACCGACACGCCGACGGAGACACCGACTCTGACCCCGACGGAGACGCCTACATCGACGCCGACGCAGACCCCCACCCTGACTCCGACTAGTACCGCGACTTCGACTGCGACGGAGACGCCTACACAAACGCCGACACGTACCCCCACGTCCACCCCCACTCAAACACCGACCAGCACGGCTACGTCCACGCCGACGGGCACACCGACCCTGACACCGACGTCAACACCGACTCAGACCCCAACCAGCACCGCAACTCAGACACCAACATCGACGCCGACGCGCACCCCAACCAACAGCCCGACGCAGACGCCGACCAACACCTCCACCGCCACCTCGACGCCGACTCAGACACCAACCCTGACGCCAACGAACACCCCGACGTCGACACCGACCCTGACCCCAACCAGCACCCCAACCCTGACGCCGACACGTACCCCGACTAACAGCCCGACGCAGACGCCGACGAACACCTCCACCGCCACCTCGACGCCGACGCAGACGCCAACCCAGACCCCAACGAACACCCCGACGTCGACACCGACCCTGACCCCAACCAGCACCCCAACCCTGACGCCGACGCGCACCCCAACCAACAGCCCGACGCAGACGCCGACGAACACCTCCACCGCCACCTCGACACCGACCCTGACGCCGACGCGCACCCCGACCAGCAGCCCGACGCGGACGCCCACCAATACGTCCACCGTCACCTCGACCCCAACCCTGACGCCAACCGCTACCCCAACACGCACGCCGACCGGTGAGATCTGTGTCGCCGGCACACCGACGCGCGTCCCGACTCCGTCCTACACACCCTCCAGCGGCTTCTGCGCCACGCAACCCTCGACGAGCGTCCTGTCCGCCATCGTCACCACGAACACCGACACCTCGGTGGCCGTGTTCACCAACACCTCGAGCACCTGCAGCTATCCGATCGCCTTCGCGATCTACAAGAAGTTCGACGAGAACATCGATAACCAGGAGATCTTCGACTACGAGGTTGCGGTGATCGGGCCGAACAGCACCCTGACCCTCACCGTCACCAACCCACCGTGCATGTTCCAGTCGGACGCCGTCTACGGCGACGTTCTGTTCTCATTCGCCGGCAGCGTGCGCTACGACACGCGCAAGCTCGACTACTTCCAGGGCACCGGGACCAACTACTGCACCCTGCACTGCCTCGCCACACCAACGAGCACGCCGACAAGCACGCCGACGAGTACCCCGACGCTCACGGCGACCAGCACCTCGACGAATACGACCACCGCGACACCGACCAGCACCCCAAGCCAGACCCCGACTCGGACTGGCACGGTGACGAACACCGCCACCCCATCCACGACGCCGACGAGAACCCCAACGTCGTCGCCAACGTCCACACAGACACCGACAAACACTCCAACGCTGACGGCGACGCTGACTCCGACGCAAACCCCGAGCAGCACACCGACACGGACACCGACGCTTACACCGACGACCACCCCGACACAGACCTCGATCAGCACCGTCACGAGCACGTCGACGCCGACGCGTACCCCAACCAACAGCCCAACCCAGACGCCGACCAATACTTCGACCACCACCTCGACGCCGAAGCAGACCGCGACCCTGACCCCGGCGAACACGCCGACGTCAACAGCGACTCAGACCGCAACCAGCACGCCGACCCAAACACCGACCCAAACGCCATCAAGCACGGCTACGGCAACGCCGACTGCAGCGTCGACCGGTACGTCGACTCGCACGCCGACCCGTACCCCGACGAGCACTCCCACGCAGACGCCGACGAACACGTCCACTGCGACTCGGACGCCGACGCAAACCGCGACGCGCACCGCTACCAACACCCCAACCCTGACACCGACCGCCACACCTACACGCACACCGACCGGTGAATTCTGCATCGCCGGCACGCCGACGCGCGTCCCGACACCGGCCTACACGCCATCCAGCAGCGGCTGCGCCACGCAACCCTCGACGAGCGTCCTGTCCGCCGTCGTCACCACGAACACCGACACCTCGGTGGCCGTGGTCACCAACACCTCGAGCACCTGCAGCTATCCGATCGCCTACGCGATGTACAAGAAGTTCGACGAAAACATCGATAACCAGGAGATCTTCGACTACGAGGTTGCGGTGATCGGGCCGAACAGCACCCTGACCCTCACCGTCACCAACCCACCGTGCATGTTCCAATCGGACGCCGTCTACGGCGACGTCCTGTTTTCGTTCGCCGGCGGCGTGCGTTACGACACACGCAAGCTCGACTACTTCCAGGGCACCGGGACCAACTACTGCACCCTGCACTGCCTCGCCACACCGACGAGCACCCCGACGCAAACGGCGACCAGTACCCCAACGAGCACGCCGACCAAGCCGGCAGGCACAGCGACGTACACGCCGACGAAGACCATGACGCCGACCTCCACCGGCACACCGACGCGTACGCCAACGGCCACGCCGACGCCCACACCGACGGCGACACCGAAGCCGATGTGCTACCTGATCAAGAGCCCCGGCTTCTGGAAGAACTACAGCAGCAGCATGAGCTATTCGGAGTTCACCTCGATCCTCAACGCCACCCCCGACTACTCCTCGATCAGCGTCTTGACGGCGTTGCGCATCCTCGGCAGTAGCACCGACAGCTACCACAAGCTCCTGCTCTCCGCGGAGCTGAACGCGGCGTGGAACGGCGACCTGATCAACACCGGCCCCGGCGGCGCACTCGGCCTGGCAACCTACTGGAACTCCGCCTACCCGAGCAGCTCGCTCAACGGCATGAGTGTGGATGCCATCAATCACCTCGCCTACAGTACCGCCCCGTCAAACGCAGGCGATGATTTGAACGCCTACCTGGACTACGTGGGGAGTAGCGGAGAGGGCGACACCGGCAGCGCGTGCGACGTGACCTCGTGAGCCCTGAGCGATTTGTCTTGCACGGCTCAAACGTGTAAAAGGCCGAGGTGCTGCGCGGGAAACCCGGCAAGCGCAAATCCTGGTTGCAGTCGGAGGAGGAGGAAATGCTGATGAGCGCGAGACTCTACCATATCGTGGTTGCCGCTGGCCTCTGCACGCTGGTGTGCGCCGCGACGGCGACTCCGGCGCCAGCGGTCTTGATCGACGACTTCCAGGAGGCCACCAACACCAAGTCAATCCCACCGACCCAGGTCACCGAGACAGTCCAGGGCTCCAGTACGTCGGCGACGGACACCGGTCTACCGGGCGTCGTCGGTGGCGTACGCACCGTCGTCGTGAGCGCTAGCCTCATCGGTGACCCGAGCGAATACGTCAACGCCGGCGTCGACACGTTCAGCACCGCGATTTGTTACAACTCCACCGACAACGCCGACGGAAGCGTGGCGCTGATCTACGACAAGGGCGGGCTGGGGCTCGACTTGGATCTGTCTGAGGAGAGCGGCCTCCTCCTCATCCCTCTTGGGGTAGACCCGGGCTCAGGCACCGGGGAAATCTCCTATACGCTCACCTTGGAGGACAGCGTGCACAACGTGGTGTCCTCCAGCATCACCAACACCGAAGTCTGTATCGGCACGTCGTGCCACCCGATCCACATCCCCTTCGCCAATTTCCTCGGCATCGACCTCCGGCACCTCTTCCGCGTCACCCTCACCATAGACCCCAGTCCTGCCGCCGACGTCGCTCTCGCTACCGTCGTCACGTACGGTTCGCACCTGGGGACGCCGCTGCTGTCGCCCGGTCTCCTCGGCATGCTCGTGGCGATCTTGGCCGGCGTCGGCCTGGTGGACCAGTTGCGCAGACGGGCCACCCGCAACTAGGGAAAGACCGCAAACAGATCGCTCAGGTCGGCGGCGTTGACCGCGTCACCGAGGAGTGGGCTGACGCCGAAGACCACCTCGATCGTGCGCAGCGTCGAGCTGTGCGTGTAGTGCGTCGCGTTCGAGTAGCCGGTCTTTCCGAGCGGCGAGAGGACGATCATGCCGATCGGCCCGTCACCCGTGCGCGCCTCGTCCCAGGTGATGAAGAGCGCTCCGTTGTTCTGGTAGGCCGTTGAGGCGAGAATCCTCGGCACCGCGGTCGACAGCCACGTGTCCCCCTGGGCGATCCGGTCGTTCAGCGGCGCACAGGCATCGTGCATGTCGTTGCACAGGTTCGGCGTGATGAAGTTGTACCGCGCCACCGTGCCACTCAGCAGATCGGCCGGCAGCTCGCTGTACGGCCGCACGTGCGCGATGCAGTAGGCGGAGTACGAATCGTTCTGGTTGGTGACGTCGTCGAAGAAGACCATCGGGTTGTGCTTGGGCGCATACAACCCCTGATTGCTCAGCGGGCACACGGTACCGCTGCTGTCCTCCTGATACGACTTCCACGACACGCCCGCGGCATTGAGCAGCGTCACCAGGTGGGTGAGCGTGCTCTGGTGATTCTGCAAGGGGCCTTGATCGTCGGCGATGCCGAAGCTGGTCCCCGCCTCCAGCCACAGATAGTTGGGCTCGCTCGGATGGATGCCGGGCGGATTGTAGAACTGGGTGGCGTAGGCGCCCATCGGCAGCAGCGTGTTGTTGATGTATGGCGCCGCGGGGCTGTTCTGGATATCCGCCCAATCATGATTCTCCATCACAATGATGAAGACGGTCTGGATGGCGGATGGACAGGCTCCGCTGCACGCCGTCGCGGTGGACGTGGGCGGCGGCGGCACTGGCGTCGGCGTCGCCGCGCATCCCGCCGTCGTGCACGCGTCGCAGCAGCTCTGCCAGGCGCCAATGCAGGCGGTCCCGCCCGGCGGCGCAACGCACCGGCTCGCGTCGCGCTGGATCCGATAGCGCGTCGTACCAGCTGTCGTCGTGCGGCAGCAGGACACCGCGCCCGGCCGCCCGCAGGTGGATCGCATCGCACAACGCTGCACCATCCGTTTGCATCGCCGCGGCAGCCGGCCATTGCCCGCCCGGGTGTTGACGACGTGCGTGGCGCAGCGCACGTAGTCGCGATGGCTCGTCGCGTCGCTGCAACCGCAACTGGCCGCGACGTCGGCACGGGCCGCGGCCACAGTTGCCGCATCCGCGCCGGCTGGATCACAGCGGACAGCTGCTGAGGTGGTGCTACGCCCCGCGACAACCACGAGGAGAAACGCGAGGAGGAAGCACCGACCCACTTCAGCCCTCCGGCAGAGCACTGCCGTAGGGTATCTGCTCCGAGAAAGCAACTCGACTGCGAGCCCGCCGGGCTCACATGATGCCGAGCTCGAGCTTCGCCGCCTCGGACATCATCTGCTGGTTCCACGGGGGATCGAACACGACATCCACGTCAGCTTCCGCCACTCCCGGCAGCGCTTCGATGCGTCGCTTGGCATCGTCGGCGATGACCTGTCCCATGCCGCAGCCCGGTGCGGTCAGGGTCATCGTGACTTGCACCCGGCTGCCTCCGGACGGGAGCGGCTCGACCCGTAGGTCGTACACCAAACCGAGCTCAACGATGTTCACCGGGATCTCCGGATCGTAGACGTTCCGCAGTTGATCCCAGATGAGTTGCTCCTCGACCGGACCACTCGGGCTCGCGACCGCAGCCGTCGCCTCGGCGGGCGCCGCCGTGGCCGGCGTCTCGCCGATCACGTCGGCATCGGCACCAGCGATGCGGTAGAGCCCGCCAAGCGTCGGCAGTTGTACGGTGTACGTGTCTCCCAGCGCCTGCGTGACCACCGCCGGCGTCCCCGCCGGAATGCGCACGGTGTTCCCATCGGGGATTTGCACCGCGTCACACTCGCGCGTGGTGATGACTTCCTTGTACGGCATCGTGGCCTCCCTACTCCGTCGACACCGGCGTCGCCCGCTTCTCCAGCGCCGCTCGCAACGTGTGCCACGCCAGCGTCGCGCACTTGACGCGCGCCGGGAACTCGCTGACGCCGGCGAAGACCGCCAGCTTGCCCAGCCCCGCGGCCTGCGACGCCGCCCCCGGGGCGCCGGTCACCAAACCGTGGAAGCGCTCGAACAGCTGTTCCACTTCGTCCCGTGACTTTCCCTTCAACACCTCGGTCATCACCGACGCGGAGGCCGTGGAGATCGCGCACCCGGAGCCCTGGAAGGTTACGTCCTTCACCACGCCGTCTTCGAAATCGATGTACACGGTCACCGTGTCACCGCACAGCGGGTTGTACCCCTCGGCGACGCACGCGCGGGAGTCCAGGGCACGGAAGTTCCGCGGCCGCTTGCTGTGCTCGAGGATGACTTCCTGGTAGAGGTCCCGCAGCTCACCGCTCACGCGAACACCTCCAACACGGTCTGGATGCCGGCCACCAGCGCGTCGATCTCCTGCTTGGTGTTGTAGAACGCAAACGACGCGCGCGTGGTCGCCGGCACGCGGAAGCGCTGCATCACCGGCTGCGCGCAATGATGGCCGGCGCGCACCGCGATGCCTTCGCGATCGAGGATCGTGCCGACGTCATGCGGATGGATGCCGGCGATGAGGAACGAGATGACGCTCGCCTTCTGCTTGGCCGTGCCGATGATGCGAACCTCGGGGATCGCGCGCAGTCGTTGGGTCGCATACGTGAGCAGCTCATGCTCGTGCGTCGCGATCGCCGCAGCTCCGATCGCGTTCACGTAGTCGATCGCCGCGCCGAGACCGATGACGCCGGTGATGTTGGGCGTCCCCGCCTCGAACTTGTAGGGGATCTCCTTGTAAAAGGTCTTGTCGAAGGTGACCACGCTGATCATCTCGCCGCCGCCTTGGTACGGCGGCATCTTCTCGAGATGCGCCGCCTTGCCATACAGCACGCCCACCCCCGACGGGCCGAAGAGCTTGTGACCGGAGAAGGCGTAGAAGTCGCAATCGAGGGCTTGCACGTCGATCGCCAGGTGGGGGACCGCTTGGGCGCCGTCGAGGAGGACCGGCACGTTGTGCCGGTGCGCCATCTCGATCATCTCACGCACCGGGTTGATGGTGCCCAGGGCGTTGGACACGTGCACCAGGCTGACCAGCTTGGTGCGCGGGCCGAGCATCGCCGCATACTCGTCGAGCAGCAGCTCCCCGTCGTCGTTCATCGGCACGACGCGCAGGGTCGCGCCGCGTTCCTGGCATACCAACTGCCACGGGACGATGTTCGAGTGATGCTCCATGGCCGAGACGATAACTTCGTCGCCGAGCATCAGCGTGCTGCGGCCGTAGCTGTGTGCCACCAGATTGATGGCCTCGGTGGTGCCGCGAACGAAGACGATCTCGCGGGCCTCGGCGGCGTTGAGGAACCGTTGCACCTTGCCGCGCGCCGCCTCGAAGCGATCGGTCGCCTGCTGACTGAGGGCGTAGACACCGCGGTGGATGTTGGCGTACTGCTCGGCGTCGAAGCGCGCCACGCTGTCGATCACCGCGCGCGGCTTCTGCGCCGACGCGGCGCTGTCGAGATACACCAGCGGCTTGCCGTGCATCTGCTGCCGCAGAATGGGAAAGTCCTGACGGATCCGTTCGACGTCGAGGGACGTCCGCGTCGGAGGATCGGTTCGGCCCAGGGCTCGAGCACTCTGCACACTGCTCATCGTGGGACCTCGGTCTGCAGGTTGTCGCTGAAACGGGCCGCCAGCGCCTCCTCCAACCGCGCGCGCACCGCTGCCGCCGGCATGCGCCCGATCAACTCGGCGGCGAAGGCGTGGATGAGCAGCGTGCGGGCGACGTCCGCGTCGATGCCGCGCGAGCGCAGGTAAAAGATGGCATCCTCGTCGAGCCGCCCGATCGTTGCTCCGTGACTGCACTTCACGTCGTCCGCGAAGATCTCCAACTGCGGCTTGGTATTGATGACCGCCTCGTCCGACAGCAGCAGGTTCTTGTTGCTCTGGCTGGCGTCGCTGTGTTGCGCATCCGGCCGCACGAACACCTTGCCGTTGAACACGCCGGTGGCGCGGCCGTCGAGGATCCCCTTGTAGACCTCACGGCTGGTCCCGTGCGGCTCGCGGTGATCGATGCAGGTGTGATGGTCGACGTGCTGCCGTCCGCCCGCCAGGTACAGGCCGTCCAGCGTGCACTGCGCGCCGGTCGCCGCCAGCGTGACGTTGACGGCGGTGCGCACCAGCGCGCCGCCGAGGGAGACGACATACGAGTGGAAGCGGCTGTCCTGCGCCTGCTGCGCTTCGACGGTCGCCACATGGAATGCCGCCGCTCCTTCGCGCTGCAGCTTGTAATGCGTCACCGCGGCGTTCGGTCCGACGACGACTTCGGTGACCGCGTTGGTGAGGTACGACTCGTCAGGGATCCCGGCGCTGCTCTCCACCACCGTCACGGCGCTGCTCTCCTCCGCTACGATGAGTGACCGCGGGTGCGCGACGGTCGCCGCCCCTGCGGTCGCCAGGAACAACAGATGAATCGGCATCTCCAGCTGCAGGCCCTTCGGGACGTGGATCAGCGCTCCGTCGCGCAGGAAGGCCGTGTTGAGGGCGGTGAAGCTCTGCGCCTCGTAGGCCGCATAACGTCCGAGATGTGCATCGAGGAGGTCAGGCACCGCCGCGGACGCGGCTGCCAGGTTCATCACCACGACGCCCGCCGGCAGCGTCGCCAGCGTGGACAGGGTGGGCGCGAAACGACCGTTGACGAACACCAGCTCACAGGCCACGCCGAGCTGCAGGGGCGCGATCGTTTGGCGCGTCACCTGCGGCGGCGCGCCATTGGCGAGCCGGAACGGCGTGGCGGCGATCGGTGCCACGTCGGTGTACTTCCAGTCCTCGAGGTGGGTGCTGGGGAAGCCCAGGTCCGCGAACCGCTCCATGGCTGACTGCCGCGCGGCGCGAAGGCGCGCCGGCAGCGTGCCGTCGAGCTGGCGGAAATCGGTGCGATAGGTGTCGATCATGCTCATGGACATCAGGCGCTGACCCTCACGCCGCGGCGTCGGAGCTGCGCTCGAACTCGGCATAGCCTTTGGCTTCGAGCTCCAAGGCGATGCTGCGGTCACCCGACTTGGCGATGCGCCCGTCGACCAGCACGTGCACGATGTCCGGCACCAGGTAATTGAGCAGGCGCTGGTAGTGGGTGACCACGATCACGGCGTGCGCTTCGTTGCGCAGGGCGTTGACCCCGTCGGCAACGATCCGCAGCGCGTCGATGTCCAACCCCGAATCGGTTTCGTCGAGCACGGCGAGCTTGGGATCGAGCACCGCCATCTGCAGAATCTCGTTGCGCTTCTTCTCGCCGCCGGAGAAGCCTTCGTTGACCGGACGATTCATCAAGGCCTGGTCCATGTCGACGAACTTCATCTTCTCCTTGAGCAAGGCGAGGAAATCCATCGCATCGAGCGGCTCCAACCCCTGGTGCTTGCGCACGGCGTTGAGCGCGGTGCGCAGGAAGTACGTATTGCTGACGCCGGGAATTTCGACGGGGTACTGGAAGGCGAGGAAGATACCTTCGCGCGCCCGCACCTCGGGGGACATGGCGAGCAGGTCCTTGCCTTCATAGCGCACCTCGCCGGCGGTGACCGTGTAGCCCTCGCGGCCGGCGAGCACATGCGCCAGCGTGCTCTTGCCGGACCCGTTCGGCCCCATGATGGCGTGCACCTCGCCGCGGCGCACGGTGAGGTTGATGCCGCGCAGGATTTCCGTTCCGCCGACGGTGGCGTGCAGGTTCTTGATCTCCAGAATCGGTGTGCTCATTTCATCTCATCCTTCGTGTTCATGACTCACGGGAGCTCACCCGACGCTGCCTTCGAGGCTGACGCCGAGCAGCTTCTGCGCCTCGACGGCGAACTCCATCGGCAGCTCGCGGAAGACCTGGCGGCAGAAGCCGTTGACGATCATCGACACGGCGTCTTCGGGCGAGATCCCCCGTTGCGTGCAGTAGAAGAGCTGGTCGTCGCCGATCTTCGAGGTCGTCGCCTCGTGCTCGACCTGGGCGCTGCTGTTGCGCACCTCCATGTACGGAAAGGTGTGGGCGCCGCACTTGTCGCCGATCAGCAGGGAGTCGCACTGCGTGTAGTTGCGCGCCCCGGTGGCCCCCTTCGTCACCCGCACCAGGCCACGATAGCTGTTCTGCCCGTGCCCGGCGGAGATCGCCTTCGAGAGAATCGTGCTGCGCGTGTTCTTGCCCAGGTGGATCATCTTGGTGCCGGTGTCGGCCTGTTGGTGATTGTTGGTCAGTGCCACCGAGTAGAACTCACCGACGGAGTTGTCGCCCTTGAGGATGACGCCCGGGTACTTCCAGGTGATGGCCGAGCCCGTCTCCACCTGCGTCCAGGAGATCTTCGAGTTGGCACCGAGACAGATGCCGCGCTTGGTGACGAAGTTGTAGATGCCGCCCTTGCCGTTCTTGTCGCCCGGGTACCAGTTTTGCACCGTGGAATACTTGATTTGCGCGTTGTCGTGCGCCACCAGCTCGACCACGGCGGCGTGCAGCTGGTTCTCGTCGCGCATCGGCGCCGTGCAGCCTTCCAGGTAGCTCACCGAGCTGCCTTCGTCGGCGATGATGAGCGTGCGCTCGAACTGTCCCGTCTTGGCGGCGTTGATGCGGAAGTACGTCGACAGCTCCATCGGACAGCGCACGCCCTTCGGCACGTAGCAGAATGAGCCGTCACTGAATACCGCGGCGTTCAACGTCGCGAAGAAGTTATCGGTGTACGGCACCACCGAGCCGAGGTACCTGCGCACCAGCTCGGGATGCGTCTGCACCGCTTCGGAGAACGAGCAGAAGATGATGCCGACCTCCGCGAGCTTGTCCTTGAACGTCGTCGCCACCGAGACGCTGTCGAACACCGCATCCACCGCCACGCCGGCGAGCAGCTCGCGCTCCTTCAGCGGGATGCCGAGCTTCTCGTAGGTCTTGAGGAGCTCCGGGTCGATCTCGTCGAGGCTCTTGGGCGCCTCGCTCGTCGACTTGGGGGCCGCGTAGTAATAGATGTCCTGGTAGTCGATCGCCGGGTAGTGCACGTTCTGCCAGGTCGGTTCCGTCATCGTCAGCCAGTAGCGGAACGCCTTGAGACGCCATTCCAGCATGAACGCGGGCTCGTTCTTCTTGGCCGAGATCAAACGCACGACATCCTCGTTGAGGCCGCGCGGCACGCGGTCCTCCTCGATGTCGGTGTAGAAACCGTGCTGGTACTCGCGGCTGACGAGTTCTTCGATGTTGGGCGTGGTCGCTGCCATGGACGTTCCTTTCGAGAAGACGCGCCGCGCGCCCCCGCTAATGGCTGGGCGGCGGCGTCAGCGGCGCAGCGGCCTGGTGCAGTCCCGCTCGCAGGGGTTGGGCGGCGTGCTCATACCCCGAGGTGGCCATTTCGGCCAGGGTGATGCCTTCAAGGGCTTGGCGGACGGCGCGGTTGATCCGCTGCCATGGGCCCCGCACCGGGCACATCGGCTCGTGTTCGCACTCGCCGCGCGGGCCCGTGGTGCAGACGGTGAGCGACACCGGGCCTTCGAGCGCTCCGATGATGGCCCCCACGGTGATCGCGCCGGCGGAGCGCGCCAGGCTGAAGCCGCCCTTCACCCCACGTTGCGAGAGCAAGAGCTCCTCGCGCGCCAGCACCCGCAGCAGCTTGCTGACCGTGGGCAACGGGAGCCGGGCCCCGGTCGCCACCTCGGCCGCCGTGTGCACCCGGTCCGGATGGGCCGCCATGTAGCTCATCAGAACGATCCCGTAGTCGGTCAATCTGCTCATGCGAATCATCAGTCTACTCCACGACGGCAATATCAGACTAATATGGTCGTCTTTCGTTTTCTAACCGGATCGTAGCGCTCTTACAAGGCCCCCGACACGCCTGCATCCCCGCGTTCCCCGGCGTCGACCGGTCGCCGGCCCGGGCAGCGACGTGGCCGGCTGATCTAGCCCTCGGTCCCGCACTTCTGATAGGGTCGGGATACATTGAGACCTCGCCGAGGGGTCTGCAGGAGGAGGACGCGATGAAGACGATCGTGTGGGTGGTGACCGTTGGATTTGTCGTGGTGCTCGGATTCGCGGGGACGTCGGCTGCGGTCAACTGCGAGCAAGTGCGGCGTTACGCCAAGACGGGACGCTCGGTCGACGACATCGCCGAGTCGATGATCGTCGACAAGAGCGAGGTGAAGAAGTGCCTCGAAGGGGGCGAGAAGGACGCTGCCCCGACACCGGCGGCCGCGCCGGACAAGAAGTAGGTCGACGCACCGGCGCGCCTCGACCAGTCCGGAACGGCCTCAGTGATCTTCCTCTTACTCGGAGTGAGTGCAGCGGCACTGGCGCTGGGGCTGACCCCGGCGGTGCGCGCGCTCGCCCATCGTTTCCGTGCCCTCGACGAACCGGGTGAGCGGCGGGTCCACGCCGCGCCCGTGCCGCGCCTCGGCGGCGTGGCGGTGCTGGCCGCCGGGTTGGGCGCTCTCGGGCTGGCGTCGGCGTGCGGCCTCGACGTGTACGGCGAGTTGGTGAGCCACGGGTGGTCGCTCGGCTGGCTGCTCGCCGGCGTGCTCAGCGTCGTCACCGCTGGAATCATCGACGACGTGTGGAGCTTGGGCCCGGCACCGAAACTGGCCTTCCAAGTGCTCGCCGGGGGCATGGCGCTGGCCGGCGGCTACGGGTTCAGCGCCATCACCAATCCGATCACCGGAGGGTACATCAACCTCGGCGCCTTGGGTGGGTTCGCGACGCTGCTCTGGGTCGTCGGCATCACCAATGCCTTCAATCTGATCGACGGGCTCGACGGGCTGGCAGCCGGCGTCGCGATGATCGCGTCCACCACGCTGCTCAGCGTCTCGCTCGCCGAGGGGCGCACCGATGCGGCAGTCTTGTCCGTCGTCCTGGTCGGCGCGCTCGCCGGTTTCCTCTACTACAACTTCAACCCCGCATCGATCTTCCTGGGCGACTCCGGCAGCCTGTTGCTCGGGTACCTGCTCGCGGTCGTCTCGATCCAGTCACTGCACAAGGGTGCCACCGCGGTCGTCATCCTGGTCCCCATTCTCGCCCTCGGTTTCCCCATCATGGACACCGTGCTCACCATGCTGCGCCGCTTTCTGGTGGCCGGCTTTGCTTCGATATTCCGGGCCGATCGCGAGCACATTCATCACCGCCTGCTCACCCTGGGCATGACCCATCGCCGCGCCGTCTTGTTGCTCTATGCGGTGTGTGTCGGCTTCAGCGCCATGACCTTCCTGGCCGTCACCGTGCGGGCGGCGGGCGACGCCA
>Ga0335082_10004144_pt1 | contig 15773 bp, 12 predicted proteins | sample Lox_Sample_41_FD_206718 | JGI IMG/M metagenome (GOLD analysis project Ga0335082, IMG submission 206718) | Soil microbial communities from Loxahatchee National Wildlife Refuge, Florida, United States - Lox_Sample_4.1 | ecosystem: Environmental > Terrestrial > Soil > Wetlands | place: USA...
AGGTGGTAATCCTGCTTAACGGTCAGCCCGGGAAGGCTCGTCAGATGCGTCGTCGATACGGCCGAAGTAGGCGTCGAGGTGAAGCTGTCGAGCGTCAGGTTGACGACGCCCGGAGTGACACCGCCACCGGGCGCGTCCACGGCAGCACTGCCACTAGCGCTCCCGCCCGACACACCCCAGCCCTCGCATAGGCAACCCGGGCTGGTGGCATCGCGCAGGGTGCCGTCAGGGAAACGGAACGCAATACCCAGCGACCTCGGCCCGGTGGATGTTCCGTTGAAGCTCGAACTCCCGCCGTTTGTGGTCACGCCGCTGTCGACGTTGAGGTTGCCGAAGTCCCAGACACCCAAGGCAACCTTCGCAGTGGAGAGCGACCCGGTGTCTGTGATATCGGCAAACGTAGAGGCACCATAGGCACCCGGCGACCCGCCAATCGCGCCGACTACTAGTATCGATGCAATGCGCAAGACGACGTTCTTATTCATTTTGACTAATCCTCCCAGGTAGTAAACCGCTGCAGAATCTTGGGCCAGCAATGCGTATGCCATAGTATTACGGCATACTGAATCAATGACTTGAGAGCAAAGCTCCGCGTCGACCGTAAAGTCTGCCGACAAAACGGATTGCACGCGAGGCCAAATGTCTAAGGGTTGTACAAAATCGGCATCAAGCTGGTGGAGGATGGACAAAGGCCAGCGGCAGTGGCCAAGCAGTTGGGCATCAGCGTGCAGACCCTTGGCGACTGGTGCAAAGCGGCGAAGACCGGCAAGGGAGGCACTAAGCCCATCACCGTGGAACAGATGAAACTATCGCGTCTTCGCGCCACGAACCCGCGGCTGAAGATGGAAATGGAAATCATAAAAGAGCAGCCGCGTACTTTGCGAACTCGCCTATCTGTTGATCCGAGAAAACATGATCAATCGCGTGTTCGAACAGAACAGCGGCTACTGGCAAAACGGCTTGCACGGGCTGGATGCGTTGACCGACGCCGACCGCGGCGCAGCATTGATGGACTATCTGAGACTCTCCGGCAAGCAGATCGCGTCCGCGGCCGAGGGAGGGGGCAGCTCGCCGTGGTAGTCCTAAGCTTCTGGGCGACGGCAGACCACCTCAACGTTATGCCCGTCCGGCCCAATGACAAAGGCAGCATAGTAGTTGGGGTGGTAGTGAGGTCGTAAGCCCGGAGGCCCATTGTCCTTTCCTCCTGCAGCAAGGCCGCAACGATAGAATTCATCGACCTGCTTTCGGTTGTCTGCTGCGAACGCGAGGTGAATCGGCACCGGCTTCTCGTCTGTAGCGGCGAGCCAGAAGCTGGGCTTTGGTGCGCGCCCTAAGCCGACAGCATGCGAGACATCCATCACAACGCTGACGCCCAATGGGGCGAGGGCCTGCAGGAAGAAAGCTTTGCTCGTTTCGAGGTTGCGGACGCCGATACCAATGTGGTCGAACATTGTGCTACCTCCATTGTTGTGAACGGGCCCGACCGCTCGCGACGGGCCGCCGCAGAGCGCGAAGCGCTGGAAGAGAGCGAGCAGACTGAGCTGATGGCCGATCAGTTCGATCACGAGCTTAAGCCGCCCGCGCTTGCCTGTACTTTACAACGCTGGCGAGTGAGAGTGTGCTTGTATGCAGAGGGCGTCGTCTGCCAAGTCTCCTGTAGTTGCGCGGTGCGCCGCCTGCGCGGAAACGTGGTGGCGAACCAACTGCCCTTATCACGGCCCAACACACTGCGATCAGGGCTTGTGCTAGGTTGACGGGTATCGCAATAAACTTCGGCACATTGAGCCCACGCCGTAATCTGAGCAGGGCTCAGATCACAGTTGCGCATAGGGAGGCACGAATGGAAGGATCACACGCCATCGACATCAGCCGCGTCGATCATATCGGGATCCGCGTCAGGGATTTGACGCGTTCGCTGGATTTCTATCGGGTGCTTGGCTTCGAATTGCACTGGAAGGATGAGCACGACGCCGTGGCGATCCTCAGGAACGCTCGCGACGTCGAGATCAATCTCATCTACAACGCCAGCAGCGTCGGCGGTGTCAGGAACATCCTCATGGATGTCGCCGAGAAGTATCCGGGATTCACGCACGTCGCGCTGCGCGTCGAGTCGATCACAGACACCATTCAGGCGTTGCGGAACAGTGACATCCGTATTACCCAGGGTCCCGTCTCGTTCGGACTGGACGGGCACATTTCGGTTTTCGTGCGCGACCCGGACTTGAACGTCATTGAGCTGAGAGGACGCGAGCAGGACCTCTCCTCGGTCGGCGGGGTCACTGCATACGAGCCGCAGAACTGACCTAACGACGTCCAGCAAGCGAACCAGACCGAGTTGCCAACCCGTGTTCAGGACTTCAACTGCTTCGCGATGGGCAGCTTGCGAACGCGCTTACCGGTGGCCGCGAATACGGCATTGGCCAGAGCGGGAATCGACGCCGAGGTGCCGGGTTCTCCTACCCCTCCCGGTGGCTGCGTGCTGGCGACGATGTGAACGTCGATGCGCGGCACTTCGTTCATGCGCATGACGCGGTAATCGTGGAAGTTGCTTTGCTGTACTCTGCCGTCGGCGAGCGTGACTTCTCCCCACAGCGCCGCGCTCAGACCGAAAACGATACCGCCTTCCATCTGCGCGGCAATCGTGTCCGGATTGACAGTCATCCCGCAGTCGATTGCGCACACCACTCGCTTTACGCGCACTTCTCCTTCGTTATCGACCGCAACGTGGGCAACCTGCGCAATATAGCTGCCGAAGCAATGCATCAGGGCGATCCCGCGACCTTCTGCCTGAGGCAACGGGGTGCCCCAGCCGGCCTGCTCCGCAGCGAGATCCAGCACGGCGCGTGCACGCGCATCGTTCACCAGCGCGCGCCGGTAAAGCAGCGGGTCCTCCCCGGCCGTCGCGGCCAGTTCATCGACAAAGCTTTCCACCACGAAGCCATTGCGGGTCGGTCCGACCCCCCGCCAGAAGGCGGTCGGTATACCGGGCGGCTCCTCGCGGACATAGTCCACCCGGATGACGGGCAGTGCATAGGGCGGTTCTGCGGCACCTTCTACGGCGTCCACATCCAGCCCGCGGACCATGGCGAGCAGCCCGCTCAGCCCGACTGCGCGGATCACCCGTAGGTTTTTCGGGAACAGCTCGTTCGACACGCGGCCGACAATCGAGGATCCACAGATCCGATGATTCCATGCTATCGGCATTCCGCGTGCGTCCAGGCCGGCTGCGATTTTGTCGTAGTAGTAAGGCCGATACATGTCGTGCTGGATGTCCTCTTCGCGGCTCCAGATCACTTGCAAAGGGCCGCTCACTCGGCTCGCGATCTCCACCGCTTGAATTACAAAATCGACTTCCAGCCGCCGGCCGAAACCCCCTCCCAGCAGGCGGTTGTGAACCCGCACTCGGGTTTTTGGCAGACCAGTCACCTTGACTGCCGCGCTATGGACGAAAGTCGGAACCTGCGTCCCAACCCAGATATCACACGCGCCCGGACCCACGTGTGCAGTGCAATTGATCGGCTCCATCGTGGCGTGAGCCAGGAACGGCGATTCATAGATCGCCTCGACCTTGCGGGAAGCGCCAGCCATCGCCTTGGTAATATCGCCTTCGCTGCGCGCGCTTGTTCCGGACTTCTGTGATGCGGTGGCCAGGCGCTGGACGATATCGGTGGTCGTGAGCTTCGCATTGGCGCCTGGGTCCCAGCGGATCTCGAGCGCAGCCAGACCCTGTTTCGCCGCCCATGTGTCCTCAGCGATCACGGCCACGGCGGAATCGAGACGCACCACCTGCAGCACCCCGCGCACTGTCTTCGCTTTCGAATCATCGAGGCCGGCAAGTCGGCCTCCGAAAACCGGACACGTGGCAACCGCCGCGAACTTCATTCCCGGCAGACGCACGTCGATGCCGAACTGCGCGCTACCGTCGACCTTCGCAGGCGTGTCCAGCCGCTTCACCGGCTTGCCGATCAATTTGAACTCATGGGGATCCTTGAGCTTGACCTGGCGAGGGACGGGAAGAAGTGCGGCGCGGTCCACCAGTTCGCCGTAGCTCAGGATGCGCCCGGTCGCCGGGTGAATCACAGTGCCGTTCACTGCGTGACAGGACTGCGGCTGGACTTGCCAGGTCTTAGCAGCAGCGGCCACCAGCATGTCGCGAGCCGTCGCGCCGGCTCGACGCAGGGGCTCCCAGTTGCCGCGTACGGAGCTCGAAGCACCCGTCTCCTGCACACCGAGCAGAGGTTCGGCGTAGAGCGCGTCATCCGGCGGCGCGTGCTCGAGCCGCACCTGTGTCAGATCGACCTCCAGTTCCTCGGCCAGCAGCATGGACATGGACGTATAAGTTCCCTGACCCATCTCCACCTTGTGCATGATCAGGGTCACGGTGCCATCACGCGCGATGCGGATGAAGGGATTCGGCGCAAACGACTGCTCATCTTCCATCGCAGCGAAGACACCGGTTCCGGGAAGCAACAGCTCCACCACTAGGCCACCGCTGACGGCGGTCCCAGCCCTGAGGAAATCGCGGCGTGAACGCACGTGCGTGGCTTCTCTTTCGACAGGCATCTTTCCCATTTCACACCTCCAATGCTCGCGCTAAACAGATGTTGCTGGTCATCGCGCTGCCGATAACTTGGGTTGGAATTGCGGCGAGTAGCGCGCTGGCTGACATGATATTGTCCGACTGGCAACAGCCACACTCTGGCACGTCCAGTATGATTACACTTACACGAATACACTATGCAGGTAGACGACCGGTTGGCGTCCTGCGACCTTCGACTTCACACGGTGGGAAGTGAGTCTGCAACATAGCATTGCAGCGCTGGCGCTGTTGGTCTGGCCGGTGGCCGTCGCATTCGCGCAAGAACCGGCGACGGTGACCGTAAAGATCGCCGCTTTCAATGATTTTCACGGGTACCTGCAGTCACCGGGAGATTTCGACGGCGTACCCGCCGGCGGAGCCGATGTGCTGGCGGGCTATATAGCCGAGCTGAAGCGCCGCAATCCCTACAACGTCGTCGTTTCTGCGGGCGATCTATTCGGCGCCAGCCCGCTCGTCTCCGCGCTGTTTCACGACGAGGCTACCATCGAGGCGATGAATCGGCTCGGCCTCGAGCTCAACGCGGTGGGCAATCACGAATTCGATAAAGGCAAGGAGGAGCTCCTGCGACTGCAGCGAGGCGGCTGTCATGCGGACGATCCGGCGCACAGTTGCCAAGGCGCTGCGGTGGGAACGCCAGTCCCGTTCGAAGGCGCGCGGTTCTCGTTTCTCGCCGCAAACGTGGTGCACACGGGCACAGATGAGACGCTCTTCCCGGCTTATGCGATCAAGCAGTTCGGCCCCGCGCGCGTCGGATTCATCGGCGTCGGCCTGAAGGAAACGCCTAGCATCGTGAGCGCTGCCGGAGTTGTAGGGCTCACCTTCACCGACGAGGCGGAAAGCATCAACGCCGTCATTCCCAAGCTGCGCGCAGAGGGTGTTCAAGCGATCGTCGTGCTCGTGCATCAGGGAGGTGCGCAGAGCATTCCACCCACGCCGCCCGATATCAATGCGTGCCACGGCGATCTCGATAACACGGACGGCACGCCGTCACCCATCAAGCAGATCGTCAGTCGACTCGATGGTGCCGTCGATCTGGTGATATCCGGACATACGCATCAGACTTACAACTGCCGACTGCCGAATGCGTCGGGCCGCCGAATTCCGGTCACCAGTGCGAACGCGTTCGGGAGGGTGCTCACGGATATCGACATCAGCATCGACCCGAGTGTGGGGCGCGTGGTGGATGTAACGGCGCGCAATCTGGTGGTAAATCGAACGGACGCCGTCGCGCCGGATCCGCTGATCCGCCGCATCGTGCAGCAATACAGCGCTCTCGCAGCACCGATCGCGAATCGAGTGATCGGCACGGTTGCCCACGACATCCCCAACAAGAAAGACCGGGCTTGCGAGATGCCGGCTGGCGATCTCATCGCCGACGCGCAGCTGACGGCGACAGCGCCGGTGCAGCTCGGTGCAGCGCAGATCGCTCTGATGAATCCAGGCGGCGTGCGCGCCGCGGGTTTCTTGTTCGACCAGTCGAGCGGCGGCGAGGCGCGCGGCGAGATCACGTACGCTGAGGCGTTCAGCGTACAACCCTTCAGCAATTACCTGGTGACGATGACGCTGACCGCTCAGCAGTTGAAGGATGTTCTCGAGCAGCAGTTCAAAGGTTGCGCCCTTGCGGGTGAGCCGGTGCAGACGATGAATCGGGTTTTGTTGCCATCGGCCGGGTTCACGTTCAGGTGGGACCTGACCAAGCCCGCCTGCCACAAGATCGTCGCTATGTCATTGGAAACTTCTGACGGTACGACAGACATCGTACGCGACGGCGACGTTGTCGATACGGGTCATGCCTACCGGGTGACGGTGAACAATCATCTGGCCGCCGGCGGCGATGGCTTCACCGTGTTTGCCCGCGGCACTCAGCGCCTGGATGGCATACTGGACATCGACGCGCTGGTCGCCTACTTCGCGAGGTTCAAGGCACCTGATGCCGCATATCGTACGAGCGCGGCTGGTCTCGATAGGCCGCGGATCACACGCGCCGACGCGGGATCGGCATGTCCCTGAAATTTCCTGCTCATGGCGATGAAATATTCGGGCTGGGCTCGCCTTGGTGTAGACTGCATTGATCCAGCGCATCCGGTTACGATCGTAAGGAGATCCCGATGAATACGCGTTTCTTGACTGGCGCATTACTCCTGGGAATTGCCTCGAGCCTCAGCCATGCGGCGGAGACCGACACGCGTGGGGGTACCTGTGAGGACGCGAAGAAACAGCACGAATACTATTGCGAGGGGAAGAACGACCCGAACGACATTTTCACCCAGGCCAACATCGCGTGTAATAACGCCAAGAGGAACATGGCCGCGGCGTGCGAAGGGGTCGTTGCACCCGATGCCGAGTATAAGTTCAAGAAGGAATCCGCTGCCGGGTCCAACGTCGACAAGAAGTGACTTCGAGCAGAGCCCGGCCGTCAGATCGACTCGAGGAACTTGAGCAGCCGCTGGCGATCGACTCTGTCCATGGAGCGGAACGCCTCGCGCGATGCGCTCGCCTCGCCGCCATGCCAGAGAATCGCTTCGGTGAGGTTGCGGGCACGGCCATCGTGCAGCATCGCAGTGCTGCCGCTCACCGCTTGCGACAGCCCCAATCCCCACAGCGGAGACGTGCGCCACTCGCGCGCGGAGGCCTGGAAGTCCTGCCGCCCGTCAGACATTTCATCGCCCATATCGTGCAGCAGCAGATCGGTGTACGCATGGAATGTCTGCTCACCGAGCTGCTCGAGCTTCGGGAACTGCTTTGCCGTCGTCAGGGTCGGCACGTGGCAGACCGTGCACTTGGCATCCCGGAACAATACTTCGCCTCGGCGCACATCGGCATCCTCAGTATTGCGGCGAGCGGGCACGGCAAGCGCGAGCGTCCAGAACTCGATCTCATCCCAGTTCTGCTGCACTAATTCGGGCGTATTGCCTGGAGGTTGCAGTCGACACGCTTGCTGCACCGGCGGGCAATTCTCATCGGGAAACAGTGGTGAGGTGACGCCGATATCGCCCAGATAGGCAGCGGCGATCTGCTGCTTCACGCTCGGTTGATTGGATTTCCAGCCGAAGCGGCCCAGCGCAACGCGTTGGTGGATCGCATCCCACACGTAGTTGGGGCTGCCCTTGAAACCGATCTGCGCCTGCTGGCGCGCGATCTGAAGGATGGTCTCCTCGGGAATCGCTTCCAGCAAGCCAAGTCCGAAGATCGGCGGCGCCAGGCGCAACGACGTCATGATGTCGCTGCCCAGCGGGCCAAAGTTCAGATTCTCGAAGCGCAGCCGGGGCGCGCGCAGCCGCACCTTCTCACCATCAGTAAACGTGACTTCGTGCTCGATCCAATCGACGTAGACGTCGCCTTCGGGCGGCACGCGGTCGCCCTTGCCATGGTTGTACTCGTCTTTGCCCTGCAACCCCTGATTCTGAAATTGATCGCCATAGGCGGGATGCGGCCGAGGGCCGCCGTGCTCGTCGGTTCCCGGGATGCTCAAGCGCACCACCATCGCAAACGGCTGCTCGTTGGCTGCGCTCGGCGGGCTGCCACGGCCACCCTTGACGTGACACTGCACGCAGCGATCCGCAACGAACGTCGGCCCCAAGCCCCAGTCGCCGCCGAGCGAAGGAAACACCACCCACTTCTGATTGAATTGCACGCGCCCGCGCATGAACACATTGCGCTGGGCATAGGTGAGAACCGGGGCGGGCTGGATGAATGCGTCGGCGTCGGCCCGGTCGATCGTGAAGGCTCCGGCGCTTAGAGTATCGGGAGCAGGTTCGCCGGCGAGTGCGAAGATGGCCGCCGCGCCACAGCAAAGTGCGACGGCGGCACCCGCTGCAAAAACGCGTGTCGATAGCATGCCCGCTCTTCTTCGTAATGCAAACCGGGGCATTCAAGCCCCGGTTTGCCTTCTGCTCAGCGCAACAACCGGCTTACGCGGTCTTCTTCGCGATATAACCGTAATAAGTGTTGCTGCGACCCGTATCGCCGCCATTGGCCAGATAATCGGCCTTGATCTTGGCGATGGTGTCATTGTCCCACGGACGGATGTCGGCCGCGACCTTGACCGGATCGATCTTGTACAGGCGCGCCGAGTTCAGGCCAAAGATCTTGTTCTTCACGTCGCCGTTGCCGGCTCCGAGCTTGGTCTTCCAGCCCTGCGCCTTCATGATGTCGTCGGGGATTTCCAGACGGCGCATCGCCTCGATCTGCCACTGCGGCGAGCCGTACCACACCGAGTCGGAGCCCCAGACGACGTGGTCTGCGCCCATCAGGTTCACCAGCTGGCCGACGAATGCGGCGCAAAAGCGCGGCATAGTGACCGCCGTGCTCGCGAACGTGGAGCCCAGCTCCGCGTAGACGTTCGAGACGCCGAATTTCTCGGGAATGCGCGCGAGATCGGTGGCCCACTCGATGTAGCCGTCCTTCTCGAACTGCGCCAGTTCCGCGTCGGGCTGGTCCGCGAGCCAGGGCCGCAGCGCCGAGTGGTAGATGACGAAGTTCATCTGCGGCCAGTCCTTCGCGGCCTTGCCCAGGTCCTGCACGGTAGCGTGCTGCCAGGTGCCGGCGAACGCCTTCTCGTAGTCGCGCGGCATCAGTCCTTTGTGAATGCATATGGTGTTGATGCCGGACTTGATCGCCTTCTCGTAGAACGGATACATCAGCTTCTCGTCGTCCAGGCTCCAGGCGTATTTGGACGGCCCGAACGGATCGCCGATGGTGTAGGACTTCCAGCTCACCGGATGCAGCTCAGCGATGGCGCGGTCGACCTCATCCATCCAGTTGGGATACTTGGGCGTGATCACAGTGTGGCCCAGCATGCGCACGGTGCCCGACATGGTGTTGACCGAGCGGCAAGCGCTCTGGATGGCGTCGTTGGAGATCAGCCACCACGATGGATCGTCGAACGGCGCGCCGGAGAGCAGCGACACGGTGGTCTCGCTGTCCAGGAAGATCTCCTTCAAGTAGTTGTCCATCTTGTAGCGCGACAGGCTCATCGGCGCCGAGCCGATGTTGGGATTGACCTTCGCGTTCACCGCCCACTTGGTGAGTCCAAGCAGGCCTTCCTGGTTGAAGTCGTCGCGGATGAAGTGGGTCTGGTCATCGAAGATGAACTGGCCCTTGAAGCGCGACTTGCGGTCCATGGCGGCGTCCATGTTGGCGGCTTCGGCTTCGCTCACGTCGAAGATCGGGCCGAACACCTTGTTCATCGCCAGGAAGGCGGTCGCCATGCCCGCCGCGCTCGCCAGGAACTGGCGCCTCGGTATGTTGTAGCGTTTGGCCTGCTTGTCGCCCATTTCCTTGATCAGCTCTTCGACCTGCCTCTGCTGGGCGGTCTGCGGCAAGGGGTTGTACTCGCCGTTCGATACCACCTGGGTGGGAACCGGCGAGCGGAATGCAGCCACCTCCGCCGGATCGCACATCTTGTATTCCTCGTCGCTCATATGAACGCCGATGTGTCGCTGTATAGTCATCATTTCCTCCTGTTGGACACGTTGCTCATCACCTGCTCTTCAGGCGCGCACCGCGACGCTCGGCCACGCATTCGGACGCACGCAGCGCGCCGGATGCTTTAGTTCTTGGAATCTTTGAACTCGTACTTGCGGTCCGGCTCCGCCTCACCTTCGCACGCGGCCTTCACGTTCTTCTTGGCGTTGGTGCATGCGGTACCGATCGCGACCATGGTGTCTTTGGGATTCTCCGCGCAGAAATATTCCATCTGCTTCTTGGCGTCTTCGCAGGTGCCGGCGCGCTCGTCCTTCTGGTCGGCCGCCAAAACAAGCGGGCTCGCGAATGCGAGCGCAAGCACTACGCGATATCGGGCATTTCGCATGGGTCTCCTCCCGTCGAGTTTTGTTGTCCGCAAGCCGGCCCGAGGCGGTGAGCCTTGTCTCATGAGACGGCAGAGTTGTCTCATGAGACATGCTCTGAGTTCAGCACGCAGAACCCACGGTTCGACGTGTAGCTCTACAGACACTTGGATCGCTGCGGTGCCGCCGCTGCCTTCAGGCTGGCCTGCAGCGGGCAGTGCATCTTGCGTGCCACACCATCTAGACGCACGCGGGGGATAGCATGCGCCCAGTTGCTAAGTTGCGCAATGGATTAGAGGGTAAGATCTCGTGCTGCTGCAGCTTGCGGTAGAGAGTCGCCCTGGAAATGCCCACCGCCCGTCCGTCGCCGTCGCACGCGATACGCAAGCGAAGCTCGAGCGGCTCCTGGTGGTCGCGCAGGCTTGCGCCGGTCAGGATGCGCGACTTAGATGCATTCCGCAAGTTAAACGAGAGGAGAACACCATGAAAGATACTGCCATAAAGACCATCGGACTCATCGGTGCCGGCCACATCGGAAGCCAGCTCGCCCGACTCGCGGTGGCAAACGGCTACAACGTCGTGATCAGTAATTCGCGCGGGCCACAGACCTTGTCAACGCTCGTGGCGGAGCTCGGACCGAAAGCCCGTGCAGCGACGGCGGTCGACGCGGCGAAGGCTGGAGACATTGTCGTGGTCACGGTGCCCCTCAAGAACTACCGGGCCGTTCCTGTCGAACCGCTCGCGGGCAAGATTGTGATCGACACCAACAACTACTATCCGCAACGCGACGGCCATATCCCCGAGCTCGACAATGAGTCGACCACGACCTCCGAGCTCCTGCAGGCACACCTGCCGAACTCGAAAGTCGTCAAGGCTTTCAACCATATCTACGCCGCTGAGCTCACCACGCACGGGCAACCGACTGGCACGAAGAATCGTCGCGCGTTGGTCATCGCCGGCGATGACAAAGGGGCCAAGGCCACGGTCACCCGTCTGCTCGACCAGTTCGGCTTCGACACGGTGGATGCGGGTCCACTCAAGGAAGGATGGCGCATCCAGCGCGATACGCCCGGGTACGGTCCACGTCGGACCGCGGAGGAGCTTCGCAGAGATCTCGCTGCGGCCAAACGGTACGCGGACAGCTAGCCTGGATAATTCATGAAGACGCCCCGTTCTATCGACAATCGCTGGCGTAGAACAGTAATTAAGCAAATGCGCGATTGGTACAGTGTGTCGCATCGGGCTACTCGGGCGCTGGCGGCCGATTTGCGGCCATTTTCGACATGCCCGTCTCGCCAATAGTCACGGCTATTGGCAGCGACGGTCGAGTCGAAGCTGGCTCGCAAATCGACTCGCCATCATCCCGAGTCCTTCATGAATTATCCAGGCTAGCGAGCCGTTCGAAGTCGAAGTGGTTCTTGCACCCGTGCGAGGTGCTTCTTGCACGATGCAAGGGATTGAGCGCGAACCCCCTGTTGTCAACGAGTTCTCGCGACGCTGCAGTCGCGATGGCCAGCGTTCGCCATCAGCCGAGGGCCCAGTCGGGCTATTTCAGCGCTTCGGCCGCCTTCAGGTAGGACTCGCAGGCTGCAGCCTTCTGCTGGTTGTCAGCCGCTTCCTTGACGCACTGTTGGTACTTGTTAACCAGGTTGAGCCGTTCCTTGGCGACTTTCTCCTGCGCCTCGTATGAACTCTCCTGCGCTTGCGCCGCCTTATCCTGCGGAGATGAACATCCGGCCAGCAGCGCGATGAGGGCGGGCACGCCCAGTATCTTGATGAACGCCATGATCTGTTCCTTTTCGTATTCGATGAATTGACGGCGGGAGCGCAACCGTCATCCGAATAATCCTCGGACAAGGGCTTATTATAGCGGCGTCAGATACACCGGAGTTCGACACCTGGAGAGAGTCGTGAAGGTTGACCTCGAAGGTCCGAGATCGTCAAGAGATGGCCAAGTTGTGCTCACAGGATTCGTCGGACAACCGTTCGATTAGTCCATCGGTCGACGATGCCATGTCAGAAGGAAACGCGGCCGGCTCGGGGTGATAGTATGTGGTCTTATCGTCGCGCGAGTCACCGCGGTTGCAGTGACCGCGTATCGGGCCTTGCCGCACGCGGACGCACGCCGGGACAACAAAACCTACCAAAAAATGAGATTCGGCTCGTTGCGGTCGCGACTGCGCCGGCTTACGCGGTCGCCGAACTCATGTCCTTGCAAGACACGCTGCGGCATCCGTCTTTGCTCATGACGCTCGGCGCTCGCGTTAGATCGTGGGCGCAATCGCCCACTGCAGCGGGGAATTGTGCAGCACATACCACATTCATCAGCGCGAGCGGCCGCCAGGCCGCTGGTGGTTGGGCTCGCAGCCTCCAAGATCACCCAGCCAGCCGTCGCAACAGGCTGCCGGGAACCGGCGCATTGCGTGCGCGGACGCGCGCGCCGCGGGTATCTGCCCTCCTTTCGATCATTCTTTCTTACCGCCCTCACAGCCTGGTTACTCGCACAAGCGTGGCCGGCGAATTGCGCCGACGAGTGGGTGTACACCGTGCGGCCTGGCGAAAATCTGTGGTTACTCACCGAGCGCTATCTGAACGATCATGAACACGTGCTCGAGCTCCAGCGGCTCAACCGCATCGCTGACCCGCGCCGCATACCGCCCGGCACGCAGCTCCGCATGCCGTGGGCATGGACGAGAGCGAGCCCGGGCAGCGCGCGTTTCGCCGCCGTGGTCGGCACCGTGCGCGTATCATCAACCGGGCCGCAAGGCGGCGAGCGCCCGGCAACACTCGAGCTGGTCTTGCATGCCGGCGACATCATAAAGACCGAACCACACGCTAACGCCGTGTTGGCCTTCGCGGATGGCAGTCACCTCACGCTGCTATCGGAGTCCATCTTGCGGCTCGACAAACTGCTGGACTATTCGAATGGCACGAGCGCGGCATGGCTCGATCTACAGCAAGGGCGCACTGAGAGCCAGGTTCCGTCTGGCGGCAACTCGAGGTCTCGCTTTCACATCAACACGCCAGCAGGCGTCACGTCGGTGCGCGGTACGCAATTGCGCGTGAGCGTTCCCGCGCAAGAAGCGGTCTCACGCACTGAAGTGTTGGCCGGCGGAGTCTACGTCGCGAATGCCGGCAAGGAAATCATCGTCAACGCTGGTTACGGCACGTTGGTTCGCGCAGGCGAGGCGCCGGCCAGCCCTGTTGCGCTGCTGCCACCGCCCGACCTTACAGGATTGCCGGGCACGGTATCCCGACTGCCGATCGAGCTGGGATTCGCACCGGTGCCTGGCGCGCTCGCCTACCGGGTGCAGGTTGCGACGAGCGCAGAGTTTGACCGCATCGTTTTCGAGTCCCTGAACCGTACACCGAAGACCACCTTGCCGGTGCTCCCCAACGCGCGCTACGTGCTCCGCGCTCGCGCCATCGACACGTTGGGCATTGAGGGTCACAACGCCGAACGTCCTATCGAGCTGGCCGCCCGTCCCGAGGCACCCATAGCCCTCCAGCCTGCAGATGGAGAGATCGTCGGCACCGGAACCCCGACGTTTCGCTGGACTGCATCCGATAACGCGCAGAGCTACCATTTCCAAATCTCACCGGATGCTGCGTTCTCGGAACTCGGCGCCGATATGCCCGATCTGCGCGAACCCTCGATCGCCCTGCGGCAGCCGCTCGCCTCCGGTGTTTATTTCTGGCGTGTCGCCGCGGTACACGCAGAGCAGGGAGCGGGTCCGTTCGGTTCGGCCCATGCATTCCGCATTGCTCCACCTGCGCCCGCCGTGGCGGCGGCTTCGCTCACCCCGATCCACATTCGCGTACGCTGGGAGAGCGATCGGCCAGGACGGCGTTATCGCGTAGGGCTCGCCCGCGACCTGGAGTTTCAGCGCGTGGTTAGCGACACAGAAGTGGACGAACCCGCTCTGCAGCTTGCGCGTCCAGCACCAGGCCGGTATTACTTGCGCGTGCGCGCGGTGGAGCCCGACGGGTATGAAGGTCCGTATGAGACCCCGCAAACGATTGAACTGCACGCTCCACCCGCACCGCCACGAGCGCTGCACCCGCTCGACAACGCCAGCATTGCGGAAGAGGCACCGCAGTTTCGGTGGCAGCCGATAAGCGGGGCGGAGCGCTATCGCTTCCAGCTTGCGCGGAATCGAGCGTTCGAAGCGCCGCTACTGGTCGTCGCCACCGTCACGCAACCGAGTTTCACGTTGGCACGCTCAATCGAACCGGGCGTGTACTTTTGGCGTGTGGCAGCCGGCAACAACGTGGACGGCGAAGGCGAATACGGTCCACCACAGTCGTTGCGCCGGGTTCCACCCGCGCCCGAATATGGACCGGCGGACGCGGACGCATTCACCCTGCTGTTGCGCTGGCAGGCATCAGAGGCGGCCTCGCAATATGACGTTGAGCTTGCGGCAGACGCAGCGTTCAACGACGTCTTGGCGCGGGCGCGAGTAGGCGAGCCGCAGTTGCGCATCCCGCGGCCGGCAGGCGGGCGCTACTTCATGCGCGTGCGCGCGGTCGACACCGACGGGGTTCCAGGCTCCTATGGGCTGGCACAACCCGTGGAAGTGCGAGCACGCCCTGCCCCACCGCAACTGCTTGACCCGGCGCCCGGCGCGCACGTTCCAGAGAAGGTACAGTTGCATTGGTCAGAGCAGGAAAGCAGCGCGCGCTATCACATCCAGCTCAGCACCGACCAGCAATTCAACGCAACGCTGCTGGATCAGCGTCGGGTCGAAGGGACGGCATTGATCCTCCCCAGCATGCTGCCACCCGGCGTCTACTACTGGCGGGTCGCGGCAAGCACCGAGGCCGACGGCGAAGGTCGCTTCAGCCAGGCGCAATCGTTTCGGGTGTTGCCGCAGCCACCGGCGTTGACGGCAGTCGATGCCACAGGCGGCCAGGTGATATTCCGCTGGCGTGAGGAGCCGCACAGTGCGCAATACCAGGTGCAACTCGCCAAGGATGCACAATTCCACACCGTGGTGATCGACCAACGCGCGCGCGCCGGCGTGCTGCAAGCGGCCCGCCCAGTGGGCGGTAATTATTTCGTCAGAATACGCAGCATCGATGCGGAAGGAAATCCAGGCTTGTACTCGACACCACGCAGCGTGCAGGTCCCAGCGCGCTTTCCCTACTGGCTGCTGCCGCTGCTGCCCTTTATCATCTTCCCCTTGTGATGCTGCGCAGCCTGCATCGGCTTCTGCGTTCAGAGCGCGTTTGGCTCGCAAGCGTATTGCTGGCGCTGGCGCTCGTGCTCGCGTTCACGCAGGCCTTGCAGCGTGGCGACAACTTGCTGTACGACCTCGACCTGCGCTTGCTGCCGCTCGCTGCGCCGTCCGACATCGTGATCGTGGCGATAGACGAGGAAAGTT
>Ga0335082_10004145_pt1 | contig 15770 bp, 10 predicted proteins | sample Lox_Sample_41_FD_206718 | JGI IMG/M metagenome (GOLD analysis project Ga0335082, IMG submission 206718) | Soil microbial communities from Loxahatchee National Wildlife Refuge, Florida, United States - Lox_Sample_4.1 | ecosystem: Environmental > Terrestrial > Soil > Wetlands | place: USA...
TCAACGCCTACCCGCCCAAGTTCGTGGCGGCGAAGAAGGTGATCAAGGACATCGCCTTCATGGACCCGGCCAACCCGAGCAAGATGGACCAGGTCCGGCTCGGCCTCACGGTCCTCAACTCGAACGACACCTCGCCCCAGAAGGCCGACCTGATCGTGCCGCTCGGACCGGACAAGGTGAGCGCCTTCCCCCCCACGCAGCAGGGGTTCGCCCAGGCCCGGCAGTACATCCTCTCCGTCCTCAACTACGACAAGTCCGTCTACAAGGACTCGAGCGGCAACGTGATCGTGGACGGGACCACCATCACCGGCGGCTTCTTCGACCCGGCCAACACCAGCACGCCGCTCGGCTCGGCCCTCTTCAACATCGGCCAGTACTTCAGCTCGCTCAACCGGTTCAACACCCTCCTCGGCACCGGCTACCAGACGAGCGCCTTCAACGAGTCCTCCCCCGGGCTCACCAACGCCGCCTGGGCCCGCTCCAACCCCAACCAGTGCTCGGTCTGCTGGGCCTGCCAGAACAACGCGGTGGTGATCGTCACCGACGGCGCGCCCAACAGCGAGATCACCTTCCCCACCGCGATCAGCGGGTACGACACCAGCGGCTACAACGGAGCGGCCAACTGCGGCGCCGCCGGCGGGTGCGCGAGCGCGGTGGTGCCACGGGTCGCCGACTGGCTCCACAACATCGACCTGCGGGACGACGCGGTGATGAGCGGCAAGCAGGCCCTGGCGATCCACACCATCGGCCTCAGCATCCCCAAGTGCCTCCCCGGGCAGACCTGCCCGCCCAGCAACAACAACCCCTCCTGGAACGTCCTCAACGCCACCGCCAACCTGGGCGGCGGGATCTTCCAGACCGCCTCCGACCCGACCTCGCTCTCCAACGCGGTGGTGAACGCGATCAACCAGGTGATCCCGAAGGAGAACTCCTTCAGCGCCGCCTCCGCCACGTCCCTCATGACGGTGGAGACCGCCGCCGCGCAGGCCTTCGTCACCCGGTTCAAGCCCAACCAGACGCCCACCTGGGAGGGGCACGTCTTCGAGATGTTCCTCTTCGACGAGGCCCTGAACGGCTGCGTGCCCGGGGCGGCCACCCAGCCGACCGTGCAGTGCTTCGGCAAGACCGTCTCCGCCGACTTCAACGGCGACGGCCTGTGCAACGGGCTCTTCCAGATCGACCTCGACTGCGACCAGGTGGCCGAGGATCCCAACACCGGGGACTTCGTGAAGAAGGGGCAGGCGACCCCGTCCAACCTCCCCTGGGACGCCGGCGCGGTGCTCTCCGACTCGACCAAGACCGGCTACAAGTCCGCCGACGAGACCGCCGCCAACGCCCGGAACATCTTCACCTACGTGAACGGGGCGAAGACCGCGTTCACGGCCGCCAACGCCTCGACCCTCCTCCCGCTCATGAACATCAGCTCGGCCTGGTGCTCGAGCTTCCTCACCCAGATCGGCGTCACCGCCGGCTCGAACCCCACCCTGCAGTGCGCCCAGAACCTCATCTACTTCGTGCGCGGCTGGGACGTCCTCGACCAGGACACCGACGGCTGCAAGGGCCCGGGCCAGACCAACCCGAGCACCTGCCCCTCCGGGATCAAGGGCGAGGAGCGGAACCGGGCCAACGACAACAACACCACCCCCTTCTTCTGGAAGCTGGGCGACATCTTCCACTCCTCGCCCGGGGTGGTGCTGGTCCCGAGCGACGAGATCCGGTGCCTCACCACCTACGACAAGCAGTGCAACGCCACCCTCTTCAGCCCCCCCGGCTATCCCTCGGGAACCCAGACGGCGATCGTCGGCTACACGGACAGCAACGGCAACCCGGTCGACGCCTACGCCAAGTACCGGCTCAACAACATCCACCGCCAGCGGGTGCTGCTGGTCGGCGCCAACGACGGCATGCTCCACGCCTTCGACGCCGGCGCCCCGGACACCACCCAGCCCGCCGACATCACCGGCGAGTATCCCTACACGATCGGCACGGGCTCGGAGCTCTGGGCCTTCCTCCCGCCGGACATGCTCCCCCGGCTCAAGGACCTGATCGGCGCCCACCAGTACATGGTGGACGGCTCGGTGATGCTCCGCGACGTCTGGGTGGACGGGAGCGGCAGCCAGGTGAGCAGCAAGGACTTCAAGAAGCAGAGCGACGAGTACCACACCGTCGCCATCTTCGGCCGGCGCGCCGGCGGCGCCGCCTACAGCGCCCTCGACGTGACCAACCCCACGAGCCCCGTCCTCCTCTGGAGCTTCCCGCAGGGCTGCTCGGACGACGCCCGCTACATGGGCGAGTCGTGGGCGGAGTTCGCCCCCCGCCCCCCGCCCATCTTCCCCGTGCGGCTCAACAACCCGTCCTCCCCGCTCAAGGACTCGCCCTCCGGGACGTTCTACGAGGAGCGCTGGGTGGTGATGCTCAACGGCGGCTACGACCCCATGCTCGCCAAGGGGCGGGCGGTCTTCATGCTCGACGCCTGGACCGGCACCACGCTCTGGCGCTTCACCGACGCCGACTTCAAGCAGCAGCTCGGCTACGGCAGCGGCACCAGCATGTTCCCGGTCACCAGCGCGATCGAGGGGGTGGACATCGGCGACCCGACCAAGCAGTCGATCGACGGGGACGGCTTCATCGACACCGCCACCTGGGCCGACCTGGGCGGCCAGCTCTGGCTGGCCCGCTTCTACACGCCCGGCGTGATCGACAAGGCCACCGGCCGGGTCAACAACTGGTTCGCCGCCCGCGCCTTCGAGCAGCAGCGCCGCACCGACGACCTCCAGTACGTCGCCGGGCGCAACGAGTTCTTCTTCATGCCCGACAACATCTACGACGCGGCCAGCCACACCCTCCACACGTACCTGGGGAGCGGGAACCGCGAGCAGATCATGGGGCAGGCGGCCTCCTGCGGGACCGACAACATGCTCGCCTGCTGCCAGGGCGGATGCACGAACGTCACCGCCACCACCACCGACAACTACGGCGCCTGCAACCTCACCACCACCTTCTCCTGCGTGAACGGCGCCTACTCCTACGCCACGAGCACCACCGCGAGCTGCGGCACGACCAGCACCCCCTCGACCACCAGCGAGACCTGCGCCGCGGCGCCCGGGAACGCCTACACCTCGAGCCTGAACGCCCACTGGGTCTGCCCGGGGGCGGGGACGGTCGCCGACCAGCCGGGCAGCGCCTCGTGCGACGGCAGCGGCCTCTGCACCATCACCCCGATGGCGCAGCGGAACATCAGCGGCACCTACAACGCGCCGTCCCACAACCGCTTCTACGGGATCTGGTCCTTTGGCGGCGATCCGAAGAAGATGTTCGACACGCCGAGCGTGCCCGGCTCCGACACCGCGGCTGCCGCGTTGATCTTCGATCAGAACCGCTTCACCGACGTCTCGTACCCCGCCGCCTGCGGCGGGCCCGCCGGCAAGAGCTGCACGCTGGTCAACACGACGACCGCGAAGGTGACGGCCAGCGCGTCCAACTCGATGCTCCTCACCACCTCCTGCGGGACGGGCGTGACCAAGTGCTCCGCCACCTCCACCGACCCGGGCTGGTTCTACGAGTACGGCGACGTCTGCCCGCTCTCGGGGTGCACGACCTCTCCCCCCTGGACCGACGAGAAGACCGGCTCGGAGGCGACCACCCTGGTCGGCTGCGTGATGTGGGGCAGCTTCCGGCCGGTGGGGGCCACCACCAGCACGAGCCCCTGCTCCGGCACCCTGGGCGTGCCGGCCGCCTACAGCTACGGCGCCCACTACATGGCCGGCACGATGAACCCGAACGTCTGCGGGCTCTCCACCCTGGCGGTGGCGAGCGCCATCACCTCGCCGCCCAACGCGGCCATCCCCATGATCGACGTGGGCGGCGGCGGGGGCCAGTCCGGCGGCTCCCCCCCGTCCGGACCTCCGAAGCCCTTCGGGACGACGCAGACGGGCTGCAGCGGCGGGAGCATCTCCTACGGGGCGGCCAGCTTCAACCCCGGGTCCGGCTCCTCGAAGACCATCGTCCACCAGAGCTCCTGCGCCAACGAGCCGGTCTACTGGCTGGAGGTGCCGCGCGACCTGCACAGCTGCCGGCACGTCGCGCCAGCGGCGGGCTCGTCGAACTGCGAGTGACGATCGGCGTCCTGCCGTCCGCCGCCCCGCTCCGGCCGCGCGCCGGGGCGGGGCGGCGCCGTCTCCGGCGCCCGGCGGGCCTGCGCCTGGCGGATCGGGACGCGATCAGTCCCCCCCGATCCCGTACTTCGCCAGCCGGTAGCGGAGCGAGCGGAAGGTGAGGCTGAGGAGCCGGGCGGCCTCGGTCTTCACCCCGCCCGTGCGCGCCAGGGCCTGCTCCAGGATGGCGCGCTCGATGGCGTCGAGGTGGGCCTGGAGGTCGAGGCCCGCCTCGGGGAGGGCGAGCGTCCCGGCCGGCTCGGCCGAGCGGCCCCGGAGGTTGGGCGGGAGGACCGGGACGTCGATCACCTCCCCGGAGGCGAGGGTCACGGCCCGCTCCACCACGTTGGCGAGCTCGCGGACGTTCCCCGGCCAGTCGTGGGCGAGCAGGATCCGCTCGGCCTCCGGCGAGACCCGGGGACGGGGCTTGCCCAGCTCGGCCGCGAACCGGGCGAGGAGGTGGTCGAGGAAGGCGGGGAGGTCCTCGCGCCGCTCCCGGAGGGCCGGCATGCGCAGCTGGATCACGTTGAGCCGGTAGTAGAGGTCCTCGCGGAACCGGCCCGCCTGGACCTCGACCGCCAGGTCCCGGTTGGTGGCGGCCACGATCCGCGCCGCCACCGGCAGGTCCCGGCTCCCCCCCACCCGCCGGATGCGCCGCTCCTGGAGGGCCCGGAGGAGCTTCACCTGGACCGGGGGCGGCAGGTCGCCCACCTCGTCGAGGAAGAGGGTCCCCGAGCCGGCCACCTCGAAGAGCCCGGCCCGGGCCTCGGAGGCGCCGGTGAAGCTCCCCTTCTCGTGGCCGAAGAGCTCGGACTCGATCAGCCCCTCGGGGATGGCGCCGCAGTTGATGGCGACGAACGGCTGGTCCTGGCGGCCGCCGCGCCGGTGGATGGCCCGGGCGACGACCTCCTTGCCCGTCCCGCTCTCCCCGGTCACCAGCACGGTGGTGCGCGCAGGCGCGACCTTCTCCACCATCTGGCGCACCTCCTCGATCGCCGGGGAGCGCCCGATCAGCTCCTCCTGGCGCGGCACCCCGGCCTTGAGCCGGAGGACGCGGTTCTCGGCGACCAGGGCGCGGTGCTCGAGCGCCTTCTGCACCACCAGCCGGAGCTCCTCCACCTTGAAGGGCTTGAGGACGTAGTCGTAGGCCCCGAGCTTCATCGCCTGGATGGCGTTCTCGGTGGTGGCGAAGGCGGTGACGATCACCACCTCGGTGGCGGGCGACTGCTCCTTCACCGCCTTGAGCACGTCGATCCCCGACTCGCGGCCGAGCCGGAGATCGGTGATCACCAGGTCGAGGTCGCCCTGGGCAATCCGCGCCAGGGCCGCGCCGGCGTCGGCGGCGGCCGAGACCTCGTGCCCCTCCTTGCGCAGGAGGATGTCGAGGAACTCGCGCATCGAGGGCTCGTCGTCGACGACGAGGAGCGAGGCCATGGCTCGATCCTACCCCGCCCCGGCCCCGGCGGGCGCCCCGGCGGCGACCGGCGCGGAGGCCGGGAGGTGGACGACGAACCGCGCCCCGCCGCCGGACGGCTGCTCCAGCGCGATCGCCCCGCCCTGGACGTCCACGATCCGGTGGACGGTGGCGAGCCCCAGGCCGGTCCCGTCGTGCTTGGTGGTGAAGAAGGGGAGGAAGATCCGGGCCCGGTCGTCGGCGGGGATCCCCGGGCCGTCGTCCTCCACCGCCAGGAACGGCCCCCGGGCGTCCACCCCGCACGACGCCCGGATCGTCCCGCTCCCGCCCGGCCGGTCGCGAACCGCCTGGCCGGCGTTCCGCAGGAGGTTCCAGAGCACCTGCCGGACCTGGGCCGGATCGCAGAAGGCCGGGGCGGGGGCGAGCGCGCGCTCCAGCGCCACCCGGGCCGCCCCAGGGTCGTTGGCGAACACGTCGAGGGTCTCGGCCACCAGGGGGGCGAGGTCGCAGGCCACCGCCCGGGGCGGGGCGGGGCGGGCGAAGGCGAGGAACTGCGTGACGAGCTGCTCGAGCCGGCCCGACTCCCGGAGCGCGATCTCCATCAGGCGGCGGTCCTCGCCCGCCAGGCCGGGCGCCTGGTGGAGCAGCTCCAGCGCCCCCATCATCGAGGCGAGGGGGTTGCGGAGCTCGTGGGCCAGGCCGGCCGCCACCCGGCCCAGGTCCGCGAGCCGCTCGCTCCTGGCCACCCGCTCCTCCATGCTCCGGAGCTCGGTCAGGTCCTGGAAGATGAGCACCGTCCCGGTGGCCTCGCCTCCCTTCCCGATCAGCCGGAAGCTCGAGTAGCCGAGGCGCAGCTTCTCTCCGGCCCCGGTGACGAAGTCGGTCTCCCCGCGCGCCTCGTCGTGGCTGAAGGCGGCGAAGAGCCGGTCGGCCGGTCGGCCCAGGGCCTCGACGGCCCGCAGGCCGAGCATCGCCTCGGCGGCCCGGTTGAGGAAGGTGATCCGGCCCCCCAGGTCGAGGGTGAGGAGCCCGCTGGCCACCGACTGCACGATCGACTCGTGCAGGGCGGTGATGACGGCCAGGTCGCTCTCCCGGGCCGCCAGCCGCTCGCCGGTGGAGCGGAGCTGCTCGGCCAGGTAGGAGGCGAGGACGGCGGTGACGGTGAAGGCGCCCCCCTGCACGAAGAGCGCTCCCCAGGGGATCGCCGGCCGGACCGGGCCGGCCAGGAGCTCCAGCCCGAGGTGGGCGGTGACGGCCAGCACCAGGGCGGTGAGGGCGCCCCGGCGGGCGAGCAGGATCGCGCCGTTCACGATCCCCAGGGAGAACATGAAGACGAAGACGCTCTCCACGTAGCCGGTGATCGCCACCAGCGCCGCGGCGATGCCGACGTCGAGGAGGATCTGGCCGTAGGCGACCGGGACCAGCGCCCGGTCGCGGCCGAGCCCCAGGGCGAAGGCGATCGAGCAGAGGTACGTGGCGATGATCAGGGGGTAGAGCGGGGCGGTGGCCCGCAGCCCCGAGTCCGAGCCCCAGCTGACGAACGCCGCCCCGCCCAGGAGGACGGTGATGGAGAGGACCCGGAAGAACGTCAGCCAGACGAGCTTGCGCCGCAGCGAGACCGCCGCCGCGGGGTCGATCCCCTGGCCACTCCCGGGCATCGACCTACTTGATCGTCCCGGCCATCGTGAAGATGGGCAGGTACATGGCGATCATGAAGTAGCCGACCGTGCTGCCCAGGAAGACCATCAGGAGGGGCTCGATCATGGAGGTGAGGGAGGCCACCGCCACGTCCACCTCGTCGTCGTAGAAGTCGGCGATCTTCCCCAGCATCGCGTCCATCGCGCCGGTGGCCTCGCCCACGCCGATCATCTGCACCACCATGGGCGGGAAGACCTTGGTCTCGGCGAGCGGGGAGGCGATGTTCTTGCCCTCGGAGATCTTGGCGCGGACGTAGAGGATGCCCTTCTCCACCGTCCGGTTGCCCGCCGCCTTGGCGACGATCTCGAGCGCGTCGAGGATGGGGACGCCCGAGGAGAGCATCGTCCCGAGCGTCCGGGTGAAGCGGGCCACCGCCACCTTGCGCACCAGCGGCCCGAACATGGGGAGCTTGAGGACCGTGTCGTGCCAGATCTCCTGGCCCCGCCCCTTCTTGGTGGCCGCCTTGAAGGCCACGATCACCGCCACCGGCACGCCCAGGTAGAGGTACCAGCGCTCGCGGAAGCCGTGGGAGAGGTCGATGAGCGCCTGGGTCGGCCCGGGGAGCGTGCCCCCCATGTCCTTGAACATCTTCTCGAAGGTGGGCACGACGAAGGCGATGAGGACGAGTACCACCGCCACGGCGATGACGAGGACGATGATGGGGTAGACCATCGCCCCCTTCACCCGGCGCTTGAGCTTCTCGTTCTTCTCGATGTAGGCGCCGAGCCGCTGGAGGATGGTGTCGAGGATGCCGCCGATCTCGCCGGCCCGGACCAGCTGGACGAAGAGCTCGTCGAAGGCCTGGGGGTGCTCGGAGAGGGCGTCGGCGAAGGTGGATCCGGCCTCCACCCTCGACTTGATGGTGAGGAGCACCTTGCGGAAGGCGGGGTTGTCGGCCTGCGTGCCGATGATGTCGAGGGCCTGCACCAGCGGGAGGCCGGCGTCGATCATCACCGAGAACTGGCGGGTGAAGACCAGGATGTCCTTGGTGGTGACCCCGCCGCCCAGGCTGGGGAGCTTGAGCTCGCGCCCCTTCTTGCGCACCCGGGTGGGCTCGATGCCCATCTGGCCGAGCCGGGCGCGGACGGCGTCGGCGTCCTGCGCCTCCATCTCGCCGGAGCGCACCTCTCCCTGCTTGGTCTTCCCCGACCACCGCCAGACGGGCGCCTGCCGGAAAGTCTGCGCCGGGGCGCTCTTCGCCTTCACGTTCGCGGCTGCGGCCTGGGCCATTGGGTTCCTCGCTCGCTTGCCTGACCGACGATCCTAGTCGAGGCGCTCCCCGGGGTCGAATCCGCGCCGGCTACCGCGGGGCGGCGGGCCGGGGCACGGCCGCGCCGCTGGAGAGCAGGTTCTTGAGCTCGTCCGGATCGGAGGAGCGACCCAGCGCCTCCTCCACGGTGATGAGCCGCTTGGCGAAGGCCTGGGCCAGGCTCTGGTTGAAGGTCTGCATCCCGAACTTCGACTGACCCACCTGCATCTGCGAGTAGATCTGGTGGACCTTGTCCTCGCGGATCAGGTTCCGGATGGCGGGGTTCGGGACCATCACCTCGATCACCAGCACGCGCCCGGGGGCGCCCGCCTTGGGGAGCAGGTTCTGGGTGAGCACCCCCTCGAGCACGAAGGAGAGCTGGGCGCGCACCTGGGGCTGCTGGTACGGCGGGAACACGTCCAGGATCCGGTTGATGGTCTGGACGGCGCTGTTGGTGTGGAGGGTGGCGAAGGCGAGGTGGCCGGTCTCCGAGATCACCAGCGCCGCCTCGACCGTCTCCAGGTCGCGCATCTCGCCGATCAGGACCACGTCCGGGTCCTGTCGGAGGATGTACTTGAGCGCCTTCTTGAAGGACTGGGTGTCCGCCCCCACCTCGCGCTGGTTCACCAGGCAGTTCTTGTGGGGGTGGAGGTACTCGATGGGATCCTCGACCGTGAGGATGTGCTCGTGCCGGTCGGTGTTGATCTTGTCGATCACCGAGGCGAGCGTGGTGGACTTGCCCGAGCCGGTCGGGCCGGTGACCAGCACCAGCCCCCGGGGCTTCTTGGCCAGCTCCGTCACCACCGGGGGGAGCCCCAGCTCGGCGAAGGTCAGGATCTTGAAGGGGATGGTGCGGAACGCGCCCGCCACCGCCCCGCGCTGCATGAAGACGTTGGCGCGGAAGCGCGAGAGCCCCTTCACGCCGAAGGAGAGGTCGAGCTCGTTCTCCTCCTCGAACTTGTGCTTCTGGGCGTCGGTGAGGATCGAGTAGCAGAGCTGCTTGGTGTCCACCGGCGAGAGCGGGGGGGTCTTGAGCGGCACCAGCTTGCCGTCGATCCGCAGCTGCGGCGGGGAGCCGGTGGTGACGTGGAGGTCCGAGGCCCCCTTCTCGACCATCGCCTTGAGCAGCTGGTGCAGGTTCGCCACGGGGCCTCCGGCTCAGAACTTGTCGGGGGCGGTGTTCCCCACCGCCTCGGCCAGGCTGGTCATGCCGCCCTTCACCTTGCCGAGCGCGCTCATGCGCAGGGTCTTGAAGCCGAGCCGGATCGCCTCCTGCTTCAGCTCGGCCGCCGAGCAGCCCTGGATCACGAGCTCCTTGAGCCCGTCCCAGAGCGGCATCACCTCGTACACCGCCACGCGCCCCTTGTAGCCCCGGTCGTTGCAGGTCTTGCACCCGCCCGGCTCGAAGACCTGGAAGCTCCCGATCTCCTCGGCGGCAAAGCCGGCGTCGAGGAGCGCCTGGTCCTCCACCTGCGCCGGCTTCTTGCACTCCTGGCAGAGCCGGCGGCAGAGCCGCTGCGCCACGATGGCGTTGAGGGAGGCGGTCACCAGGAACGGCTCGATCCCCATGTTGAGGAGGCGGGAGACGGTGCCCGGGGCGTCGTTGGTGTGGAGGGTGGAGAGCACCAGGTGGCCGGTGAGGGCGGCCTTGACCCCGATCTCGGCGGTCTCGAAGTCCCGGATCTCGCCCACCATGATGATGTCCGGGTCCTGCCGGAGGAAGGAGCGGAGGGCGGCGGCGAAGTTGAGGCCGATGTCCTCGTGCATCTGCACCTGGTTGATGCCGAAGAAGTTGAACTCGACCGGGTCCTCGGCGGTGGAGATGTTCCAGCTCACCTCGTTGAGCTTGGAGAGGGCGGAGTAGAGGGTGGTGGTCTTGCCCGAGCCGGTCGGGCCGGTGACGAGGACCATCCCGTAGGGGCGGTCGATCGCCTCCATGAAGTCCTTGAGCTGCCCCTCCTCGAACCCCAGCTTGGTCATGTCGAGCTGGAGGTTCGACTTGTCGAGGAGCCGCATCACGACCTTCTCGCCGAAGAGGGTCGGGCAGATGGAGACGCGGAAGTCCATCTCCTTGCCCTTGCCCAGCTTCAGCTTGATGCGGCCGTCCTGCGGGAGCCGGCGCTCCGAGATGTCCAGCTCCGACATGATCTTGAGCCGGGAGATGATGGCGTTCCGCAGCTTCATCGGCGGCTTCATCACCTCGTAGAGCACGCCGTCGATCCGGAAGCGGACCCGGAAGTCCTTCTCGTAGGGCTCGACGTGGATGTCGGAGGCCCCCTTCTTGATGGCGTCGAGGAGGATCAGGTTCACCAGCTTGACGACCGGCGCCTCCTCGGCGCTCTTCTCCAGGTCGACGACGTTGGTCTCGTCGCCCTCGTCGGCGACCAGCGTCACCTCGGAGTCGTCGAACCCCTGCATCACCTCGTCGAGGTCCGGCCCCTTCTCAGCGTAGTACCGCTCGATCGCCTCCTTGATGGCCTGCTCGGAGGCGACCACCACCTCGACGTTGTAGCCGGTGAGGAACTTGACGTCGTCGATGGCGAAGATGTTCGAGGGGTCGCTCATCGCCACGATCAGCGAGGAGCCGGCCCGGTTCACCGGGACCACCTGGTGCTTCTCGGCGGTGGCCTTGGGGATGAGCTTCAGGACCTCCTCGTCGATGTCGAAGTCCTTGAGCGAGATCGCCGGGACGCCGTACTGCTTGGAGAGGAAGCCGGTGAGATCGGACTCGGCGATGGCGCCCTGCTTCACGAGCAGGGAGCCGATGCGCCCTCCGCTCTTGCGCTGCTCCTCCTGGGCCTTCTGGAGCTGCTGCAGGGAGATGAGGTTCTCCCGTACCAGGAGCTCGCCGAGACGTCCGGACATGGGTGGTTTCCTCGCCGGTGGAGCGCGGAGGAAACCAGGCGGCCCCCCCGCTCGAAGACGCCTCGACCTTAGCAGCCGCCTCCGCGGAGGGTCAAGGAAGCCGCCTCCGAACCGCTGGAATTCGCAGGGGGAAACCGCGGGGCCTGCCTACATCGGGGACAGCCGCCCCCTACCGGGCGCGGCGCCCGTCCCCCCGCTCCCCGTGCGCCGCCAGGATCGCCCTGGCCGCCTCCGCGTCCCGCCCGATCTGGGCGCGGAGGGCCTCGACCGAGGGAAAGCGTCGCTCCTCGCGCAACCGGGCGAGGAAGGCCAGGCGGATGGGGGCGCCGTAGAGATCGCGGCCGTCGAAGCCGAAGAGGTGGGCCTCCGGGATCGGCCCGGCGGCCGCCTCCACGGTGGGCTTCACGCCCACGTTGCACACCCCGCCGTGGAGGGAGCCGCCGGCGAGGCCGCCCTCGCCCCCCACCAGGGCCCGGACCACGTAGACGCCGTTCGCGGGGAGGAGCGCCTGCGTCTCCACGTTGGCGGTGGCGAAGCCGAAGCCGCGGCCGCGCCCCGCCCCGCGGGCCACCCGCCCGTCCAGGTCGTAGGGCCGGGTGAGGAGCAGGGCGGCCGCCTCGACGTTCCCCTCGAGCAGGAACTCCCGGATCTTGGTGGAGGAGACCACCAGGCCGTCGGCGGTCACCGGCTCCACCACCTGGAGCGCGATCCCGTGGGCGGCGAGGAGCGGGCGGAGCGCGTCCACCCGGGCCCGCTCGTGGCCGGCGGTGAAGTCGTACCCGACCACCACCTCCGCGCACCCGAGCCGGCCGGCCAGGTCGCGGGAGACGAAGGCGGCGGCCGGGGTGGCGGCGTAGGCGAGGTCGAAGGGCTGGATCACCACCGCGTCCAGGCCGGCCTCGGCGAGCAGCTCGAGCTTGCGAGGGAGCGGGGTGACCAGCGGCGGGGCGAGCTGCGGGCGGAGGACCCGGACCGGGTGCGGCTCGAAGGTGAGCACGCCCGCGCGGCCGCCCCGGGCCCGGGCCCGCTCCCGCGCCACCGCGATCAGCCGCTGGTGGCCGAGGTGCACGCCGTCGAGGTTGCCGATCGCCAGGGCGCCGCCCCGGAGGGCGCCCGCGCTCGCCGCCTCGTCGAGGGTCCGGAGCACCTGCATGCGCCGCCGTTCATAGGGCGACCCGGCGGCGCCGTCAAACAACCTCGCGGCCGGCCCGGCGGGAGCGCGGTGAGAACCACTCGGGACGCATCCGGGCGTAGCTGTCCTCGCCCTCCCGGCAGCGACAGGCTCCGCGCCATCTAGAGGAACTTCCGGCCGAAGGCGCGGGGGAGGAGCTCGCCGAGCGTGGTCTCGACCCGGCCGCCGCGCGCCCCAAGGAGCACCACCGGCAGGCCGGGGCCGGCGAGCTCGGCCAGGGTCTGCAGGCACATGCCGCAGGGAGGCGTGGGGGGCGAGGTGCCGCTCGCCACCGCCACCGCCTCGATCCGTCGCGCCCCCGCCGCCACCGCCGCCGCCGCCGCGCTCCGCTCGGCGCAGAGGGTGAGACCGTAGCTGGCGTTCTCCACGTTGCACCCGGAGTGGATCCGGCCGCCGGCCGCCACCGCCGCCCCCACCCGGAAGCGCGAGTAGGGGGCGTAGGCGCGCCGGCGGACGGCCCGGGCGGCCGCCTCCAGCGCGCGACCGCGGACGGCCCGCCCGCTCACCTAGCGCTCCTGCAGGTGACGGGCGATGGCCAGCTCCGCCTCGAGGGGGATCTCGAGGAAGCGCAGGTGCGCGCCGAAGCGGTCGCCCTCGCGCGAGACCCGGAGGACCTCGCCGATGGCCCGGATCTCCTCCCGCTCGCCGGGGAGGAGGAAGCGCAGCTCGAACCGGCTGCCGACCGGTGGGTGGAGGCCGTCGAACCAGACCCCGCCCAGGGAGAGGTTGCCCGGGCGCTCCTCGAACGACCCCCCCAGGGCGGCGTCGCGCACCAGCAGCCGCACCGCCACCCGGCCGCTGTCGCGGCGGTCGGAGGCTTGCTCCAGCCCCACCGCCCGCTCCGCCCCGGGATCGCTCCGCTCTCCCATGCCGCCTCCTCCCGAGGAGGCTACCTCCGCCCGGGCCGGGCTTTCAACGGGCGGCGCGCGGCAGGAAGGCCGCCACCAGCGCCCCGAGCCGCTCCCGCACCTGCTCCGCGGTCCGGGCCACCTCCTCGTGGGAGAGCCGCTGGCGCGACAGGCCGGCGGCGTGGTTGGTCACCACCGACAGCCCCGCCACCTTGACCCCCATGTGCCGGGCCACGATCACCTCGGGGACGGTCGACATGCCCACCAGGTCGGCGCCCATGGCGCGGAGCATCCGGATCTCGGCCGGGGTCTCGTAGGAGGGGCCGAGGAGGCAGGCGTAGACCCCGGCCGCCAGCGGGATCCCGAGCTCGCGGGCCGCCTGGTCGAGGAGGGCGGCCAGCCCGGGATCGTAGGCGTCGGAGAGGTCGGGGAAGCGGGGCCCGAGCCGGTCGTCGTTCTCGCCCGCGAGCGGGTTCTGGCCGGAGAGGTTGAGGTGGTCGGCGATCCGGACCAGGTCGCCCGGGTTCAGGGCCGGGTGCACGCCCCCCGCCGCGTTGGTGACCAGGAGGGCGCGGATCCCGAGGCCGCACAGGAGCCGGGCCCCGAAGGCCACGTCCTCCGCCGACCAGCCCTCGTAGGCGTGGACCCGCCCCTGCATGGCGACGATCGCCACCGGTCCGTCCGGGCCGGCCAGCTCGCCCAGCACCAGCCGCCCCGGGTGGCCGGCCACGCGGGAGACGGGAAAGCCCGGGATCTGCTCGTAGGGGACCGAGACGGCGCGCTCCAGCCGGTCGGCGAGACCGGACAGCCCCGAGCCGAGGATCACGCCCGCCGCCGGCGCCACGTCGGCCTGGCCCCGCACCCAGGCGAGCGCGTACTGGAGCCGGGTGTACGGGTCTGCGCGCTTGGTCATGCGAGCCTCTCGATCACGAGCGGACGGGGGGCAGGGATGGACGGGCCGATCCGGTAGGCGCGCGCCACCCGGGCGGAGATCGCCTCGCGCGGCTCGCTCCGTGGCCCGTGGTGGACCAGGCAGAGGGGCTCGCCCCGCTCGACCGGGTCGCCGAGCTTCTTCCCCACCACCAGGCCGACGGCGGGGTCGACCGCGTCCTCGACCCGGGCCCGGCCGGCGCCGAGGGCCACCGCCGCCAGGCCGATCGCCTCGCCGTCGATCGCCTCGACGCGGCCGGCGGCCGGGGAGGGGACCTCGTAGGTGCCGGCGGCGCGGGGGAGGCGGGCGGGATCGCGGATCGCGGCCGGATCGCCGCCCTGCGCACGGACGATCTCCTCGAGCTTGGCGAGCCCGCGCCCGTCGGCGATGGCCGCCTCCACCGCGGCCCGGGCGGCGGGGAGGTCCACCGCCACGCCCCCGGCGACCAGCATCTCGGCGGTGAGGGCGACCGTCACCTCCCGGAGATCGGCCGGCCCGCCGCCCCGCAGGAGCTCCACGGTCTCGGCCACCTCGAGGGCGTTGCCCACCGCGCGGCCGAGCGGCTGGTCCATGGCGGTGAGGAGGGCGCTCACCCGCTTGCCCATGCCGCGCCCGATCCCGGCCAGGGTGCGGGCCAGCTCCCGGGCCTCGCCGAGCCCCTTCATGAACGCCCCCGAGCCCACCTTGACGTCGAGGACCAGGGCGTCGATCCCCTCCGCCAGCTTCTTCGACATGATCGAGGCGGCGATGAGGGGGATGGACTCGACCGTGGCGGTGACGTCCCGCAGCGCGTAGAGCTTGCGGTCGGCGGGGGCGAGGCGCGCCGTCTGCCCGATCAGGCAGGCCCCCACCTCCCGCACCAGGGCCCGGAACCGCTCCACCGGGAGGTCCACCCGGAAGCCGGGGATGGCCTCGAGCTTGTCCAGGGTCCCGCCGGTGTGGCCGAGGCCGCGCCCCGAGATCATCGGGACCCGCACGCCACAGGCGGCCGCCAGCGGCGCCAGCGCCAGCGAGACCTTGTCGCCCACCCCGCCGGTGGAGTGCTTGTCCACCTTGGCGCCCGGCACGTCGGAGAGGTCGAGCACGTCCCCGGAGCGGAGCATCGCCCCGGTGAGCGCCGCGACCTCGGCCGCGTCCATCCCGCGGAAGAAGACCGCCATGCAGAAGGCGGCCATCTGGTACTCGGGGATCTCCCCGCGGGTGAAGCCGTCCACCAGCTCGGCGATCGCCTCGGCCGGGACCGCCCGCCCCTCGCGCTTCGCGTGGATGACCTCGTACGCGCGCATCATGTCACCGTACGTGCTTCGTAAGCTGCGCGGCGAAGCCGCGCCCGCGGGACGGTGCGCGAGGCGAAGCCGAGGCGCGCCCGGGACCCGCGTCGCCGGGGAGGGGCCCCGACGCGCTTCGCTCGGCGGGGAG
>Ga0335082_10004147_pt1 | contig 15769 bp, 12 predicted proteins | sample Lox_Sample_41_FD_206718 | JGI IMG/M metagenome (GOLD analysis project Ga0335082, IMG submission 206718) | Soil microbial communities from Loxahatchee National Wildlife Refuge, Florida, United States - Lox_Sample_4.1 | ecosystem: Environmental > Terrestrial > Soil > Wetlands | place: USA...
GGCGAGCAGCAACAGCGCCGCCCCCACGCCGCCGGTCACCAGCGCCGGCCCGCGCACCGCGCGCGCGTCGAGCGCCAGCGCCGCGTAGCCGATGCAGGCAGCGCCGATCAGCAGGAAGAAGACGACGGTGAGGCGCAGGTCCTCGAAGCGCTCGAAGTCGTTGTTGGGTAGGTCGGACTTGAGCCACGTCGCCGCCGCGAACGCGGCGGCGAGGAGCAGGGCGGTCGCCGCCGGCCGCCATCCCGCGTTCGCCACCTCCGCCGACCCACGCATCGCCACCACTCGCCCTGCCTTGATGCGACATTCCCCGATACACCACAAGCGGAACCTCGTCTCCGGTGCCGCCGCGATTGTCGCCGCCGGCGCGGTTCGCTAGAGGGCCGACATGGCTCAAGACGAACCCTCAATCGAGCTCCTGTGGGCGGCGTTCACCGGCTATCAGCACACGGCGGCGCTGAAGGCCGCGGTCGAGCTCGACGTCTTCACCCACATCGCGGCGGGCGCCAGCTCGATCGACGTGCTCGCGGCGCGCTGCGGCGGCGCCCCGCGCGGCCTGCGCCCGTTGCTGAACCATCTCACCATGGATGGGTTTCTGACCAAGGACGGCGATCGCTACGGGCTGACCGCCACGGCTGCCGCGTTCCTGGATCGCGCGTCGCCGGGTTTTCTCGGATCGGCGGTCACGTTCATCGGCTCGCCGTTGATCACCGAGGGCTTCACGCATCTGACCGATGCCGTGCGCAAGGGCGGCACGGCGGTGCCCAACCAGGGCACGCTGGCGCCAGAGCATCCGGTCTGGGTGGAGTTCGCCAAGGCGATGGGGCCGATCGCCGCGCTGAGCGGAGCGCTGCTCGCCAATCTGCTCGACGTGGAGCACGCTCCCGGCTGGAAGGTGCTCGACATCGCGGCCGGGCACGGCATGTTCGGCATCACGCTGGCGCGCCTGAACCCGAAGGTGCAGCTCACGGCGCTCGACTGGAAGAACGTTCTCGCGGTCGCCGAGGCCAACGCGCACGCGGCCGGGCTCGGGGCGCGCTTCCGCACCCTCGCCGGCAGCGCCTTCGAGGTGCCCTTCGGCGAAGGCTACGATGTCGTGCTGCTGCCCAACATCCTGCATCACTTCGACCCCCCCACCTGCGAGCGCTTGCTCGCCAAGGTGCACGCCGCGCTGGCGCCCGGTGGCCGCGCGGTGCTCGTCGAGTTCGTTCCGAACGACGACCGCAGCGGCCCGCCCGATGCGGTGCGCTTCGCGCTGGTGATGCTGGCGGGTACGCCGGGCGGCGACGCCTACACGTTTGCCGAGTACCGCGCGATGCTGCGCGCCAGCGGGTTTGGCGACGCCACGCTGCACGAGCTGCCGCCGTCGCCGGGACGCGTCATCATTGCCCCGCGCTGACGGCGCTGCGGACAGGGCACGCGGCGAATCGCCGCGCTACGGCGTGCCGCACTGCAGGCGCAGCCAGGTCACCGACTCGCTGCCGAGGTCGAGCGAGATGGTGCCGTCGACCACGGGCTGCGACAGCACGTCGGTGAACGTGGTCGACTGCTCGTCGAGCACGGCGCGGTCGGCCGCGCTCGCCGTGCAGCTTCCGTCGAGCGCGAGCGCGACCGAGCGCCCCGAGCCGCCGGTGGCGCGGAACGTCGAGAGCAGGATGTGCAGAACCGGCCCGTCGTGTACGGCACGCGCCCAGAGACCGCCGGCCGGGTCGTCGCCCTCCACGGCGAGGCGCTCGCCGTGCATCTGCTGAAAGGCGTCGAACACCCACCAGTTGGGTTTGTGCTCGCCGTTCGGGCCGACGATCCCCCAGTCGCCCGGGAGGGTGTTGCCCGAGATCGAGCGGTAGATGTTGGCGCGATCGAGGCCGGCGCGCTCCATTTCGATCAGGCTCGCCGCCACGAACGACGCGCCGACATGGGTGTCGTTGCGCAGGTCGTAGCCGCCGGCGGAGAGGTTCCACTCGTCGATGTTCAACGGCGGCATGGCGCTGCCCGGTGGGAGCTGCTGCGCCACCGCACCGCGGATGTTGTGGGTCAACTGGGTGTAGGAGCGCGGGGTCGCATCCGGATTCACCTGCGCGATCATGTCGTAGATGATGTCCGGGACGTTGCCCTCGTTCCCGTCCGGCCCGAGGAACGGGTAGTTGGCGTACCAGTGCCAGGAGACGAAACCAATTGGCTGCCCGGCGGCGACCATCGCCGCGACGTAGTCGGGGATGAAGCGCTGGCCGACCCCGAAGGAGCTCAGCGACGCGGCCGGCCCGCCGATCTCGATCGGCAGCCCGGTCTCGGCCGCGACCCGCGCGACGGCGCGGTGGGTCGCGGCCGCGGTGCGGAAGAAGGCGTCCTGCGTGTCGTGCCAGAAGATGAACAGGTCGGGCTCGTTCCACGACTCGAAGCGCAGCGCCGGTTGCGGCGCGGTGGCGAGCGTGCGAACGACGTCGGCGATCAGCTCTTCCCACGCGTCGAAGTCGGCCGGGGCGACGAGCTCCGGGCTGCAGGGTCCGCCGACGAGCGTGGGCGGGGTGCAATGCGCCGCGGTCGGCGCACCCAGCCAATCCGGCATCGGGAAGAGGATGACGAGCGGCTCGCCGCCGACCGCGTGGACCCTCGCCACCGCGTCGAGCAGCGACGCGAGCTGCACGGTCCCGGCATCCGGGCTGACCGCCGGCAAGTGCGCGTCGATGCGCACCGTCGTGGGGGCGAACGGCGCGATGTCCTCGAGCCGGCCCGTGTTCCATCCCACCCCCAGCAGCTCTGGGTTCACCGCCCCGAGCGACTGGTCGAGGTGGACGGTGATTGCCTGGCGTGTCGGCGACGCCGTCGGCGTATCGGCCGGCAGGGTCGGGGTCGCGCTGGGTGAGTCGGTCGGCGACGCGCTCGGACTGGATGTCGCGGTCGCGCTGGCGGTGAAGGTGGCGGTCGCCGACGCCGTCGGGCTGGGCGTGCGGCTCGCGGTCGCCGTGGGCTGGACGGTTGCGGACGCAGTCGCCGTGTGGGTGAGCGTGGGCGACGGGGGCGCGGTCGCGGAGCGGGTGGCGCTGGCGGTTGCCGTCGGGGTCGGCGACGGCCCGTCATCGTCCCCGCACGCGACCATGCCCACCGCCAGCACGGCGAGGAGCGTCGCGCGCGTCGCCTCGAACGCTCGACGGAGAGATCGTCGCGTACCCATCCGGGCGACGATATCGCCGCCGCGCGTTAGTTGGAAACGGCGGCGCCGCCCGGGCCCTTGCCGATGCCGTTCGGTGTCGTCGGGTAGGGGATGGAGTGGGTGATCTTAAACTAGGCCGCGGCCTGCGGTAGAAGCGCCTTCCAGACGTCCCGGTCTCTTGGTGTATGGACCGCCGCGCGATTCCCTCGACCCTGCTTGTGCTCCTGTGCGCGATCGGCAGCGTGCCGGCCCTCGCAGCGCCAGCCGCGCGTGCGGCGGCGGTCGGGTGTGTCGGCGACTGCAACGGTGATGGCAGCGTCTCCATCGGCGAGCTGGTCACCGGCGTGAACATCGCGTTGGGCTCGCTGTCTCTCGAGCGCTGCCCCGGCTTCGACTGCGCTGGCACCGGCGCGGTCACGGTCAACTGCCTCATCACGGCCGTCATCGCCGCGCTGAACGGCTGCGCGCCACCGGCGACGGTGAGCTCGACACCTGCCGCGACCGCCACCGTCACGCCGACGATGACGCCCCCGTCGGCGAGCCATTTCGTCGACAACGGCGACGGGACGATCAGCGATACCCAGACGGGCCTGACCTGGGAGAAGAAGGATCAGGGCGGCGGCATGCACGACGTCGACACAATCTATCCCTGGGCGGGCGTGTGCACCGATCAGAATGGGGTCCCATGTGTCGGGGTCGTCGGCTGTACGCTCTGCCAGCCGGATGCGGCCGCCGAGAGCACGTGCACTGCCGAGACCGGCGGCGCCGTGGGATGCGCGCGGTGCCCCGGAACGGCCGTCTGCCAACTGATCAACGGGCTCACGAGCGCGTGGCAATGGTTGAACCAGCTCAACGGCGAGAACTTCGCGGGCCACAGTGATTGGCGCATCCCCACGATCGGGCGCGACGGCGGCGCGGTGCAGTTGGAGACGATCGTCGACATGAGCGTTCCGGGCTGCGGCAGCGGCCCTCCATGCGTCGCGCCGGCATTCACCGCCGGCTGCGCGGACGGATGCGCGGCGAGCGACTGTAGCTGTACGGACCCCGGTCAGTATTGGTCGGCGACGTCGATCGCCGAGGTCATTCCACTGCCGTCGGTGTGGAGCGTGCTCTTCGTCAGAGGCACCGTCGGGGGTGCCGACAAGACCTCTGGCTTCTTCGCGCGCGCGGTACGCAGCCTTCCGTGCGGAACCTTCCTGGCCACGTTCGGCAGCCAGGGCGGCGGCGGCGGGCAGTTCTTCGATCCCGAAGCCGTCGCGGTCGATCGCAACGGGAACGTCTTCGTTGCCGACAGCGGCAATCACCGCATCGAGAAATTCAGCGACAGCGGAGACTTCCTGCTGCAATGGGGCAGCATGGGCGAGGCGACGGGGCAGTTCCAGACGCCGGACGGACTCGCCGTGGACGCCGCCGGGTCCGTCTACGTTGCCGACCTGAACAACAACCGCATCCAGAAGTTCGACAACAACGGCACGTTCGTCACCACCTGGGGAGAGGCGGGCAGCGGCGACGGGCAGTTCAGCGGTCCGGTCGGCGTGGCCATTGATGCGCAGGGCAATGTGCTGGTCGCCGATCGCTTCAACAATCGCGTGCAGACGTTCACCAGCAGCGGGAGCTTCGTCGCCAAATGGGGCACCGCGGGGCAGGGCGACGGGCAGTTCTCCAATCCAGTCGGCGTTGCCGTCGACCGCGACACGAACGTCTACGTCGCCGACTTCTTCAACGACCGCATTCAGAAGTTTACCAGCACCGGCATGTTTCTCGGGAAATGGGGCGGTACCGGCAGCGGCGACGCGCAGTTCATCGGTGCGCGCGCCGTCGCCGTCACCAGCGGCGGCGTGATCCTGGCGATCGACGACGGCAACGACCGTGTCGAGGCGTTCACCGACAGCGGCGGGTTTCTCACCAGCTGGGGCGGCCCCGGGAATCACGACGGGCAGTTCAACTCTGCCACGGCGCTCGCGGTGGCTCCAAACGGCAGCGTGTGGGTCACAGACGAGAACCCGCGCGTACAGCGCTTTGCGTGCTCAGCCCCGCCGACTCAGTGAATGACCGCAAGAGTGACCCGAATCAGCGGTACCGGTTGACGGCGTTCTCCAGCATCTCCTGGCGCCCGGAGCGGGGGCGCGGCTCGATGCGATCGGTGAGCACGTAGCGCTCGAGCTCGTCGAGCGAGCGCTGGCCGGCGAGGATGGCGCGGCCCAGCTCGCCGTCCCAGCCGGCGTAGCGCGCGGCGACGAAGCGCGCCAGCTCGCCGCGCTCGATCAGCTCCGCGGCGCGCAGCAGGGCACGCGCCAGGGTGTCCATGCCGCCGATGTGGGCGTGCAGCAGATCGTCCGGCGCGAGGCTCTGGCGGCGCAGCTTGGCGTCGAAGTTGAACCCGCCGGTGGTCAGGCCGCCGCCCTGCTGGATCGTGTACAGCGGCAAGGTCAGGTCGTCGGCGCTGTTGGGGAACTGGTCGGTGTCCCAGCCGTTCTGGGGGTCGCCGCGGTTGGCGTCGACGCTGCCGAAGAGGCCGTTGGCGACGGCGTAGGCGAGCTCGTGCTGGAAGCTGTGCCCCGCCAACGTGGCGTGGTTGGCCTCGATGTTGAGCTTGATCTCGCGCTCGAGCCCGAACTGGAGCAGAAAGCCGTGCACCGCGGCGGCGTCGTGATCGTACTGGTGCTTGGTCGGCTCCATCGGCTTGGGCTCGATCAGCAGCGTGCCGCGGAAGCCGATGCGGTGCTTGTGCTCGACCACCAGCCGCATGAAGCGGCCGAGCTGCTCGCGCTCGTGGCGCAGGTCGGTGTTGAGCAGCGTATCGTAGCCCTCGCGGCCGCCCCACAGCACGTAGTTGGCGCCGCCCAGCCGGTGGGTGGCGTCCATCGCCTTCTTCACCTGCGCGGCGGCGTAGGCGAAGACGTCCGGGTCGGGGTTGGTCGCGGCGCCGGCGGCATAGCGCCGGTGGCTGAACAGATTGGCAGTGCCCCAGAGCAACCCCACGCCGGTGCGCGCCATGTGCGCCGCGAGGCGGTCGAGCATGCGGTCGAAGAGGGCGTTCGACTCGGCCAGCGTCGCGCCTTCGGGCGCGACGTCGCGGTCGTGGAAGGTGAAGAACGGCACCCCCAGCTTGGTGAACAGCTCGAACGCCACCTCCGCCTTGCGTTCGGCCAGCGCCAGGCCGTCGCCGGGGCCGAACCAGGGCCGCTCGAACGTCTCGCCGCCGAACATGTCGACGCCCGGCCAACAGAACGTGTGCCAGTAGCACACCGCGCAGCGCAGCTGGTCGCGCATCGGCCTGCCGAGCACGAGGCGATCGGGGTCGTACCAGCGAAAGGCGAGGGCGTCGTCGCTGTCGGGGCCGGCGTAGCGAATGCGGTCGACCGCGGGGAAGAAGGGCTCGGACATGACACCTCCGACGAACTAATGCAGAGCGTGAAAGCGCGGCTTCAAGGCTGCGTACACGGCACGGTACTCGACCAGGCGCTCGGCGTAGCGGTCGCGCAGGGCCGCGTCCGGTTCCACCACGGCCTCGATCGGCGGCGCGGTACACACCGCCGCCGCGTCCTCGCCGCCGGCCGCCAGCCGGCCCAGCCGCGCCGCGCCGAAGGCCGGTCCATACTCGCCGCCGGCGTGATAGCGCAGCGGCCGGTCGAGCGCGCTGGCGAGGATGCGGCCCCAGAAGCGGCTGCGCGCCCCGCCGCCGATCACCGACACGCCACCGATCCGCGTGCCCGACGCGGACAGCGCCGCCTGTCCGTCGGCCAGGCCGAAGGCGACGCCTTCGAGCACGGCGCGCGCCAGGTCGGCGCGCGTGGTGGCGTGCGTGAGGCCGACGAAGACGCCGGTCGCATCCGGATCGTTGTGCGGCGTGCGCTCGCCGGAGAGATAGGGGAGGAAGATCGTGCGCGAATCGCGGTCGGCGCGCTCGGCCTCATCGAGCAGCGCCGCCTCGTCGGCCGCGCCGGTGAGCGCGGTGACCCAGGTCAGGCAGCTCGCGGCGCTGAGCATCACCGACATCTGGTGCCAGGTCGCCGGCAGGCAGTGGCAGAACGCGTGCACGGCGGTTGCGGGCGCGGGCGCGAAGCGGTTGCCGGCGACGAAGTACACGCCCGACGTGCCGAGCGACAGGAAGGCGTCGCCGGGGCGGATCACCCCGATGCCGACCGCGCCAGCCGCGTTGTCGCCGGCGCCGCCGGCGATGACGACGTCGCGGCGCATGCCCCACTCGTCGGCCACGCTCGCGCGCAGGGCACCGCTCGGTTGCGAGCCTTCGACCAGCCGCGGCATGGCGCGCTCGTCGAGGCCGCTGGCGTCGAGCATCGCCGCCGACCAGGCGCGCCGGCCGACGTCGAGCCATAGCGTGCCGGCGGCGTCCGACATGTCGGACACGTACTCGCCGGCGAGGCGCAGGCGGAGATAGTCCTTTGGCAGCAACACGCGCGCCGTACGGCCGAACACCTCGGGCTCGTGGGCGGCGACCCACAGGAGCTTCGGCGCGGTGAAGCCGGGCATGGCGAGGTTGCCGGTGATGGTGCGGCTGTCCGGCACGCGGCGCTCGAGCTCGGCGCACTCGGCGGCGCTGCGGCCGTCGTTCCACAGCATGGCGGGACGGAGCACGCGATCGGCCGGGTCGAGCAGCGTCGCGCCGTGCATCTGCCCCGACAGGCCGATGCCGCGCACCGCGGCCAGCGCCGCCGCCTGCCGCTGGCGCAGCGTGCCAACCGCGGCCTGCGTTGCGCTCCACCACGCCTCGGGATCCTGTTCCGACCACAGCGGTTGCGGGCGACTCACCGCGAGCGGCGCGCTGGCCTGGTCGACGACGCGCTGCCGATCGTCGACCAGCAGGACCTTCACCGCCGAGGTGCCGAGGTCGATGCCGAGGTACATGGGGTCGTGTGCGGCCTCCCTGTAGTCCGCGGGCGGGAGCGGAACAAGGAGCGGTCGCTGGTGGCTCGCTGGTCGCTCGTCGCTGGTCGTTGGTCATCTGAGGCGAGGTCGAAGTTTCGTAGGCGGACCACCACCAGCGACTAACGACCAGCGACGAGCGACCGGCGACCAATGCAGTGACGCGTCACATCACATGCGTGCGCTGCTCGGCGCCCGCGCGCGGATTTTCTGTTGACTAACCACGGGTGCGCTCGTACCTCTGAAAGTGACTCTTCCTTCTTTGCCCAACCCCTTCTCAGCCCAAGCACTCGGAAGGGGGGTTCCAGCCGCGAGGGTCCCGACGCGAGTCGGGGCCCTCGTTCTTTTCCATCGGTGCGCTTCGCTCGCGGCTGGTCAGGCCGCGCCGCGCAGACGTGGCGCCGCGGTCGCCTCGAGCGCCTCCGCGACTTCGTAGGCCGCGCCGTAGCCGGGCAGGAAGGTGACGCCGGGGCCCGGATGGCAGGCGGCGCCGCAGAGATAGAGGTCGGGAATCGGCGTGGCGTGCGCCGAGCCCGGCACCAGCAAGCGGGCGCCGATCATCTGCTCGGGGTGAATGAGCCCGTGCGTGAAGTCGCCGTTGGTGGCGCCCTGCATCGCGGCAAAGTGATCGGAGGAGAACACCGCGCGCTCGACGATGCAGTCGCGCAAGTCGGGCAGGAACTCGCTCAGGCGATCGAGAATCCGCTCCGCCATTTCGTCGCGCAGCCGGCCGCGCTCCGCCTTCGGCGCCTCGCAGGGAAAGAAGAAGCCGTAGGTGGTGGCGATGTGGAAGCCGGGCGGCGCCAGGCTCGGGTCCATCACGGTCGGAATCTGCATGCCGACCGGTGGATGCTCGGGCACCTCGCCGCGCACGCAGGCCTCGTAGCTCGCCTGCTGCAGCTCGGGGTCGGGCACCAGCGTGGTGTTGAAGCGCGTGCGCGGGTCGGCGTTCAGGTGCTCGAAGGGCGGGCCGTAGCGCGGCAGACGGCGCAGCTTGAAGAGCAGGTGCATGAAGGCGCCGCGGTGCTCGATGCGCTCGATCCGCTCGACGAGCTCGCCGCGCAGGTGCTCGCGCCCGAGCAGTCCGAACAAGGTCGCGGGCTTGTCGAGGTTCGAGAGCACCGCACGCGCCCGGATCCGGCTGCCGTCGCGCAGCTCGACCCCCGCCGCGCGACCGCCCTCGACGAGGATGCGCTGCACCGGCGCCTTCAGGCGTACCTCGCCGCCCTTGTCGGCGATGGAACGGCACAGCGCCTCCGACAGCGCGCCCATGCCGCCCTTCACCCGGCGCATCAGGCCGCCGCCCTCGTTCTGCGCGAAGGTGTAGACGAGGCAGAGGGCGCTGCCGGGGGTGAACGGGCCCTTGTAGGTCGACTGCACCGCCGCGAACGCCGCCAGGGCGCGCAGGGTGCGGTGGCGGCGGAGGTCGGGGAGAAAGCGATTGATCAGGTCCATGGCGCTGCCGGTGAAGGCGAGCTCGATCTGGCGCCGCTTGCGTTGGTTGGGCGCCTTGGCGAGCAGCTCCTCGAGGGTGGGCGGCACGCTGCGCGGCGTGAAGCGATCCATCAGGCTCGCCGGGTACTGGCAGAAGGCCATCAGGCGCACGAAGCCGACCATGGCGCCGACGCCGAAGTGGCGGAGCACGTACGCCGCCATGCGCAGCGGGTTCGAGTAGAAGATCGCCGGCGGCGCATCGGGCGAGTTGAGATTCGAAGCCATGATCGGCAGGTCGATCAGCTCCACGCCGTAGCGCGCCAGCTCGAGCTCCTCCGCCAGGCCCTTGGCGAGCGGAAACAGCAGGCTGGCGCCGACGTCGTTGCGGCAGCCGGTGAGAATCTCGCGCGTGCCGGCCATGCCGCCGACGTAGGCGTTCTTCTCCAGGCACACGACGCGCAGCCCGCGCGCCGCCAACAGCGCCGTGGCCGCCAGTCCGTTGTGGCCGGCGCCGACGACGACGACGTCGACGTCTTCGCTCGCGCTCATGCGGTCGCGCCCGGCGCGCGGGCGTTCCAGCGCAGCTGGCGCTCCTGCGCGGCCAGATAGAGGCCCATGGCGAAGCCGAAGCTGGTGAACAGGCTGATCACGAAGTAGATCCACGGCTGCCGCATGCCACGGCGCCGCCCGTCGACGATGGTCCAGAGCGGAAACAGGAACACGTTGGTGACGATCATGTCCTGGCCCGCCGACCCCGCCGCCGGATTGTCGAACAGCATGGTCGTGAAGTGCACCCAGCTCGCCTGCGCGGGAAAGGCCATGACGTAGTGCACATTGAAATACCACCCCACGCACACTGATCCCACCGCAAACGCGTAATACAGGCCCTCGAGCACCGTCGCCCGCGAGCCCGGCCAGGGGTCCCGGTAGAGATGGGCGTTGAAGCGATAGAAGAGCGCGACCGTGAGCGCACCGAGCGCCGCATGAATGAACAAGGAGAGCATGCGGCTGGCTATGCCGGCCCGAGCGCTCTGGTCAAGCCGGCGCCGCGGTTACCTCAGCTGGCGGTGGCGATGACAGGTCACCAGATGGTCGTTGACCATGCCCACCGCCTGCATGAAGGCGTAGCAGATGGTCGGACCGACGAAGCGGAAGCCGCGCAGGCGCAGGGCCTTGCTCATGGCGCGCGAGACGTCGGTCTCGGCCGGGACGTCGCCCTGTCGCCGCCAGCGGTTGACGACTGGCCGGCCGTCGGTGAACGACCAGATGAAGCGGTCGAAGCTGCCGTGCTCGTCCCGCACGGCCAGCAGCGTCTTGGCGTTGTCGATCGCGGCGTCGATCTTCGCCCGGTTGCGGACGATGCCCGCGTCGGCCAGCAGGCGGCGCACGTCGCGCCGGTCGAATGCCGCCACGGCGCGTGGGTCGAAGCGCGCGAAGGCGGCGCGGTAGGCGGGGCGCTTGCGCAGGATGGTGATCCAGCTCAGCCCAGCCTGGGCGCCTTCGAGTACGAGGAACTCGAACAGGCGCCGATCGTCGTGCAGCGGGACACCCCATTCGTCGTCGTGGTAGCGGATGGAGAGCGGGTCGGTCCCCGCCCACGGGCAGCGCACTGGTTCGGCTCGCGGCATGGCGCGTCTGTTACCACGGGGCCGGTGCCTACACACGCGACAGCCAGCGCGATATGGTGCGGCGCATGGATGCCGTCCTCGGTCCGACCTCGCACTACTTCCAGTCCCAGCGGCTGAAGCTCCACTACGTCGACTGGGGCAATCCGGACAAACCGCCGTTGCTGCTCGTCCACGGCGGCCGCGACCATGCGCGCAACTGGGACTGGGTGGCGCTCGATCTGCGCCGCGACTACCACGTCATCGCGCCCGACCTGCGCGGCCACGGCGACTCGCAGTGGGCGATCGGCGGCAGCTACGCGATGGTCGACTACACCCTCGACGTCGCCCAGCTGCTCAACGCGCTCGGACTCGACCACATCACCATCGTCGGACACTCGCTCGGCGGCTCGATCGCCCTCCAGTACGCCGGGACGTACGCGAGTCGGGTCGACAAGGTGGTCGCCATCGAGGGACTTGGACCACCGCCGGAGCTGCTGCGCGAGCAGCCGCCGGCGCACGAGCGCATGCGGGTGTGGATCGGCGAGATGAAGGCGCTGGCGCGCCGCCATCCGCACCGCTACCCGGACCTCGACACCGCGGTGGAGCGGATGAAAGACGCCAACCCGCGCCTGACCGCCGAGCAGGCGCGCCATCTGACCATCCACGGCTCCTATCGCGACGAAGACGGCACCTATCTGTGGAAGTTCGACAACTACGTGCGCGCGACGTCGCCGTACCTCTTCAACATGCTCGACGCGCGCGACCTGTGGACGCAGATCACCTGTCCGGTGCTGCTGCTGCGCGGCACGGAGTCGTGGGCGTCGGACCCGGAGATCGACGGCCGCGCGCGCGCCTTCCGGAACTATACGTTCTTTAACATCGAGGGCGCCGGGCACTGGGTGCACCACGATCAGCTCGCCGTGTTCCTGCAGCTCGTGCGCCGGTTCCTCGGCGTACCGGCGTGACGGCCCGCCGCGGCCTCGATTGCGCCGCCGCGGCGCTGTGGTAGAGCTGGCGCATGTTCACCGGAATCGTCGAGGAGGTCGGCGTGGTGATCGAGTCCGGCGCCGGGACGCTGCGCATCCGGGCGCCCAAGATCTTGGTTGACGCGCAACTCGGCGACTCGATCGCGATCAACGGCGTCGATCTGACGGTGGCGGAAATGGACGGCGGCGCGTTCTTCGCCAACGTCATGCCCGAGACGTATCGGCGCTCCACCCTCGGCGCGCTCAAGCCCGGTGACCGCGTGAACCTCGAGCGCTCGGTGCGGCCGAGCGACCGGCTCAGCGGGCACATCGTGCGCGGCGTGGTCGAGGGGGTGGCGACGGTGGACTCGCTCACCCCGGAGGGCGACGCGATCATCGCGCGCTTCCGCACCCCGCCGGACCTGCTGCGCTACATGGTCGTCAAGGGTCCGGTGTGCATCGACGGCGCCAGCCTGACGATCATCGACAAGCGCCCGGACAGCTTCGCCGTGTCGCTGGTCCAGTACACGCAGGAGCACACCAGCCTGCTCGACAAGCGTCCCGGCGATGCGGTCAACATCGAGACCGACATCATCGCGCGCTACGTCGAGAACCTGCTGGCCGCGCGCGACTAGTCCTGCCCTTCGACGAGCCAGGGCGAACGGAGAAGGGTTCAGCAGCGCGTCAGGCCGATGCGTCGTCGATCAGCTCGAGACGGTTGCCGAACGGGTCGTACACGTAGGCGCGCACGGTGCCTTCCAGGGGCTCGGCGTCGGCCACGGTGAGCTGACGCGCACGACACGCGTCGAGCAGCGTCGCCAGGCCGCGGACGACGAGCGCGACGTGCGCCTTCTTGGCGGGGCGGAAGTCTGCTTCGACGCCGAGGTGGAGCCGCACGGTGTCGGTCTCGAACCAGCAGCCGCCGCGCTGCGCCAGCAGCGCCGGCTTGGGAACCTCCGGCAGGCCGAGCACCTCGTGGTAGAAGGCGCGCGCCGCCGGCTCGCCGCCGGGCGGCATCGCGAGCTGCACATGGTCGATGGCGCGAACCAGCATGTTGCAGACCTACCACCGCCGCGCCGTGCCTACCACCTGGCCTCTGGCAACCACCGCTCACCCGTGGGGACAGGCCTCCGTGCCTGTCCGGCGTGCGGAGCACGCCTGAGGCGCGGCAGATGGTCGCGGCGGCGCGCGTCGCGGGCCGGCAGCCACAGAGGGCTGCCGCTACGGCGATTCGCGCCACGCCGATGCGGTCAGCCGGTACAGCACGTGCGGAAGATCGGCCCACACCGTGTTGCCGACGTGGCGGAGTCCGGCGCGTTCCATGACGCGCTGTGAGGCGCGATTGGTCGGGAGGGTGAACGCGACGACGTCCGGCAGGCCGAGCTCCTCGAAGGCGATCCGAATGCTGGCGCGCGCCAGCTCGGTGGCGAGGCCGCGGCCCCAGTACTCGGGCAGCAGCGCGTAGCCGATCTCGACCTCGGGTTGGCCGTCCAACAGCACGCGGCGCAACCCGCCGCGGCCGACGAAGCGGCCGCTGGCGCGGTCGCGCGCCAGCCAGTAGCCGAACCCGTCGGCCGCCCAGCTCGCGCACAGCAGGTCGAGGACGCGCCGCGTCTCGTCGGGCCCGCGTACGCCGCCGAGCGTTGCCATGGTCTCGGCATTGGTGTGGAGGGCGTGCAGGTCGTCGAAGTCGTCGGGGCGCAGCCGCGTCAGCAGGAGGCGCGGCGTCTGCATGCGCTCGACCCCGCTCATGCGCTGCGCCGGCGGCCCGCGCGGCCGCCGCGGACCTCGAAGCGAACCGTGGCGAGCGTGCGCGCGTCGGCGTCCACCAGCGTCAGCGTGTGCGTGCCGGCGACAGGCTGCCACAGCCGGATCTCCGCGGCCGAGCCCAGGTCGCCCCCGTCGAGCACCCAACGGACGGCGCCGGCGGTCTCGGCCTCGAAGGCGACGCGCTGGCGGAAGGCCGGGATGTCGGGGTCGATGGCGATGATGCTGCCGTCGGCCGGTGCGATGATCCGCGTGGCGGGGGCGCGCACCGCATCGCGGCGCGCCGGCTCGGTTCCGTCGAGGAACCACTCGCGGCGCGCCGGCTCGGCGCGGTCGGGGAAGGCGACCGCGGCCGCGCCGACGCCGGGCGGCGGCGGCGGTGCCTCGCTGGGCAGGTCGCGGTGCAGCCAGGTCATCACGTCCTCCCAGATCGGCGCCGCGCCGGTGACGCCGCTGACGTCGCGCATCGGCTCGCCGGAGAAGTTGCCGACCCACACCCCGACGCTGTAGCGGCGCGAGTAGCCGATGCACCAGTTGTCGCGCATGTCCTTGCTGGTGCCGGTCTTCACCGCCGTCCAGAAGCGCGTCGCCAGGGGGCTCTCGAGCCCGAACGTGACGCTGCGGCTGTCGCGATCGGCGAGAATGTCGGAGACGACGAACGTGGCCGCGGCGCTGTACACCCGGCGCGGCGCCACCGCGGCCTCGTTGGGGCTCAGGCGCAGCGGCCCCGTCATCCCCGCGTTGGCCAGGGTGCGATAGGCGTTGACGAGCTGCCACAGGGTCACGTCGGCGGAGCCGAGCGCCAGCGACGGCCCGTAGTAGTCGCCCGGCTGCACGACGCCGGCGAAGCCGAGGTGGCGGAGCTGCTCGGCGAGCGCGTCCGGCCCGAGCAGCAGGAGGGCGCGCACGGCCGGCACGTTGAGCGAGCCGGCGAGCGCGGTGCGCACCGAGACCAGACCGCGAAACTGCTCGTCGTAGTTGCGCGGGCGAAAGACACCGCTGCCGGCGGCGATCTCGAGCGGCGAGTCGTCGAGCAGCGAGGCGGCGGTGAGCAGGTGGCGGTCGAGCGCCAGGGCGTAGAGGAACGGCTTGAGCGTGGAACCGGCCTGGCGGCGCGCCTGGATGCCGTCGACCTGGCGCGCGCTCGACAGGTCGCCGCTGGCGGCGACGTACGCGAGCACGTCGCCGCTGGCGTTGTCGGCCACGAGCACCGCGGCGTCGCGCGCCGATCGATCGCGGATGGCGAGCAGGTGGCGGCGCAGCGAGTCGGTGGCGTAGCGCTGCGTGGCCGCGTCGAGGGTCGACGCGGTGTCCGCGCACGGGGGCGGCCCGGTCTGCGGCAGCAGGCGGCGCGCGGCGTGCGGCGCGAGCGCGACGCGCGGTCCGGCGCCGGACGGCGCCGCCAGGGCGTGGGCGATCGCGGCGTCGAGGTCGGGCGTGGCGACGGCGTCGCCGGCGGCACACGCATCGACGGGCACCGCGGCGCGCTCGGCCGGGCGGCAGCTCGATGCGTTCGCGGCGGTCGCGTCGTTGAGTTGCGCGACGCGGCGGTCGACCTCCGCACGCGGCGCGTTGGGCGAGCGCAGCAGGGCGGCGAGGACCAGCGATTCGGCCCGGGTCAGCCCGTGCGGCGCCTTGCCGAACAGCACGTCGGCCGCGGCGCTCACCCCCTGCAGCTCGCCCCGGAAGGTGACCAGGTTGAGGTAGGTTTCGAGGATCTGGTCCTTCGTCCACGTGCGCTCGAGCGCCCAGGCGGCGCGCATCTGCCGCCACTTGTCCGCCAGCGTGCGCCCGGCGTCGCCGCGGCGCAGCGCCGGATCGAGCAGCGCGGCGACCTGCATGGTGAGGGTGCTGGCACCGCGCGGCGGGCCGCCGCGCGCGCGCTGCCAGAGCGCGGCCGCGACGGCGCGCCAGTCGACGCCGGCATGGGCGAAGAAGCGGCGGTCCTCGGAGGCGAGCAC
>Ga0335082_10004148_pt1 | contig 15768 bp, 18 predicted proteins | sample Lox_Sample_41_FD_206718 | JGI IMG/M metagenome (GOLD analysis project Ga0335082, IMG submission 206718) | Soil microbial communities from Loxahatchee National Wildlife Refuge, Florida, United States - Lox_Sample_4.1 | ecosystem: Environmental > Terrestrial > Soil > Wetlands | place: USA...
ATTTGGACTCTCTCCTTGCTTGGCCGACTCACGTCACCGGCTCCGGACGGCGACGGGCAACTAGTCGTTTGTGATTGAAGCGTGGATAACCCTTTATTCTATGCGCACTTGTGGGTCACGCGTTATTACAATAGCGTTAACGCGTCTTTTCCTTATGGGCGAAGTAGAAGTAGGCGCCGACGCTTACGAAATTTACCAAGACTGCAACTATGTTCCATATAATCACCGGTCGTGAAGCAATCAACAAACCATAGTAGACCCAGAGAATCTGAAATACGCCCATGATGGCCGCCATCCTTGGGTTCATGCCTGCGCTCGACCGACGCCGGAACATCGCTACCAAATCCGGCATGGCAGCAAAAGTCGTCCCAAAACCGGCCACTAAGCCGAGGATCTCTGATCGCGGTACATGGGGGTCAATCAAGCTCGGTCTGTCGTGTGGCGCGATGTCCTGACAGCCGCACAGGGCCACAATGTACGGAAGACAAACGGCAAACGTTACTCTCTTGAATCGGTCCATAGCTGCCTCCCCACGCTTATAACACCCGAGAAGCACCAATCTCGGCGTCTCGAGCGTGCCTGCTTCTGCGAGGCCTGCTGATTCCGGACTTCGGGGCACTTTTATGCCTCTCCTTCTCTGGGCAATTGGCATCATCAGGACATGGCAGCTGGTCAGAAACTTGGGAAGAAGAAAGTGTACAATCCGCACCACAGCTGCGTCCAACAGCTAGCTTTTGCCAGGCGCGATTGATAGATGCGACTCAAGACGACGAAGAAGTAACCAGTGGACAAACCGCACATGAGAACGCCCATCAAGCTCTCGACTGGTCAGAGCAGTCGCCACGGCTTGGCCAGCACGACATCGTCGTAGCCAAGGGTCGTGTAAGTAACAGCGGAAAAGTAGAACGCCGTTTCGGCGTCGGTCACACACCCGCGCCACAAGTAAAACAAGCCCATATCGATATCTCGGCCAGATTGAGCAGGACCAGCCACCAGATCATGCGGAGCAGCAGCTGCGTAATAAGCCAGACGCTCGTTGGCAAGGGGTACAATCGCATCAAGGCTCGTTGCATCGCTGGATTTGGAGATTTCCGGGGTTGGCGGCCTTGGCGGTGCGCTTGCCGGACCGGTTACCGCGTATGTCTATGACTGGAACGTGCTGCCGACCGGCCAACAGTTGTGGCTCAAGGAACTGGAGACGTACATTCCATTCCCGCCGCTGCAAGACCCTGCCTCGTACAACCTGACACAGGTTATGGAGCAGGTTAGGAAAGCGCGGGCGATCAGCGCTGCGGGCGACTAGCTCGATGTGCCGGGGAACAGGGTGCGTGATTCATTATCCGCTCCCTCTACCGAATGATGTCCTCGCACTCATCGCGGCGCTCGTGCTGGTTGTGATGGTTGGCACAACAGCTTCGGCGCAGGGCAACGACAATACCGTGGGAGAGTTCTGGCCCACGTTTAACGCTCACATTCAGTTTTCCGACAATTGGCGACTACTGCCGTTTGTCGGACTGAGGAAAGGAGAGAACTACCCGTATCAGCAGCTCTATGCGGGGTTGGGTCTTGGCTACCAATGGAAACGAATCACAAAGCCGCATTGGGAGGACATCGATCCGGACAAGGAACATACGTTCGTGTTCGGCGGCGGATATGAGCGTTTGCAAACGCTTAACTCGGGAAAGACGAGCGAGGAAAATCGGCTCGCACTTCAGGCCGTAGCGGCGTTTCGACCAACTTCGCGGTTTCTGGTTTCCGACCGCAATCGAGTCGAGTTTCGCTGGGTCAACGGCGTCTACTCGACTCGCTACCGAAATCTGGTGCAAGGTGAATATGAGGTCAAGATCCATGAAGTCCGGTTCACCCCGTATGCATCAGCGGAGTTTTTTTATAACGGAGCCACGAGCTCGTGGAACCAGGAGTGGTACACGGCAGGAACCGAGTGGTTTTACAAGCGCAGTCTGATGGTGGAGACGTATTACCTGCGGCAGAACTGTACGACATGTAACCCAGCGAATTTGAACGTGGGTGGACTGGCACTGAATGTGTTTTTCTGAACTGACGAAACCTCAGGAGGAGTGTGAGGACAACGAGACGTGGTCGAGTAGGAACGGTGCAGGGAAATAACGAGGAGGTAGATCTTTATGGATCGTCGTTCGATGTTGCAGTTGAGCATAGGCGCCTCGGTCGTCGCACTCGCAGGATGCCAGCAAGGCGTTAAGACGGAAACCAAGGCGGTGGCGACGGAAGAACCCCTTCCTTCGTGGAACGATGGGCCCGCCAAGCAGGCTATTCTCAACTTCGTAAAGACTACTACCGACAAATCCAGTTCGAACTTTGTCCCGCCGGAGCAGCGGATCGCCGAATTCGACCAGGATGGCACGCTCTGGGTCGAGCACCCCGTGTACACGCAGGTCATCTACTGTCTCGAGCATGTGCCCCCCCTCGTGAAAGAGAAGCCGGAACTGAAGAACCGGCAACCCTTCAAGACGGTGCTATCCGGCGATCGCGAGGCGATCGCCAAGCTGACGATCAGGGAATTGTTCGAGATTGTGATCGCTACTCAGAGCGGAATGAGCGTAGAGGAATACAGCGATGATGTGAATAAATGGCTGGGTACGGCCAAACATCCGCGCTTTGACCGCCTCTACACCGAGTTGGTGTATCAGCCCATGATAGAAGTCCTGCGCTACATGCGGGCCAATGGCTATAAGACCTTCATTGCTACCGGAGGCAGTGCGGGCTTCGTGCGCGAGTACTCCGACAAGGTTTATGGCATTCCTCCTGAGCAGGTATGCGGCTCCGAGCAGCCGTTTAAGTACGGCTACGGCAAGGACGGGCATCCCAAGCTAAGCAAGGAGCCCAAACTCGTGTTGGACAACCTGGAAGCCGGAAAGATCGAGAACTTCTATCTGCTGTATGGGTGCCGGCCGGGCGCGGCCTTCGGCAATTCCTCCTCCGACGATACGCAAATCTGCGAATACACCGCTGCCGGCAACGGCGCGCGGCTGGCGGTGCTCGTGCTGCACGACGATGCGCAGCGCGAGTACGCTTACGGTCCGGCACAGGGACTGCCGGATACCAAGGTCGGCACGTTCAGCCAGGCGCTGCACGATGAGGCTAATTCGAAGGGCTGGACCATCATTAGCATGAAGAACGACTGGAAGCGGATTTTTGCATGGGAGAAATAGAGCACAACAGCGAGGGCAAGGATAATGAGTTTACTACTGGGGAGCAAGTTAGCATTGTGTTCGCTTACCTTGTTGAATGTCTTCTGGGCGAAGCAAGCGTTTGCTAACGAAACCATCAAGGGGCAGGTGCTCGGCGGAGGCGCGCCCATCGCCAACTCCACGGTCACTTTGTGGGAAGCGAGCGCGGGAGCACCAAAGCAGCTTGCGCAAACGAAGACAAGCGGAGACGGGCGGTTTGAGATTGACACCCCTAGCTCCGGTGCAAACACAAGCCTCTATCTCGTTGCCACCGGTGGCGTGCCGAAAAGCGGGGGCGGCGACAATCCAGCCATCGCGCTGTTGACGGTGCTGGGAAGCAAAGCTCCGTCGACGGTCACGATCAACGAGATGACTACTGTGGCCTCGGTTTGGACGAACAATCAGTTCCTCAATGGCACGGCGCTTCAAGGGCACACCTTGGGACTAAAGATTGCAGCAGGCAATGTTCCAAACTTCGTGGATTTGCAAACGGGCGGATGGGGCCCAACGATTCAGGATCCACTGAACAGCACCCAGACCCCCACAATGGCGAATTTCGCAACGCTCGCCGATGTGCTGGCGGCTTGCGCCACGCGGGTTCAGGGGGACGCATGCGGCAGGCTCTTTGCGGCCGCAAAAGGCCCCAAAGGAAACACGCCTACTGACACACTGACGGCGGCTGAGGCGATTGCGCGTTACCCCTGGTATCAGCCAAAGCGGCTGTTTGATTTGCTGGAGTTGTATCCCACACCCGACGGCAAGACGATGCGTTCGGTTCCGTACATGCCATATCTGCAATGGCCGCCGAGTGCATGGGTGATTCCGCTGAAGTTTGCCGGCGGTGGGTACGTTGCGGGCGGTAAGGCGATGTTCGACAGCGAGGGCAACCTCTGGGTCGGCGACAACTTCACGGTCGGTTGGCAAGGTCAGGACGCTTTGTGGCAAGGTCACGCAACTAAGTTCGACCCCAATGGAAAGCCACTCTCTCCTATTACGACGGGCTTTTCCGGCGGCGGAATGCAAGGTGGAACTTTCGGTACGGCCGTGGACGCGAAGGACAACGCCTGGATCGCTTCTTACGGCGGGAAGTGTCTGACCGTGTTTGATAAGAACGGAAAGCCATTGACGCCTCCTGAGGGCATTACCTTCAACGGCCAGCTCGGTTTGATGCAGGGCGTCATCGTGACGCCCAGCGGCGACGTGTGGGCGCTTGGCCTGTCTAAGAATCAGCTGTTGTATTTCCCCAAAGGCGACTGGACGAAAGGTCGCATTGTGTGCGAAGGCCGCGATGTTGCGCCTTGTAGTTCGCTCCTTGGTCCCTTTCACCTCGCTATCGACCAGCAAGATCGGATTTGGGTTTCCAACGCCCTCGCGGGACACGTAACCCGCTTTCCAGCGTCCGATCCCAGCAGGGCGGAGAAGTTTGAGACCGGCTGGAGCGGCAGTGGCATGGGCATCGACAGCCAAGGCAATGTCTGGGTGACAAACCGCCTGGGAAATTCCGTGCGTGGGGGGCTCGTACTTGCCCATGTTCTCGAATCAATCAAGACGACTGGGAGTGGCGACGAAATAATGACGAAAGCCATGTTCAAGCAAACAGGAGGATGGGACGGTGGCAGCGTTACGCTCCTGCGTCCCGATGGCAGCCAATATCCCGGCTCGCCTTTCAGGGGAGCTAACCTTCCCGGTCCATGGGCAGCGACCATAGACGGCAACGATAACGTTTGGATTTCCAACTTCGCCATGAAGGATAGTCCGATCACTGAGCTATGCGGCGCGCGCACCGAGAACTGTCCTCCGGGTTTCAAGACCGGCGACCCAATTTCACCTCCCGGTGGTTATGTGGGTGGCGGCCTTCAAATGCAAACCGATCTAGCAATCGGACCGGCGGGAGATGTCTGGGTGATGGATAACTGGCAGGACATTGACAGTTGCTTCCCGGATGCTCCCGAGGCGGTTTCGACACGCTGCGGCGGCCAGGGCGTCACTGTGTTCTTCGGGATGGCTAAGCCGGTTCGCGCCCCGCAAATCGGGCCGGCGAGGCCCTACTGAGGACTTCTGCAGGATTGTGTCTCAGCAACCGGTGCGACCGAAGAGGGCAATCATGATGCATAAACAGAAAGCATTGGTGACCGTTGCGATTCTCATTGCGTTGGCCTCGCCGCTGTTCTCACAGAGCTCAACGCCCGCGACCACTCAGTTGAAAGCAAGCGAAAGCCCTGCAGCGTCGGACGAAGCAGCCGCCGGGCAGCTTCAGAAGGCGTGCAGAACCCGGTCGCGGACCTGATCAGCGTGCCGCTACAGAACAATACGAATTTCGGCGTGGGCAGTTTCAACCGCACGCAAGACGTGCTGAATATTCAGCCTGTCATCCCAGTACATCTGACGGAAAACTGGAACCTGATCACGCGGATCATTCAACCGATTGTGTGGCAACCCTATCCGAATCAAAACTCCGGCGGCCAATACGGACTCGGGGACATGAATCCATCGTTCTTTCTCTCGCCGGCAAAGCCTGGAAAGCTGATTTGGGGCGCTGGCCCAGCGATGGTGATCCCAACTGCAACCAGCGACTTCCTGGGACAAGGCAAGCTGAGTTTGGGCCCGTCCGTAGTTCTCCTGGCGCAGCCTCCTCACTGGACGCTTGGCGTGCTCGTCAACAACGTCTGGTCAGTTGCGGGATCAGGTGGCCGTCCACCGGTGAACCAGATGCTGTTGCAGTATTTCATCAACTAAAACATGAAACATGGCTGGTATTTGGCGATGCAGCCCATCATCACGGCCAACTGGCGTGCCAGCAACCGCAATATATGGACAGTTCCATTTGGCGGAGGAGTGGGGCGAATCATGAAGATCGGATTTCAGCCGGTGAACTTACAGGCTCAGTTCTATGGCAATGCAGCTTATCCGAACGGAACCTCCTCCTGGAGCATGCGGCTTCAGATCGCTTTCCTCTTCCCCAAGCTTTTGCCGTCGGAAAAGAAGATGCTCCTGGAACAGCAACTCAAGAAGCTGGAGCAAGCGGAGAAATGATGAGCTGAAGCTGAACTGAAACGGCCATCTTGAGGATCGAAGAAGAGCCATTCATTGGGAGGTCTGCGGATGTCAGTAAGAGTACTAGCTAGATTTTCCGCCGTTACGATTTTGTCGTTCACCATGCTCAGCATCTGCTCAGCTCAGGATTTGCAACACTTCAGTGTTAAAGGCAAACCTCCGTCGAAGTACACGATCGAACTGCTGCAACATGAGCGGGAGACGCTACCGTTTTCGGACAAGCGGGATTTCGAAGAAGCCAAGCGTGGATTCATCGCCGCCCCACCGTATCGCAAGATCATGTCGGACGACGGCGGTGTGGCCTGGGACATTGACGAGTGGAAGTTCCTGCTCAATGGGAAAGACTACGACAGCATCAATCCGTCACTCCAGCGCCAGGCGCTCTTGAATATGGAGTACGGGTTGTTTGCGGTGGTGCCGGGCATTTACCAGGTGCGCGGCTTCGATTTGGCCAACATCTCGTTCATTAAAGGCAACACCGGATGGATTGTGATCGATCCACTCACAGTCAGGGAGACCTCCCGTGCAGCACTGAAGCTCGTCAACGAGAAGCTTGGCGAAAGACCAGTCGTGGCGGTCATCATCTCGCATTCGCATGGCGATCATTTCGGCGGAGTCCGAGGCGTGATTGACGATGCCGCACTCGCCGCCGGCAAAATCCAGATTATTGCGCCGAAAGGTTTCATGCAGGAATCGATCCAGGAAAACCTGTTTGGTGGCAACGGCATGACCCGCCGTAAGTCTTATACGTACGGAGATCTGTTGCCTAAGAGTCCATACGGCCAAGTCGACGCATCCATTGGCAAGGGAGTTGCCAGTGGCAATGTAGGCATTCTGCCTCCTACCAGGGTTATCAATGAGGCCATCGAAGAGATGACAGTGGATGGAGTCCGCATGGTTTTCCAAAATACCCCTGGTACCGGCACCATAAATTCTAGATGAGGGTGGTCTGTTGTCAAGGCGATCCGCAAACGGCGGCCCCGAAGATCTGCCGATACAGATCTTCGCCATAACTGGTTTCCAACGGCTTGCCTTCCAGCAGCCTGAAGGTTCGCGTCCCGTCGTCCTTTCTTTCGGCGCGCAAGAAAATGGCGTCCTCGCCCTTTCTGTCGAAGAAGCCACGGGCGAATTCGTACAGATGCGTCACATAGAAGATTCTGATGCGCTTCTCCAGCAGGGCACAGACGACCTGTTTTGCGATCTCCGACCCCTCCCGCTCGTTCGTCGCGGCAAATGATTCATTGAAGAGCACCATCGAGTTCGGCGCGATATGGTCGACGATCTCGCTCATTCTGGCAAGCTCCTCATCGAGCTTCCCGCTCTTCATCGTCGCGTCCTCTTCGCGCTTGTAGTGAGTAAACAAAGCAGGGCAGAGCTCGCCCTCGAATGCCTGGGCCCCGACGAACATGCCGCATTGCATCATCACCTGTGCTACACTGATGCTCCGCAGAAAACTCGATTTTCCGCCCTCGTTAGCTCCCGTGAGGATCTCGTCTTCGAGATCCTGCATGACCTCCTGCCGGTAGGTGATCGCGTCGAGATTATCCAGGTGGGTGTAATACAACGGCGCGAGGTCGTAGTCTTTCCAGTCGGCCGTGATGGTGTCGACGATTTGATTTAGATTCAAATCAGTAAAAAATGCAGGCGCTTCGAGTGTTTCTCTTTGTGCGCCGTCGCCTTCGAACAGTATGGTGTGAAAAGTCTCGGGGCGTGTGCGGATTGGCCGTCCGTCTGTCATAGACAATGGGGAATCGTCTTCACGCATAGCCGTAAGGCGCCCTCTCGACCGCGAATTCGGCCTTGTACAACGGGCGCGACTCACCAACAGTGCCTCGTCGAGCCGATCCCCTCAGCGTTCGGCTACATGCATTGGCGACAGCGTCTCCGAACGAAAAAACTGCAGGGATCAGTTGCCTGACATTTCCAGACCGTGCCTAGGGAATCGTGGCGCGGGATGACATGACTACGCGACAAGAATCCCTTGTCAGGAGTCATCATCTGTCCCGGCTTAAGAGGAACAGCGGTTAAGGCCGAACTCCTTGGCCAAGGTTTGATCGTACTTCTTTCAGGAAAAAAGTCAACATAACCGGTTTGGCATGGATCGTCTTTCCACCGGGACCGCCCCTCACTTCTAGGATCACTAGCAGCAGCCGCAACGTCGGTGAATGGAAGCATGGAGGCGCGCGCCCCATCTGTAACGAGAAAATGCCTTTGACTCGCGCTTGCGTGTCAAAGGATTGAGTAGTATCCGTTGTTTGTGATAGATCAGACTTTATGAAATTGAAACTAGGAGACATTATTGGCTCTTGACGCTGTCACCCGCTTTCCTCCGACTTCAGTTGCGTTCAAGATCGCGATCGCCCTCGCCATCGGCATGCTGGTAGGCTTCGAGCGCGAATCCGCCAGTAAGGACGTGGGCATTCGCACCTTCGGGCTGACGGCCTTGCTTGGGGCAGTGTCGGTGCTGATCTCCCCTGCGTACGGCCTTGTTGCCATGGTGGGGGTGATTGTTCTGGTCGCTCTGCTCAACGCCCGCAGTCTCGTCGCCAACCAGTCGCTGGAGATTACTACCTCGGCAGCCCTGCTCGTGACCTACGCGCTGGGCGTGCTGGTTGGACTCGGCCACAGCTTCACTCCAGTTGCAGCCGCCATTCTGATGACCCTTTTGCTGGCGTGGAAATTGGAGCTGCGCAAATTCGCCGGAGGAGTCACGATCGACGAGCTGCGCAGTGCGGTATTACTTGCCCTGATCGGTCTGGTGATCTACCCGGTCTTGCCTGATCGGTTCGTTGATCGCTGGCAACTGGTTAACCTGCGGCAGGCCTGGATCACAGTTGTAGTGATCGCCGGAATCGCGTTTGTCAACTATGTTCTGCTCCGGTTGTATGGCCATCGCGGTTTGTATTGGACCGCCATTCTGGGGGGCCTAGTAAACAACCGGGCAGCCGTTGCGGAGCTCATGAACGTCGTCGCGGGCTCGAGGATCGTCGGTGTGGTTCTGCTCGCGACCCTGGCGATGTTTATCCGCAATATCGCCATACTGGCCTTGTTCGCTCCCAAGGCGCTGTTCACCGCAATCGGCCCGCTCTTCGCGATGGCGGTTGTCTCCTTGCTGCTTCGAACCCGCGAACACGACGACGCGCCAGGGCGGGTGCTGACCCTGACTTCGCCAATCTCTTTGCGAAGAGTGCTTGCTTATGGAATTTTGTTCCTTGTTATCCAGGTAATCGGGGCACTGGCCGAGCGTATGTTTGGAAACTTCGGCTTCATGGTCGCCAGCGGCATCAGCGGAATGGCCAGTAGCGCCAGCGCGACGGCCGCCGCAGCCAACCTTAGCGCCATCGCGAAGATAACCCCCGCTTTGGCAGGGACGGCCGCGGTCATCGCCTCAATGACCAGTGCTCTGACCAACCTGCCGATCGTGTTCAAGCGCTTGTCTCGCCCGGTACTGCTGAAGATGGCGTTTTCTACGACGCTGCAAGTCGCCGTCGGAATCTCCGTCCTCGCAGTCCAGCGCTTCGCAATTTCGCGCTAGAGGCCTGGTTGCACAACAGGGAGGCTCTCTTTCGTTCCGCCGCTATCGCTGGAATCAGACGCTAGGTTTCGGCCTTCGTTGATCTGGAGTCTCTGTTGGCGAGGTCCACCAAAGTTGCCCCCGGACCCAATGTTGCTTACGGGTCGTGTGTTTTCCTCAGTTGAGACTGATTTTCCCACGGAGTACTGACGGGTCCCTTTCGCGGAATTTGCTTGATTGCCAAGCCAAAGCGCTGAAACGGACCGCCGAAGATATGCAAGGGTACGCCATCAGGCGCGATGCGTTAAGAAGAGGGCTCACAAGCGCAAACGAGCGAAATTCGCATTTGCAGGGTCTCCAGATGCTCGTCGGGCACAGCAATGTCAACGCGGCTTTTACCGCGAACATCTTGTGAGAACGGTTGGACCGCGCGATAAAGAATCAATCCTTCGTGCTTTCTTACCTTCCGCCCACCTATCCGAGGTGAAAAGCGGCTGCGCCCCCATCAAGCCGGAATGGGGTCCGCAAGCAGATGAACCATCAGTTCTCGTAAGAGCTCAACGGGCCGACCAAGCTCGTTGCTTCGGCATGCCCAATCGAGCAGTGCCTGATACTGATCCCGTCGGGACATTTCTCCCAGTCATGTAGTCCTTCCCTGGGCCACGATAGCAACTACATTCGGCACGTCGCACGGGCCCAGACAACCGCTGATATTCAAATGCACGCGCTTGAGCAATCCACGTTTTCTCCGCTCCTGCTTCAACCACTCTACCGGGACCTCTGGAAGTCCTCGTTCGACCCGTCCGCAACAGCAGCCTTGGCAGACGAGTACATGGGCAATGACCCTTCGTTTCGTACTCAGCACTGACAATCCATTCCGCTCACCAAATCGAATCGATTCGCATTCGCTAATACTCCACCCCAGTATATACTGGTAGCAATATGGCGCACACAATTCGAGATAAGAAGAAGCTGTTGAACCGCGTTCGGAGAGTCCGAGGCCAAATTGAGGCGGTCGAACGTTTGCTGGAAAACGATAGCGAATGCAGCGACATCCTTCAACAGATTGCTGCTTGCCGAGGCTCAATCAATGGGCTGATGTCGGAAGTCCTGGAAGGACACATCCGGTTTCATCTGGTGGAGCGCGGCCAGAAGGGTAAATCTCCCAAGGACAACGCCGTTGAAGAAGTAATCGCCATTGCCAAATCCTATTTGAAATAGGAAGGAAACCATGCCAGTTGTAAAGCAAGTTATGCCGATCCCCCAGACTGTCGCCCAGCCCGCTGTGTCAGGTTCGCCCAAAAACCGCCCTGGAACTCATGACCATGGTTTCGAAGCGCAGGATGGAATACGAATCGCGTTAGTGGCGGTCGCAGCTGCCCTGGTCTGGTTCCGCGTGTGGGAACCGTTTGCCCGAGTGAGCATCATTGGCATTGCGGGCACGCTGATCGGCATCTATCCGATTCTGAAAGAAGCGTCTGAGAACGTAATGGAGCGCCGGATGACAATGGAGCTCTCCATGACCATCGCCATCCTTGCGGCGCTGGCGATCGGCCAGTTCTTCACCGCGCTGGTGATTGTGTTGTTTGTCCTAATTGCGGAGGTGTTGGAGGGACTCACCGTTCGACGCGGGCGCACCGCCATCCGAGACCTTCTGAATCTGTTGCCAAGCGAGGTCACGGTCCGGAGAAATGGCAGAACCGAACGGCTGAGCACAGAAAGCATCGATCTGGGAGAGATCATCGAGGTCAATCCCGGAGGGCGTATACCTGTTGACGGTGACGTGGTTGGCGGGAATTCGTTTGTCGATCAATCCACCATCACGGGAGAATCTCTCCCCGTTGAGAAAATGCCCGGCGCCTCGGTTTATGCGGGCACCATTAACCAATCCGGCGCGCTGGAAATTCGAGTAACGCGAATCGGCCGCGATACTGCCTTTGGCCGCATATTGAACGCGGTGGAAGAAGGCGAAAGGTCCCGCGCCCCCATCCAGAAAACTGCAGATAAACTCGCTGGGTATCTTGTCTGGTTTGCGCTCGGCTGCGCGGTCCTCACCTTCATCATCACCCGCAATCTCACCTCGACCATCTCCGTCATTATCGTTGCCGGTGCTTGCGGAATCGCGGCAGGCACGCCGCTGGCCATTCTGGGAGGAATTGGTCGCGCGGCGCGCGAAGGCGCAATTATCAAGGGCGGTCTGTATCTGGAACTGCTGAGTTCGGTGGAGACTGTTGTCTTCGATAAGACCGGTACGCTAACGGTCGGGAACCCTGTGGTCACATCGATTGTCGCCGCGCAAGGGCACACAGATCAGGAGGTCTTGCATCTTGCCGCTATTGCGGAGCAAAGGTCCGAACATCCCTTGGGCAAGGCCATTGTCGGCAAAGCAGCGGAAGCTGGTCTGACAGTGACTGCACCGGAACGCTTCAAATACATTCCCGGGGCAGGTATTTCCTGCTCCCTAGATCACTTGGAGATACTGGTGGGAAGCAGAGCATTCCTACAGCAGAAACAGATCAACCTTCATGGACATGGCACAGGAGCGGACCACTCGTCCGAGATACTGGTTGCCTCCAACAGCCAGTATGTCGGAGCCATCGGGATTGCGGATATGCTGCGTCCGGAGGCTCGCGAAGCGGTTCGCACTTTGCACGCCATGGGGCTGCAAACTGTCCTATTGACTGGTGACGCCAAAGCAGTCGCACAAGCGATTGCCAAAGAGGTTGGCATCGACATAATTCATGCCGAAGTTCTGCCGGACGAGAAGAACGAAATCATCAAGCAACTCATCAGCCATGGAAAAAAGGTCGCCATGGTTGGCGATGGCATCAATGACGCACCGGCACTGATGCAGGCAACAGTCGGCATCGCGATGGGATCTGGTACCGAGGTCGCACGCGAGAGTGCCAACATCATGTTGATCGGAAACGACCTGCTCCGACTGGTGGACACGATCAAGATTTCACGTCGTTGCCATCGCATCATCATGCAGAATTTTGGCGGCACCTTGACGGTGGATAGCATTGGCGTGGGACTGGCGGCGTTTGGGATACTGAACCCTCTGCTTGCTGCCTTCATCCATGTGGCTTCTGAGCTGACTTTCATTTTGAATTCCGCCCGGCTTCTGCCGGGAACCCAAAGACAACGAACGGGCGCCGGAGGAACGACTTCGGCTGCTTCAGCCGATTAGAGCAGTCTAACTCGCGACAGCGCCGACAACTTGCTCTCCTGATTGCGAAACGTAATCACCATTCTTATGCTCGTGCTGAAGTTCTGGCCTGCCCTAGCGCTGGTCCGAGGATCACGAAACTGGATTGATTGAAGAGAGATCTCTGCGATCGGGCAGCAACTTGATTGCCGCATTACCGGAGTCGCTGCCTTTAGCGAGTTGTTCACGCGTCCGATGCCGGCAACATGGACTCGTGATGGTTCCGCGTCGGGGTTCCGTGTCACTTCTCGGCACAATCCTACTCCCCGCGCGTTCAAACAGGTTTAAACTTGGCTGGTATCGCAACCCGTAGCGGTTGTTTGCGTGTGGGAGGCGCTCATGCCCGACTGTCTTCTCTGTAACATCGTCGAAGGTAAGGTGCCATCGAAGAAAGTATTCGAAGACGATAGCACTTACGCGTTCGAAGACATCAATCCGCAGGCTCCCACGCACCTGCTAGTCATTCCCAAGAAGCATATTTCCGGCTTGCAAGATGCGGAGCCAAGCGATGCTGAACTCATCGGCCACTGTTACCTGGTGGCAGCTCGGATTGCGCAGGAGCGGAAGATCGAGGACACTCTTCGTACCGTTTGCAATGTCGGGCCGCGTGCCGGTCAGGCCGTCTTCCATTTGCACATTCACGTGCTTGGAGGCCGCGACATGAAATGGCCGCCAGGTTAGGCACCTCTCGCACCCCCAAAATACTCCCGGACGTCCGCAGCTACATCCTCCGGGGTACGGTCGACGGCCGCTTCCCAATGAAGGCGCTCCAGGTGCATCGAGTCGCTGCGATAAAACGGCGTCATGGCCGCCCGGGTGACCATGGTCAAGTTCACGCGATCAGCACCCTCCTTGCCCAACTCGCCAGAATACAGTGCCAGATTGAAGCTGTTGTACCCGATCGAGTCATACCACGCGAGTACTCGGCTGATGCCAGAAGCGAGCGCCTGAAGGTCAGTAGATGAAAGGTCGAGTATGGTTGTACGTTCGCACAGGACGGCACGGACCTCGTTGAATCCGATCGGCGCGAAAGGCGTCATCCAGACGATTGGTCCGTCGCGTAAGATCATGCGCTCCGCGCGTTCCGTCTCTTCTGACACAAGATCGTTCCAGAAACAGCGCCCGTTCGCCTGCCAGTAGGCCGTAACCGACGCGTGCTGCATCCGCATCATCGATGTCGGAAATGGATCGACGTACAGTTGGCTATGCGGGTGGGGAAGAGAACCTCCGGACGGATACAGATAGTTGATGTTGTAAGCGCAGAAGCGCGCATCGCCATCGACCTTCGTGACCGCGCGTATGTATTCGAGCGAGGCAGCCAGGTTGTCGACGATCATGGCGGGCGTGAAATCGCGAAGGTCCAGCCAATGCTGCGTTGTGAACACCGCGACGGTAGCGTATTTCGAGTACGGCACCAGGTTGGGAAACAGCACCGTATCGCCAACCCGAATGCGTCCGACCGGCATGATTTCCGTGGCAATGCAAGGAGTCACTTTGTCGATGCGTGCTGCACAGAAAGGGCAATTCGGGTCCGGCGCCCGAAATGAGACGAGCGCAGCGTCGTCGCTTGTTTGCAACTTCACGCCTTCAGCGATTCGGGATGAAGTACCGAGCAGCGGGTCGAAGCGAACCTGGAGCTTACGCTCTGAGTACCCCTCATCGCCTGGGTTTTGAAAACGCGACACGAGACGCTCGCACCGAAATTCAATCGCCATAGCTATCGCCACTGATGCGCATTGTATACATGGGCGCGGACTCAATAAGGCCGATCAACTGGCGAGGCGTATGTGGCGGGGAATCAGAGATCATTGTGCACCGGCACTTTGACGGTAAATATGCGATATTTATCTGATATTATATTGCTTTTTAGTGAGCTATTATGACATTATTGTTCAAGGATTGAGGATTGGAGGGTCACCCATGGCGACGAAAACACTGCCCCGGCCTGGGTTGGAGGCTCATCGAGAGTCGCTAACTCTCGCATTTCCGGAACTTGTGTCGCGTCTGACGGATTCCATCGGTCGCAAGCTGACAGCTTATGTGGCAGGCGTAAAAGACGTTCGTGCATTGGATCGTTGGATCGAAGGGAGAGAGTCGTACGGCGAAGCGGAACCTCGTCTGAGACTGACGTTTCAGGTGATTCGCACGCTGCTGGACCATGACTCGGCAAAGGTCGTGCAGGCCTGGCTGATGGGCGTGAACCCCGAGCTCGGAGATCGTGTACCGCTGCGGCTTTTGCGCGAGGGAGATCTCGCGTTGGTTGCGCCTGAAGTTCTTGCGGCTGCGCGCGCGTTCATCGCTGGAGGTTAGAAATCATTGGCACTCGAGACGAAAGTCCCTCCCCAACCGATGGTCCCCGCATCCGATGCAGGACCGGACATCCATTTGCTGTCTCGGGCTCGCGAGAGCCGTCACAGATGATTGAGTTTGTGTTCTCTGCCGGTCCCGAAACAATTCGTAATGGGCCTCCGGAGTATTCGCCTTCGCCCAGTCGGCAACCGGCGGGACCTGGCAGACTGCGCGTTCCTGTATCCCGATGTTTTTGCTTTTCCACTATGAGGAAAAGGTTCTTAGGCAGCCGCTGTTCGGCTGAATTCTTCGGCAGGCACGAAATCCTGCTTTCTGCGCTCGACCGCAAGCATATAGCTGACCATTTTTCTGGCAACGGCCAGCGTAGCGCGGTTCGGATTACCTCGTTCCAGTTCTCTGGCGTGGATGATAGCCAGCTCGGGTGACTGCCGCGGCGCCAGTTTGGCTGCCTCGATCAGCACGCGCTGGATATG
>Ga0335082_10004149_pt1 | contig 15766 bp, 8 predicted proteins | sample Lox_Sample_41_FD_206718 | JGI IMG/M metagenome (GOLD analysis project Ga0335082, IMG submission 206718) | Soil microbial communities from Loxahatchee National Wildlife Refuge, Florida, United States - Lox_Sample_4.1 | ecosystem: Environmental > Terrestrial > Soil > Wetlands | place: USA: Florida...
AGAATCCCTATTTGCAGTACTCACCTCGCGATATCCCGAGCCGGCGCATTCGGTACTGGAGGGTCGTTCGCTTTACACTCAGTCGCTCGGCGGCGCCGCCTTGGCCGGTGATTTTTCCTTTGGTGGCCGTCAGCGCACTGATGATGGTGTTGCGTTCACTTTCGCGAAGAGTCAAAACGGGCGTCGCCGGGGCGCTGGAAGAAACCAACTCGGCAAGAGGCGCATTCAACCTGTCTCCCGAACTGAGAATCAGGGCACGCTCAATGAAGTTTTCCAACTCTCGTATGTTGCCGGGCCAATCCCAAGCCATGAGGGCGTCCAGGGTTCCTCGGGGAATGCTGGGGACAGGCCTCCGCATCCGGCGGCACAATCGGGAAATGAAGTACTCCACGAGTAGCGGGATGTCATCGCGGCGCTCTCTCAAGGGTGGCACTTCAATGGGGAATACGTTGACTCGGTAGAAAAGATCCTCGCGATAGCTTCCATCTCTCAGCATTTTACGCAAATCCTTATGAGTCGCGGCAATCAAGCGAACGTCGACGTGAATGGTCCGTGTGCTGCCGAGGCGCTCAAATTCGTGCTCCTGAATGGCACGCAGGAGTTTCGGTTGAACATCGAGGCTGATATCACCGATCTCATCGAGGAAAAGAGTTCCCCGGTCGGCAATTTCGAATCGCCCGCGCCTCTGGGCAAGCGCCCCCGTGAATGCCCCTTTCTCGTGGCCAAAAAGTTCGCTTTCCAGAAGCCCAGAGGGAATGGCCGCGCAGTTCAGACGGACAAACGTCTTGTTCGATCGAGGGCTGCGCCTGTGAATCGCACGCGCGATCAACTCTTTTCCGGTGCCGGTTTCTCCATGAATGAAGACCGTGGAGTCTGTCGCGGCCACGATCTGTACCTGATTCAGGACTTTCCGCAATCCGGCGCTTCGGCCTACGATGTCTTCGAAACCGGATTCCGAGACGAATTCCGATTCCAGATAGACCCGTTGGTCCTCGAGCTGATCGCGCGAAGCACTGAGACGCTCGTAGGCGATCGCATTGTCCAGGGCAAGAGCGATCTGGCTGGCAACCTGCGTCAACAAATCCACATCTCGCTTCGAAAACGCATTCGCACGACGGCTTCCAAGAGACATGGCAGCGATCGGACACCGGCGCCCCACCAACGGCATGTGTACAAAGCTGACAATGGATTCATTCCTGAGCGGCGCCGACACTGTCAACGGGAATTGGGTTTCGAGTTCGGCCAACGACTCGATCACCGGCGCGCCCGCGCGCAGTCGCTGCATCAGCGATTCGGTTACTTCGGGGATGTCAAACCTGGTAAGCGCGCTGCGCCGGGAGGGAAAATCGAGCACGGCACAGTTCAGGCGTTTCGATTTCTCGTCCAGGAGCCAGAAGCCGGTGAAATCATTTCCAAAGAACTTTTGAATGGATAGAGAAGCTGCGTGAAAAAACTCATCCATTTCCAACAGTGACATTACATGGTTATTGATGTCGAGCAAGAGCCTCAGCCGATCTCGCTCGCGCACCAACTCGCGGCGATAGTGCTCCGCAGATTCGAACGCCAAAGCGCTGTCCAGCGCGATGGACAGGTCGGATGCCAGGCAATCCATCAACTCGACGTCCTCCGAGCAAAAGCCGCCTGCTGTGCCGGCAAGGAGCAGTCCGAGCCTGCGGCGAGAGGTAGACAAAGGGATCGCGTAGAAAGCATCGACTGGCTCGCCTTTGAGGCCTTCGGCGAGTTGCAGGAGTTTCTTCAGTTCGCCGGGTCCATCTTCGATGAGGAGCGGTTTCTGTTCCTCAATGGCTCGCGCGATGGCGGTGCCCTCAAGCAACAGTTCGGGACCGATTTCGATATCCGTTTGCCCGGAACCCGTCTGAAGGGCATGTAGCTTGGCCAATTTCTGCTGCTCATCTAAAAGAATCAGAACCAGCGCCCCCAACGGAATGATGTTCGAGATTAATCCGAATGTCCTGCGCAGTACGGCCGGCAGATTTGGTTCGGACGCAATAGCGCTGGAGATTTCGCGAGTGACGCGATATCTGACCTGCGCAGCTTCGTCTGCTGAGCGATGATCCTGCATGCCCACCCCATTCTGCCCATTATTAGGCAAATGATAAATATTCGGCAACAGATTTCGATGGATTCTCGGCGATTTTCGTCCAAGTCACCTGTTTTCAATCGATTTCAGAAAACAACCGCTTTGGAACGCTTCCTGCAACACCTGATGCCGTGCTGCGAATCACTGCGGTTTCGACTAGCAAGGTGGTCCTGAAACTCGAGGGCCGGCTCATCGGGCCCTGGGTGGAAGAGCTGAGAAAGACAGTGTCGCGAGCAGATTTGCGAGGGGGATTGGAGATCGATATTAGTGACCTGACGTTCGCGGATCACGATGGGGAGAAAGCACTTCAATGGCTCCACAAGCTGGGTGCCCGCTTTTACGGCAAAGAGTCGATTTCAACGTACCTCTTCGCGCGATTGAAGATTCCGCTTCACTCGCAGCCGATGGGATTCGATGGGAATGGTAAGCCCGGATCTGGATGACAACACCGAGCCCGGGTCCTTGAATTTAGGTGGAGGCTACAGGAATGGGCACCATCCGAGGCGTTAGACATTCGTGTCACAGGAGACGAAACGGAGATGCAGCCGCCGCGAAGACGCTTGCGGTCTGCATCAGCCACAACACGATGTTCCTGGCCGCAACATGCATCATCTCCATTGTGCCTGTTTTGGGATCCACTGGATGTCGCCAGAGCCACGCCACGGCCAAGATTCCGGACACAGATGTGCTTGTCGCGCCTCCAGTTCAGCGAGAGATTGCGGTGCACAAGGAGTGGGTGGCGAGAACCGATGGTTATGTAAATGCCGAGATCCGGCCCCAGGTTTCGGGCTATATCATCCGCCAGGACTACCCGGAAGGTGCGGTCGTTCACAAAGGCCAAGTCCTGTTCGAAATCGATCCAAGGCCATTTCAGGCCACGCTCGATTGCGCCAAAGCTGACCTTGCGCAGGCGGAAGCGCAATTGGGCAAGACCAAGATCGACGTTGAGCGGGACACACCTCTGGCGAATAAGAAGGCAATCCCAAAGGAGAAGCTGGACAACGAGGTGCAGGCAAAACTCGCCGCACAAGCCGCAGTCACGGCAGGCCACGCGGCAGTGGAACGCGCCGAACTTGACCTGGGCTGGACCAAGGTCACATCGCTTGTGGATGGCGTGGCGGGAATTGCGGAAGTCCAGATGGGCAACCTCGTCGGTCCCCCGGTGCGCCTGACCTCAGTTTCGCAGGTCGATCCCATCAAGGTGTATTTCCCTGTGAGCGAACAGGAGTATCTTCAAGCGAAGCATGTCACCTCCAGCGGACAGGCGATGGACCTGTTCGAAAGCGTACCGGAGCTAATTCTTGCCGATGGCAGCTTGTACCCGCACAAAGGCAGGATTCTGCTGACCGACCGGCAAGTCGATTCCAGCACGGGCACCATTCGCCTGGTCGCGGCATTCCCCAACCCCGGCAACGTCCTTCGGCCTGGCCAGTATGGGCGCGTGCGCATACAGACCAGAATGGTCCAGGCTGCATTGCTGGTGCCGCAAAGCGCGGTTCAGGAGCTTCAAGGCGGGTACCACGTTGCTGTCGTCGGCACCGACAACAAGGCAAGCTTCCGGCCCGTTAAAGTCGGCGAGAAAGTAGGCGACCTATGGGTCATCAATCAAGGATTGAAGCCCGCTGATCAGGTCATCATTGAAGGAGTGGGAAAGATAAACGATGGGTCTCCCGTCGTTGCCAAACCTGTAAACGTCCAGGCGGAGGGGCGCTGAGTTATGTCCAGATTTTTCATTCGGCGGCCAGTCGTCGCGATTGTCATCTCGATCCTGATGGTGATCATAGGTGCGATCACCATGACGAATCTCCCCATCGCGCTGTTCCCGGATATTGCTCCGCCCGAGATACGGGTCTTTGCCATGTACCCTGGCGCCGACGCCGAAACCATGGAAAAAGCCGTAGCCACACCGATCGAGCAGCAGGTAAACGGCGTGGACAATATGGACTACATGTATTCGCTGAACTCAAGCAGCAACTCGAGTACAGCGCTGATGGTCGACTTTGATCTGAAGACTGAGCCCAACCAGGACCTGCTGCTGACCCAGTCGCGTCAGCAACTGGCTATCGGCCAGCTCCCGCACACCGTCAACGAGGTCGGCATCGACGTCAAGAAGTCCCTGACCTCGCCGATGATGCTGATTGCCCTGTACTCGCCGAAGGGTACTTACGACACTAACTTCCTGGCCAATTACGCCTACATCAACCTGAACGATCCGATTCAGCGCTCTTACGGCGTAGGTCAGACCCAAGTCTACGCGGGCCAGTACGCGATGCGCCTTTGGGTAAAACCAGATCGGCTGGCAGAACTCGGCCTGACCGTCAGCGACGTCGCCAATGCAGTGCAGTCGCAGAATTCGGTCAATCCGGCCGGCTCCGTTGCAGGCGAACCTAACTTCGGAAAGCAACAGTTCACCTATGCCGTTCGTGCCAAGGGCCGCCTCAAGACTCCCGAAGAGTTCGGCAACATTGTGGTCCGCGAGAGCCCCGGAGGGGGCGTGGTGCGTGTCAGGGACATTGCGTCGGTCGAACTGGGCTCTCAGGACTACAATATTGTCACCCGCCTCGACGGTAAGCCCACAGCAGTTATAGGTGTCTATCAGTTGCCCGGCTCTAATGCTGTACAGGCCGCGAGGGACGTGCGCCAACTCATGGCCAGAATGAAAGAGAGCTTCCCTGCGGATCTGGACTATGAGGTAACTCTGGACACGACGGACTGCGTAAGGGCCGGCATGGAAGAGATTGTCCTGACCTTGGCTATCGCCTTCGTTCTGGTGATCCTTGTTGTCTACGTGTTTCTGCAAGATTGGCGCGCGACGATTATTCCGATGTTAGCGGTGCCCGTCTCGCTGGTGGGAACGTTCGTTGTCTTTCCGCTCTTCGGGTTTTCCGTCAATACACTTTCTTTGTTTGGCTTGGTGCTGGCCATCGGTCTGGTTGTGGATGACGCGATCATCGTTGTCGAGGGTATTCAGCGGCACATCGAGGGGGGGTTGGATCCGAAAGATGCAGCCCGAAAAGCGATGGATGAACTAACCGGGCCGGTAATTGGTATCGCACTAGTGCTTTCAGCAGTCTTCGTTCCCACCGTTTTCATTCCCGGGATCACGGGCCGGCTCTACCAGCAATTTGCGTTGACCATCGCGATCTCGGTGATCGTTTCCGCCTTCAATGCTTTGAGCCTGACCCCGGCGTTGGGAGCTTTGTTGCTCAGGCCCAAGAGACCAAGTTTTGGGCCTCTGGCGCGATCCTTCCGCTGGTTCAATCTGAGGTTCGAAGCGAGCAAGCGCTTGTACCTGCGGATGTCGGGTGCGCTGATTCGCAAGAGTGCATTTGCTGTGCTGGCGCTGGCGGGGTTTGCCATCGTTAGTGTCCTACTGATGAAGGCAGTGCCAACCAGCTTCCTCCCCGACGAAGACCAGGGATACATGTATATACAGATGCAGCTGCCCGAAGCCTCTTCCATCCAGAAGACGGCCGAAGCATCCCGGGCGGTGGAAGAAGTGCTGAACAACACGCCGGGGGTCAAGCACTTCACCACTGCGGTCGGATTCAGCCTGCTAAGCCTGACCCGCAGCACGTACACCGCATTCTTCTGGGTGACCCTGCAGCCTTGGGAGGATCGGAAACAACTCGAGGAACAGTATCAGGTGATCAAAGCGAAGTTAAATCTGAAGCTCATCACGCTTCCCCAAGGAACCACGTTTGCATTCTCACCGCCGGCGATTCAGGGGGTCGGCACTTCGGGCGGATTCCAGTTTGTGCTTGAGGACCGCTCTGGCCGCGACTCCGAATTCCTGGTGGCCAACCTGAATAAGTTTCTCGAATCTGCTCGCAAGCGCCCCGAAATCGGAATGGTGACGACCACCTACATCCCCAGCACACCGCAAAGATTCGTCGACGTTGACACGGAGAAAGTCCTGAAACAGGGCGTAAACGTCCAGGACGTATATGCGACTCTGCAGGCCTTCATGGGAGGGCAGTTCGTCAACTATTTCAACCAGTTCGGCCGAGCATGGCAGGTATACGTACAGGCAGAAGCGCCCTATCGCGCCGACCTTGATAACGTAAGCCAGTTCTTTGTGCGCAATAATCGGGGGGATATGGTGCCGCTCTCCGCCCTGACCCAGTTCAAGTCGCAGTACGGTCCGGAATTCAAAATGCGCTACAACGAATATTCCTCGGCGCAGATTGTCGGTAGCGCCGCGCCGGGCTACAGCTCTGAACAGGCCACTGCGGCTCTGGAAGAAGTGTTCAAGGAGACCATGCCCAATGGGATGGGATTCGACTACATGGGCATGTCTCGCCAGGAACAGAAAGTGCGAGAAGGCGTCCCGTCCTGGGTGATTTTCAGCATGTCGCTCGTGTTCGTCTTCCTCATTCTTGCAGCGCTCTACGAGAGCTGGTCACTGCCGTTTGGAGTGTTGCTGAGCACGCCGGTGGCGGTGTTCGGAGCTTTCGGCGCCTTGTGGTTGCGGCGCACCATACTCGGCATGATCTTCCCCTCCTTCATGGTGCAGATTGAAAACGATGTCTATTCGCAAATTGGGCTTGTGATGCTGATTGGGCTGGCAGCCAAGGACGCGATCCTGATTATCGAATTCGCGAACGCCCGATACCAGAAGGGAATGCCGTTGGTGGATGCCGCATTGGAAGCAGCCCGGCTAAGGCTGCGCCCGATCCTGATGACTGGGTTGGCCTTCACTCTCGGTTGCGTGCCTTTGTTCATTGCCACCGGATCAGGTTCCGTCGGGCGCCAAATCATGGGCACAGCGGTGGTCGGTGGAATGGTCGCCCAAGTCGCCATCGCCATCGTCATCGTTCCCTCGTTGTATGTGATCGTAGAGCGCGTGGCGGGCATTCGAAAGCGCCACTTGCAAAAGCCCCAGAACGCTCCTGAACCAACACCAGTGATGGGAGACTGACCTGAAAACGAATCCGCTCGTATTTGGCATCATCCGAAGCGCACGGTCCTGCAGCCTGCTGCGCTTTGATTCAGCGGATCGGAGGCGGTGGTATGTACTTCAACTAAGCGCCGAACAGATCAAGGTTCAACTTAAATTGAGGCACTTCAAGCTCATGGAATCACCTGAAGTGCGACAATACGCATCCGTATGTAAGATTGTCCCCCAGAACCTCATTCCGCGCGAGTTAAGCGCAATTCGAAGGATTAGTATCCGCAAACGGGGTTTCCGGATGTGAGCACATGCGTGAGGAGACGCCCGCTTCTCAGAACCAATCCGTAGTACAGCGCGCCGAGGTTGATGGTGAGTACCCGGCTATTCGTTGGTGTGGAAAGGTGCGGCAGGCAGGCCTGCGCCGTTGAACAGTGTTGCGTCGGCAAGCGCCGACCAGCTATAGCGTACGGCAGTGGGCTGCTGCACGAGCGAGGTGGAGACCACGACTACGCCGTTGACCAGGTGAGCCTCGGCCGGGAACCAAATGTGATCGGCGCCTGCGATCTCGAAAGCGCCGCGACCCGAGCCTTTGAGCAGAAGGCCGCCGTCAGCGTGGCTGAAATGAAGCAACATGGCCCCCTGAGCGATCTCTGCAGAACTGAGCACTGGACCTCGGTCGCCGACTGGCGTCCCTTCGGACTCGAGAGGCACGTTGGACGGGTTAACCTTTGCCGGCGCGGGCTGCTGCCCAGCGAACGGTATGACCGAGAGAAGCAGCGTGCACAGGGTGGGCGTAAATCGTTCGCGTGTTGAACCATGTGATTGCAGAGCTATCATTGAGCCTCTCCCTTGTCTTTGGCGGCATTTGCCGTGAGTTGTTGGAATAGGGCGGGGTCGTACTCTTCGAGTGCGTTGATTCCGTGGAGATGATTGGCGGAAATCCAGGGCAGCCACAAGCGGTGCGAGCCTACGCCGCGGCCGCGAGGACCGGGTCCAAGACCAAAGTTCTCCTGCTGCCAGCCGGGGCCACGCATGTCGTACAGGCGGCCAGGCAGAGCGACCATGGATTTGGTGTCGTGCAGCAGAAGTCGCGTGACCTCGAGATAATGCGGGTCGCGCGTGTAGTTATACAGTCGAGCGTAAAGGGCGACGGCGCAGTCCAGGTACTCGTCGGCGCCGCCCGCGTGCAACGCCGTGATGCCTTGAAGGCCTACGGTCGAGACACCCCGTTTCCAGTGGAGCAGCGAGCTGTCGGCGTCGGCAGGCATCGGCAGGTTCCAGATCCAGATCCAGCTCTCTGCGAAATCACCGGCAGCCTCGGCGTAGTCGAGCCACTTGGAGTCGTGAGAATCTTCATAGAGGGCGAGGAAAGCCTCAAGGCTGAGCAGGCCTGCTTCCTTGTCGGTGATATTGGGATTGTCGCTGGCACCACCGACGAAGAGCCCGCGGCTGCCATATTCGGTCCATGTGTAATCGGCGGCGCGGATCGCCGACTCCCGATACTTGCCATCGCCGGTCACCTCGGACATAAGCACAAGCACTGGAACGGCATTGTAGCTGGCCGTGCCGGAGGGCTCGGCTGCTTCGTTGCTCGAAGGTTTCCACCGGCGTGGGAACGACCCGTCGGCGCGCTGCTGTTGGATCAGCCAATCACAGTATTGGCGCACCCAGGCGAGCCACTCAGGGTGCGGGCGGCCAAGCTTGGCCTCGCGGCGATAGGCCAGCATCAACACGCGCATATCTTCGGTGGCATTGCGCAACCATGGAGCGAGCCAGATGTGATCCCACGCCTGGCCCGTAGTCAGGTCAATCCCGGTGGCAGGCAGCGGCACAGAAGGAAGGCCTTTGATCATTGTTGCGATCATGGCCAGGCCGAGCGCACGCATGTGCTCTCCGCGCGGGCCCGTGTCACGGTCCGCTTCCCGCAGCAAGGCATCGGCGCAGTCAAGATCTTTGCCGACAAAGCCCATGGCAATCATCGTCCAGTTCCAGTTGTGTGAGTCGTCCACCGTGGAGAGCACAAAGGGAACGCCGGTGTGGCCGTTAATTTCGGTGACCTGTGCAGCCAGGTGGTCCGCGAGGACGCGGCGCGCGGCAGGTATGTCAATCTCATGGATCGGTGGCTTGAGCGTGTTCCACGACCAGCGCCAGGCGTCGCGGCTGAAGGATCGGAAGGTTGGCTTGTGAGCAAAGCGAAACGCGATTCGGTAGTTCTGCGAAAAACCGGCTTCAATGGGATGGTACCGGCGCATGAAAACGGGTGAGGATCCGTGGCCGGCAAAATAGCCCTGGACGGAGCCGGGGTACTGAAAGCCAAATTCAAGCGGCGTGCCCTGTGGCTGCGAGACGCTGAGCGAGCCAAACTGGAAGCGGCCGTCGGTCATCTCCATTTCAGCCAATTTGCTTTCGGCCTCGGTGGTATCGCCCCGGGGCATGGGGTCGAGAATAGCGATGGACGCGCCGTCGCGGAAATAGAGACCTAGTAGCGGCGCGGGCAGAATATCTTCGCGCAAGCTAAGGTGGTGGTCAGCGTAGAGCAGCGTGCCGCCGGGGGAGCGTTCGCCGTCATAAGTAGGGTCCGCGTACAGGACGCCGGGGGCGAGATAGCTCGCGTCATTCCAGCAGAGCTTAGGAGCGGAGAAAACGATCGCGGAGGAGAAGCCTCCCGAAGCTGAACCTTGGACGACAACGGTGCGCTGGACGGAAAGATCGTCATCGTGAAGTTGCCAGAGATCTCGAACAAGGAAGGAAACAGTCGGGCTGCTGCGGATGGTGGCGGTGGCCTCGACACCATCTGGAGCGCGCGATACCTGATCATAAGCCGCATTGAACTCGTGCACGCCCCCGCCGCTACCATCGGAGATCTCCACGCGTGCAGGCTCAGATTGCGAAAGCAGTGGCGAGCCTGGACCGTCGATCCCGATCGACCAGCCGGCCCTTGCACGGGTGAGGGAGACGGTGGCGCCGGTTGAGGTACGTCCCAGGTTGAGGCGTTCGGGCATTACCGCAGTGGCGGTGCAGGGGCTGCCGACCGTGAGGAGCAGCAAGAGAAGGGATGTGAGCGCGCAGTGCCGCATATCATTCCTAGCTTGGATCTTTTTGGGACAGCGCCCGCCGATGGCGTGGCGTTGGTCCCTAAAAACACGGCAGCCTTCCGGCAAACCGATGATCGTGATCGCTTCAAAAAACCTGGCGACATGCCGACTTCCCGGTACCCATCCCGCTCGCGAAGAGGTCACGACTTCTGCAAACACCACGACTAATGGACCATTATTCCAGGATTAGTTTGAGGGATGCGGCGTAATCGACCGCGGGCTTGTACGTTGTCGGAAGCTCGACGCGCAGAGATTGCGGTTGCTGGGTCCACTTGACTCGTGCGTCAGTGCCGAGTAGTTGAACGCGGGCAATTTTGCCGGGGTTTGTGGTGGCGGATGATCCGAGTGACTGTATATTGATTGGCTCTGATGGCCAGCCGAGGGCGATGGCGTAGATGACGGTGTTCGCCTTGTTGCGCGTGAAGCGGATGTCCCTTTCGCCGAGTTTGTTGACGCTTTCGCCCTGGAAGGATCCGGCTTTGACCATGTTCGGTCCTTCACCGGAGATCTTCCATGGGCGCGTCTCGTAGATGGCTTCGCCGTTGACTTCCATCCAGGAGGTGATGCGGTCGAGGATGGCGACTTCCTTGCTGTCGATGGTTCCGTCGGGTCTGCCGGGGATGTTGAGGATGAAGGTGCCATTTTTGCTGACTGTGTCGATGAGCCAGTGGATGACTGAGCGCGGGTTGAGGTAGCCTCCGAACTCTCCCGGTTTTTCGTAGAGGTAGCGGAGATAGTGCCAGCCGCCGATGCAGGTTTCTGACTGCCAGGGATACTTCATGATTTCGGCGGTAAGGCCGCGCTCGTAGTCGGCGACTACGGCTTTGGCGAGGCGATCGGGGACGTCTTTGACGTTGAGGACGGCCTGAAGTTTGCCACCGTTTTTCGCGAGGCTGTTGTTGTAGAGGTAGGCGCCAATGTTCATGCCGGCCCACCCGAGAGGGAGAAGCGAATCGTCGAAGTAGAGAAGGTCGGGGTTGTGCTGATCGATGAGGTCGCGCGTGCGGTCGTAGAAATTCTTGACGTAGGAGATGTCGGGCAAGGCATCGCCGGGGTGCTTGACGCCATAAAGACGCTGCGGATTGAGGCCTTGCCACCATTGGCCTTTGCCGTCGGCTTCGGTGAGACGGCCATCGTAGGGGATTCCGGCCAGGGGGCCGGACATGTCCGCGCCGTGCGAAGGCTGGAACCACCACCAATTGCGAGCCTGGTGTACGGTGACGCCGAATCGCATTCCTTGCTTGCGCGCAGCAGCGGCCCAGGCGCCGACTACATCGCGATGGGGGCCATAGGATGCGGCGTTCCAGGGATGGTGTTTTGAGTTCCAGGCGTCGAAGTTGTCATGATGATTGGCGAGGGCGACGAAGATGCGCGCGCCTGCTTTCTTATAGCGTGCGATGAGTTCGTCGGGCTCCCAGTTGAGCAGCGTCCACTGGGCGCAGAGGTCCTTGTAGCCGAAGCGGGATGCGGGGCCGTAGTGATCGAGGTGGTATTTGTATTGGCGCTGTCCCTCGACGTACATGTTGCGCGCGTACCAGTCGCCCGCTTCGGGAACGCACTGCGGGGTCCAGTGTGCCCAGATGCCGAACTTCGCGTCGCGATACCACTCGGGCGCTTCGTAGTCGAGGAGAGAATCCCATGTCGGCTTGAAGGGACCGTCGCCGGCGAGGTTTGGGATTGGCGACAGCAGAGGGACGTCGTCCCACATCTCTAGGGGGGAATGCAGCGGAGCTGGATTGTAGTTCCAGGCCGGCTGCCGCCAATTGGATTCGTCGAGTTTTGTTTCGACGATCTTGCCATCGCTGACCTTATAGAAGATTCTCTTCTCGGGCGGCAGGGCGCAGAACTCAGGGTAGTCCTGCGTTAAGCGGTTGAAGCCCTCCGGCAATTCGGGTTCAGGGTCGGTGGAGGCATACGCGGAAGAGGGAAGGGCCGTTGATGCCGCGGTCGCTGCGAGCAGTTTGCAGAAGTCTCTTCGCTGCATATGCGCTCCTGTTCGTTGGCCGCTCAGATCAGAAACAAATTTCTCAAAACCGTTTCGAGTGCGGCAGGCAATCTTCGGCATGATAATTCAGGATGTGCGTCGATATAAAGCGATTTATCGCTCCTGCTAAGGTTCCTGCACCTACGAATTCGAGTGGGCCAGACAAGTCCGGGCGTCAAATGACGCGCTAACATGTCTACATCGTGCGCATTGGGTGCAAGCAAGTTTGGCGCATGTCAGCGTTTGGCGCGCTGCTGGCGTGGAGCGCGTGCGCTGATGCGCTCAATCCATCGTTGGATATCAGCCAGTACGCGCACACCGCGTGGACCGCCCGGGACGGCTTCTCGACTGGCAATATCTTCAGCATGGCTCAAACGCCCGACAGGTATTTCTGGCTGGGCGGAGAATTCGGCTTGTTCCGATTCGACGGCGTTCACGCTGTGCCCTGGAACCCGCCTGCCGACCAGGAGTTGCCTGAGAGGTTCGCGTTCCAACTGGCTGCCGCGCCCGACGGCACTCTTTGGATTGGCACGTTCTCGGGCCTCGCAAGCTGGGACGGAGTCAAACTGACGCGTCAACCCGAGTTCGAGGGCAAGTTCGTGCAATCGCTGTTTGCGGACCACGAGGGCACGGTCTGGGCAGCCACTCGGGGTGGCCTGGGTTCCTATGCACGGCTCTGTGCAATGCGCCGTGGCGCCAGCCAATGTTTCGGGGATGATGGCTCGCTCGGAAAAACCGTGTGGACGATTTCCGAGGATCGTTCCGGCCTTCTATGGATCGGGACAGACTCCGGGATTTGGCGATGCAAGTCTGGGCCCCCGCGGCGCGAGATGGCAGTTACTCGCGACATCAGCGGCCTGGCCGAAAGCGAAGACGGCCACATTTTAGCGTCGACATTCGAGGGCGGACTCATACAATTTGAGCCCGGTGCAAGCGCCCATCCGATGCCCTTTACAATCCCGCGGCCGATGGGTCGGGCACGGCCGCTTGCCGGCAGCGAACTCAATACCAACAAATTGCTCCGCGATCGCGATGGTGGCTTGTGGATTGGAACCGTGGAACATGGGCTCGTACATCTGCATAACGGCCGCACCGATGTCTTTACCAAGGCGGACGGGCTTTCCGGCGACATCGTCAACTGCCTGTTCGAAGACCGGGAAGGTAATGTGTGGGTGTGCACGACCGGAGGGATCGATCGCTTTCGAGAGTTCGCGGTAACCACGATCTCCTCCAAGGAAGGCCTGGCGAGCGATGCGGTTGAATCCGTGCTCGGCGACAGGGATGGGAGTGTTTGGATTGGCACTCACCAGGGTTTGACGAGGTGGACGAATGGGCAACCTACCACCTTTCGGACGGCGAACGGACTGCCTGGCGATTCGGTGGAATCTCTCTTTCAGGACGACGCTGGACGCCTCTGGCTGTTCGCGGCGGGCGAACTCGCGTATTTCAACGGAAAGCGGTTCATCACGCTGCCGCGCGCCTTGCCCGGCGAAGAGGCGCACTCGATCACGGGGGACAATCAAGGCAACCTGTGGCTTGCCGGAAACGAGGGCCTGTACCGCATACGCGATGGACACGTCGTCGAAAAGCAGCCATGGCCAGCGCTGGGAGCGGCTGAGAGGGCCAAGGTGATCGTCGCCGATCGGGGCGGAGTATGGGTCTCGTTCTGGGGTTTAAAGACGGTCTCGTATTTCAAAGACGGCGCGCTCAAGGTTTTGTACAAGACCGCGGATGGGCTCGGCAAAGGCCGTATCGCCGACCTTCAACTCGACGATGATGGGGCGCTATTGGTCGCGACCGAAGAGGGCGGTCTCAGCCGGATCAAGGACGGTCACCTTGCTACCCTCAGCACCGCGGACGGCTTGCCTTGTGACGGAATTCATGCCTCCATCCAGGACAACGATCGCGCGTTGTGGCTGTACACCGCATGCGGCCTTGTGCGCATCCCGCGCTCCGAACTGAACGCATGGATTGCCGACCCGCGCCACAGGGTGCTGACCACCCTATTGGATCCTGGCGATGGCGTCCGGCTCCGCGGACTTTCGCCCAGCAGCTTCAGTCCTGTGAAGGCCAGGTCGGGCGATGGAAAGCTGTGGTTCGTGACCGGGGACAGTGTCCAGGTCGTGGATCCACGTCATCTCCCTCATAACGACTTGCCGCCGCCGGTTCATGTCGAGCAAATAGTAGCCGACCACAAGACGTATTGGCAGCGCTTGACGGGCGCGGAACCTTCGAATGTTCGCCTCGCGCCGCGGATTCGCGATCTGCAGATCGACTACACAGCCGTTAGCCTGGTGGCGCCCGAAAAGGTGCACTTCAAATACAGGCTCGACGGACAGGATCGGGACTGGAGAGAGGTGGTCAATGACCGAGAGGTGCAGTATTCCAACCTTTCCCCCGGCACTTACCATTTTCATGTAATTGCCTGCAACAACAGCGGCGTGTGGAATGAGGCCGGCGACTCGTTTGAGTTCACCATACCTCCGGCCTGGTACCAGACGATGTGGTTTCGCGCGGCCTGCGTGGCGGCGTTTGTGCTGCTTCTCTGGGGCATCTACCAACGCCGGGTTCAGGAGCTCAGGGCGGAGGAGAAGAAGTTCCGGGATGCGGTAGAGACGATGCCTGCGCTGGCCTTCGTGAATGAGCCTGATGGAGACCGTACGTTCGTAAACAAGGCATGGCTTGAATACACCGGGTTGTCGCCGGAACAGGCCTCAGGTTCAGGCTGGGAACAGGCGATTCACCCCGACGATCTCAAGCGCGTGCTGGAAAGGTGGCGTACGGCGCAGGGCACCGGCGAGTTGCCCGCTTATGAAGTGCGGGTTCGGCGCGGCTCCGATGGAACGTATCGCTGGTTCCAAACCCGCGCCCGGCCTTTGTACGACAAACGCGGCAAGATCTTGAAGTGGTGCGCGGTGGCAACCGACATTGAGGATCGCAAGCGCACCGAGCAGCTCCAGGCAGACCTGGCGCACGTGAACCGGGTCAGCACGCTGGGAGAGCTGGTCGCCTCGATCTCGCACGAGTTGATTCAGCCCATTGCAGCGTCGATCATGAACGCGGACCTGGCTCTGCATTGGCTTGAGCACGATCCACCAAACCTGAGCCAGGTTCGTCAACGAGCGAAGACGATTATAGAGATGGGCACTCTGGCATCGAACATCATCGACCGTTTGCGCTCGCTCTATAAGAAAGAACCGCCCAAACGCGAGGCGTTGGCAGTGAACGAGGTTATCGGCGAGATGGTGGATTTGCTGCGGGGACAGGCCATGCGGCACGGCGCATCTCTTCGCGCCAATCTCGCTGACGATCTTCCCGAGGTCATTGCGGACCGGGTCCAGGTCCAGCAGGTGCTGATGAACCTTATGCTGAACGGCATCGAGGCGATGAGTGACACCGGCGGAATACTCACGGTCAAGTCGCAATTAGGGGAGGATGGCCAAATCGAGATCTCGGTCAACGACACAGGCCCTGGGCTTCCACCGGGCAAGGCCGACCAGATTTTCGACGCGTTCTTTACCACCAAAGCGCAGGGCAGCGGTATGGGCCTGGCCATCAGCAAATACATTGTCGAATCGCACGGCGGCCGAATCTGGGCCAGCGAGGAAACCGGGCACGGCGCGACATTCCACTTTACACTGCCACCGCCCCCGGCCGGATGCTCTCTCTGATCTCTTCATGGGTGGACATCA
>Ga0335082_10004150_pt1 | contig 15766 bp, 15 predicted proteins | sample Lox_Sample_41_FD_206718 | JGI IMG/M metagenome (GOLD analysis project Ga0335082, IMG submission 206718) | Soil microbial communities from Loxahatchee National Wildlife Refuge, Florida, United States - Lox_Sample_4.1 | ecosystem: Environmental > Terrestrial > Soil > Wetlands | place: USA...
CCGGATCCAAATGCCGCCGGATTGCGAGGGCAACGCCTTGCTCCCATGCGCCTTGCGTAATCAGCCGCAACGCTAGATGGGACTCCCGCGTGCTCAGAAAGATCGGCCGATTTTTGTTTGTGAAGACAAGGGCGATGCCGCCCCCGAGATAATAGTATCGATTGGCGCGAAAAGGATCCCAGCGAGCCCACTCCGATGGAGTTGGCCAATCACCAAGCGATTGTACACCGCCGACCGCTCGGTGTGCCATCTCGTCGCGCAGTCGATTCCTGTCATCGTATAGACGAGCGATCGGCGGTATTAAAAGTGCCAATCTTCGCGCCAGTTTGCGTAACATCGACCTCCCTCAACCTCCTATTGCTCTAGTTTACGGTGTCCCAGCCAGGCGCCGCAAAACCGCTTATAGCGCTTCCTATTGGGTCGCCTTGCGGCCGCTTTTGCTACCGAACTCGGCGCTATGAAGAAAGATGAACCAGCACGAGGTGGGATATGGCAGGTGGGCCTTGTGCGAATTTCAAGACCGGTGTCTTAAACCACTCGGCCACCCTTCCGTAACAAAAAGAGCGCTACCGGTTATGCAATGGGCGAAGCACACGTCGCTTGCAAGCCGCGGCCGTTTTGGGGTATCCCGTTCATGGCGGCAATGCGGCAAATGTGGCAGCGGAACCAAGTATTTACCACCCTACAGCGCGGCGGTTCCGAAACGATACGCCATAGGGTAAACTCGCCACTTCCTATCGGGGTCTTCGGGACAGCATGGACGGATTCGGGGGCAAAAGCTGGCTTTGCCTAGTCGCGCGTCTCGGCGCGGTGTCGGTCGGCGCGTTGGCTTTGGCCAACTGCTCGGGCGGACTATCGGGCAAGATCGACCCCCGTTATGGCGTGTCCGCAAGCGAGCGCGTCGTCGAACCGGGCCAGCCGGCGCCGAAAGGCGGCGGCGTTTACCGGGTCGGCAAGCCCTATGTGGTCGCCGGCCGTGAATACGTGCCACAGGAAGACGTCAATTACAGCGCCGTCGGCATGGCATCCTGGTACGGCGACGATTTCCACGGCCGTTACACGGCTAACGGCGAAATCTTCGACATGAATTCGATTTCGGCGGCACATCCGACAATGCCGTTGCCGTCCTACGCCCGGGTCACCAACCTCGCTAACCACCGCTCCATTATTGTGCGCGTCAACGACCGCGGCCCTTATGCCCACAACCGCTTGATCGACGTGTCGGTGCGCACTGCCAAACTGCTGGGCTTCTACGGCGAGGGGCTGACCCGGGTAAAGGTCGACTATGTTGGCCGCGCTCCGCTTGCTGGCTCCGACGACCGCAAACTCGAGGCCACCCTGCGCGAGCCGGGCATGGCGCCGGTGCGAGTCGCTTCGACCAAGGGCTATGCGCCGACTTATTTCGACAGCCGGCCGCTCACACAACTATCGCGCGATGTGCCGGCGCCGCCCGACCGGCCGTACCGCTTGGGCGAAGGCGCCCGCGACGTCCCCGCGGTGCCCGCCCGAACCGTCGAACTCGCCGCTGCGGCCCGCCCCCAACCTGCGCGCTCCTTCGAGAGGACGGAGCCTCTGCCGGCCGAGGACGGTGTTTCGCCGGTTTCGAGCTTTGCGCCGACCGGCTATGATGGCCGCGCGGGATTGCTCAGTGGCCGCGGCCTTTACTGAGCCACAAAGTTCCGTCTAATCCCGCTGATCAGGCGCTCGCCATGCGCGTGCGCACACGGCGTTTTTGATGATGACCCCTCTGCAACAAATCATCGGACGGTTTCTGGCGGCCGCGGTCCTGCTCGCCAGCGTCGGCGCGCTGGCCGCACCGAGGCACGAGACGAAGCCTGCCAAACCGGTTGCCGTTGCGCCGAAGAAAGAGGCGCCGAAAAAGGACGAAGCCGGCATCATCGCGCCGCACGCTATCCTGATCGACGCCGAAAATGGCGGCGTGCTCTACGAGCGCGATCCCGACAAACTCATCTTTCCGGCGAGTCTCGCCAAGCTGATGACGGCGGAATACGTGTTCCATGAATTGAAAGAGGGGCGTATCAAGCTCACCGATGAATATCCGGTGAGTGAAAATGCCTGGCGCAAGGGCGGTGCGCCTTCGCACGGCTCGACAATGTTCGCTGCAATCCACAGCAAGATCTCGGTCGACGATCTGTTGCACGGCATGATCATCCAATCGGCCAACGATGCCTGCATTGTGCTGGCGGAAGCGCTCGCCGGGACCGAAAATGAGTTTGCGGACAAACTGACCAAACGGGCGAGAGAGATCGGCCTCACCAAATCGGTCTTCACGAATTCAAACGGACTGCCCGATCCCAACGAGCACGTGACGACGCGCGAGCTCGGCATGCTCGCGCGCTACATCATCGTGAATTACTCCGAATTCTATAAAATATTCGGCCAAGCCGATTTTACCTGGAACAAGATCCGGCAGCCCAACCGCAATCCGCTGCTCGGCACGGTCGACGGCGCCGACGGCTTGAAGACCGGCTTCACCAAGGAGGCCGGTTACGGCATTGTCGGCTCGGCGGTGCAGGACGGCGTGCGCCTGATCGTGGTGGTCAACGGCGAGAAAAGCGCCAAGGAGCGCGCCGACGAAGCCAAGAAGCTACTGGAGTGGGGTTTCCATACTTTCGAGCCGCGCAACCTGTTCGCCGAAGGGCAGATTATTGGCTCGGCAAAGGTCTATGGCGGCGCCAGGGGCTCGGTGCCGCTCAAGGCACCCGGCTTGGTCAAAATCATGGTGCCGAAGAGCGGCGGGGAGAGGCTAATTGCCCGCATCGCCTACCAAGGGCCGGTACCGGCACCGATTGTGGAAGGGCAGCAGATCGCTGAGCTCAGGGTCTGGCGCGACGACAAACTCGTGTTGCGGACGCCGCTGATGGCGGCATCGAGCGTCGAGCGGGGCAGTATGCCGGGACGCGCACTCGACGCCATGACCGAAATGGTGATCGCGCTGTTCCGCGCCGGCGCCGAGCGGCTATAATTCATTTTTCAGCGCCAAAACAGGACCTAATGCGCGGACGTTTCATCACCTTCGAAGGCGGCGAAGGCAGCGGCAAATCCACGCATGCACGGCTGTTGGCCGACCGCCTCAACGCCCAGGGCGTGGAGGTCGTGCTCACGCGCGAGCCCGGCGGCTCCGCCGGGGCCGAGATCATCCGCCATATTCTGCTGTCGGGCATTGCCAAACCGCTCGGTGCCGAGACCGAAACGATCCTATTTGCCGCGGCGCGCGACGATCACGTGCGGACCACCATCCGGCCGGCAATCGAGGCCGGTAAATGGGTGATTTGCGATCGCTTCATCGATTCCACGCGGGTCTATCAAGGTGCGCTCGGCAAGGTCGACGCCAAACTGATCCGCGGTCTGGAGCGGGTCACCGTCGGCAACGCCATGCCGGACCTCACGTTCATCCTTGACGTGCCGGCAGCCGTCGGCCTCGCGCGCGCCAAACGGCGTCGCGGGCAAGGCGCGACCGACCGCTTCGAGGCGGAATCGATCGATTTCCATGAGGAATTGCGCCGCGCCTATTTGTCGCTTGTCGCGCAAGAGCCCAAGCGTTGTGTTGTGGTCGACGGCCGCGCACCGCGCGAGGTGGTGTCGGAGCGCATCTGGTCCACGGTCGTGCAGCGGCTGCATCCGGAGCTGCAGGCCGCGCCAGTGGAGACGATCGCGCCGTGAGCGACGACGAGGCCGCCAACGAGGCCCACCTGCCGCGCGAGACCGGCGTGCTGTTCGGGCACGTCGAAGCCGAGCGCGCTTTGCTCGAAGCCTACAAGAGCGGCCGCATTCCGCATGCCTGGCTGATCGGTGGCGAACCCGGCATCGGCAAAGCGACGCTGGCCTATCGTTTTGCGCGTTTCGTGCTTGCCAATCCGGAACCGCGGCTGCCCGCGGTGCAGGAGGCGACGTCGCTTGCCGTCGATCCGGAGCATCCGGTGGCTCGTCGCATCGCCGTGCAGGCGCAGGGCGATTTGTTGACGCTCGAGCGCGTGATTAACGAACAGACCGGCAAGCTTTACACCGTGATCCGCGTCGAGGATGTGCGCAAGGCGGTCCCGTTCTTTGGCTCGACCGCAGGCGAAGGCGGCTGGCGGATCGCCATCGTCGATGCTGTCGATGACCTGCAACGCGAAGGCGCCAACGCGCTGTTAAAGGTGCTGGAAGAACCGCCGCCGCGCTCCTTGCTGTTGCTCATCAGCCATGCGCCCGGCCGTGAATTGTCGACCATCCGTTCGCGCTGCCGGCGTCTGCTGCTGCGGCCGCTCGATGAGGCGGATGTTGTTGCCGCCGCCGCCGCCGCCGCCACCGGCCGCACCGCCGGCGAGCCTGAGGTCACAGAGGCGGCCGCCGCCGCCGAAGGCAGTGTCGCGCGCGCCATCAGCCTGCTCGACGGATCCGCGCTGGCCTTGCGCCAGCGCGTGCTCGACTTGTTCGCGCAATTGCCCAATCCCGATCCGCGTGCGTTGCACGCACTCGGCGACGCGCTTGGCGGCAACGAGCCGAAAACGCTCGCCGCCTTCATGGATCTGGTCAATAGCTGGCTTTCGGCGCGGCTGTCGCCGACGCGGCCGGCGCCGCAGTTGGCGCGCACCGCCGAGGTGTGGGAAAAGGTCAACCGCGCCGCGCGCGACGTCGAAACGTACAATCTCGAACGCAAGCCGCTGGTGTTTGCGGTGTTCGGCCTGCTGGCAGACGCTGCGCGCGCCTGAGCGCAGTCAATCCTTGATCGCCGGCGTCAGCGGCAGGAATTCCGACATCCGGCTGCCCGGATAAAACGTCGCCTGGAACGCAGGCCGCGCCTGCATGCGCTGGTACCATTCGGTGACGCGCGGATATTTCTCCTCCCAGAGATGGGAAAATCCGAGATCGACCATGCGGTCGATCGTCGGCGTCACGATGATGTCGGCAAGGGTGTATTGCGCGCCGAGCAACCAAGGCCCGTTGGCAAGCGCCTCGTGCATGCGTTTGCAGGTGTTGGTGAGTTGCTCGAGCGAAGCCTCGACGTCTTGCTTCTTGAACCCGGCTGGCCCCATGCGGCGATAGAAGTGCTTGCGGATCGGCCGAATATCGGATTGTTCGGCCTGGAAGCGTTCGCGGTCGAGGCCTTCATAACGCGGCAAAAATCCCATGTTGAACGACGGCACGCGCACCGCCGCGGTCGGCACTTCTTCCAAATAGCGCATCCAGGCGCGCATGCGCGCCCGCTCGTGCACATCGTCGGGCGAAAGCCGTACTTGCGGATAACGTTCGTCGAGATATTCGCAGATCACGCTGGAATCGATGACGATTTTGCCGTCGTCGATCAGCGTCGGCACCACGCCGTTCGGATTGATCTTCAGGTATTCCGGTTTGAGCTGGTCCTTGTTCTTGCCGAGGTCGAGCTTGATATCCTCGAAAGCGAGGCCCTTCTCGGCAAGGCAGATGCGAACTTTCTGGCTGCAGGTCGAATGCGCGGCGTTATAGAGCTTTAACATGACGGCTCCGGCGGTGATGACCAGGCCGAGTTTAGACGCGTACGGCGCTGCCGAGCTACCTGGCAAGACGCCGACGCCGATTTTGCGACCGTCGGCAACAGATCGTCGCATACAATAGTCGCAAATATCGAGGACACCGAAATGCCCTGAGCCGGCCGCCGACTGAGGTGTTCGAGCGCGGCCCTGCCGACAAATACCCGGCCTGTCTTTGCGCTGTATCAAATTACCGGCACGATCGGCCTACGTATTTCTGCGGCGGTCTCAGTTTGATCGAGATCAGTTTTGTCCGGCCCAATTCGATCTATGAAACCAACCAGTTCCAGAACCCTCGGAGATCCGCGGGTGCGTTGGTCGGCGGGCGAGCGCAACGTCTGCTTTGGTGAGCCGCGCGCTTCGTGTATGATTCTCCGACAATAAGCTGTGGGGGGCTGCCGGATGAGCATTTCAGAGGATTTCCTGAAGCGGGAAGACTTGCGTTCGCAGCTGTTCGGCGAGACGTGGCGAACGTTGATTCCCGAAGTCTTCCGGGACGTGCCGACCTACTACGACAAGGGTAATGCGGTCGCTTCCTTGGGCAGCTGCGCGTGGTGGAGCACGCGTTTTGCCCACGCGATTTATAATCGCTTGCCCCCCGGGGCCAGGGTGCTTGACGTTTGCTCAGGCATCCACGAGGTGCCGCTCAAGCTGCTGGCGCTCGATCCATCGCTCGAAATTCATGCGGTCGACGGCAGCCCGCATATGACGGCCGAAGGACAACGCCGTGCGCGCGAGCGCAAGCTCACCATCCATGCCCGCGTCTGCGACGCGCATGTGCTGCCGTTCCCGGACAATTCATTCGACGCGGTGACGCTGCAATTCGCTTCGCGTCACCTTGAGATCATCCGCGCGTTCAAGGAAATCCACCGCGTGCTCAAACCGGGCGGCATCTTCTGTCACGACGACATGTTGCGTCCGGCCTCACGCATCGTCGAGATTCCGTATCTCGCATACCTGCGCTTCTCGGTCTGGTTCACCGCCAAGCTGTTCGGCAGCTCGGCCGAGAGCATGAAGTGCGTGCGCTATTTCGCCGATGCAATCCACCACTTCTACAAGCCGGGTGAAATGACCGATCTGCTGCACGGCGTCGGCTTCACCGACGTCGAAAGCCGCAGCTTCCTGACCGGCGTGATGTCCTATCACATCTCGCGCAAGCCGGCGGCCTAGACGCCCGCATGGGCGCTTATCGGACGGAGCCAAGTCCAGACGACGGGCAACCTGACCGGCAATGCTGGTCATGTGACGCCGGCCTTGCGACGCGTGATCGTTTCTGCCGGGCCTGCGGCGCAATGGTGGCGGCCGCGGCGATGTCGCGCGAAGCCCGGAAGAAGAGAGTCCGCAGGCACGCGGCCATCATGCTTCTGCTCGGAGCCGCGATTGTGGCGTTCGCCGCCATCCATCGTAACCCGGCGGACATTATTTTGGTCGGCGCCTTTGCGCTGCCTTTGTGCGGCGCCGGCGCCGTTACCTGGCGGATGTCATAATTGGGGCCGATTATCGGGGTGCCACGAAGAAGCCTCTATCGTGACGGAGTTAATGCGGCCTATCATTTATCGTCGGGCAGAACGCTCGTTCCGACAGGACTTACAAGGGGGCCGTCATGAAGTTCAATACCATCGCCGTCGCTGCCGTCATTGCCGCCGTGCCATTTGTTGCGCAGGCACAAAAAGCCGCAAAGCCGACCAAGGCGCAGGCGGATAAGGTCGTCGCCATGATCAAGGCCGACAAGGCCAAAGTGCAGATCTACTGCGACATGAACAAGATCGGCGAGCAGCTCGACCAGGCCGACCAGAAAAAGGACCAAAAGAAAGTCGATGAGCTGAGCAAGCAGCTCGACGATATGAGCCAGAAACTCGGCCCCGATTACGTCGCCCTGGTCAACGGCATGCAGGACCTGGATCAGAACTCCAAGGTAGGTCAGGATATCGGCGCTTCGCTCGAGACGCTCGACAAGATGTGCGGCAAGTAGCCATCGGCATCGGCGCGCGGCGCCGGGTTACAATACGCGCCCTTGGCGCTAGATCTGCGCCTCCTCGAATGCGTTTACCCACATGGCGCAAATGCCCGAGCGCACGATATCGGCGCGGGTGAACTCGATCACAGGCACCGGCAAATTCTGCGTCTCGATCATGTGGACGACCGTGCGCAAGCCGCTGTTTTTGTCGAGATCGCATTGGCTGACATCGCCGTTGATCACGACAGCGCAGTCCTCGCCGATGCGCGTCAGGAACGTCTTGATCTCGGCCGGGGTCGCGTTTTGCGCCTCATCGAGCAGTACGAAGGCGTTCTTCCACGAGCGGCCGCGCATGACCTCGAACGGCACCATCTCGATGCCGCCGTGCTTGACCGCGATTGTGTAGGCGGCCTTGCCGATCCGCTCCTTGATCGCTTCGGCGACCGGCGCCGCCCAAGGCGCAAACTTGTCTTCCAGCGAGCCGGGGAAAAACCCGAGCGAGCGGCCGCACGGCACGTTGGGGCGGGTGAGGACGATCTTTTCAATCTGCCGGTTGCGGTAGAGGTCGGCGGCATGGGTCGCCGCGATCCAGGTCTTGCCGGTGCCCGCAGGCCCGAGAACGATCACCTGGGAGAATCTGCGAAGGGCGTCGAGATAGTCGGCTTGGGCGGGATTGAGTGCCTTGATCGGCGGCAGCGCGCGCTCGATTTCGAACTTGGGGTCCAGGAAATTTATGATTTCGGCGGATCCGAACTGGCGCTCATGGCGACGTTTTTTCCGATTGACGTTCTTACCCAAGGGCCGACTCCTTCTGATGGACTTGAGGATGAATCCGCAACGCGGCGGACCGCGCGCGGGCGCGGAACCGGCGGTACTGTCAGGACCGGGATTTTTGCGTGGGGTGGCGGCGAAGCGAGCGTCCGGGAACGGCGAAACCCCGAAGAGGCTGACTGCAGATCGATCCGTAACAGACGAACCGCCATAACCGTAAAATAGATGATTCGGATGACGGATTCTTAAAAACGCTGCGGCGCGGAGAAAGCGGTCCGGCCGGATGTGTCAAATGCCTTGTCGGGCCCGCCAAACGGCGACCGTCATCCAGCCGGTCGAGGTGCCGAGAAAGCCGCCGGCGATGATGTCGCTGAGGAAATGGTAATTGGCGCCGATCAGTCCGACCGCGACCGCCAGGACGACCAGCGCGTAGAGCGCCCGCAGGCGCGGATAAAGCAACCACAGCACCGAAATCAGCGCGCAGGTCACCGTGGTATGTCCCGACGGAAACGAGGCATAGCCGGGCCCGCCGTGGAAGAAATTGAAGCCATAAGCCCCGTCGTGGATGAACGACGGGTTGTTCTGCACCCAGGTATCCGGCCACAGCCGGCCGAATACGAACTTGAGGCCGCTTTTGATCGTCTCGGCGACGATCACGCTGATGCTGGCAAGCACGCCGGCGGTCATCGGCCGCGTCAGAATGCGGCCGCCAAAGACCCACAGCCCGCAGGCGACGAATACGACGCAGGCGGTCGGGATGAAGGGGTCGGGAATATGCGTGAACCGCGCGAAAGTCTCACGCTCCCCGGCGTGCGCATGCGCCAGCAGTGCGAGCGGGCGGTCGACCCATTGGTAGCAAATGGCGACCGCAGCCGCAGTGACGACGAGACCGATCAGCCAGCGTTGCAGGGCGATCGACGAGACAGGCGAAGACTGGGAAGAATTCATGCGCCGCGGACTCATAAAGGTGGACAACCTTTGTGCCAGAAGCGGCTGTGTCGATGCAATCGTCGCGGGCGTGAGCAAATATGGCCCGTTTTGGCACTGGGGCGCGGTATCCGCCCACGGCCGGCGACCGTTTACAACCGCTTAACCGTGGTCCCTGCATAATTTCTCGCCGCCTGGTTTGGGGTGAGGCGGTGCATGGGGACGTTTGGGGTCGAGTTCCAATTGTCTCACGCGATCGATGAGCGTGCTGACGCGCAAGCGGCGCGGCGGCCGTGGCGTCAATTGTCATCGGGCGAGTTCGAGTAGAGTCAATGAGGAATGCGACCGCGGCGCTTTACGAGGTCCCGAGTTTCGACCGTCATGTGTTGTTTCTCGCCGACCCAAGCTGGATTGCACGTCTGGTCCGGTTTGTCGTGCGCAGCGCCGTCACCGCGACATGCGCCATCGCCGCCGTCGGCATTCTCGGCGTGGTCGTCACTCTCGGCGCGGCATTTATCTTCAACGTCGGAATTGCCGGCAATCCTCATTTGCGCACCGCGGGGCTGGGCGGGCCGGCGGCCTTGGCTTTGGTCGAACCCGTGCCGGCCGGAGCCGCACCCGTCACATTCGAGGGCAAATGGGCGCATGCGGTGGCGGCCATGCGCTTCGTTCCGGTGTCGCCGCAGCTCGTCGCACGGCTCGACGCGATCACGGTCAACGGCAACGCGCGTGGCCTGATGCGTCTCGCGCAAATGAGCGCGCCGCCGCCCAAAATCGCGCTGCCGCTGCCGCGTCCGCACATTGAGCCGCCGGTCGGCCATGCGGCGCCACAAGTTGCCCTGGCACTGCCGACGGCGGCGGCGATGGCGGCTAAGCCGCCCGCAGTTCAGGAAGCACACAACAAATCGTTGGCGCCGCCAGCGGCCGACAGCCGCACCGCCGTCTACGACATCTCGGCACACACGGTTTACCTGCCCAACGGCGAGCGCCTTGAGGCCCACTCCGGCATCGGCGAAAAGATGGACGATCCCCGTTACACCAAAGTGAGAATGCGCGGGCCGACGCCGCCGAACGTCTACAATCTTACGCTGCGCGAAGAGATGTTCCATGGTGTGCGCGCCATCCGCCTCAATCCGGTCGACGAGGACAAAATGCACGGCCGAGCCGGCATGCTGGCACACACCTACATGCTCGGCCCCAACGGCCAGTCGAACGGCTGCGTCTCGTTCCGCCACTACGACAAGTTCCTGCGCGCGTTCCTGAACGGGCAGGTGGATCGCATGGTCGTGGTCGCCGCCCTGCCGCGCGCGCCGCGTGTTGCCGACGCACGGCGCGAACTCGAGAACCGCTTTGCGGCGAACGATTGATCCGTCAGGCGGTTTATGGCGGGGAGGGCGGCGGCCCGGTTATTCGGCATTTGCCGAAACGTTTAATGAATTCGCGCACGATCAATTTGCCTGCCGCAATTACAACCGACGCCGATGAGCATTGCCAGCACCATCGCCGTTTCCGGAATGACGGCCGCCGCGCTGCGTTTGCAGATTTCCGCGAGCAATGTCGCCAATGTGGATTCAAGCGGACCTTTGCCGGACAGCCCCAGCGCGGGCAGCGCTCCGCCGGCCTATAACGCGCTGACCGTCAATCAGACCGCGATGTCGGACGGCACGACCTTTGCCACCGTCACGCAGGTCCAGCCGGGCACGGTGAAGACGTGGGATCCCGGCGCGTCTTACGCCGACGCCCAGGGCATGGTGGCGAGCCCGAATGTCGACCTCGCCAGCCAAGCCGTGCAGCAGATCATGGCCGGGCTGGTCTACGCCGCCAACGCCGCCGTGGTTCGCAGCGACAATCAGATGACGTCGGCGCTGGTCAACGTCTTCGTCTAAACCGTCCAGCAAAATCCGCCCTTGATTCAGTCGTCATTGCCCGGCACAAGGCGGGGCCTGACGCCATGAATCGACGCGGAAATGCCCGGTAAACAGCCCTTTTACATCACCACCGCGATCTCCTACCCGAACGGCGCGCCGCATATCGGCCACGCCTACGAGGCGATCGCCACCGACGCCATCGCGCGCTTCATGCGGCTCGACGGCTACGACGTCTATTTCCTCACCGGCACCGACGAGCACGGCCAGAAGATGCAGCAGACCGCGGCGCGCGAAGGCCTGACCGCGCGGCAGCTGCGCGACCGCAACGTGCCGCTGTTCGAGAAGATGGTGAAGGTGCTGGAATGCTCGAACGACGACTTCATCCACACCACGGAGGAGCGTCACCATCGCTCGTCGGAGGAAATCTGGCGGCGGATGGAAAAGAACGGCGACATCTACCTCGACAAATACGCCGGCTGGTATTCGGTGCGCGACGAAGCCTACTACGCCGAGGACGAAACGCAGCTCAACGAGCACGGCAAGCGTATCGCCACCAAGACCGGGACGCCGGTCGAGTGGGTGGAGGAGGAGAGCTATTTCTTCAAGCTGTCCGCCTACCAGGAAAAGTTGCTGAAGCTCTACGAGCGGCCGAACTACGTGCTGCCGAAGGAGCGGCTGAACGAAGTCGCAAGCTTCGTGCGCGGCGGCCTGCAGGATCTGTCGATCTCGCGCACCACCTTCGACTGGGGCATCCGCGTGCCGGGCAACGACAAGCACATCATGTATGTGTGGGTCGACGCGCTGACTAATTACATTACCGGCGTCGGTTTTCCCGACGACACCAGCGAGACATTCAAGCGCTACTGGCCGGCGGCGCTGCACGTCATCGGCAAGGACATCGTGCGCTTCCACGCCGTCTATTGGCCGGCGTTCCTGATGTCGGCCGGCATCGCCGTGCCGCAGCACATCTTCTCGCACGGCTTTCTGTTCAATCGCGGCGAGAAAATGTCGAAGTCGGTCGGCAACGTGGTCGATCCCTTCACCATGGCCGACGCCTATGGCGTCGATCAGCTGCGCTTTTTCTTTCTGCGCGAGATCCCGTTCGGGCAGGACGGCAATTACAGCCACGAGGCGATCGTCAACCGCATCAACGCCGATCTCGCCAACGACCTCGGCAATCTGGCGCAGCGCTCGCTCACAATGATTGCCAAGAATTTCAACGGCATGTTGCCGACATTGGATACTCACAGTGTGGTGGATTTGGATACTCACAGTGTGGTGGATGAAGCCATTCGAGTCGCCGCAAACGCGATGATCGATAAGGCCCGAGAGTTCATGAAGACACAACAGCTCCATCAAGTTCTAAATACGATTTGGGCCGTTGTTGCGGAGACAAACCGCTATTTCGCAAGCGAGCAGCCCTGGGCTCTTGCGAAAACCAACCCGGCGCGACAAGGAACCATTCTGTACGTGACCGCGGAAGTGCTGCGGCAGGTAGCAATTCTATGCCAGCCCTTCATGCCAGCATCTGCGAGCAAGCTCCTCGATCTGCTTGCCATACCGGCGGATAAACGCAGCTTCGATGCGCTTGGAACGCCAATCGTATCGGGCACAAAGTTGCCGCCGCCTACGCCAGTCTTCCCGCGCTATGTCGAGCCTGAGACAAAGGCCTGACCATGCTGGTCGACAGCCACTGCCACCTGGATTTCCCGGATTTCGCGGCCGAACTCGACGCCGTGGTGGCGCGGGCGCGCGCCGCCGGCGTCGCGCGCATGGTCACCATCTCGACCCGCGTCAAAAAGCACGCACAGGTGCTGGCGATCGCCGAGAAATATCCGGATATTTTCTGTTCGGTCGGCACCCACCCGCACAACGCCAAAGAGGAGCCGGAGGTTGACGCCAAGGGGCTGATCGCGCTGGCAAAGCACCCGAAAATCGTGGCGATCGGCGAAGCCGGGCTCGACTATCACTACGACAACTCGCCGCGCGAGGCGCAGGTCGCAAGCTTCCGCCAGCACATCGCCGCCGCGCGCGAAACCGGCCTGCCGCTGGTCATCCACGCACGCGAGGCCGATGCCGATATGGCGGCGATTCTGACCGAAGAAACCGGGCAGGGCACCTTCCCGGCCGTGCTGCACTGTTATACCGGCGGCCGCGATTTGGCCTTTAAGGCCATCGAACTCGGTCTCTATATCGGCTTCACCGGAATCCTGACCTTCAAGAACGGCCAGGATCTGCGCGACCTCGCTAAGGAGCTGCCGGCCGAGCGCATCCTGGTCGAGACCGACGCGCCCTATCTCGCGCCGCTGCCGTTCCGCGGCAAACGCAACGAGCCGTCTTACGTGGTCGAAACGGCCAAGGTTTTGGCCGATACCCGCGGCGTTGCCGCCGACGAGATCGCGCGCCAGACCACGGAGAATTTCTTCCGGCTGTTCAGCAAAGTGCCCAAGTCCGTGGCCAACGCCGCATGAGCCTGAAATTCACCATCCTCGGCTGCGGCTCGTCGATGGGCGTGCCGCGCGTGGCGCTGGGCTGGGGCGAATGCGATCCCAACGAGCCGAAAAACCGCCGGCGGCGCTGCAGCCTGTTGGTCGAGCGCAGCGACGGCCAGGGCCGCCGCACCCGCGTCCTGGTCGATTGCACGCCGGACTGCCGCGAACAACTGCTCGAGGCCCAAGTCGACTGGCTCGACGGCGTCTTCATCACCCACGAGCACGCCGACCACATCCACGGCGTCGATGACTTGCGGCCGCTGTTCGTGCACAAACGCCGCCGCGTCGACGTCTACCTTGACGAGGCCACCTCGCGGGCCATGCACGCCCGTTTCGGCTATTGCTTCATGACGCCGCCCGGCAGCGGCTACCCGCCGATCCTCAACGAGCTCCGGCTGGCGGCCGGGCGGCCGGTGACCGTCGAGGGGCAGGGCGGCCCAATCGAGGCCCTGCCCGTGGCGCAAGACCACGGCGACATCCCCTCGCTCGGCTTCCGCTTTGGCAACCTGGCCTATTCCGCCGACATCAAGGCGCTGGCGCCGGAGAGCCTCGCTGCCATGGCCGGGCTCGACATCTGGATTGTCGACGCGTTGCGCAAGGCGCCGCACCCCAGCCATTTCAATCTCGACGAGGCTTTGGAATGGATAGCGCGGATCAAGCCGAAGCGCGCGATCCTGACCAACCTCCATAGCGACATGGACTACGCCAGCCTGTGCGCGAGCCTGCCGCCGGGCGTCGAACCGGCTTACGATGGGATGATGATTACAAGCTAACCTAGTTTTCGAGGACTAGGTCATACTCATTTGGCTTATAATAGTTTTCCTATTTGAGACGCGATCAGAGCGGTTCCATCACATCCAAAAATAGATCAGATATACTATGGCTATAGCCACGTTTGTTAGAGTTAGACCTATTGCTGTGTTGCGCCCATAAATATTCCATAATATGTCTTATGCGAACCGTGTCCGAGGGCCGCGGACTATCGGCGGTATACCGCCCAGGACGATCCGGATAGACCCCAGGCGGGAAACACTTTGAACAACCGATACACCGTACCGCAGCTGGCGGCGCCCACGCGCAGTTCGGGGCCGCGGCGCTGGATGACGGGGTTCTCGATCACCATCCAATCCGGACGTTCTCGGCACCAGTCGGGCTGCGGCACGTTGCGGGCCGAGGCGTTGAGCCTCCGGCTGTAGAAGTCGACCAGCATCGGGACACGGAACTCACTATCGGTCGCGTAGGTAAACGGCCCGGCTGCGGCCATCTCAGCGACAGCATCGCGGTAGTGCCCTCGCCCGTTGGCAAAGAACTGGCGCAAAGACATGGCATTGCCGGCGACGATCGCAATCAATGCCAACGCCGCCGCCGCCTTGAAGACGCCGCTCTTGCGCCAGGCTAAACCAAGGACTTCCGCGACGAACAACAAGAACATCGCACCGCTGAACAGGAAATAGCGGCCGAATTGCAGGTTGGGCAGATGAGCAAGAAACATCGCCGCAGGCAGCCCGATCACGCTCACCGCATAGAGGCTTCCGCGAAAATCCTCGCGACCGCGCCAGAAATACGCGGCAAGCAGCACGGCGGCGGCGGCGCCAGCCAGGCACATCCATGCCGGGACCTGCTCAGGCAACCCAAGCAGCAAGCGGAGGAAGCCGCCATAGCCTTGAACCAGGTGCCCCGCTTGAAATACATCGCTCCCGCCCAAGATGAAGCCGTCACGGAGCGCACCGAAAAGGATTCCTGCGGCGATCACGGCGGCCCAGATCAAGGCGGGACGGAAGATCGTCCGTGTCATTGCTTCCGCTTCGCGAAAGCGTCCGGTTCGGTTCCAGGCCACCCACGCGGCCCATGCCGCCAGCGTCGCTGCCGATGCCGCCATCGTGAGATGGGAGAGCAGACCAAGCCCGATAGCCGCGCCGAGCGCCTGCCGATTAATGCGGTCGGGCCGGTCCAATTCGCGTTGCAGAAAGATCAGCGCCACAAGCGAAAACAGCAGCAGTCCGGCATAGCCCCTCGCTTCGGAGCTGTAGTGGACCATCGGGTAAGCGACAGCGAACAGCAGGATGGCGGCTAAAACGGTCGCCCACCCGCTGCGCAGAACGGCAAGGCCCGCGGCTGCGACGGCCGCGGTGCCGAGGAACACCGACAGGCCTCGTTGCACCATCACAGGTGCATCGGAGCCCACGAGATAGAGATAAAACGAATTGAGGTAGTGGTTGTTGTCGTGATTGATGCCCC
>Ga0335082_10004152_pt1 | contig 15765 bp, 14 predicted proteins | sample Lox_Sample_41_FD_206718 | JGI IMG/M metagenome (GOLD analysis project Ga0335082, IMG submission 206718) | Soil microbial communities from Loxahatchee National Wildlife Refuge, Florida, United States - Lox_Sample_4.1 | ecosystem: Environmental > Terrestrial > Soil > Wetlands | place: USA...
GCTGCGGCGGTAAAAAAGAAAGTCCCGAAGGCCGCGAAGTCACTGGGCGGCGTCAGACAGATGGCCGCAGGCGAATTCAAGGCCAAGTGTCTGGCTATCATGGACGAGCTGAACGAAACCGGAAGGCCCCTGATCATCACCAAGCGGGGTGTGCCGGTCATGAAAGCCGTACCCATCCGGAACGCCAAGAAGAAGAAAGACGATTTCTTCGGCAGGCTGAAGGGAATCGTCGAGATCGTTGGCGACCCTGATGACCTGATCAACCCCATCTTTCCCCTGGAAGACTGGGACATGCTGAAGTGATTCTGCTCGACACCCATGTCCTGGTGTGGTCGCTCACCGAAGAGCGAAAGCTGTCCCGCGTGGCTCACTCTACGATTCGACGCGCACGCGCATCAAGTTCTGTGGCCATTTCAGTCATCACGATGGTTGAACTGGCCAGCCTGATGGAAAGAGGTCGTCTCCACATTCAGGGCACGATTGAGACTGTGGTTGCCGGGTTCACCGAGGGTGTTACGCTACTGCCCATTACCCGCGAAATCGCAGTCCTGACCGCCTATTTCCCCCCGGCATTCTCGCGTGATCCCTCCGACCGCATCATCGCCGCCACCGCGCGCGCAGAAGGCATTCCACTCGTCACCGCTGACCTGCGGATGCAAGGTTCTCCGCACGTCAAGACGATCTGGTAGCAACCGCTACATCTCGTAGTGCAACAGCGAGTACACGTCGTACTCTTTGAGCTTGTCGCGGCCTTTCAGGCCGTCGAGTTCGACCACAAAGCCGAGGCCGCAAATCTCGCCGCCCAGCGACTTCACCATCTCCGCCGCCGCGCGCGCGGTGCCGCCGGTGGCCAGCAGGTCGTCGCAGATGAGCACGCGCTGCCCGGGCGCGATGGCGTCTTTGTGGATCTCCAGCGTGTCGCTGCCGTACTCCAGCTCGTACGTCCACTTGAGTACTGCGGCGGGCAGCTTCTTCGGCTTGCGCACCGGCACGAATCCGGCGTTCAAGCGATAGGCCAGTGCCGGGCCAAAAATAAACCCCCGCGCCTCGATGCCCAGCACCAGGTCGATGTCCTTGTTGATGTAGTACTCGGTCAGCAAATCGATGAGCTGGGCAAAACCCTTGCGATCCTTGAGTAGAGTGGTGATGTCGTAAAAAAGAATGCCGGGCTTGGGGAAGTCGGGGACTTCGCGGATGAGGCTCTTCAGGTCGTTGCAGTTCTCCGCTGTGGAGGCCATGGGCTACCAGACTCCTTCGATGCCGAATGATTTTGCCTCGAGAAACGGTGCGGGCGATACCGCAACTTCGTCCACGCGCGCAGCACGCGGGCCCTCGCGTAGCCGCACATGCAAGCTGCTGAGCTGTTCGCGTGTGCCGGTGGCCATCACCTCCACGCGGCCGTCCTCGCGGTTCCGCACCCAGCCGGTGATGCCGAGCGTCGCCGCCTCGCGCTCCACGAACCAGCGAAAGCCCACGCCTTGCACGCGTCCGGAGACCACATAACGGCGGGTTTCGCGATCGTCACTCATAAGGGCAAACATCAAGATAAACGGCGAAGAAAGATGCCGCAACCGCTGCACGCGAACCGCCCATGAAACAGGGTGCGATCTCGTCGCAAGCATTGCCTCCCCTTTGCAGTCGTTTCCTTGATGCTTCGGAGAAGTCTTAGTCGACCAGCAGGCCAGCGGCACGCAGCCATGAGGCACTTTCGTATTCCGCCGAACAATGATATCGTGCTGTTGCCACTTCTTCGCCCCCTGCATGTGCCGGGGATACCCAAATGAGTAGCCACAGAACGGAGGATTGAATCGCGATGCTACACACCAAGAAAGCTGTGCCGTGTTTGCTCGTGTCCCTGGCTCTCCTGCTCGTCACCCTGCCTGTGTGGGGCGCCAGCAAGGCAGACGATGAAGAAACCATTCGCAACGCCACAACCGTGCTCCAGGCCATGGTCGCCAGCAAGGATGTTCCTGCCAATGTGCTGGCAAAGGCCGATTGCATCATCATTCTGCCCAGTGTCAAGAAGTTCGCTGTGGGCATTGGCGGCAGCGGTGGTCGCGGCCCGATGACGTGCCGTGAGGGCAGCAATTTCAGCGGCAAGTGGTCACCGCCTGCCATGTACACCATCGGTGGCGCCAGCGCCGGTCTTCAAGTCGGCGGTACGGCCAGCGACTATGTCATCGCCGTAATGGCGCCGACGGCCGTGGATAAGGTGCTGAATAGCAAGGTTAAGGTTGGCAACGATGTGAGTGCGGCGGCGGGTCCCGGCGCGTCGGCCGGTAGTGCCATCGGCGGGGCCGACATGTTGACCTACGGACGGTCCAAGGGACTGTTCGCCGGCGTCTCTCTAAACGGTTCCTCGCTCGATCCGGACACCAGCGCCAACGAGCGGCTTTACGGAAAGCCAGTCAGCGCGAAGGAAGTCGTGTCGGGTGAAGGCGTAAAAGCCACGCCGGCAGGACAGGCCCTGGTTTCGCTCCTCGACAGCAAGGCAGGGAAACACGTCCAGTAGGTAACTGGGCGACTGGAAGCCGGAGGCCTGAGAACTGGCCCGGTGAAGTTACGGCGTGAGTCAATGCGCTTGGCCCGCACGCCTTGCCGGGACGAGCTCCCACAGCGACCCATAGATCCAGTCGCCGAAAACCCACGCAGCAAAAGGGGCGCACCCTGCGGGGCGCGCCCTCTGAGGTTCCGCGACCGATCGGCGACTACGCGCGTTGGGGCGAGATCCGGTTCAGCAGGCCGTCCAACGGCTCACCTGCCGCAGGCGTATTCACCTCGCCTTGCAGGATGATCTGCTTGGCATTCAACTCCTTGCCGTACAGGTTCTGGTTGGCGTCGTCGTCCGAGCGGATGGTCGAGCCCGCCAGCGCGATGCCTGCAAACACGCCCTTGGAACGCGACCACGAAAGCATTTCCGCATTCATCGCGATGTCGGTCTCCGCCGAGGTCGCGCGTCCCACCGGCCCAGCGGCCACCGACGCGTCGCCCCCCAGCTTTACTTTGCTCGACATCACCGACTTGGCGCCTTTCTCATTCATCACCAGAAGCACGTAGTCGGTCGCCTGGCCGCCGATCTGCAATCCGAAACTGCCGCCCTCCAGCGCGAAGAACGCCGGCGCACTCCATCGTCCGCGGAAATTCTCTCCACTACGGCATACCATCACGCCGCGGCCATAGCTGGCGCCAAAGATGAACGCTCCCTTCTTCATCGAAGGCACTACAATCACGCAATCCGCCTTGTTGAGCAGGTCTGTGGGAATGCCCTTGTCGGGCATGCCCACAACGTCATGCAGCACGTCATAAGAAGCTCTGAGCCGTTCTTGCTCATGCTCCTGGGCCATCGCTGCCAGTCCAAAAGAAAGACACAATGCAAGTACAAACCACCGTTTCATGCCGTTCTCCTTCCTTAGTTGGTTACAACGAACTGGTCGCGGCGAAAGGACGCAAGTTCCGCACCCTGGCGCAGGTGCTGTTACAAGAGGCAGCCCCGCGCTAGACAGACGCGGTAAATTCGATGGCCAGAGTGGGAATGAGGGGGCAGCTCAAGTAGGAAGCGTGCGCTGCACTCCAGATAGGAACTGAGTCCTTTTCGTATTGATGAACCCATCCACCCGAAGTTGCACGAATTCGAACCTTCGCAGCGACACTCCGGGGCCTGCAGAAAACACACGGGTTAAGCGCGTGACAAGTAGCGTCACTCCGACGTATTCACGCCGATGGGTTCGCCCTCGCTAAACAACGGCGCCGCGGGCACGACGAGCCCAGTCTCGGTCCTGGCTGGCTTGATCACGCTGCTGGCGGTAGCCGAATTGAGTCCGGTTTCGGTCTCCACAACGTTTAGATCGAAGGTCTGCGACTAGCGGAACTCCATCTGGTTCTTGTCCACCGTGATCTTCTCGATGGCGTCGCTGGGGCGCAAGCGGTTCGCTGGCCGTCCGCGAAGAAAGTCCAAGGTCGGGCCGCGTAATCCCAGCCGGGATATTCCGCCAAAAAAGCTTGGTCCCCGCGCCGGGTTGCCGACAAGGACCAAGATTCCTCTCGCCGAGATCGGTGCTTGGGCAGCCACCGGGGCGATTACATGCGTTTTGGCGACACCTTATTCAGCATGGCGACTAACATTTTTGCCGAAGCTGGGACCGGGACAGCTCCCCGCATGATCTCCACGGCATCAACTGTTTTGCCATAGAGCTGTTGGTCGGCTATGTTGTCAGCTCCCATGTCCGCGCTACCCAACGACGCGCCCGCGAATAACCCTTTGGTCTGTGAATAGGTCAGGATATCGATCTTGGGGTCGTTGAAGGCGGCAGCTTGCGCCCCGGACGGTCCCGCAGCCGCGGTCGCATCCGAGCCCAGCTTTACCTTGCCCGAGAGGACTTTGTCCGCGCCATTCTCGCTCATGACCAGCAACACGTAATCGGCCGAAGTACTGCCCAATTGCGCGCCCAAGCTGCCGGTGTCGAGGGTGTACATGACCGGGGCTCCCCAGTTGCCGTCCATTTTTTCCCCGCTGCGGCAGAGCAGTACACCCCCCGCCGTAACCGACACCGAATCCAACGCCGACTTTCTTTACACCGGGATAGACAAGCACGCAATCCGCCTTGTCAAGAAGGCTCCTGGGTATACCGTTCGGCTTGTCGATAAGGTTCGCCAGAACCGTGGTTGATTCGGCTATCCGCTTGTCTAGTTTGTCTTGGGCAACGGCAGAAAGCCCCAAGGTAAGACACAGTGCAACTAGCACCCACTTCTTCATGGTGGAGACCTTTCTGGGTGCGAATGTCTTCGAAGGCCAATCCGGGGCCGGCGACCTAAGTCGATGGGGACCTGGTGTTGTGCGGGCAGCGAACCTAGCGCGCGAACTGCAACGCGGTAGATACCAAATTGATAGCAAAATGGGAACCCACCTACGTGGTATCGAAGACCTTCTCCCTAGGCCCTCGACAGATACGCGCCCTCCGACGTGTCCACGCGGATGGTCTCGCCCTCATTGATGAACGGCGGAACCTGCACCACCAGGCCGGTCTCCGTCGTGGCCGGCTTGGTCACGCTGCTGGCCGTGGCCGACTTCAGTCCGGGCTCGGTCTCCACAACTTTCAGATCGACGGTCTGCGGCAGCTCCACGCCCACCGCCTTGCCGTCGAAGAACTCCACCTTGATCTGCAGGTTGGCGGTCAGATAGTCCACCGCATCGCCCAGTACGTCCTTCCCCAGGTAGAGCTGCTCGTAGTTCTCGGTGTTCATGAAGACATAGTTGTCGCCGTCCTGGTAGAGGTACTCCATCTGGGTCTCGTCCACCGTGATCTTCTCGATGGCGTCGCTGGAGCGGAAGCGGTGCTCGAACATCGCCCCGGTGCGCAGGTTGCGCAGCTTGGCCTGAATGAACGCGCGCAGGTTGCCCGGGGTGCGGTGCTCCACGCTGAACACCGAGTGCAGGTCGTTGTTGTGCTTGATGACCATGCCGGGACGCAGTTGTGTCGCGGGAATTGCCATTACGATGACTCCTTCTAGTCTTGGGAGGAACCCGGCGCGATACGCGGGATTCGATAGGTAGACACTCGATTTTACCCGCTCGCCCGGGACTTTGGGAAACCCCACATGGTGGCGGAAGTAGCCGAAGCAGTGAGGGCGGCGAAGCGCTGATAGCCGCGATGCTCAACCTGCTGATTTTTCTTGTGTTCATGACGGCCCCCGCACTATACCTCGCTATGGGAAGGGATATGTGTCCTCACCCGGTTCCGCGCCCAGGCTGCGTATCGTTCTCGCTCGTCGCAAATTCCTTGAAGGCCGCTGGAGTCGTGAATTAGTCACCGTACAACTTATTACGAATGAATAGTTTACGCGCAAGTTATTGACAACACGGATTTTGCGCGAAAATTTCCCGTATGTCCATGAAAACGAGCAATTTCGACAGCGTAAGAATATCGAAAACTCGCACCATTTTGGCTGCGGTTTGTGTGGCAGGTTCCACTGGACGAACATCCCAGCAGACATGCCTACAGCGCGAAGTATGTCTTCCCGTGTCGCGGGCTGTCCTCATCCCCGATCAGCAGGTATGACGGGAAACCGTGCCAACCGGCAAACAGACGCAAGGAAGGGACATCGGCGGGTACCTCAAACACCCAAGTCGTCTCGTACGACTCGCCCGGTCGCAGCGGGTCGGTCAGCGTATGCGAATGCGAATTCGCATTCTCCCACGCCTTTTGACCGGTCGGGGAGACCGGGTAGGAACGGCCTTTCCCGTCCACCAGTTCCAGCGTCGGCGGATCGGGCCTCAGCGCCCCGTTCCCCCGCCAGGGCGCGATAGTGCGCTCGTCGAAGTGGCTCCGCAGGGTGATCACCACGAACTCGCCCCGGGCGGTGGTGTCGCCGATGGTCACCGCCCGCTCCACATTTTGCACCGAATAGGCGATGTGGCAGTCCATCCCGCAGTAGAACTTCTCGTCGCCCCGCGCCACCGTGCGGTCGTAGCTGGCCCAGGAGAAGAACCCCAGCACCGCGGCGTAACCCCCGAGGAGCAGGGCGATCGCCAGCAAGGAGTAGCGGGCCCAGGCGCGGCGGCTGAAGAACAGCACCACGGTGGCGACGGCGAGCAGGATGGTCAGGCCGGCGGTCCCGAGGAAACACAAGGCCGCCATGTGGGACTCGAAATTGCCGTTGGTGTACATGAGCACCTCTCTGCCAAGTACTTTGCGACACAAAGTAAATCAGCAAAACAAATGGGGCCCACGCCCCCTGCTGCGACCACTATTTGCGCGCCGCCCGAATCACCGACTCCATCCGCGCCACATACCCTTCCAGCGCCCGTCGTCCCGTTGCCGTCAGCCGGAACTCGGTGCGCGGCTGCCGTCCCACGAACGACTTGGTGCACTTCACGTATCCCGCCTCTTCCAGCTTGCGGGCGTGGACGCTCAGGTTCCCGTCGGTGATCTCCAGCAGCTTCTTCAGGTCGTTGAAGCTCAGCGCCTCGTTCACCGCCAGCGCGCTTACGATGCCCAGCCGCACGCGCTCGTGGATCACGCTGTCGAGCTCCAGCGCCGGCGCGCCGCTGCCTTCGCGGGGCCGTTTCGAGCGGCCGGCGCGCCCGCGCAGGTTCATAGGATCGGTTGCCGGCTTAGCCACCATGCCTCCTTGCGATGTATGCGCCGAAAGCGATATGTACCAGCCCGAACCCTACGGCCAGCATTCCGTTCGCCCAGTACCACGGCAACGGCAGCGCGATGGCTCCGGCCAATACGAACACCGCTCCCATAACGGGGATCGTGCGCACGGAGAACGCGCCCGCCTGCATCACCGCCACGCCGTATAGCAACAGCCAGACGCCGGGAATCTGTCGCGGATCGCCCACGCGCACGAGCGCGACGGTCATGACTCCGCCGGCGAACAGGGCGGGGAGCAGTCCGACGAACAGCCGCCTGCCGGGTGTCGAAAGTATTGGAGTGCCGAGCCTTGAGGCCTTCCAGTGCATGGCTACGAGCGCCAGCGTGACCGCCACCAGCGCCTCGGCCAGCCATACCGCCAGCCAGCCTTCCGTGGTGGCCTGACGCATTGCGATGGGAGCCGCCACCAGGGCCGTCACACCCATTGCGACGTATCCCCAGCCCGAGACGGCGGTGAACGATGTGCTGCGCTCCATGGTTTGGCGGATGTGCGCCAGGTGCTCCAGGGCGTCGGGTCCGAGCCTCGCATCAGGCCTGCGAGGCGCGCGGCGGCAGGGACGGGGGTCGGGCACGAACGAAACCATACGGCATAGGTCGAGTCAGTGTCAAGTACTTTGTAACATAAAGTCAGCCGCCGAGCCTGGGTATTCATCTGAGCAAGGCCGCGCAAAAGAAACGCGGCACAGTCTAGCGACCGTGCCGCTCACACCAGGGCTAACGCCCTCGACGTCATCTCGCGTGAACGCAGGCCTTAAGGCCTGCTCTTCCACCTTACTTCGCCGCCACCGCTTCGGCCGGCACCTCGCGGTGCACCGCCTCGAACTTCAGCTTCTCGGTCTTGGCGTCCACATCCACCCGCACGGTGTCGCCATGCAGCACCTCGCCGTCGAGGATCTTCATCGCCAGCGGGTCCTGCACTAGCCGCTGAATTGCCCGTTTCAGGGGACGCGCGCCGTACGCCACGTCGTAGCCCTCGGTGAAGATCAACTCCTTCGCCCTCGGTGTCAACTCCAGAGTGATCTTGCGTCCGGCCAGCAGGTTCTGCAGGTCGCGCAGCCGCAGATCCACGATCTTGACCAACTGCTCCTTGCCCAGAGGGTTGAAGAAGATGATGTCATCCACGCGGTTGAGGAACTCGGGCTTGAAATGCCCGCGCAGGGCGTTCATCACCTGCTCGTGCGCTTCTTCCTGCTTTTCGGGAGCGATTCCCGCTTGCTGTAAATAGCTCGAGCCGATGTTGGACGTCATGATGAGGATGGTGTTCTTGAAGTCCACGTGGCGTCCCTTGCCGTCGGTCAGCCGGCCGTCGTCCATGATCTGCAGGAAGACGTTGAACACGTCGGGATGGGCTTTCTCGATCTCGTCGAACAGCACCACCGCGTACGGACGCCGTCGCACCGCCTCGGTCAACTGCCCGCCCTCGTCATAGCCCACGTAGCCCGGAGGCGCGCCGATCAGCCGCGAGACCGAGTGCTTCTCCATGTACTCCGACATGTCGATGCGCACCATGGCATGTTCGTCATCGAACAGAAATTCCGCCAGCGCCCGCGCCAGCTCGGTCTTGCCAACACCGGTCGGACCGAGGAAGATGAACGAGCCGATGGGACGCTTGGGATCGCTCAGCCCCGCACGCGAACGCCGGATCGCGTTCGCCACCCGCGATAGAGCTTCATCCTGGCCGATCACCCGCTCGCGCAGCCGGTCTTCCATGGTGACCAGCTTCTGCACCTCGCCCTCAAGCATCTTCGACACCGGAATGCCGGTCCACTTGCTCACGATCTTGGCGACATCTTCCTCGTCAACCTCTTCCTTCAGCATGCGCGACTGCTTGGTGTCCATCTGCGCGCTGAGTTGCTTGATATCGGCTTCCAGCTTGGGCAGGTCGCCGTACTGCAATTGCGCGGCGCGGTTGTAGTCGCCCTTGCGCGTGGCTTCCTGGATATCCAGCTTCAGGCGCTCCACCTGTTCCTTCTTGGCGCGCACGCTGGCGATCACTTCCTTCTCCTGCTTCCAGCGCGCCTTCAGGGCGTTTGACTCTTCCTTGATCTGCGCCAGTTCTTTTTCCAATGCTTTCAGCCGCTCACGCGAGTTGGCGTCATCTTCGCGTTTCAAAGCTTGCCGCTCGATTTCGAGCTGCGTGGCCCGGCGCTCGAGTTGGTCGATTTCGGTCGGCATCGAGTCGATCTGGATGCGCAGCGAAGCCGCTGCTTCATCGATCAGGTCGATTGCCTTGTCAGGCAGGAAGCGGTCGGAGATGTAGCGGTGCGACAGCGTCGCAGCCGCCACGATGGCCGAATCCTTGATGCGCACACCGTGGTGCACCTCGTACTTCTCGCGCAGCCCGCGCAGGATCGCGATCGTGTCCTCGACATTGGGCTCGCCCACAAAGACGATCTGGAAGCGGCGCTCGAGCGCGGCATCTTTCTCGATGTACTTGCGGTATTCATTCAGCGTGGTTGCGCCGATGGCCCGCAACTCACCGCGCGCCAGCGCCGGCTTCAACATGTTGGATGCATCGATCGCGCCTTCGGCCGCTCCCGCGCCCACCAGCGTGTGCAGCTCGTCGATGAATAGAACGATCTGTCCTTGCGATTGTTCGATTTCTTTCAACACGGCTTTCAGCCGGTCTTCAAACTCGCCGCGGTATTTCGCGCCCGCTAACATCGCGCCCAGGTCGAGCGACACCACGCGCTTGTTCTTCAACTGCTCGGGCACGTCGCCGGAGACGATGCGTTGCGCCAGTCCTTCGACGATGGCAGTCTTGCCCACGCCCGGCTCGCCGATCAGCACCGGATTGTTCTTGGTGCGGCGCGAAAGCACCTGCACCACGCGGCGTACTTCTTCGTCGCGCCCGATCACCGGATCGAGCTTGCCCTGGCGGGCCAGCTCGGTCAGGTCGCGGGCGTAGCGCTCCAGTGCCTGATATTTGGCCTCGGGATTCTGATCGGTCACCTTCTGGTTGCCGCGAACCGCAGTCAACCCGCGCAGAATGTTGTCGTAGGTAGCCCCTGCCTTGCTCAAAATCTCCTGGGCAGCGTCACGCTTGAGCTTGGTTATCGCCAGCAGCAGGTGCTCAGTGGAGACAAATTCGTCCTTGAAGTTCGCGGCCTCCTTAAAGGCGCTCTCCAGCAGTTGATTGGCCGCGCTCGACAGTGACGCCTGGGTCGCGCCTCCGCCCGATACCTTGGGCAATCGCTCGATCGCCTGCATCGCCTGCGTCTGGACGGCCGGTACCTGCAGGCCGACGCGCTCCAATAAGGGCGATACGATGCCCTCATGATCTTCGAGTAACGCCGCCAATATGTGGACAGGTTGCAGCTCAGGATTGCCGTGCTCGCTGGCGAGATCGTTCGCCCGCTGCACCGCCTCCTGTGCTTTAACGGTAAGTTTGTCCCATCGTATTGCCATAACCTGCTCCTAAGACTGCGGGTGGCCGTGGCCACCATTATGAATTGTATGAATTTCATGAGGGCCGTGTGGACGCAATAATTTCCTGCGCCATTCCTGGCCGGGCACAACAAAAGGGAGGGGACCTTTTGCTCCGCCTCCCTTGCGAATTCTCTGTAATGCGCCGGACTGCCGGCGGATCAATTAGGCTGCCTGGCTGCCCTTCTTGCCTTCCAGGACCTTGCTGCCATCCCCAATAGTTACCTTGATCTGCTTGGGTTTGGCTTCGGCGCGCTTGCCCAACTTGATCTTCAGCACGCCATTGTTGTAGTCAGCGCTGACGTCTTCGGGGTTCACGGTGTTCGGCAGCGTGAACGAGCGGGTGAAGGTGCCATACCGACGTTCCACGCGGCGGAAGTTCTCTTCCTTCTCTTCCTTTTCGAACTTGCGTTCACCGCTGACGGTCAGCACATTGTTCTCGACCTTCACGTCGAGGTCCTTCTGGTCGATTCCGGGCACTTCCAGCTTGAGCTGGATGCCGTGCTCGTCCTCATAGATGTCCACCGGGGGTACAAACGCTCCCGCGGTCAGCGAATCTTCGCGCTCACTGCCGTACTGCTCCTCGAACAGGCGGTTCAGCCGGCCCTGCAAAGCGTTCAATTCACGAAAGGGATCCCAACGAGTCAAAACAGTCATGATCATCAACCTCCACAACGGGTTAGAAATCTGGTGGCCTAGTGGTCACTTGCTAACTTTGATGTCCTAGTTAGCGCAAAAGAATCATAAAATCTTAGTGCATCGTTGTCAAGTCAAAATTTGAGCATAGAGGAAAGAGTCGCGATATCTGCCTAACCAGCTTCTAATCAATTACTTGTACAATCACGCACTTCAGGTAGGAGGTTTCCGGAACTCCGACTAGAACAGGATGATCCGTGGCGGCACCCCGCTTTTCCAGGATTCTGAGCCGCCTTCCGGCGTCCGCCGCCGCATGTGCCAGCATCTCCAGGAACTCCGGTTCGCCCACATGGAAGGAGCAGGAGCAGGTCACGAGCACGCCACCGGGTCGTAACATCTTGAGGGAACGGAGGTTAAGCTCCTTATAGCCGCGAAGAGCGGTAGTGGCGGTGCGCTTGCTTTTGGCGAAGGCGGGAGGGTCGAGGACGATGGTGTCGTATTGGCGGCCGGCGGAGGAGTAGTCCTTGAGCAGGTCGAAGGCGTTGCCTTCGATCCATTCGATCTCGCTGCAGGTATGTGAGTCGCGGTTAAGTTGCTCATTCTGCTCGGCGACCTCGAGGGCGGGGCGGGAAGCATCGACCGCCGTGACGGTGCTGCAGACCCGCGCCAGGTGGAGCGCGAAGCCGCCCTGATAGGTGAAGCAGTCGAGGGCGTCGCCGTGGGCGTAGCGTGCGGCGGCGGCATAGTTCTCGCGCTGGTCGAGAAAGGCGCCGGTCTTCTGGCCCGCGAGTCCGTCGAAGTGAAAGCGGACTCCGTTGAGATGGAAGACCGTCGAGGCTCTGTCGCCAAACGCGAAAGCGAATTCGCTTTCGCGTTTGGGAAGCTGCTCCAGCTCGCGAATATGCGGATCCACCCGCTCAAGCAGGCTGGCGCTGGGGAAGTGCTCGGCTAGTTTCTCGGCGACGACCTTCCGAAGATCTTCGCGGTTGAACGCCTGGGTGAGTACCTGCATGGCGAGCACGTCGTTGTATTTGTCCACAATCATGCCAGGTAGCAGGTCGGCCTCGCTGAAGATGACGCGATACGAGTCGGCGTCGCGGACGTTTTGTTGGCGGAAGTAGATTGCGGCGTCGATGCGCTGGCGCAGTAGCGTGAAAAGTTCGTTCTCAGGGATGACCTGCGAGGTCAGCAGGCGGATCGCGATCTGCGAGGCACTGCTGTAGAGTGCCGAGCCTAAAACGCGGCCGCGGTCGTCGCGCACGTGCACCAGCGCGCCGGGTGGGATGGTGCCGGCTCTTGACAGGTCGGAACGATAGACCCAAAGGTGGCCGCTCTTCAGCCGCAGTGCGCCGCGCTGGGTAACGGTGACGAACGGGACGGAATCGTGCGGCGGCAAAAGACCCTCGCAGTCCAAGCGACTGCTCATCTTACATGCTTGCGAAGATGGAACGGGCGGGACTTACTGCGGAGCCGTTTCGCCGGAGGCAGCCGATGCGTCGTCTCCAGCGGGTGCCGGCTTGGTTGCAACTTGCGCTTTCGCTGCCTTCTCGTCTTCCGGTTTCGGCGGCGGCGGGACGTAATACAGAATCCGCTTGCAGGTATCGCAGGTGAGGAACTGCTGGTTGGTCATGGTTTCCTGAAAGACTTGCGGACGCAGCAGGACGCTGCACCCTGAACACATCTGGTTCTCGTACACCGCGGCCAGTGCGGTGCCGCGGAGTTTGAGCACGCGATCGTAGTGCCGCAGGGCGTCTTCGCTGATGGCAGCGCGCAGCTCAATTCGCTTCGCGGTCAGCTCCGCCAACTCTTTCTCGTCGTCGGCGGTGCGCTGGCGGACGTCTTCTTTCTCGCGCTCATTTTCGGCGGTGTCGGCCTTGAGCTCGGCTTCAGCCTTCTTCAACGTCTCCTTGCGGACGTCGGCAGCCACCATGATTTCCAGGATCTTGTCCTCCAACTTGGCGATGCTGGCCTCGGCAAACTGGATCTCATGCATCAGTGCCCGATACTCGTCGTTGGTCTTCACGTGCAGCGACTGGTCGCGGTACTTGCTGATCTTCTGCTGCTGGTCCCGAATGTCGGATTCATGCTTGCGGCGGGCGGCATCATCGGCTTTGGCTGCGGCCAGCGACGTCTCGACCTTGACCTTGGAGCCGGCGAGTTTGGCCTCGATCTCCGCGACATGCCTGGGAAGGGCGGCAATTTCCGCTCGCAATGCCGCGATGCGGGAGTCGATCTCTTGCAGCGCGATCAGATTCTGCAGGTCGGAAGTCATCAGAGCGGGACGAAAGCTGTCTGGATTCTAGCACGCAGGGATTGCGCGTCCATCGCGCGTACGCCCTCACCTGCTGACTCTCGCAGCCGTGATATAAACTGCTGCCCAGCCTGAATTCATACTTCGGAGTGTCCGTGACCGCGCGACTCGCAGCAGCCTTCGTTTGTCTTTTTGCCTTGACTTCTCCAATCAGCTCGCCAGCCCAGGAAACCGCGGCTCCTCCACCGCAAGCGGCGCAGCAACTCACCATCGAGGCCATCTTTTCCGACGGTGGCATCACCGGGCGTCCTCCTGAGAGCGTCAAATGGAGCCCCGACGCCTCGAAAGTCTCCTACTTGCTGCGCGACGACAGCGGAAACAATGGCGCCCTTTATTACATCGACCTCGCCACCGGGAAGCCTGCGGTGCTGGTGTCAGCCGAGAAGCTGAGTTCGCTTGCGCCGCCGGCCAGTTCCATCAAGGACGAGCGGCAGAAAGAGGCAGTGCAGCGTTACGCCGTGGCCGCTTACCATTGGTCGCCCGACTCCAGGCACTTGATCTTCGATTCCAACGGACAGCTCTGGCTGTACAGCCTTGATTCCGCCACCGGTCTGCAAATCACGTCCAGCGCCGATGGCGTGTCCGATCCCAAGTTTTCACCCGACGGCACGCGCCTCGCCTACGTGCGCAAGCACGACCTTAACGTGCGCGACATCCAGCGCGGCCGTGAAGTGACCCTCACCCGCGACGGCAATGACAATCTGCTGAACGGCGAAGTCGATTGGGTCTATCGCGAGGAACTCTACAGCCGCAGCAACTACTTCTGGTCGCCGGACGGCCGCAGCATTGCGTTTCTGCAGATGAACGAGAGAGACGTACCGGTGTATCCCATCACCGACTGGATCCCAACTCATCCCACGGTTGATATGGAGAAATACCCAAAGGCGGGCGATCCGAATCCGCTGGTGCGCATCGGCGTCGTACCCTCGAGCGGCGGCAAGGTCAAGTGGATCTCCGCAGGTGGCGGGAAGGACGGCGGCCTGGCGCTGGGCAATGATCCCAACGTGCTTATCCCGCGCTTTGGCTGGGTGCGCGACGGCCTGCTGTGGGCCATGGCTCTGAACCGGGTGCAGGACCGTATGGACATCTACTTCGTGGATGTGCAGAGCGGCAAGTCGCAACGCATCCTCAGCGAGACTACCGATGCCTGGATCGACATGCATCGGGAGATTGACTTCGAGCTGTTGTCGTCCGGAGACCGGTTTCTGTGGACCAGTTGGCGCGACGGTCACTACCACATTTATCTGTACCAGTTCGACAAGCAAAACCCGCTCGCGGGCGGAGCCAAGCTGGTGGCGCAGCTCACCCAGGGCGACTGGGAGGTGGAGAGCATCGACGCCGTCGATGAGACGGCAGGCGTAGTCTATTTCACCGCCAATGAGCGCGACTGGCGGCAAGCCAACGTTTTCGCCGTGGGACTCGATGGCCAGAACTTCCATCGCGTGTCGAAAGAGAACGGCACTCACAGCGCGAACTTCGGGCCGGCGAAGACAAAGTCCTACGTGGACACGTATTCGGCTCTGATGACGCCGCCGCAAATTTCACTGTGCTCGACGAACGGCGCATGCACGCCATTCTGGCAGTCGCACAGCGTGGAAGCCTACGGCCTGAAGGCGCCCAAGCAGGTGGAGTTCACCGCTGCCGACGGCACCACGAAGCTGCTGGGAACATTGCTCCTGCCCGACGGTGGAGCGATGATGGCGAATGGCAAAGCGCCGCTCATCCTGAACCCGTACGGTGGCCCGGGCGTGCAGACCGTGCGCGACGCCTGGGGAGACGAACGCTTCTTGTTCGAGCAGATCCTTGCGCGCCAGGGATTCGCAATTCTGAAAGTCGATAACCGCGGGATGGCCAATCGCGGTAAGGCATTTGCCCTGCCCATCAAGCACAATTTTGGCGAGAACGAATTCAACGACCAACTGGCCGCGGTCAAGCAGGCGCTGCAGCAGTACCCGCAAATCGACGGTTCGCGCCTGGGCTTCTGGGGCTGGAGCTATGGCGGCTACTTCACCCTCTACACGCTGGAGAAGACCGACCTATTTAAGGCCGGCGTCTCAGTGGCACCGGTCACTGACTGGCATAATTACGACTCGATTTACACCGAGCGCTACATGGGGCTGCCTGACGGCAACGAGGCCGGTTATCGCAAGAGTTCGCCGCTCAATTTCGCTGCCGACCTGCACGGGAGCCTGCTGGAAGTACACGGCACCAGCGACGACAACGTGCATCTGCAGA
>Ga0335082_10004153_pt1 | contig 15765 bp, 12 predicted proteins | sample Lox_Sample_41_FD_206718 | JGI IMG/M metagenome (GOLD analysis project Ga0335082, IMG submission 206718) | Soil microbial communities from Loxahatchee National Wildlife Refuge, Florida, United States - Lox_Sample_4.1 | ecosystem: Environmental > Terrestrial > Soil > Wetlands | place: USA...
CGGTACTCGCGTACGACGCCGTCTCCCCCCGGCCATTCTCCCCTCCCCCCACTGCCGCGACGCAGCGCGTACGTAATCACCCGAACAGGCAAACCCATTTCGAGCACCTCGATCGGAGTATTCCAGGTGTTCGACATGCCGACATGGGCGCCTGATGGGCCGGAGCCCGAAGCGCTCGCTCCCTGGCCCCCGCCGATGGTTTCATAGTAGGTCCAAGGCGGACCAGGACGGTCCCTGGCGCTCGAGGGCGGTGGGTGGTCAACCGAACCCATCGTGATGTTGTTCATCGTGCCCTGCCCCTGGGCGGGAACCGGAAGGCCACCCTTCGCGAGGGCGAGCATGACCGTATCGGCAATGCGCTGCGACGTTTCGACGTTCCCGCCCGCGACGGCGGCCGGATAGCGCGCGTTGACAAGGCATCCTGCCGGCGCAACCACATCGATTGCCTGCTCCACCCCCGCATTGGTAGGGAGGTCTTCCGGCAGCATCGTGCGCACGGCGAACAGCACCGCTGAGCGCGTGACGGCGATGGGACAGTTTACGTTGCCGCGGACCTGGGTTGCGGTGCCGGCAAAATCGGCGCGAAACCGACCTGCTGCAATGTCGATCCGTACCGTGATCGGGATATCCCTGTCGTCGATACCGTCCCCCTCGAGCCAGTCCGTGGCCGAGAGATTCCGTGCCGCGAGTCGCTCGAGCGCCGCGCTGGTGCGCCGTGCGGTGTACGCGAGCACGTCACGGGCCGCGTCCGCGAGCGCGGCGGCTCCGTACCGTACGGCCAGCGCGCGCAGCCCCTCCCCACCGCGCGCGGCGGCCGCGCATTGAGCCGCCAGGTCGCCCCGGCGGATTTCCGGCGTGCGCACGCCGGCGAGAAACCGCCGCTCGAGCTCCGCCGTCAAACGGGAGGGCGGTATGACGATTCCTTCTTCGTCGAGCATGCGAGAAACCGCGGGCATGCTCCCCGGCTCTCTGCCGCCGACATCCGAATGGTGTGCCCGCACCGCGCTGTAGCCGGCGACCACGCCATCGATCTCGACGGCTTCGATGATGGTGACATCGGGAAGGTGAGAGCCGCCGGCATATGGATCGTTGAGAATGAAGCGCTCGCCGGGCTGTGGGACGAGTCTGCGAATTGCCGCGACGGACTCGGTCATCGCCCCGAGATGCACGGGAATATGCGCCGCCTGGGCGATCATGAGTCCCTGAGCGTCGAATAGCGCGGCCGAGCAGTCCCGCCGCTCGCGAATGTTCGGCGACAGAGCGGAGCGAATCAATACCAGTCCCATCTCCTCGGCCACCGAGGCGAAGGCGTGCGCCATGACTTCGAGTCCCGTGGCGTCGAGCGTCATGTGCGTGACAGCATTACCGCCCCGGAGTCATGCACCACACCGCGCCATCCCGGCTGCACCACCGCGGTCGCATCCGGACCCGCAAGAATCGCTGGTCCGCTGATCGACAGCCCGGGAGCGAGATGCGTGAACTCCCACACCTCTGCGTCAACCTCGCCGGACGCAAGGAGGATGGATCGCCTGCCTGTGCGTAGCGGTTTACCCGGAGCGGCGGGGCGGAACCGCGGCTGGACGACGTCGCGCCGAGCAACCGCTCTGACGTTGACGAGCTCGACATCCGCGGCGCCCGTTCCATAGCCATATCGTTTCACGTGCGCATTCGTGAACGCGGCCGCGATGTGGCCGGGATCGGCGCGATCGACGGCGATGGTCAGCTCATAGCCCTGACCATGGAAGCGGCAGTCTGCCTCTCGAGAAAGCACCGCACCGGGAAGCGCTCGCTCGAGGCCGCTCGCCAAATCGGCGTATCTGCTCTCGAGCCCGGGAGCGTCGAGTTCCGCAAGCAGCGCGTGGACCGCAGCCGTCGATTCGAGGCGCTCGGTCGCCGTGCCGAGCCCCAACGCGCTCAGGACGCCGGGAAACGGCGGGATGACGATACGGTCCATGCCGAGCGCGTCGGCCAGCGCGCAGCCGAACATCGGGCCGGCACCGCCGAACGGCAACAGCGCCAGCTCGCGCGGATCGACGCCTCTTGCCACACTGATCCGCTTCAGGGCCCGCGCCATCACTGCCGTCGCGACCGCGACAATGCCGCGCGCGAGGGACAATTCGTCCCGCAGCCCCGGCGCGTCGCGGATCAGCGTCCGCAACGCTTGCTTCGCCGCACCCGGATCGAGATACAGCGTCCCCGCCAACGGGGAGGCGGAAGCGAGCCAACCCAGCGCCAGGCACGCGTCCGTGACGGTCGGCCGCGTGCCACCCTTCCCGTAACACGCCGGACCGGGGAGCGCGCCGGCGCTCCGAGGACCTGCCTTGAGGGCGCCACCCTCGTCCACCCATGCGATGCTCCCTCCCCCGGCGCTCACGGTTTCGATCAGAATGGCCGAGAGCGCGATGGGCACTCCGGCCACGCTTCCCAGGCCCTCGGTAATCGCGGCGCCATCCAGGATGATGCTCGCGTCGGCGCTGGTCCCGCCCATGTCGATGGTCAGAACATCCGTGACGCCCAGCGCCCGAGCCACGGCGCCCGCGCCAACCACCCCTCCGGCCGGGCCGGAGAGCGCCAGTGAAGCGGCGCGACTCGTAGCGTTCTCGACCGAGAGCGCGCCGCCGCTCGAGCTCATGATGCGCAGTGCGGCAATGCCGTGGCGCGATGCTCCGGCTGCGGTTGCCCGAAGCGCGCGCGTCACATTGGGCCGCACATACGCCTCGGCGACCGTGGTGCTGGTCCGCTCGAATTCTCGAAACACCGGCAGGACCTCCGTACTCGCGGCAACCGGAATCGTGTCGCCGAGCGACTGACGCAGCGCGGCGGCGAGCGCGCGCTCGTGCGATGGATCGCGAAATGAGAACAGGAGCGCGATGGCCACCGCCTGGGGGGCACGCGCCCGCACCTGCGCGACTACGCGCTGGATTTCCCCAAGCGTGAGCGGCTCGAGCACGCCCCGCGGACCGATCCGCTCCGCGACTCCGATGACGTCGTCACGGTCGATCAGCGGCGCGGGATGATGCCGGGTGAGGTCGTACAGCGAGGCGCGGTCCTGGCGTCGCAACCAGAGCAAGTCCTCGAAACCCCGTGTCGCGAGCAGCACGACGCGCGCGCCGTTGCGCTCGAGGAGCGTATTGGTCGCGATCGTCGTGCCGTGCACCAGGACGTCGATCTGGCGCTCGAGCAATGCATCGACGGCCTGGAACAGACCGACGGAGGGATCTTCTGGAGTGGTAGGGACCTTACGAGGCGAGATGGTGCCGTCATCCGAGAGTGCTACGAGGTCGGTGAACGTGCCGCCGACGTCGACGCCGAGCCTCATCGGATTGCGGATGCACTCCGTCGTGTCATCACCGCCCCGATCGCCATCACCACGACTGCCCCCACCGACAGCGCTCCGACCCAGTCTCCCCACTTCACGTAAAGCGTGGTGACGTCGCTGGTCCAGAGGCGGTCCGCGACCGCGGCCTGCTCGTTCAAGCTCGTCTGATGATAGGCACGGCCCAGGGGATCGACGAACTCGGAGATACCGGAATTCCCGGCGCGTGCGACGCCCATGCGCGTCTCGATGGCGCGGAGCACGAGGTGAGACGCGTGCTGATATGGGGCGTTCGTCTCTCCGAACCACGCGTCGTTCGTGATGTTGACGAGATAGTTCGCGCCCAGCCGCCGATAATCCCGCGGCAGGTCCTCGAACGCGGACTCGTAACAGATCAACACCCCGAATTGCCCCCCCGCAGCCTGATAGACGGGGAGCACCTGCCCCCGGCCGAACCCGCCGAACCACTGGAGATTGATCCAGCGAGGCGGAATGAACGGCACCCGTTCGACGATCGGCACGAGGTAGCGCTTCTCGTACACGGGCGCCGTGCGTCCGCCCGCGGAATCGTAGAAGAAGGCGGCGTTGAAGTAGTCGAACGCGGTCCGGCTGCGCAGAACCAGATCCAGCCCGCCGGTCAGAATCGGGACATCGGTTCGCGCTGCGAGCTCGGCGATTGATTGGCTCCAGCGCGGATGCTCGAGGAAATAGCCGGGGATCGCCGCCTCCGGCCAGACGAGCAGATCGAGGTGCTGGCGGGCCGCGAGCCGTTCCGACATTCCGATCAGCTTCGAGACGATGCTGTCCTGGCGCCCCGGGATCCACTTCGCTTCGTAGCCTTCGTTCGGCTGGACCAGCCCGATGACGCCGAGCTGGTGCATCGGGAGCGTTCGATCACGCCAGGCTCCGTACCCGAGTGCCGCGAGCACGCTGGCGGCGACCGGTACGAGGAACGGCACGGGCTTGCGCGGTTGATCCACCACCGGCAGGAGCCCTTCCACCAGCATGACGTTGCACCAGGCAAGCCACAACGTGACGCCCCGCGCCCCAGCGAGATCCGCCCATTGAATCAGCGGCAATCCGTCGGCGAGCGACGTCCCGAGGCCGAGCCAGGGGAATCGGATGTCGCCCTGGTGCCCGATGGCCCATTCGACGGCCGTCCAGGCAAGCGGAAACACCACCCACAGAGGCATGCTGCGGAGCGAGAGGCGCACCCGGACCACGAACCAGAACATGACGGCGGTCCACAGACCTTCCAGCGTGATCGTCGCGAAATACCCCAGCGCGGCAAGCGGCGTGAAATGCCACAGCGCGATGATCATCCAGTACAGGACGAGCGCCTGACTGGCGAAGCCGTACCAGAAACCCGTGCGAAACGCGCCGTGCGGATTCTCGTCCCTGACGAAGCGGCGAATGAGGAGCACGGCAGGAACGACGGCGATGAAGCTCAGCAGCGGCAGTCGCAGCGGCGGATAGCTGGCGGTGAGGAGGACTGCACCGAGCAGGACCGGAACCACGTCCCGCCGCGGAAGGGTGGCCAGCTTCACTGTGCCTGGGGAGAGGGCAGTACCCACCGGTACCGAATCCCGGCGTACAAGCCGAGCGTCGATACGCCGCTCGCGAGCACGCCGCGACCTTCCAGCGACAACCGCCAGCGTTTGCGCCCGAATTCAGCGCCCAGCGTGCCGTTCAGCCCCGCGGTAATCGCTCCGAGCGCGTCCTGCACGAAGGTGCCGTCCACCGCGGTCCCGGTGGCGTGCCGGACATGGACGCTGATCCCCAGTCCCATGTAGGCCGTCGCGACCTGGCCCTGGGGCATGACGTACTGGAAATCCACGTCGCCGGTCACGTCGCTCCACGTGATGCCGCCCAGACGGATCGTGTCATCGCCCGACGGATCGATGACGACGTTCTTGAGACGCTGCGCGAAGCGATCGAGCGTCGATCCGCTGAGATCGGACTTGAAGTACGAGACACCCATGAGCACACGGATGGCGGGTGCGATTCTGCCGAAATCGAACCGGATCGCCGCGGAAGTCGTACCGAGGATCTTCGTTCCTCCGAGCGCTCCGACATCCACGCCCACCGCACTGAGACGGAAGTCTTCCGAGGAGAACTGGTTGAGAACCGCCTGACCCGCGAGCCGGCTGGCACCCGCCGAGCACGCCAGGGCGATCAGGGCGACCCCGCCGGTCCTAGTAGAGCCGCTCAATCTTCGTCCCCGGGAAGTAGGCGGTAAGAATGCGCGCGGCGTCTTCGCCCGCGCGCGCGCGGCCGATCGCTCCCCACTGGCAGAACCCCACGCCGTGGCCCCAGCCGGTGCCGGTCGCGACCAGCCGCGTGACCTCCCCCGCCCGGGTGGTGACCTGCAGCTGAAACATGGCCGATCCCAGCACCCGGTCGGGAGCGGGGCGCAGCACGGTCCGAACATCCGTGCCCGGAACCCGAATCTCGCCGTGTTCGAAGACGATGTGCAGCTCGGCGACGCGTCCGGAACGGGTCGTCCCGCTGACCTCGACGTTGCTGATCCGCGGCAGACCGGCCGACCCCACGTTCATGTACGGAACCAGGGTTTGGGACAGGATGGCGCGCAATGTCGTGCCATCCCACTCTTCGCGCCATTGAAAGCGTGGCGAGACGTCACTGAAGTACCCACCATACTCTCTCGCGTCCGACACGGATCGCAGGTATGGGCGGGCCACTGCGGTCTTGAACGCCTCCTGAACGGGAACGGTGCTGTAGCCACAGGTCGAGTGAAAGTAGGCGTCGATCAACTGTTCCTGGTACGTGATCACGAGCCCCGCCGTGGCGCGCGCCGCCTCCCACGACTGCGCCGTCTCGCTCGCCACGCCGCCGTAGACCTGATCGCGAACATCGGCGAATGCGTCGAGGCCCTGTGCTTCCCAGCGACCGCGACTTTGCAGCGCGCGGGTGCGTGTCACGATCGCCTGGGCCAGCAACGCCTCCCGTTCATTCATTTTCCGGGGGCCCATCTCGACCGCGATGACGCTCGCGACGTAACTCTCGAGCGGCACACGGTTGACGACGAGCAGCCCGGTTCCGACTCCTCCCCCGCTCGCACCGGCAGCAGCGGGCTGCCGGACGATGTCCAGCCGGCCGCGGAACATCTGCCCGTCGGCCATCGCGAACCGATCCTGGGTGACGTTGACCGCGAACACGCCGGCGTGCGGGTCGGTCATCGAGCCGTCCGGCCGTACGAGCCGGAGCACGGATCCATCCGGCACGGCAATCCAGCGCGACCCCGCGGGAATCGACCCGATCAGCTCGCCCGTCCGATCGTCGGTCAAAATCAGCTCGCCGTCACCGCCGATCGCGACATTGGGGAGCTCCGCGGCGACGCCGATGCGGAGCTCCGGCTCGGCATGCGCGGGCGCCGGAGCGGAGCTGGGGGGGGTCGTGCCGGGCCGGGAGCAGGCGGCCAGCAGCACGAGCACGGAGCTACTTCGAGCGCAGTGCCTCGTCCAGCGCCGCATCGAGTCCCGCCACCGTCCGGGTGATGTCTGCGTCCGTATGCGCGCTCGAAACGAAACCCGCCTCGAATGCCGAGGGCGCGAGAAAGATCCCGCGGTTGAGCGCGGCGCGGTGCCATCGGGCAAACAGCGCGGTATCGGTTCGCTTCGCGTCCGCGTAATTCCGCACCGGACCTCGCGTCAAATACACCCCCCACATGGATCCAGCGTGCCCGGCCGTCGCCGGCACACCACGCCTGGCCGTCGCATCGCAGATTCCCGAGACCAGTCGCATGGTGCGTTGCTCCAGCTCCTCGTAAAATCCGGGGCGCGCGGTTTCACGCAGCGTCGCGAGCCCCGCCGCCATGGCCACGGGATTGCCCGAGAGCGTGCCGGCCTGATAGACCGGTCCTTCGGGAGCGATGAGGCGCATCAGATCGGCGCGTCCGCCGTAGGCGCCCACGGGCATTCCGCCGCCGATGATCTTTCCCAGGGTGGTGAGATCGGGTCGAACGCCGAGGCGCGCCTGGGCGCCCCCCGCGGCGACCCGGAACCCCGTCATGACTTCGTCGAAAATGAGCAGCGCGCCGCTGCGATCGCAGTGGGCGCGCAGCGCCTGGTGAAATTCCGGATCGGGAGCGATGAATCCCGCATTGCCGATGTAGGGCTCGACAATGACGGCCGCGATCTCCGACCCGCGCCGGGCGAAGATTTCGTCCACCGCCGCGATGTCGTTGAACGGCGCCGTCAGCGTGAGGGCGGCGAGCGCCCCGGGAACCCCCGGGCTGTCGGGGAGGCCGAGGGTCGCAACGCCCGAGCCGGCTTTGACGAGAAAGCTGTCCGCGTGGCCATGATAACAGCCTTCGAACTTGAGAATCGCCTCTCGTCGCGTCGCGGCACGTGCCAGTCGCACGGCCGACAGCGTGGCCTCCGTCCCGCTGTTGACGCATCGCACCATCTCGATCGACGGCATGCGCTGGCGCACCAGCTCGGCCAGCTCGACTTCGGCGGGACAGGGCGCGCCATACGACCAGCCGCGACGAGCGGCATCCTCGATCGCGTGCAGCACGGCGGGATGCGCGTGCCCGAGGATCAACGGTCCCCAGGAGCACACATAGTCGAGGTACGTCCGCCCGTCGATGTCGGTGAGCGTGGCCCCGCGGGCGCTGGCGACGAAAAACGGCGTGCCCCCGACACTGCGGAAGGCGCGCACGGGCGAGTTGACGCCCCCCGGGAGCACCTGGCGCGCGCGCTCGAACAGCTCCTCCGATCGCGTCACGTCAGCGCGACGGCGCGAAAATCGTAATCCTCGCTGCCCGTGAGTCGCGCCCGCAGGAACGACCCAGGCTGGGCCCATCCACCCGTGGCAACGTAGGTCACCCCGTCCACATCGTCGGCCTGCCACGGCACCCGTCCCACGTGGGTGGCGCCGCGGCTGCCGTCGTCGGGGTCCGCGATGCGATCGACCAGCACCGGGGCGTCGCGGCCCACAAAGCGGGCCAGCCGTTCGGCCGAGATCGCCCGCTGGAATTCGAGCAGCTCTTCCAGCCGGTCGCGCTTCAGCTCCTCGGGCACGTCGTCGGCATACTGGGCCACTGCGCGCGTCCCTTCCTGAGGCGAATACGCGAACGCGCCCAGCCGATCGAATTGCGCCTCGTCCAGGAATGCCAGCAACTCCCGGAAATCCTGCTCGGTTTCGCCCGGGAATCCGACGAGGCACGTCGTGCGGAGCGCGACATCGGGAATGCCGGCGCGCAGCCACGCGATCTTCTGCGCCAGCGTGTCCCGGCGTTCGGGACGGCGCATGCGCTCGAGCATGCGATCCGAGGCGTGCTGGATCGGCATATCGAGATACGGCACGATGCGCGGCTCGCGCGCGATCAAGTCGACCAGCCGATCGTTCAACCCCGCACTGTAGACATAGAGCAGGCGAAACCACGGGACCGTGGTCTCTCTGAGCAGCGCTTCGAGCAGATCGGGAAGGCGCGGCGCCCCCGGTCCCTGGTCCCGGCCGTAGTGCCCCAGGTCCTGCGCCACGAGGTTGATCTCCCGCGCGCCCGCCGCCTCGAGCTGCTGCGCTTCACGCACCAGCCGGGACAAGGGCTCGGTGCGGTGCTTGCCGCGCATCAGGGGTATGGCGCAGAAGGCGCACGTGTGATCGCATCCCTCCGAGATCTTGAGATAGCGGACGTGCGGCGTCGCTCCGAGGAACGCGCGGGTGCCGGGGTGCTGCGCGAGCGGATCGTCGAGCAGCCCGCGGCTCGCAAGGGCGGGCACGAGATGATGCAGGTCTCCGAACCCGAGGAACAGGTCGACCTCGGGAATCTCACGCGCAAGCTCCTGCTGGTGTCGCTCGATCAGGCAGCCCACCGCCACGACGGCTTTCACGCGGCCGTCGCGCTTGAGCTCCACCGCCGCGAGAATGGCGTTCACGGACTCCTGCTTCGCCGCATCGATGAAGCCGCAGGTGTTCACGAGCACCACATCCGATGCCGGAAGGTCGTCCGTGATCACCGCGCCGTGCCCGACGAGCTGTCCCACCAGGCGCTCGGAGTCGACGGTCGCTTTATCGCACCCCAGCGAGATGACCCCCAGCTTCATCCGCGATAATTCCCGAACCTGAGCTCCACGCCGAAGTCCTGGCCGCGGAGAAACGCGATCACTTCCTGGAGCTCATCCTTCGAGGGCGCCTGCACGCGGACTTCATCGCCCTGGATCGACGCCTGCGCCTTCTTGAACTTCCTGTCCTTGATCGCCTTCACGATCGCCTTGGCCTTCTCCTGGGGGATGCCCTGCGTGAGCTTGATCTCCTGCCGGACCCGGTCGCCCGCCGCCGGCGTGACCGGCCCGCGATCGAGATTCTTCACGGGCACGCCGCGCTTCACGAGCTTCCCGTGCAGCACGTCGTACAACGCCTTCATCTTGAAATCGTCATCGGCTTCGAGCACGAGCTGCGCCTTGGCGCGATCGAACGCGATCGAGCATTTCGAGCCCTTGAAGTCGTATCGCTGCGCGATCTCCTTGGTCGCTTGATTGACGGCGTTATCGACTTCCTGGAGATCGGCACCGGTAGACACGTCGAAGGAAGCGAGATTGGCCATGGCGGAATTAATCGGGGGAGGGGGGAAGCGGGAAGGGGGAAGGGTCGAGGCGCATCGATCGCGCGGTACCCTTCCCCCTTCCCGCTTCTCTCTTCCCCTGCTTAGAACAAGAACGTTTCCAATGCTCGTGCACGGGAAACGTGTCGCAACCGCGCCAGCGCTTTTTCCTTGATCTGCCGTACCCGCTCGCGCGTGATTCCGAGCAGCGAGCCGATTTCCTCGAGGGTCATCGGCTCCTGGCCTTCCAAACCGAAATACAGCCGCAGGATCTTGGCCTCGCGATCCTTCAACGTGCCCAGCACTTCCTCGATCGATTCGGTGAGCGCGTGCTCGAAGATCTCGTCGTCCGGACCGGGATTCTGGGTATCGGGGAGATAGTCGAGCAGCTTGTTGTCTTCGCCGGGAGTGAGGGGAGCATCGAGCGACAGGTGAGCCTGAGAAATCGACAGCGTCTTCGCCACTTCTTCTTCCGAGATGTCCATGCCTTCGGCAATCTCTTCGACCGTCGGTTCGCGTCCGAGCTCCTGCAGGAGCGCGGACGACCGTTTGCCGATGCGGTGCAGCGTGCCGGCCCGGTTGAGCGGGACGCGCACGATGCGCGACTGCTCGGCCAGCGCCTGGAGAATCGCCTGCCGGATCCACCAGACCGCGTACGAAATGAACTTGATGCCTTTGGTCTCATCGAATTTGTGGGCCGCCCGGATCAGGCCGAGGTTGCCTTCGTTGATGAGATCCGAAAGGGAGACGCCCTGGTTCTGATACTTCTTGGCTACCGAAACCACGAAGCGGAGATTCGAGCGCACGAGTTTGTCGAGCGCCTCGTGATCTCCTTGTTTGATCAACTGCGCGAGACGGACTTCTTCCGCCCGGTTGATGAGCGGATACTGACTGATCTCCCGCAGGTACTGGTCCAGCGAGCCTTCGTCGTACGCCGACCGTTTCGCCGTGTTCAGTCGCATGGCGTGGTCACCCCTCCAGCAAGCATATGAGACGCCGCACGGAGCCTACCAGTGGCGCGCCGACGGCGGGAGCGCGCTCACGATTCGAGGTTGCCGGCCCTAGCGAATGATCGATCCGAGCCGGTCCCAGCGAATATCCGTCAGCCAGGGCAGCGCATCGTGCGCTTCCCGGTCATAGCTGAAATACACGAGCATCGGCCGTCCCTTGACCGCCGTCGCATCGACGAACCCCCAGTACCGGGAATCGGCCGAGTTGTCGCGATTATCACCGAGGACGAAATACTTCCCCGGCGGCACCACCAAAGGACCCCAGTTGTCGCGCGTCGGATGGTAATGACGACGTTCGTCGGACGACCACGTGAGCAGGAAGTCCCGCTGCCAGTAGAACTCGGGGTCGGCCACATCGCGCGTCGGGTCGACGCGCTGCACGTACCCCTCCTTCAGCAGTCGCCCGTTCACGCGGACGCGCCCCGCATGCATCTCGATCGTGTCACCGGGGGTGCCGATGACGCGTTTCACGTAATTGAGATCGGGATTCTTCGGGTACGCGAACACGACGACATCGCCGCGATGCGGTGATTCGAATGCCGGCAACCGGCTCTTCGTGCCCGGAATCTGGGCGCCGTAGACCGCCTTATTGACGAAGAGAAAATCCCCGGCGAGCAGGGTGCGCTCCATGCTGCCGGAAGGAATGGTGAAGGCTTCGACCAGGAAGGTCTTGAGAACGAAGAAGAGCAGGACCGCCATACCGAGCGACCGCATCCAGCTGTCGAACCATCGTCCGAGCCGCGATCGGCCTCGCTCGGCGGGGCGCCCGGTCACCGGCGTCTCGTTCGCGCCGGAGCCGGTGTTCGGGGCCCCCAGATCATGCATGCCTCCTACTCTAGTTAACCCGCCCACGGGACGCAACGGTCAACCGCCCGAAACATCCAGCATTCATGCCGACGTTCGCGGACGTCGGTCCCCGACGCGAATCAAAATCGCGCGTCGAGGTCCGAATCGTCACCGATCATTCGTGATCCACGACCCAAATGCCGGACGACCGCATGCCCACCCCCGCGCGTCAGCGCGGCGACGCAGCGCGCGCGGTTCGTTCGACATCGAGCCGCCGCGTTCCGTGGCGTTCATGGCGCTTCGGTGTCGATCTGCGCCCGCTGCAGTTTACCGGAGAAATCCACGTAGCCGACTTTCGTCTCGCAGTAGAAATCGTAGACCGCCCATCCCCCCTCGCGATGACCATTGCCGGTCTGCTTCACGCCGCCGAACGGGAGGTGCGCCTCGGCGCCGATCGTCGGCGCGTTGACGTAGGTGATGCCGGTTTCCAGCTCCGTCAGCGCGCGGAACGCGCGCGAGACATCGCCGGTGTAGATCGCGCTCGACAGGCCGTAGCGCACATCGTTGTTGATCTTCACGGCCTCCTCGAACGAGCCCACGCGGATGACGGACAGCACGGGACCGAAGATCTCCTCCTGTTCGACCCGCATTCCGGGACGAACACCGGTCAGGATCGTTGGCTCGTAAAACCAGCCGCACTCGAGTCGAGGGTCTTCCGGCCGGCGGCCGCCGGTCACGAGCGTCGCCCCTTCTTCCAGTCCGAGCCGGACATACGCTTCGACCTTCTCGCGGGCGCTCTTGTGGATCAGCGGGCCCACGTCGCTCGACGGCTCGAGACCGGCGCCGAGCCGGAGCCGCTTGGCGCCGCGCACCAGCATCTCGAGGAACCGATCGTGCACATCTGCATGGAGGATCAGTCGACTCGTTGCGGTACAGCGCTGTCCCGTCGTTCCAAATGCGCCCCAGAGCACGCCCTCGAGCGCGAGCGTGAGATCGGCGTCGTCCATCACGATGGTCGCGTTCTTGCCGCCCATTTCGAGGGAGAGCCGCTTGTGCATCCGGCCGCACACCTCGCCGATCCGCGATCCGATATCGGTCGACCCGGTGAACGAGACCGCCGCGACAGCGGGATGCCGCACGAGGGCATCGCCCGCTTCTTCACCCAGTCCATGCACGAGCTGGAATGCTTCGGATGGCAACCCTGCCTCGAGGATGAGCTCGGTTAACAGCGTGGCGGTGTGGGGCACGTCTTCCGAGGGTTTCCACACCACCGCGTTCCCGCACAGCAACGCGGGAATGATTTTCCAGGTGGGGACCGCGAGTGGAAAGTTGAAGGGCGTGACGATTCCCACGATTCCGAGCGGTCGTCGATAGCTCATCGCCCACTTGCGTCGCAGCTCCGACGGCACCGTCCGGCCGAACAGCCTCCGCCCTTCGGTGTGCGCGTAGTACGCGGTGTCGATGCCTTCCTGCACGTCGCCGCGCGTCTCGAGCAGCACCTTCCCCATTTCCCGCGTCATGGCGCGGGCCAGGTCGTCCTTATGGCGGACGAGCAGATCGCCGAGCCGCTTGAGGACCTCGCCTCGAACCGGGGCGGGGGTCTGCGACCAGTCCGCGAATCCCCGCGCGGCGGAGGCGACGGCCTGGTCCACGTCCGCCGCGCCGGACCGGGGAAACAGACCGATCAGGTCGTCGCAATCGGCGGGATTGCGGTTCTCGAAATATTGCCCGGACAGGGGGGGGACCCACGAGCCCGCGACGAAATTCCGGAACTCAGTGTTGCGGGCGGGGGCGGGAGGCGGGGCCGGGCGTGGGTTCGACATCAGGACATAGCCAGAGGGCGGTGGTTTGCGCATAGCCGATGCGCGGCAGCACTTCGCGCGCGGCCAACACGAGACCCCAGATGATCAAGACTTGAGAGAAAATGTGCGCCAGCCCCATCCGCCGTCTCCAGGACGACAGACTACTCCAGAGACCGGCGACGATGACCGCGAGAACACCCGTCAGATAGAAGCCAAGCCGCAAGCCACAACCGTGCGTGTAGGGCCATTGGGTCATGCCCACGCCGATCAGGAGTCCCAGCGCGACCCGCGCCCAGGTCCCCAGCCACTCCCCGCTGCTCCGCTCCACTCGCATGGCGCCCGTGGTGCCGGCCGCCGCGCGCACGGCAGTAGGGTCTCCCCCGAGGGAAGCACGAGGGGACGCCTCATGGGTCGGCAGCTTCGCGAGCAGCCGATCCACCTCGCGCATCTCCTTATCCCAGTCGCGATCCTTCTGCTCTTTATCGTCTTTCATGGTCCGTCACGCGTCAGCTGATACCGCTCAATCTTCTTATAGAGATTACTCCGCGGCATGTTCAATGTGCGCGCCGTCTCCGAGACGTTCCAGTCGTTTTCCTTGAGTTTCGCGAGCAGGAAGGCCCGTTCGGCGGCCTGCTTGAATTCCTCGAAGGTCGCCGCGCGCATGGGATTAATCCCTTCCCCGGCACCCCGCCCCGGCGGATCGGCGGACCGGCGGATCGGCGGAGCGTTGGCAGTCTCAGCCTCGAACCCGTCAGTTGGGCCCCTTCCTATACCGGCCAAGCGGTCCACGTCGGCCTGTGTAACACGGTCGCCCGGCGCGAGGATCAGCAGCCGTTCGACCGCGTTGCGCAGCTCGCGAATGTTGCCGGGCCAGTCGGCGGAGGCGAGGCGGGTAATCGCCTCCGGCTCGAACGACTTCATCGCGAACCCGGCCGACTGCGAAAGCTGCTGGACGAAATGGTCGATCAAGGACGGAATGTCGCTACGACGTGACCGGAGCGGGGGCACCTCGATCGGGACGACGTTGAGACGGTACAGCAGATCCTCCCGAAACCGGCCGCCCGCGATCTCCTCTCGCAGGTCCTTGTTGGTCGCCGCGATCACCCGCACGTCCACCTCACGGGTGCGCTCCGATCCCACCCGCGCGATCACGCCGTCTTCGAGCGCCCGCAGCACCTTCGCCTGCGCGGCCAGGCTCATGTCGCCGATCTCGTCGAGGAACAGCGTACCGCCGTCGGCCAGCTCGAACTTGCCGGCACGGTCGGCGAACGCGCCGGTGAAGCTCCCCTTCACGTGTCCGAACAGCTCGCTTTCGATCAGCTCACCGGGAATGGCGGCGCAGTTCACCTCGACGAACGGGCCCTTGGATCGCGGTGACAGGGCGTGGATGGCGCGAGCCACGAGCTCCTTGCCCGTCCCGTTTTCCCCCGTCACCAGCACCCGCGCGGGCGTCGGGGCGACCTTCTCGATTCGCTCGATGACGTGACGGATGGCTTTGCTCGCGCCGACGATCTCGTAGCGGGATTGCACTTCGCCGCGCAGCCGGCGGTTTTCACTCGACAGATCCACGTGCTCGAGCGCGTTGCGGAGCGTGAGCAGGATGCGATCCGTGTCGAGGGGCTTTTCCAGAAAATCGTATGCGCCAAGGTGGGTCGCTTCGACCGCCGTCTGGACCGTCGCATGGCCCGAGATCATCACGACCTGCGCGGCGCCATCGATCGCGCGCAGGCGTTTGAGCGTGGTCAACCCGTCCATGTCCTGCATTTTCACGTCGAGGAACACGAGGTGCGGCAGCATCTCCGGATACACCTGCAGCGCCTCGCCGCCCGATGCGCTGGTCTGCACCTCGAGCCCCTCGAACTCGAGCAGCTGTTTCAGCGCGTCCCGAATTCCCTTCTCGTCGTCCACGACGAGCACGCGGCGCTTGGGCATGGTTACCGCCGGCGCCGGTACAGGACGACGCCGGTCTGGTGCACCGCCACGTCGTTGAAATTGGGTGAGACACGCAGCGGAACCGCGCCGGTCGAGTCGGCGCCCGCCATGCGCTTCGCGAGCTGCTTCACCATGGGGCCCGGAAACGGAATGCCGCGGAGCGCGAGCTCGTCGATGCGCCAGCGCGCCGTGCCCGGCCGTTCGATCCGTACCGGTCCCGCGATCCGGAGCGGCTCCGTGGGGTTGAGCATGCCGGTGAGGGGGCCGAGCGCGTCGGGAGGGATGACCCGGGTATCGAGCCGGCAATACACGGCAACGGATCCTTCGTGCAGCTCGACACGCAGTGAGTCG